>Ga0123354_10000135_pt1 | contig 56178 bp, 57 predicted proteins | sample TergutLab28metaG_2_FD_97872 | JGI IMG/M metagenome (GOLD analysis project Ga0123354, IMG submission 97872) | Labiotermes labralis P4 segment gut microbial communities from Petit-Saut dam, French Guiana - Lab288 P4 | ecosystem: Host-associated > Arthropoda: Insects > Digestive system > Gut ... | reverse complement strand
CGGGTGGGTGGTGCGCGCGATGAACGAGACGGAGGCGGCGGTGCCGAGACCAGCGCCCAAGGCCTCGAAACCGATCACCCCCGCGAGCATCCACAAGCGCATGGAGTCGGCGGGCGCCGCGCCGGTTCGGGCGAGCGCGACAAAACCGAGAATGGAGACGGCTTGTAGCGCGCCGAACACCCACAGTGCGCGATTCACGCCGATTTTCATCATCAGCATGCCGCCGAGAATGCCGCCGATGATGCTGGGCCACAGCCCGGCGTTTTTGGCGACCAAACCAATCTGCGGCAGCGTATAGCCCATCTCCATGTAAAATGTCGTCGCCAGCGCGGTGCACAACGAATCGCCCAGCTTGTAGAACAACATGAAAGCGAGAATGACCAACGCCGGTTTCCAGCCGTGACGCGCCATGAATTCGTAAAACGGCTCGACGACGGATTCCCGCAGCGTTTTTGGCGCGCGCAGCGTTGGGCGTGGCTCGCTGACAAGTAAAGTCATCGCCAGTCCGGGCAACATGAATAGCGCCGTGACCAGAAAAACCTGCGCCCACGGCAACCACTGGGAAAGCCAGAGCGCCAAGGCGCCGGGCACCAGACTGGCGATTTTGTAAGCGTTGACGTGAACGGTGTTGCCCATTTCCTGTTCGATGTCGGGCAATAGATTGCGGCGAAAAGCGTCAAGCACGATGTCGAGCGAGGCCGACAGAAACGCCAGCAGCACCGTCAGCTTCACGATCATCGCCAAATCCCGTTGCGGCGACAAACAACCCAGCCAGACGATCACGCCGAGCAGCGCGAGATGAAGAACCGCCATCCAGCCGCGACGGCGACCCAGCCAGGGCAGCGCGTAGCGGTCGAGCAAGGGCGACCACAGAAATTTCAAGATGTACGGAATCTGCACCAGCGCGAAAGCGCCGATGATGCGCAAATTCAAACCTTCGGTTCTGAGCCAGGCCTGGACAAGATTGAACAGCAGGTACAGCGGTAATCCTGACGAAAATCCGGTGAAAACGCAAATCAACATGTGCCGCGAAAACAGCGTGCGTAAGACGGAGGCGGTCATGACGTGGCGCATGGCTGGATGTTGCCGGTTGGGGAAGTATGTATTGTAAATCGCCGCCACGATTTATTGGGGCACAATAACAGCCATGAGAGCAGCCTTTTTCGGAAAGCAGCTTTCACCCTCGTTATTCCCGCAGGGGCGGTATTCTGCCGCCTGCAATCATTTCGTTTGCGCCGGAACGGGCGGCAGAGAACGCCGACTCTACAGAAAAACGCGGCAAAGCGCGAAAGCGTTTGCCTGAATCAAGGCTTTTTCGTGGCCGGTTCCGGAACATAAACCGAGGGCGGGACGCGGCCTGAAAGCCTACCGCTGTTAAGCGGCTGAAACGAAAGCATCCGGGTTTCGGCGTTCCATGAAAAATCGGAACACGGCGAACAAAAGTCCTTATCTTGTGCGATGAACGCCGGAATTTCCGCCGAAGGCGTTTTTGCAAGCCGTAACTCCAACTGCAAGCGCACCATTCTCAAATAAGTATCGAAGTCGTGAATCCTCACTACATAGTCGTCCCAGACGTAAACAACGAGGCGATACTGTCTTTTCCCTACAGGATTGTAAATAAAGTCGATTCCCGGATTGTAAAGATCGGCCAAAGCCGCCAGCGTTCCATCACGCTGCTCGATATAATCTTTCCAAGGAAGATCAGTCAACTTGAGCCATGTCTTGTAAACAGGGGCGAGGTAATTGAAGGTTGCTTGGGGTAGAAAGAAAAGAACTTCAACGTTTCGCTCCAGCCACCCCCCCCACACGTCCCACACAGAGCAAGGCTCTTTGCTCCACTTTTTAAGTCCGCAAATGAGGTCTTTCACGTTCTGATACGACACACTTTCTTTCCACACTGGAGACAAATGATAAGTAATCCTGATTTCGCCCACCATCGCCGGGCGCAAGCTGGATTGCTCGTGCGACAGCGGCGTTAACAACCCCCACCATTCCGATGCCTGCCCTTCAACCACGGTTGATGATGACGACAACAAAAGGCTTAACCCGTAAACATCTCTCGCCAAGGAAGCCGTCGCTATCATGCTATCCAGAAGAGAACTCTTCCCTTCGAGATTTCGCCGCCAAAACGCCGTGTCTTTTTTGAAAAACGCCAAGCCTTCTTTTGCTTTTCCGTTCTCGATGTCCAGCATGGCCTGTGCCATCAAATGCCGTTGTGTCTGTATTATCTGCGAGTATTCGACATTCATAGTCCCAACAAAGGGAACCGGAGGAGCGTAATGCGGCAACTCCTGCAAAAGGCGATATCGGCGAATCAATGTTTCGTTTGCTGCCAACGCTTTTTCAAGGCTCTCTTTCTTGGCGTAAACGCATTCCCGAAAATCGGTTTCTTTACCGACTTGGCAATCAAAGGGGGGCGCCGCGTCCTGCCAAGACAAATTCTCTTTTTGATCGTCCGAATTTTCTAAACCCTTTATTACCCCTTTCAAATTGAAGGGATCTTTCTCAAATTCCTTTTCGATTTCTTTGCTCTTGTTTCGCCCATACTCAAAAATATCGCAGCCCTCCGGCGCATTAAAACCAGCCATCGCCACAAAGATATTCTCGCGGTCGGGAATTTCGACCGACTTCGTTTCGAGAAGCGCGCGGGCTTCGTCGCTCAAAGGCTCATCGCGCCAGTTGATCAAAACCAATAACACGAAAAGCGTGAACACGACGAGAAACGTCCACTTCACCACCTTCCAGAGAAAACGGCCTATCCGAAGCAACATTTCTTTCTCCCGATTTAGAGATTCTTCCCGTCACCCGACGCGCCGCAACGCGAATTAGAAAGATTACCATAAAGACGCGGGCGCATGATTTCGCCATTTCTGCGGGAGGGATTAAAAAAGGGCGCTTCGCGAAGCGCCCCTACAAAACCCTCTCCCACTTGTGGGAGAGGGCGGCCGAGGGGCAGAGAGGGAAAGCTCAGAACCGAGCATCCAACATCATCCAGAAGAAGCGTCCCGGTTCGTTGATGCGCGTCGTTTGATCGTAGCCCTGCACCATGAAGCCGGATTTGCTGATCGCTTCGGCGTAGGTTTTGTTGAACAGGTTGTCGATTCCTGCGGTCAGGCGCAAATCCTTGCGAAAGCGGTAACCGCCGTTGATCGAGAACACGCCGAAGCCCGCCGCCGGCGTACTGATGTCTTGTCCGGCGATGTTGCCCTTGCCCGGATCGATGCGGTTTTGCGCCGCTGCCAAGCGCAGCAGTGCGCCGACCGACCAAGCTCCATCGTCGAAATCCAGCGTGAAACGGCTGTCAAGCGGCGGCATCTGCGCGAGCGGCGTGTGATCGGTATCGTTGCTGCCGTGCACATAGGCGAGGCTGACGCCGCCCTTCCAACTCGGGTTGAATGCATAGGTCACGCCCGCTTCACCGCCGTAAGTCGTCGCGTTGATGTTGCGCGTCACGGTGATCGCCTGACCCATCATGTTTTTCTTGATCGTGGTGTCGATCAGGATGTAGTCGCTCACATGGCTGTAAAACGTGGACGCAGATAACTGCAAATCAGGGGTGACCCGGTAGGTCACGCCGACATCCAGTTGCGTATTTTTTTCCGGCTTGGTGTTGAACGCGCTGTCGCTGGTGACGCTTTGTTTGTTTTGCGAGATGAGTTCCCAGTAATCGGGGAAACGTTCGCTGTGCCCCAAGCCGACGAAGAACGTTGCGTGCTTGTCGAAATCATGTTCGTAACGAACAAAGCCGCTGGGCAAGGTGTCGTTCCGCGTTTGGCCGGACGTGGAAAATCCTTTGCGCTTGTCTTTGGCTTCCCAGAAATCGCCGCGCAAACCTCCGATCACGCGATCCACCTCGGAGAGCATTTGCGTCCACTCGGAAAAGAGGCCGTAGTTGGCGAAGGTCGCGTCGTCCATGCGAGCTTTGTTTTGATACGGATCGGTATCCTGATTGCTGGTTGTGCGCAAACGGTGGCGATTGCCTTGCTGATCAACGCCCACTGTGAGCAACGACGTTTCGGTGACGTTGAGGTTGCTGCTCAATCGCAAACCCATCGTCTGACGATCCGGATTGTTGACGCTTTTCGCCGCCATTCCCCCCATGCCGCCGCTCGACTGAAGGTTGCGCAGTGTGTAGTTATCCATCACATGGTCGATGGTGTTGTAGTAAACCTGCGCTTCGATTTTCTCGACCACCGATGAGATTTTTGACTTCTCGAATTTCAGATTGACGCCATCGCGCGCAAACTTGACGCCGTCCATCGCCCGGTCGGCGTAGGCAGCGCGGCCATTGCTCTGAGTGGCGGACAATTCGATTCGGGTGTTTTCATCCGGCGTCAAGCCGAACGCCGCACCGGCGTTCCAACGCTTGTAGCGCGAATGCACGCTCTGACCGTTGCCGTCTTCGTAATCGTTCATCTCCGAACGGGTAGCGATCAAGCGGGCATAGCCGTAGGCGTTGCCCGCTTGCGTGTCGATGGCTTGATCGTCGCGCCCGTAACTGCCGAACATCGCGCTGCTGTACAAATGAAAATCCGGCGTTTGATACGGTTTGAAATCGCGCTCGAACAACACCGTTCCCGCTGAAGCCGGGCCCCAGATGACGCTTTGCGGTCCTTTGAGAACGGTGATGCGATCGTAAGAAGCGGGGAAAATATAAGCCGTCGGCGGGTCCATCCGTCCGCCACAGCCGCCGAAAACCATATCGCCGTCGGACAGAATGTTCAAACGCGAACCGGCCATGCCGCGAAATACCGGATCGCCGTCGGTGCCGGCCTTACGAATCACCGAAAAGCCGGGGATCGTTTTCAGATAGTCGGCACCGTCGTGCGCCGGTACCGGTTGGCGCGGCGCTTTGGCGTCGGTAACGACGGTCAACGGGTCCGACATCGGCGCAGCGGTGACGATCACCGGCGTGAGCGCCTTCTCATTCTCGTCAACCGGATCCGAAGAAGCGGCGAACGAAGAAGCGGCAAACAAAGAGCAAAGTGAAAAAAGACCGGCGCTCAAAGACTTGATACCCCCTTGGCGCGAATGACGCCGAGAGCAATGAAGAAAATAAAACATAAATCCTCCAAAAAGCAAAACAACGCGCAGCAAAAACTGTGCGTCACAAAAAAAGATCAACGTTTGCGATTAGGAAAAAACAGGAGGAGCGCGCGCCCGATTCGTTTGTCGGGCAAGTTGTGTTGGCGGCGGCGGCAATACCGGCGTCGAGAGAGAATGGGCGGGCACTGCCATGAACGGCAACGAAGCGCCCGCAATGAAAACAAATCCGGAAGAGCAAAGTTGCGCCAAGTGTCCGAAACCGCTATCGTGACCGGATTGCGCGGTTGGCAGCTCAGGCGCTGGCGCTGCCGGACGCTCGTCCTCGAACAAAGCCTCAGACTGCGATTGCAGCCCTTCCGCCGAATACATTTCAACCCATTCCGGCGAGACAAACGTTTGTTTGAAGGTATCACGCAGAACCGACAGCAGCACGAACGACGCCGTCAGGAAGGCAACTATCGCCAGCCCGATGAGCAGTTGTCGTCGCAGGTTCGTGCTGTACCTCATGGCGTTTGTTCTTCCGGTTTACTGACGAAGCCGATTTTTTCCAGCCCCGCACGCGACGCCCGCGCCATCGTGCGCGCCACGAGTTCGTAAGGCGCGGTGGCATCCACTTGCAGATGGAGTTCGGGAAGCGGAGCGTTATCGGTTGTGCGATTTCCGGCTGCGCGCATCAGCGCTTCCAGTTTTTTTTCTTCGACGACTTCGCCGTTCCATAAAAACTGTCCGTCGGCCTTGATGCCGAGTTGGATGGTTTCCGGCTTCATGACTGTAGCGGCGCTGTCGGCGACAGGCAAGTTGATCTTGACCGCGTGGGTCAAGAGCGGCGCGGCAATGATGAAGATCACAAGCAACACCAGCATCACGTCGATGAGCGGGATCATGTTGATCTCCGCGCGCGGCGCATCGTGCGTGAGTTGGGGATGAACCGCCATCAGCAAGCCCCTTCTGCTGCTTTTGTCACTGCTGCTTTTGTCACGGCTGTTTTCGCCGCGTCCGTGCGCGCCGTCACGGTCAAGCGTTCGACGACGTGCGGCTCATTCGACGCCGCGTCGCTGACATTCAAACCCAGTCCCAACAAACCGAACACCGTATGCGCGAACTGTTCCAGTTCTCTCGTCAAACTGCGGTTCTGCCGCGTGAACGCGTTGTACGCCAACAAGGCGGGAACCGAAACAAACAAACCGTAAGCGGTCATGATGAGCGCTTCGCCGACGGGGCCTGCCACTTTGTCGAGACTCGTTTGCGCCGAATACGCGAAGCCTTGCAAGGTATGAAAGATCGCCCAGACTGTTCCGAACAATCCCACGAAAGGCGCTGTTGAAGCGATGGACGCCAGCGTCGTCATGCCGCGTTCCAAGCGACCGGCTTCCTGAACGACGCTGTGCGCGAGCGCCGCGCTGACGTAATCGTCGGGCGAAGTGATCTCGAAGCGCGCGCCTTTGCGAGCTTTGGTGTTTTCCGCTTCCTGCAAAGATTGGCAAGCCCGAAAGCCTTCGCCCAGAAGCCGCGCGAAAGGATTGTTTTCGTCCGTCGTCATTCGCAAATGTTCTGCGTCGGCGGTTCGACGCACTTGCCGAAAGTTTGCCAGGAAAGCGCGGCTGCGGGCGCGCAGCATTGCGTAAAGTCCCAGCTTGCTCGCGATCAAATACCACGACAAGAGCGACATCACCGTCAGAATGATCAAGACAGCGACGCCGACAGCATCCGTTTGCGCCAGAAAATGGGACAAACCCCAAGAAGATTCAGACATGCACTTCCTCAATCCCGCAATTCAAATCGAATCGGTACGATCACCCAGCCCACCGGCGCTCCCGTTGGTGACGTTTGACGAAACCGCCAGTGCTTGACGGCATCGAGCGCCGCTTTGTCCAACCGTTCATAGCCGCTGCTGGCATGCAGCGCGACCTCGCCCGCCGTTCCTTCCGCCGTCACCTGAACGCGTAACTTTACCACGCCTTGCTCGCGCAAACGACGCGACAAAACGGGATATGACGGTTTCGGATTGGAAAAATCATTGGCTCCGAAATCCGGCTCGCCGCCATTGCCGTCTTCGACACGCGCCTGATTTGTTGTTGCGGCAGTGGAAACATCGCGCGCAGTCGAGATTGAATCTTCTTGAACCATTGCGTTTTCTTGGATATTTTCCTGAACCTTCGGTTCCATCGAAACAGGAGAAGTTTTCGCAACTGCCGGAGCAGAGCGCACCGTCGTTTTCGTCGGTGATGGTGTGAAATGCGGCCGACGCGCGATAGGATCAACAGGCCGCGCAGCAAGCGATGGCGGCGAAACGATCCAGTTTGCTTGCAGGATCATCGGCGTTTCATCGCGCTGCGGCAACGCCTGCAAATACAAGAGCGCCGCCGCGCCGACGACATGCAGACACACCACGATCGCCAACAAAAACCCGCGCGCCGCCAGCGGCACAGCATCGCCCACCTGCCCGCTCACGGTCGGATGACTCATCACGCCGATGAAAAAGCGATGGTTGCGCGCTTCTTTTTTCATTTTGTGCGACTGAAAAATAACCCTAGCGAAGTGCGAACAGCGCCGCCCCGCGCTCCGCCAACAGCGCGCGCAGCACTGAGCGATGACAGCGCGCCTCACCTTCACAATAACAGCCAATGGAAAAGTCCGCCCCTTGCGACAACGCCGCCAGCACGTCCAACGTGCGCGCCGTGTCGGCCTCGGCCATCTCCTTGCGGAACAAGCGCGTGAACAGCGCCCAATCCTTGCGCGACTGCGCACTGTCCGGCTGCGCGTGCGTGGAAAGCGCCAACTTCATCAGTTCGGGACTGGGCGAGAGATTGGGGTACCACACGTCGTACCAATCGTCGGCGGCAAAGCGCGCCTTCGGCACGCCGCGCGGCGGGCGCCGCACCGTGCCGATGCGCACGCCCTCATGCGGAACGCGCGGACTGCCGAGTCGAACAATACGGATCGTCATGGTGCTCCTTTCAATGGTTGCTCGCCTCATTTTATACCTACGCAGGACGAAAAAGATTTGAAGTTGGTGTGCTTGGGGTGCATGGTCGAGATTGATCCTGCCCTGATGAGCCTCGCGAAGTTACCGTGCGGCTGGTGTGCCACGCGACCTGCACCGAACGGTTGAGAGTCATTCAGCGGTTTTCTGATGTTTGTAAGCTCTCGATGGTTCAGCAATAAAAAAGCCGCCTTTCGGCGGCTTTTTGTTGCTTTGCGTTTCTGCAAAAGCAACGCGGCGTAAGCGTCAAAATTAACGCTTCGAGAACTGTTTGCGGCGACGCGCTTTGCGCAGACCGACTTTTTTCCGCTCGACTTCGCGGGCATCGCGGGTCACCAAACCGGCTTGAGACAACGCGGGTTTCAGCGTTGCATCGTAATCGATCAGCGCACGGGTGATGCCGTGGCGCACCGCGCCGGCTTGTCCCGATTCGCCGCCGCCGTCCACGTTGATCATGATGTCAAACGTGGTTTGATGCGACGTCAGCACCAGCGGCTGGCGCACGACCATCCGGCCGGTTTCACGAGAGAAAAATTCATCGACCGGCTTGCCGTTGACGACGATGTTGCCGGTGCCTTGCTTGATAAACACGCGAGCGACCGAGGTTTTGCGGCGGCCGGTGCCATAGTAGTAATTGCCGATCATGGTGGTCAGATATCCAGAGGTTTGGGTTGCTGCGCGCTGTGCGGATGCGTTCCTCCGGCGTAGCACTTCAGCTTCTTGATCATTTGGTAGCCGAGCGGCCCTTTGGGAAGCATGCCTTTAACGGCTTTTTCCAAAGCGCGGCCGGGGAAACGTGCCTGCATTTTTTCAAAGTTCGTCGTGCGGATTCCGCCCGGATAGCCGGTGTGACGGTGGTAGAGCTTGTCTTGCGCCTTGTTGCCGGTGACGACCAGCTTTTCGACGTTGGTGACGACGATGAAGTCGCCGGTATCCACGTGCGGCGTGTAAATGGGCTTGTGTTTGCCGCGCAGGCGCAAGGCAATCTGGCTTGCCAGCCGACCGAGCACCTTGTCCGTGGCATCGACGACGTACCAGTCCCGTTGGACCTCATGGGGCTTGGCTGAAAAGGTTTTCATAAAAGAACTCGCGCCAGTGATAAAAGTTTCAGAGAAACCAATATTATAGCCCGAAAAGAAGGGGAATGGCAAGATCAACTCTTGGCGAGCGGGAAATCGGCGCTTCAACCCTTTCCGGTCGCCTCCAACCCCACCCGCGCCACCGCTTTCCGTACCTGCTCAGGCGCGGTTCCGCCGGTGTGGTTGCGCGAGGCGACGGAGCCTTCAAGCGTCAGTATCTTGAAAACGTCTTCCTGAATCAGCGGCGAAAACTGTTGCAATACGGCAAGCGGCAACGCTTCCAACGTCATACCGCGCCCCTCGGCTTCGCGCACGACGCGGGCAACAACTTCGTGCGCGTCGCGGAACGGCAAACCGCGCCGCACCAGATAATCGGCGAGATCAGTCGCAGTGGCATAGCCTTCCAGCGCGGCCGCCCGCATCCGTTCGGGGACGGCGGTCAGGCCGTTGGCGATCAAGTCGGCGACAATCGACAGGGTGGCGGCCAGCGTGTCCACGGTATCGAACAGCGGCTCTTTGTCTTCTTGATTGTCCTTGTTGTAAGCGAGCGGCTGGCCTTTCATCAACGTGATCAGCGCCATCAAATGGCCGACGACGCGGCCGCTTTTGCCGCGCACCAGTTCGGGAACATCCGGATTCTTTTTCTGCGGCATGATCGAGCTGCCGGTACAAAAACGGTCGGCGACCTGAATGAAGCCGAAGCGCGGCGACGACCACAGTACCAATTCCTCGGACAAGCGCGACAAATGCACCATAATCAGCGCCGCCGTCGCCAAAAATTCAATGGCGAAATCGCGGTCGGAAACGGCGTCGAGCGAATTGGAGCAAACTGCCTCGAAGCCGAGCAGCTTGGCGGCATATTCGCGGTTGAGCGGATAGCCTGTCCCGGCAAGCGCGGCGGCGCCCAACGGCATCCGGTTGACGCGGTGACGGGCGTCGCGCAACCGCTCGGCATCACGCGCGAACATCGCCTCGTAAGCCATCAAATGGTGGCCGAACGTCACCGGCTGGGCAACTTGCAAATGTGTGAAGCCGGGCATGACCGTATCGGCGTACTTTTCTGCCTGATCGATGAAGGCTTCGCGCAGCGTCCGCAACTGGCCGAGCAAGTGGTCGATGGCATCGCGCAACCACAACCGGATGTCGGTGGCGACCTGATCGTTGCGCGAGCGACCGGTGTGCAGCCGCTTGCCGGCATCGCCGACCAACGCGGTCAACCGTTTTTCGATATTGAGATGAACGTCCTCGAGATCGATCGACCACGCGAAATCACCGCGCGCGATTTCAACGCGAATTTGCGCCAGCCCGCGCTCGATGTCCTGTAAATCGGCGGCACTCAGCACGCCGACGTGCGCCAGCATTCGGGCGTGCGCGAGCGAACCGTCGATGTCGGCAAAGGCCAGCCGTTGATCGAAATCGACCGACGCGGTATAAATTTTGACCTGTTCGGAAACCGGCTCGGAAAAACGCCCCGACCACGTTTCAGCGGTTGAGGAGGCGAACGTTTGCGGCTTGGCGGGGTACTTACTGGGCGACATGGCGAAGCGATATTCAAAAGAAACTGCCATTATCAGGGAAATTCGGGCGCGGGGAAACAGGGGCAGGAATTGGGGGCGGTGTAGGGGCGGTTCGCAAACCGCCTGTTCTCTGTAGAGGCAGCGCGTCGCCCCTATGAAAAGCCCCTTTAGCGAAAATGAATAAAAAAGGGCGGGGTTGAAACCCGCCCTGTACAGATAAACCGCAGCCTCTTACGTTTTGCTCATACCGCGCTGCCTGATCATCACGACTGCCGCCGCGCCCCCCATCAGCAGCGCCAACAGTACCAGCGCCACATTGCCCAGCGTCGGCACAGGCGCAACGGCTGACGGAGGAGCACCGACACCGCCGCCGACGCCACCGCCCTTGGCTTGCAGGTACCAATTGTTCACGTTGGCGCCTTCACCCCGAACCAGCGTGTATTGAGAGCTGCCTGCCGACAGCGGGCTGTTGTCCAACACGAAGGCGCTGTCGGGAACGATTGCGCTGGCGGGCGTGACTTGAATCACCAGAATGCCGTCGCCGAGGGTCGGCTGACCGGGACCGCCAGTGTTGCTGACCTTCACTTTCGCTGTGCCCGTGATCGCGCCGCCGTTGTCGAGGTTGACGGTCAGCACATCGGAACGCTGCGTGCTGGCGTCGTTCAATTCGGTGTTGATCAACACTTCGTTGCCATCGTTGAAATGGGCATTGGCGGCGGTGATGGCGAATTTGCTGTAGCTGTCCGAAGCCGTTGCGGACGTAGCGCCCAGCGTGGCGCGGCCAGAGATGTCGAGAGTGCCGTTGAGGGTGAAGTCATCCGCTCTCACCTCGCCATCCGCATTGCTGCCCGACGACGCGCCGCCGCCGACCAAGGTTGCGCCGCTTGCCACCGCAAAGCTCGTGGGCGCCGCCTGACCAACATCCGCCGCCAGCACACTATAGACCGTGTTGTTCTGCACTGCGAAGATCGTGCCGCTCTGAATTTCGTTAACGCCATACACCTTCGACCAACGATCCGCCGGGTTGCTGTAGCGCGCGCCGTCAAACACCACGACGCCGGAACCGGTGACCACAGTGTGGACCAAACCGTTGACCGGGGTGCTGGCAATCGGATCGAAGAAAGTGATGGTGTTTCCCGTCGCCGTGTTGAGGGTCGCCGTCGCGTTGCCTTTCTCATTCCCCAACCAGATCGCGTTGGCATGGCTGTACGCGGCGTTGCCGCTGAAGGTGAAGTTGCCGCCGGTAGCGTTGAGAGTGACATCTCCGCTCGTATAGATGGCGCCGCCAAAATCGTCCTCTGTGTCGCTCGCTTTGTTGTTGGTCACGGTTGCTGCGCCGCTGAGGGTGAGTTCGCCGATCACACAAATCGCGGCGCCGCCGCCATTCGTGGTGCTGTTGCCGGAAATCTCGATATCGCTGCCGTCGATTGACACCGCGACATTGGTGCCTGCCGCGCCAAAAGCCATGATCGCGCCGCCGCCAGCGTCGGTGGTGTTGTTGGTCAGCTTGATGGTGCTGCCGCTGATCAAGACGTCCCCTCTGGAATAGATCGCCCCGCCTTGATTGGCAGCACCGTGGTTGTCGTCCAGCGTGATCTCGTTGCCGTCGATCTGCACTGCAACGACGCCATCTCCCATTTTGTTGCTCCAGATCGCGCCGCCATAAAGGGCGCTCGTATTGCCGGAGATCGTGATCTTCTGACCGGTGATCGTTGCGAACCCATTCAATGCCCGAAGCGCGCCGCCGACATTGTCATAGCTTTTGTTGTTGGTAATTTCGATCTTGCCGGTACTGCCGTCGTCATTGCCGATCGTGATGTTGTCACTCTCAATCGCACCGCCTGCCTGCTCGGTGCTGTTGCCAGAAATTATAATCTCGCTGCCGTGGATCGTCGTATTACCGGCCGCAATTGCGCCGCCGCTGGTGCCCACGATGGTGTGGTCGGCGTCGTTATCGGACAGCGTGACTTTGCTGGCGGCGTCGCCAATCAGGACATCATGTGCAGAGGCAATCGCGCCGCCGCTGGCGCCGGCACGGTTGCCGGTCAGCACGATCTCCCCTCCTCTCCCGTCACCGCTGATCGTCAGATTCTGGTCAGCCCAGATCGCGCCGCCTCTGTTCGCGGCGCTGTTGCCGGTCAGCACAACCGAACCGGAAGTGTTGATCGTCAGGGTACTGACGCTATTCGTGTTGACAACAGCGATAGCGCCGCCATCGGTCTTTGCTGTCGGTTGATGCCCGCCCGCCAGCGTGATGTCCGACAGGTTGAGCGTGAACGGGCCGGGATTAGAGGCAAGGAAACGCCCGTAATCCGCATTATCGGTCAGCGTCAGCACGCTGCCATTGCCGTTCAAGGACAAACCCGGAAGCCCCGTCGGCAACGTCACCGCATCTTTGAGATAGATGCCGCTGTTGAGCAGATTCCAGGTGTCGCTCGCGCCGGGCGAGAGCGTCGGCACGCTCGCGCCGAGGTCTGCCGAACCCGTTATGTCAGTGGACACTTGCGCCGTGGCGCCCGTAGCAACGAGCGCGATGGCAGCAAGCAGATTCCTCATCAGCTTGCGCTGACGAGACCAAGGAAAACGATCACTCCCCATGATTGATACCCCTCCATTGAGTCCGGCTTATTGACCTGACTCTATTTATTTATTCAGCCCGGCTCTGTTTGTTTATTGGCCTGGCTTCATCCCCTTGCGGAAAGAGTCTTCATCAGCGTCGCGCCGCGTTGATCGCGGTCTGGCGTTACTTTGTCATTATGCCAACTACGGTCATTTTTGTGATCGGCACAAATGCTCTTTGAAAAAGCCCCATCTCCGGCAAAAAAAGTATATCAGGTATTTTAAGTTGTAGGGTTCCGATAAACGGATAATGGTTTTGCGTCATAAGGGCGGGTTTGAAACCCGCCCTGTTGATGGTGATCGCTAACCCCGTCTCACGCTTTGGCGCGTGATTTCAGCCAAACGTCCAAGCCCTGCGAGTTCAAATCAACGTCGAGCGCCAGCAGTGCGCGTTGTTCTTCACGCGGCAACGTCCAGCCCCGACGTTGCGCTTCGGCGTCGAACAACTGCCACAAACCCTCGGCGATTCGCTGAACGCGCCCGCCATCGTCGGGACCGGCTTTTTCGGCAACATCGAGGTAGGCATCGATCAATCGATGCAAGTCTTCGCCGCGCGCTTCCGGTTCGCGCAGTTGCGAAAAATGCGTCAGATAAAGCGTTTCAGGACGCAACGCGAGGATGCGGCGGATCGAATCGTGCATGGCTTGCGGCTCAAACTGCACCGGGCTGGAGGTAACGATGACGGACTGCCGATCCCCGACATCCAGTTCGCGGTAGGACAGCCCAAAAACATCACCAGTAAACACAGCGTTGGCCGTACCGTCGTAAAAGCAAAGATGATGCCGCGCGTGCCCCGGCGTATCGAGGCAACGCAGTTCGCGCTTGCCCAGCTTGAGCGCCAAATCGTCGGCGGCAGCGATGATCCGTTCTTCGGGAACAGGCGCCAGTTCGCCGTAAAGCCGCTCGGCTTTGGCCTCGCCATAAACGGCTTTGACGCCTGCCATCAACTGGCTCGGGTCAACCATGTGACGCGCGCCGCGCGGATGGACGACCAGTTTGGCATTGCGGCATTCGCGCATGAGCATACCGGCACCGCCGGCGTGATCGAGGTGAACGTGCGTCAGGCAAATGTAATCCACGTCATCCGGCTTACAGCCGAGTTGCGCGAGGGCTTGCAGGGTGAGCGGAACCGAGGCGTTGTGCGCGGTATCAATGATGGCAACGCTCCCTTGGTCAATGACAAAATGAACGGCAACGTGCAATGGCCGCCCGCCGTATTGCGCGTCGATCGCGTGAACGCCGCCGCTGTAGTTGTAAATCGGAATCATGGCTGTCTCCTCAGAAGTTGATGTCGCGTTTTTGCATCTTATCGCAGGTTTGAGACAATGGGGAAACGAAGTTGTCCCGAAATAACCATGCCGTCGGTCAGGTTACCACTTGCGCGATACGCCACGGTTAGGGACAATGGGGGTGTTGTATCGGTAGTTTTATAAGGTGTGCCAAAGGGTACGCTGAATAAGTTTCAACCATCAGCGTATCCCATAAGCCTTTATGGATGGGCTGATGTTGATGAGCGCAAAATACAATGAGATTTCTCCGGTCATGCCGGATTGGCGCAACTTGGGGGTAGTGCTAAGGACGGTTGTCGCCGTTAATTTCGGCGTGATTCTGGCGATTCTGGTGCGCTACAGCAGCGCGCGCGAATTGCCGCTGGCGGCCATCGAACTGGCGGGCAACATCGAACCGTTCCTGATTCTGGAACTGACCCTTTTGTGGTTGTGCTGGGCGTGGCTTGCCCGACTGCCGTACTGGTACGGAATCGCGGCGATCACCGGGATCACGTCCCTCTGCGCGTTTCTCATCGCCGCCTTGCTGCGCTCCTCCTTGTGGCCGGACTTCGTGGCGGTGTTGTTCTGGGGACTGCTGGCGCAAGCGGGATTGCTGTACTACTTTCATATGCGCAACCGGATGTTGTCGCCGATAGTGATCGAAGCCCGCTTGCAAGCGTTGCAAGCGCGGATTCGCCCGCATTTTCTGTTCAACAGCCTCAACGCCGTGATGTCGATTGTGCGTCACGACCCGAACCGCGCCGAAACGGCGTTGCAGGACATGGCCGATCTTTTCCGCGTGCTGATGCGCGACAACCGCGATCTGGCGCCGCTGGCCGATGAGGTCGAGTTGTGTCGCCAGTATCTGGGGCTGGAAAAACTGCGGCTGGGGTCGCGGCTCGAAGTGGATTGGAACCTCAAGAGCATGCCCGCCGACGCGATGGTACCGCCGCTGGTATTGCAACCGCTGCTGGAAAACGCGATTCATCACGGCGTCGAAACGTCGAGCATCGACGGCACCATCTCGATCAATATTTTTCTGGCGCGTGATGAAGTGCACGCGATTTTGCGCAACCCTTATCATCCCGACAACGAACGTCACCATCGCGGCAATCGCATCGCCGTCGCCAATGTGCGGGCGCGGTTGGCGCTGCATTTCGACGCCGAAGCGAGCATGGCCGCCAAAACCATCAACGGCAAAGCGTACGAAGTGCACATCCGCATGCCGTACCGGAAAAAATCCGCACTCGCTCCAGCGCGCACAGCAGAGAAAATTGTCGCCGAGAAAATCGGCGCAGAAACCAAGATGAACGGTGCAAGCAACGCCACTACGAACGGCGCCACCAATGATAGCAAAAGCGGCGAAATGAAACCGGAACGCTACCCCCGCGAGCGCTTGCGCCGTCATCGTTCAATCCCCAAAACTTTATCACCTGAAGAGCGCCAGCCATGATTACCGCCACCATGACTCCCGAAACGAAAGCCGATCGGCTACTCAAAATCCTCGTGATCGATGATGAAGCCCCTGCCCGCCGTCGCTTGCACGACTTGCTCGACGATTGCCAGCGCGCATTGCCGCTGGCAATCGTCGGCGAAGTAGAGAATGGCCGCGAAGCGCTGCATTGGATACAAAACTCCGATGTCGATTTGCTGTTGGCCGACATCCGGATGCCCGACATGAGCGGCATCGAACTGGCGCAACACCTGCTCAAAATGAAACAACCGCCGCGCGTGATTTTCGTGACGGCGTTCAATGAGCACGCCGTGCGCGCGTTTGAATTGAACGCGATCGATTACCTGATGAAGCCGGTGCGTATTGACCGCTTGCTGACGGCGCTGCGCAAAGTTCCGGCACTGGAACCGGTTTCAGAAGTGCAACTCGCCGGACTGCCGACGGGAGCGCGGCGGTTTCTGCCGGTGGTCGGGCGCACGCGGATCGAACTGGTGCCCATCGACGAAGTGATTTATTTCAAAGCCGAGTTGAAATACGTGACGATCAAAACGCGCGAGCGTGAATTCATCCTCGAAGAATCGCTGATCAAACTGGAACAGGAATTTGCCCCCGACTTCATACGCACCCACCGCAGCCATCTGGTGGCGAAACGGGCGATCAAGTGCCTGACGCGCGGCAGCACCGAGGGGAACGGCGTGGACGGCGACTACGAAGACGAAGGCTGGAAAGTCGAACTAAAAGACGTACCAGAACTGCTGCCGGTCTCACGCCGCCAGCGCGGCGCCTTGCAGGCTATGCTGAAAAGCGGAGGATGAGGGGCGGCATTCTGCCGTCCGCCTTATCGTCAATTGACGGTTAGTACAGCGAATCTCAACACAACATCGCCCCCACCGTTCGGGCTGAGCCTGTCGAAGCCCAAAGTGATGCGCCTTTCACCCTTCGGCAAGCTCCGGGCGAACGGATTAAATCAGCCTTCCCCCAGTAGCGCCAAACCCCAATGTCGCTTATCATGACAACTTTAGCCCTCTTCTTCCTGCCAACATGACCTCAATGCCGATTTCACCACGAGTTCTGATTTGCGGTTCACTCGCTTACGACATCATTGCAGTTTTTCCCGACCGTTTCTCACGGCACTTGTTGCCCGATCAGATGAATCGGCTGTCGGTCTCATTCACCGTCAACAACATGCGCCGCGAGTGGGGCGGTTGCGCCGGTAATATCGCTTACACGCTGAAAAAACTGGGCGGTTCGCCGGTGGTGATGGCGACGCTGGGCGCCGAAGACGGTCGGCCTTACGAAGTGCGCTTGGCAACGCAGAAAATTGCCTGCGACGGTGTGCTGCTGATCGACGGCGCTTACACCGCGCAGGCGACGATCATGACCGATATGGAAGACAACCAGATCACCGCGTTTCACCCGGGCGCGATGGCTGAATCGTATCGCGTCAACGTCGGCGACGTGAAAGACATCGCGCTGGGGCTGGTCGCGCCCGACGGTCGCGAAGGGATGTTGCAACACGCGCGACAATTTCACGCCGCCAACATTCCGTTCGTGTTCGACCCCGGGCAAGCGATGACGCTTTTCTCCAGCGAAGAATTGCTCGAAATGATCGCCCTCGCCGACATCGTAGCGCTAAACAATTACGAAGCGCGGCTGTTGAGCGAGCGTACCGGCCTCTCGACGGAAGCCATCGCGCAACAAGTGCGGGCGCTGATCATCACGCACGGCGCGGAAGGCTCGTGCATCATGACCGAAGGCGAGACCTTGACGATTCCGGTGGTCACGCCCGACGCCGAGATCGACCCCACCGGTTGCGGCGACGCTTACCGCGCCGGTTTGCTCTATGGCATCGCGCAAGGTTGGGATTGGCTCACAACCGGCCGACTGGCGGCCATCCTCGGCGCCATCAAAATCGCCCACCCCGGTCCGCAAAACCATCGCGTCTCGCGCAGCGATGTGGCGAAGCGGTATCAAAAGGCGTTTGGAAAGGTGTTGAAGTTTTGAGCGTTGTTTTGTAGGGTGGTGGTTGGGGTGTACGAAGCAAACCTCAACAATTAAACACATGATCGACCCGCTGGGGTTCGCAAGTTTCCCTCAACTTACGTTTGCTGGATTGTGTTTCGTCGCCAATGACGACAGTGGTGTGGCACGCAAGCGAAACCTGCCGCTCATCACTCCGAAACTGCCTGAAATAGCGTCTGTTCGCTTGGCACTTGAAACACTCGCCGGTCTTCGAGTCGCACGGCGGTGAGCATACCGCCCCACAAGCAGCCAGAATCGAGCGCCAGCACGTTGGGCATCGGCGACAAACCGAGCACCGACCAGTGTCCGCACAGCACGGTAACATTTCGGCTGCGGCGCGATTCAAACGCGAACCAGGGGCGCATGTCGGGGGGCGGGAAATCGCGCGAGCCTTTTTCGGAGAAATTCATCGTTCCGTCTTCGGTGCAAAAACGCAGGCGCGCGCTGATGTTGACGATGGCGCGTAAGCGGTCTTGCCCGCGCAGATTTTCGCTCCACCGCTCCGGCGTGTTGCCGTAGAGGTGTTGCAGGAAGTACAGCACGGCGTCGCGGTCATCGCTGTGCAGCACGGCTTCGACTTCGCGCGCGTGGCGCAGCACATCGTCGGCGCTCCATTCGGGAATCACGCCGGCGTGGATGAGCAAATAATCATCGAACCCAACGCTCAACCGAAGCGCCAACGGGCGGCGACGCAGCCAGTCGAGCATGGCGTCGCGGTCTTCGGCCAGCAGTACGTCGTCGAGGTGGTCGCGGCGCCCGGATTTCTGGAAACCGGCGGCGGTGACCAGCAAATGGAAATCGTGGTTGCCGAGCACCGATTGCACCGAATCGCCGAGCGCCATCAGTTCGCGCAGAACCTTGGCCGACGCCGGGCCGCGGTTGACGAGGTCGCCGACGCACCACAAGCGATCCTGTTTCGGCGAAAACCCGATCAGGTCGAGAAGGCGGCACAGTTCGCTGTGGCAGCCCTGGATGTCTCCGATAGCGTACGATGGCATGATTCGGCTCGGAAGGGATGGATTGGACGCTTTCGGTCAATCTGGCTATAATTATTAATTCTGCGTTTTCTTGCGGAACACCCCGCGCCCGTAGCTCAGTTGGATAGAGTGTTGGTTTCCGAAGCCAAAGGTCACAGGTTCGACTCCTGTCGGGCGCGCCATCATCAGTGCATTATTTTTCCAACTGTTCGCGCTTGTTCGTCACGCTTTTCCACTCTTCGGCGTCGGGCAGCGCTGGTTTGCGCTCGATGATGACCGGCCAGACTTTGGACAACTCGGCGTTCAGCGCGGTAAAGTCTTTCTGGTCGGCCGGCAGGTCGTCCTCGGCAAAAATCGCCTCGACGGGACACTCGGAAACGCATAAGGTACAATCAATACATTCATCTGGGTCGATCACCAGAAAGTTGGGGCCTTCGCGAAAAGCGTCCACGGGGCAGACATCGACACAATCGGTGTATTTACAACGAATACAGTTTTCAGTAACAACGTAAGTCATGGTAGGAAAATCTGCCGTTAACGGGTTGAGAATGTTTTATTCTAGCAAATCGGCAACGAAATGCCGGTTTGGCGAAGTTGGCCGTAACGTAACAATATGGGACAACAGCATCAGAGCGATGCGCGTTCCCGTTTCATCTGAACAGTAAGGAGTGATCAAAATGAAGGAAGTGACAGACAGTAATTTCGAGCAAGAGGTGCTGAACGCGCCGCGCCCGGTTCTGGTCGATTTCTGGGCACAGTGGTGTGGCCCATGCAAGATGCTGGCGCCGACGCTGGAAAGCCTGGCCGAGGAGTACGCCGGACGGCTGGACTTCGTTAAATTGGACGTTGACGCCAACTCCGAGACATCGCAGCGTTGCGGCATCCGCGCCATGCCGACCCTGATCGTGTTTGAGAACGGCGAGATCAAGGGGCAAAAACTGGGGGCGTTGAGCCGGGGGCAGCTCAAAACTTTTCTTGACAGCCTTCTATAGAACCGTTAATGTTCTACTCCGTTGGCGGCGCCACCGAATGTCGGGCGCCGCAAGATCCAGGGCGGGTTCCGAATTTTACGAGACATACCAACCCGCTCTTGGACAACGCCTTGTTGTTCCCGGGGTCTGTTCTGGAGTCACTCTCTGATTACCTTTTCGCTGCGGCTCGACCGCTGATTTTTTCATATTGATTTTTCACACTGTTTTTTCCACGATTTTTCACTTAGCTGCCGGTTTTTCCAAACGTTGAACGAGCAGCGCCTCTACCACATGTATCGTCACTATGCGTCTTTCTGATCTCAAAAACAAACACGTCACCGAATTGGTCGATATGGCCAATACGATGGGTATCGAGGGGGCGAACCGCCTGCGCAAGCATGACCTCATTTTCACGCTGCTGAAAACGCACGCCAAGCGCGGCGAGAGTATTTACGGCGACGGCGTGCTCGAAGTGCTGCCCGACGGCTTCGGCTTTCTGCGCTCGCCCGAAACGTCGTACCTCGCCGGCACCGACGACTTGTACATTTCGCCGTCGCAAATCCGCCGCTTCAACCTGCATACCGGCGACACTATCGAGGGCGAGATTCGCACGCCGAAAGACGGCGAGCGTTATTTCGCGCTGGTCAAAGTGGACACCATCAACAACGAGCCGCCGGAGAACGCCAAGAGCAAAATTCTGTTCGAGAATTTGACGCCGTTGTTCCCGGACAAACCGCTGGTGCTGGAGCGCGACATCAAGGCTGAGGAAAACATCACCGGTCGCATCGTTGACATCGTGGCGCCGATTGGCAAAGGGCAACGCGGGCTGCTGGTGGCGTCGCCGAAATCCGGCAAGACCGTGATGCTGCAACACATCGCTCACTCGATTGCCGCCAACTATCCCGAAGTGGTGCTGATTGTGTTGCTGATCGACGAGCGCCCGGAAGAAGTGACCGACATGACGCGCACCGTGCGCGGCGAAGTGGTCGCCTCTACCTTCGACGAACCGGCCACGCGCCATGTGCAAGTGGCCGAAATGGTGATCGAAAAAGCCAAGCGTCTGGTTGAACACAAGAAAGACGTGGTGATTCTGCTCGATTCGATCACCCGTCTGGCGCGCGCTTATAACACTGTCGTGCCGACTTCCGGGAAAGTGCTGACCGGCGGTGTCGATGCGCACGCGCTGCATCGTCCCAAACGCTTCTTCGGCGCGGCGCGCAACGTCGAAGAAGGCGGTTCGCTGACCATCATTGCGACGGCGCTGATCGACACCGGCAGCCGGATGGACGACGTGATTTACGAAGAATTCAAAGGCACCGGCAACATGGAAATCCATCTCGACCGCCGGATGGCCGAAAAGCGCATTTACCCGGCAATCAACGTCAACCGCTCCAGCACCCGTCGTGAAGAGCTGCTGTTAAGCCCGGATGTGTTGCAGAAAACCTGGATTCTGCGCAAAGTGCTTTATCCGATGGACGATCTGGACGCAATGGAGTTTTTGCTCGACAAGGTGCGCGCCAGCAAAAACAACGCCGACTTCTTCGATTCGATGCGGCGCGGCGGGTAAGTATCGTAAGCAACGATCAAAACGCCCGCCATGCTGGTTCATCCGCAATTCGATCCCGTCGCGTTTACCATCCCCATCGGGCCGATTGATGTCTTCGGCCTGTTCACGCTCGGCCCGTTTGCCATTCACTGGTACGGCGTGATGTACTTGGCCGCGTTTCTCCTTTTTCTTGTGCTCGGCAAATACCGCGTCAAAAAAGGGCTCTACCCCGGTTGGCAGACGCGCGACATCGACGACTTGCTGTTCTACGGCGTCCTCTCCGTCATCATCGGCGGGCGCTTGGGCTACGTGCTGTTTTACAAACCCGCGTATTACCTCGCGCACCCTCTCGAAATTCTCCAACCCTGGCACGGAGGGATGAGTTTTCACGGCGGCTTCATCGCCGCCCTCATCGCCATCACTTTCTTGGCGTGGCAAAGAAAACGCCCGTGGCTGGAATTTTCCGACTTCATCGCGCCGCTGATTCCGCTGGGACTTGCCGCAGGTCGGCTCGGCAACTTCATCAACGGCGAATTGTGGGGACGCCGCACCAGCGAGCCGTGGGGAATGATCTTTCCGCAAGTGGACGACTTGCCGCGCCATCCGTCACAGCTTTATCAATTTGCGCTGGAAGGCGTGCTGCTGTTCGTGATCCTGTGGTGGTTTTCGGCGCGCCCGAAACCACGCGGCGCTGTATCGGGACTCTTTCTCATCGGCTACGGCAGCTTCCGCTTCATCGTCGAATACTTCCGACAGCCGGACAATTTCCTGCTGCCGCTGGCGCTGGGATTGTCGATGGGACAATGGTTGTCGCTGCCGATGGCGCTTGCCGGCATCGTAATGATGGTGTGGGCGTATCGGAGCGCTCCCTCGCCGCGATAAGGATTGCCTCTTAAAAAAGAACCGGTATCATTCAGAAGCGCTTTTTCAAAAACAAATGTCCGCGGTTGGCTTTTGTTGCTCAACTTTATCCCCCTCGTCGGCAACTTCGTCTTCTTGTTTTTCATGCTTTCGCCGGGCAATCCGGAAGACAACCGTTTCGGCCCGCCTGCGCCGACGTCCCCCGGCAAGTAGGCGCGATTTCTTTGGCGTTAAATCAGCAGGGGCGGGTTTCAAACCCGCCCCTGCGTTGTTTTCTCAAATCACGCCTGCATCAATACCGATAGCCCCCACGATAGTGAGTGTAGCCGCGATACCCGCGCCCGTAGCCGTAGTACGCGGGACGGTACGCGACCCGCTGTGGCCCGTAGTAATAACCGCCGCTGTAGTAACCGCCGTAGTAGTACGGATACGGCTGCACATACACGGGCTGCGGCACGACGGCAGGTTGCACATAAGCGACTTGCGGTTGTACATAGGCGACCTGCGGCGCGGGATAGGCAGGCGCATAAGCCGGCGCAGCGTAAGCAGGCGCGGTATAGACAGGCGCAGGCGCCACATACGCAGGCGACGGGTACACCGCTGCCGCCGCGTTACCTATGCCAATGGACAAGCCGGGAAGCCCCAAGCCAAATGACCAGTAAACGCCGCCGCGCGCTTGTGCCACGCTCGCGACGCCCAGCGCGCCCACGGCCAGCAGGCCAATGGTCAAAACACGTTGCATCGTTTTCATGCTGTACTCCTTTCAAGAGCAATGCGGTCGGGAATGCCTTCCTTTTCGCACATTGGGTTGTTTGACACACCCCTCAACAAAACTCCTGTTCATGGCGTCATTCTTCACGCCGAAATTCACCTTCGATAACTCCGGGCGACGTGCGATAGGCGGTTTCCGCCGCCCTGCCGCCGCCGCTATGTACGTTGAAACCCTGATGCCAACCTTGGTGGACTCTGCTGTGATCTTTCGCGCGCCGCCGCCGTCCGCCCAGAAAAAGCAGCGCCAACGCCAGCACATCGCTGCCCAGCCCCGGCAAGATCAGCAGCAACGCCGCCAGTCCCCGCCGCGCCGAAGCCAGCAGTTGCCACGGCGAACCTTCCAGCCGCCGCAACGCCTGCCAGTACGTTTGCACGCGCCGCCATTCCCATACCAACAATGCGATACCCAGCACCGCCGAGCCCAAAAAGAAGAGCCAAACGTTCACCCCTATCGCCTCAGCCACCATCACGGTCAGCCAAAGATCAAGAAGCCACGGCACCAGCAACCACACCAACACAACTAAAGGCATTATTCGGTTCCTATCATCAATTCTCGAAATCAATCGCTCATTTACTTATATCATATAAGATCTTGGGGAACCCTTTGCAACCTCCCCCGTTACAACCCTTTTCAATTCCCATTCAATCATGCTGATCGTTCATACCACCTTGCCGGATCAAGCCGCCGCCGAAGCGCTGGCACAACAACTGATCGAGCACCGGCTGGCTGCTTGCGTCCACATCGGAGCGCCGATTCAGGCGCGTTACCGTTGGCAGGATAACATCGAAGCGGCCTCCGAAATTCCGCTCGCCATCAAAACCGCCCACGCTCGTTATCCGGCGCTTGAACGTTACCTCAGGCGCACCATCCTTACGAAGTGCCGGAAATCGTCGCCGTTGCCGCCGCCGAAGCGTTACCCGCGTATCGCGATTGGGTGCGGCGCGAGTGCGCCGAGCCTTCGCCTTTGCCTTGATGGCGGTTTTATAATAAACTTTTCATTCGTCATTCGCCGCCCTACGCATCGACCCTCTGAACGGAGACCCTCATGATTGCCCTGCGCTTTTGCTCCCTCGCCGCTGCTTTCTTTTTCGCGCTTGCCGTCGGCAACGCTTCCGCCGCTTGCAGCACCCAGCCGTTACAAGACAAAGAGGCTTTCCGCCTTTCGGCCATCCCGCTCGACGAGCGCTCGGTCGAAGTCAAAATAGCCATCGAGCCATGCTATTACCTCTACCAGAGCAAACTGTCGTTCTCGCTCGAACCGAATGTTCTCGGTAAAGTGACGTTACCCGTCGGCGAACACAAAAGCGATCCGACATTCGGCGATACCATGATTTACCGTCGCGACCTCGCTATCGTTTTGCCGTTCACCAAGGAACTGCCGCGCGACAGCGCCTACATGCTCAGAGTGAGTTATCAGGGCTGCGCCGAAGCGATCGGGCTGTGCTACCCCGCCGCTTCACAAATGCTGACGCTCAGAGTGCCGACGACGGCAACGCCGGGAGAGGAAGTGTTTTCAACCACGCCGAGAAGTTCGTGGTTCTAAAACAACTTGGGTTCACGACACATCACCTTCTCTTGCCCTTCGACAAGCTCAGGGGGGCGAACGGAACAAACCCGCTTTTCCTCAGAACTGCGCTCTGATTTCGTCAGCGCGTAGTTGTGCCGCCAGTTTGTCGAGAACGCCGTTGACGAATTTATGGCCGTCGGTGCCGCCATAAACTTTAGCAAGGTCGATGGCTTCGTTGAGCACGGTTCGATAGGGAATTTCCAAGCGCTCCGACAATTCCCACGTCGCCAGCACAAGAACGGCGGTTTCCACCGGCGACAGCGCTTGTGTGGCGCGCTCGGCGGCAACGAACGGCATGAAGCGCTCGCGCAAAACTTCGTACTGATGGCTGACGCCGTTCCACAATTCATCAAAATACGCTTCATCGCAGCGCGCGTAATTCGGGCTGTCCATCAAATGCAAACGGATGTCGTCGATGGGTGAGCGCGCCAGTTGATACTGGTAAAGCCCCTGCACGACCAGCGCCCGCGCGCGACGACGCCCCATGAAGTCGATTTTTTTCTTCGTCGTTTTTACCGACGTGTTTTCTGATGCGTCACTCGACATTTTTACGCAAACTCTCTAACGTGTTGGCCATCTCGACGGCGGTCAGAGCGGCTTCGTAACCCTTCTGATCCATCCGCGTCAACGCTTGTTCGTCGGTGTCGCACGTCAATACGCCATTACCAATCGCGATGTCAAAATCGAGCGCCACTTCGCTGATGCCGCGCGCCGATTCGTTGCTGACGATCTCGAAGTGATACGTCTCGCCGCGAATCACGGCGCCCAGCGCAATGAGCGCGTGAAAGCGACCGGTTTGCGCCAAGCCTTGCAGCGCCAGCGGAATTTCCAGCGCGCCGGGAACCCGTATCAGCGTTACGTGCGCGTCAATCACGCCTTTCTCGCGCAAGAAGCGCAACGCGCCTTTGAGCAATCCTTCGCCGATGTTGGTGTTGAAGCGCGCAAGGACAATACCGATGTGCATTCCGGCGGCGTGTGTTTTGCTGGGGATTTCGTGAGGCTTCATCATCGTTTGAAAAAATAAGTGTTCAAGACCGCGTCGGTTCCTGCTTCGCGGTTTCCTGTTCCTGAAAGCCGGTGACTTCCAGACCAAAGCCTGCCATGCTTGGCATTTTGCGCGGCCGCGTCAACAAGCGCATTTTCTGAACATTCAAATCGCACAAAATCTGCGCGCCGATACCGTAGTCGCGCAACGCCAGCGGCGCGTCGGCGTTTCGATTTCCCGTCACGGCACGACCGCGCAAATCCTGCGCGCTCTCCGGTCGATGCAACATCACCATCACGCCGGCGGGCGCTTTCGCCAGTTGTCGCAACGCCGGAAAAACGCCCCAAGCGTGCGGCTCACTTCGCTCGTCCAGAAAATCCATGATCGAAATCGGTTCATGCACGCGCACCAGTGTTTCTTTTTCCGGCGTCGGCTTGCCATGCACCAGCGCCAAGTGCGTCGCCTCGGTCAGCTTGTCACGATAAACAAACAACTCAAAAGCCCCCGCTGCGGTTTGCAACGGTCTTTGCGCGACCCGTTCCAACAGCGTTTCATTCTGGCTGCGATGATGAATCAAATCCGCAATCGTGCCGATTTTCAAACCGTGTTTCGCCGCGAAAATTTCGAGATCCGGCAAGCGCGCCATCGTGCCGTCCTCTTTGAGAATTTCACAAATCACCGTGGTCGGCATCAATCCCGCCATACGCGCCAGATCGCAGCCCGCTTCGGTGTGACCGGCGCGCACCAGCACGCCGCCGGGTTGCGCCATGATCGGAAAAATGTGCCCGGGTTGCACCAAGTCTTTCGGCTTGGCGTTCGGCGCAATCGCTTTTTGAATCGTGCAGGCGCGGTCGGCAGCAGAGATGCCCGTCGTCACGCCTTCCGCCGCTTCGATCGACAAGGTGAAATTCGTCCCGAGCGACGAGTGATTGGTCATCGTCATCAGCGGCAATTCCAATTGCCGACAACGTTCGGGCGTCAGCGTCAAACACACCAACCCGCGCGCATGCGTAACCATGAAATTAATCGCTTCCGGCGTCACGAATTCCGCCGCCAGCATCAAATCGCCTTCGTTTTCGCGGTTTTCTTCATCGACCAGAATGATCATTCTGCCCGCTTTCAACTCGGCGAGAATTTCAGGGATGGGGGTTATCACCACGATTCCATTTCCCAAAGGGTAAAAGGGTTATTTTACCCGCTATGACAGGTTTGGGCAGCCAGTGGTTTTTTAGTGGCGGATTTTGGCCGAAACGCCGCGCAAACGGTATCATGAGTCTCGATATAAGGGCCGCCGATCAACTCGATGCAATACGGCACCGCCGCGAAAATGCCCTGAACCAGCGTTTTTCCGTTCTCGTCCTTGACGCCTTCCAGCGTTTCACGAATCGCTTTCGGCTGCCCCGGCAGATTCAGAATCAGCGCCCCTTTTCGGATAACGCCGATTTGACGCGACAAGATCGCCGTCGGCACGAAATGCAGCGAAATCTGCCGCATTTGTTCGCCGAAACCCGGCATGATTTTGTCGGCAACCGCCGCCGTGGCTTCCGGCGTCACATCGCGTATTGCCGGACCGGTGCCGCCGGTGGTCAACACCAGCGCACAATGCGCGACATCCACCAACTCGATCAAGGTGCGCTCGATGATCAACTGATCGTCGGCGATCAAGCGCTCCTCGAAATGCGTCGGCGTCTTCAGCGCCTGCGTCAACCAATCGCGCAGCACCGGAATTCCTTTATCCTCGTAAACGCCCTGGGTGGCGCGATCACTGACAGAAACCAGACCGATACGCAGCAAAGAATCATTCATGGCGAAATCCGTTTTGAAAAATTACGAAACATCATCGGCAATCGTCTCAAAAAGTTTTTTCAAATCCTGAAACAAAAGACGATAGTGCTTGGGCGTTTTTTGCTGTTGAAGACGTTCCTGTTGCGCCTGCTCGATACGCAGCCGCCACGCTTCGCGCGCTTCTTCCGAAAACACTTCGGGAAATTTCGTCGTCAACGCTGTCAGCGATGACTCCGGCGTTTCCAACAAACGTTGACGCCAACCTTCCAGCAACGCCATCTTCGCCCTCTCGCTGGCGGGAACCGTTTCCTGCGCCGCCAGCAGCGCTCGTATCGGTTCGGTGTCCACATTGCGCATCAAGCGCCCGATGAACTGCATCTGCCGCCGCCGCGCTTCGTGTCGCGTCATCGTTTGCGCCGCCACGATGGCGTCAAACAAACGCTCGGGCAGATCGAGCGTTTCCAGCTTGGCAACGCTCAACGCGACCAACGCTTCGCCCAATGCCTGAACTTCGTGCATCTCTCGTTTGCGTTGCGATTTGGAGGGAGTGAAATCATCCATTTTTGACTTTCGGCTTGGCGCCCGGTGAATTCGCCCGATTCTTCCGAAGGCTGACAGCGCGGTGTAGTATACTACATTGACCCGCTCCTCTCTCGAATGCGACGTTTGAGGACACGTAAATCATTTCTCATTTCGGTTGGTGGTTATCATGGCACGCACACCCTCATCTCCTCTGGGTTCTTCCACACCGGCTCCTTCGGAAATCACGCCGGAAACCGTTTTTCAGGATCGCCGCCACTTCTTGTCGATGACCGGCGCGCTCGCCATCGACAGCGCTCTGCCGCTCGACGCTCTGGCGCAAGATTCCGCCGCCTCGCTGCGTGCGCTCCCCGGCAAAGTCTCGCCGCTGTCAACCGATGAGAAAAAAACGCCGTGGGAAGACGCTATCCGAATCAATAACTTTTACGAATTCGGAACGTATAAAAGCGATCCCGCTCGCAACGCGCACACGTTGCGCACAGCGCCCTGGCAAGTGGTGGTCGAAGGGGAAATTCACAAGCCGAAAACTTTTGACATCGACGAGTTGCTGAAACTGGCGCCGCTGGAAGAACGTGTTTATCGGATGCGTTGCGTCGAATGCTGGTCGATGGTGTTACCGTGGGTCGGCTATTCGCTCTCCGAACTGCTTCGTCGCGTCGAACCCACGGGCAACGCCAAGTACGTCGAATTCACCACGCTGGCCGATCCGCAACAAATGCCCGAATTGAAAAACAAAATACTCGACTGGCCCTACGTCGAAGCGCTGCGCCTTGATGAAGCGCAACATCCGCTGACGCTTCTGTGTTTCGGCCTCTACGGGAAAACACTGCTGCCGCAAAGCGGCGCGCCGGTACGCATCGTCGTTCCGTGGAAATACGGATTCAAGAGCGGGAAATCCATCGTGAAAATTCGCTTGACCGAAACCATGCCGACTACGTCCTGGACGCGCGCCAACCCTCGTGAATACGGCTTTTACGGCAACGTGAATCCGCAGGTGTCGCATCCGCGCTGGTCGCAAGCAACGGAGCAACGCCTGGGCAAAGGGGAACGCCTCGACACTTTGCTGTTCAACGGCTACGCCGATCAAGTGGCTTCCCTCTACGCCGGAATGGATTTGAAAAAGTTTTTCTAGTTTGCGATCAATGCTCGCGCCCAGCCGCTAACGTCCTGCGTAAACGGATCCGCCACCAACAAATTCGACATGCTTCGCAACCAGGTCATTTGCCGCTTGGCGAGTTGTCGCGTCGCCGCAATGCCGGTTGCGCGCAGCGTCGTTTCATCGCAGCCGCCGTCTAAATATGTCCAGACCTGCCGATACCCCACACAACGCATCGACGGCATCATCGGTGTCAATGGATAACGTGCGCGCAACGTTCGCACTTCGTCGATCAAGCCCGCTGCCAGCATGTGATCGAAGCGTTGCGCGATGGCCTCGTGCAACTGCGCGCGGTCATTTGGCAACAACGCCAGACACAGCGGCGCGCCGAGGGTTTCGTCCGTCGGTTGTTGTCGCCGCCCTTGTAATTGCGACAACGGCACGCCCGTCAATCGCCACACTTCAAGCGCGCGTTGAATGCGCTGCGCGTCGGTCGGCTTGAGACGCGCCGCCGTGGTCGAATCGACGCGCTCCAACTCGGTGTGCAACATCGGCCAACCGTCGCGCCCCGCCCACGCATCGAGTTCGGCGCGCACCTCTTCATTCGCCGCCGGCAATTCGCTCAAACCTTCGAGCAGCGCTTTGAAATACAGCATCGTGCCGCCCGCCAACAATGGTCGCTTACCGCGCACGCGAATGTCTCGAACGGCGGCGAGCGCATCGCGCACAAAACGCGCCGCCGAATAAGGCTCGGTTGGATCGATCACATCGATCAAATGGTGCGGCGTTCGCGCGCGCGTGGCTTCATCCGGCTTGGCGGTGCCAATGTCCATGCCGCGATACACCTGCGCCGAATCGACGCTGACGATTTCACCGTCGAAACGCTCCGCCAGTTCCAGCGCCAGCGCACTTTTCCCGGTCGCGGTCGGCCCCATCAACAAAACGGCAGGCGGCAATCGCGCTTTCATCGTTCGATCACTTGCCGCGCATGAACAGCGCGTCGAGCGCGTCGAGCGAAAACTGATACCAAGTGGGGCGTCCGTGGTTGCATTGACCGCCGCGCTCGGTGCGTTCCATGTCGCGCAAGAGCGCATTCATTTCGGGAATGGTCAACAAGCGGTGCGCACGCACCGCGCCGTGACAAGCCATCGTCGCCAACAACTCGTTCCGACGCGCGCTGATTTCCTGCGTGTCGCCGCACTCGTGCAAATCGCGCAGCACGGCGCGCAACAACGCCGCTGCGTCGGCATCTCGCAACATCGCCGGAAGACAACGAATCGCCAGCGTCGTCGGCCCCACGGCGCTCAACTCGAAGCCCAGCGTTGCCAGTGTTTCGGCGTGCGCTTCCGCCGTCGCCATCTCCAACGCCGACGCCGTCAGCGTGACCGGCACCAGCAACGGTTGCGACGGCAGCGTGGTCGCCGCTTCTTTCATCTGCTCGTAAACGATGCGCTCGTGCGCCGCGTGCATGTCCACCAGCACCAGACCCACATGGTTCTGCGCGAGAATGTAAATCCCGTGCAGTTGTGCAATCGCAAAACCCAATGGCGGCACGCCCGCCGATTCACTCTCGGCAGCTTCCGAAAGCGCCGCGCTTTCGGTGATCGTCGAAGGCCTCGCCCCGAACAATTTATCGTAAAACGGCGACGGCCCCCACCCTCCGAGCGCAGCCGTTTCGCGCACCGGCAGCGAAAACGCCGCTTGCTTTGTCGAATCATACGTCGATGTTCGCAGAACACCCGCCGTAGTTTCCGATCTTGTAGCGAAAGGAAAGCGTCGTTCTTCTTCAACGTTTGAATGTTGGAGGTTGTTCGTCACGGCCTGAATACCGACCGGCAATGCCAGCGCCCGCTCGACACTTTGCCGAACGAAGCGATGAATGGCTTGACTGTCGCGAAAACGAACTTCCGTTTTCTGCGGATGAACATTGACATCGACGCTGCGCGCATCGAGCGTCAACCACAGCGCGTAAGACGGCTGATGCCCGCCGTGCAAAACATCGCGGAACGCTTCGCGTAAAGCATGCAGCACAACGCGATCGCGCACGAAACGACCGTTCACGAAGAAATATGCCGTGTCTTTCGTCAACGCCGATCCGGCAGTTGGCGGCACCACGTAACCGATGAGTTGCAAATCCGCCGCCGCCGTGCCCAGAAAACGCGCTTCTTGCGCAAACGCTTCGCCCAACACTTGCCGCACGCGCTCGTCGCGCGTGACGCCCGGCCAGCGGTGAATCTCGCGGCCATTGTGTTTCAACAAAAACGCCACGTCGGGATAAGCCAGCGCGATGCGGCGAAAGGTTTCTTCGCAGTGCGCCCACTCGGTGGCTTCGGTGCGCAAAAATTTACGGCGCGCCGGTGTGTTGAAATACAAATCGTCGAGCGTGACGGTGGTTCCCGCCGCCAGCGCCGCCGGTTCAACGGCGCCGACGGCGCCGCCTTCAACATCGAGCCGCCACGCATGTGCCGTACTCCGCGCACGCGACACCAGCGAGAACCGCGACACCGCCGCCATCGATGCCAGCGCTTCGCCGCGAAAACCCAGAGTTGCAATCGCATCGAGATCGCTCGGCGCGGCGATCTTCGAGGTCGCGTGTCGCGCCACCGCCAACGGCAAATCTTCGCGCGCCATGCCGATCCCGTCGTCGCTCACTTGCAAGCGTTTGCACCCGCCGCCGGTCAGCGTGATTTCGATGTGCGTCGCTTGCGCATCAAGGCTGTTCTCCAGCAATTCCTTCAGCGCCGCCGCCGGCCGCTCGACCACCTCGCCGGCAGCGATCTGGTTGATCAGTTGATCGGTAAGCGGATGAATCACCGGCATCGGGAACAGCCTCTCGTTTTTCGTTTCGTCAAACCGCCTGTCCGTTTAATGCTGAATCAAAATCTGGGCGTAGGCCGAATGGTTGTGGATGGACTCAAAATTTTCCGCCTCGACGCTGAACGAAGCCAATCGCTTGTCCGCCGCCAATCGTTGCGCAATACCGCGCACCAGGTCTTCGACAAAATTGGGATGATCGTAAGCATATTCGGTGACGAATTTTTCATCGGCGCGTTTTAAAATCGCGTAAAGCCCGCTCGACGCTTCCTCCTCGGCCACCCGAATCAAATCCATCACGAAGAACGGCTCTTTCGGCATCGGCTCTTTCAAAATCACACCGAGCGTCACCACCGAGCGCTGGTTGTGCGCGCCGTAATCGGAGATGCGCTTCGAGCAAGGGCACAGCGAGGTGACAGGAATATCAACTTCCACTTTCTCGCGGTATTTCCCCTCTTTCACTTCGCCGCTCAGGCGCACTCGATAATTCATCGTGCTTTCGATGCCCGACACCGGCGCTTTTTTGCGCGCGAAAAAATCAAACTTCAGATGAAGCTCGCCCGTCGTCGCGCCCAGACGCTTGAGCAGCAACACCGACCAGTCACGCAACGCGCCAATCGTCAGCGGCTTTTTCGCGCTCTTTCCGGACATCTCCTCGAACAGCGCCACCAGCCGCGACATGTGTGTGCCTTTTTGATGCGCCGACAACATGGTGTAAGCGCTGCACGTTGCAATCGTCGGTTGCGCGACATCGCCGTCATCGGCAAAATAAATCGGGTAACGCAAGCGCTTTACGCCCACCCGATTGATCGACAGGCGACGTGTGTCGTTTTCCGACTGCACGTCGGGCATCATCGCGTCTGCGTGTTTGTTTTCTTTAGCGTTCATGAATTTTGGCCGGGTTGAAAACTAACAACGCGCGCTTGCCATTCCCGCACTTGTCGGACGATGCCCGCCGCGTCAAGTCCGCATTGCGCCAGCAGCGTTTCCGGCGCGCCGTGTTCGATAAAATGATCGGGCAGCCCCACATGCAAGATCGGTTTGACGATTCCGGCGTTGGTCAGAAATTCGGCAACTGCCGCTCCCGCGCCGCCCATCACAACATTTTCTTCGATGGTCACCAACGCATCGTGATCGCTTGCCAGCGTTTCGATCAATTCGGTATCCAGCGGTTTGACGAAACGCATGTTCGCCACGGTGGCGTCGAGGGTCTCCGCCGCCGCCAATGCGTGCGCCAGCAGCGCGCCGAACACCAGCAACGCGATTTTCTTGTTACTTGTCTTCCGACGAACCTCGCCGCGCCCCACCGGAATCGTGTCCAGCGTGGGCGGTGTCGCGACACCGCAACCGACGCCGCGCGGATAACGCACGGCGGTCGGCGTGTCCATGTAAAACGCCGTCGTCAACATGGCGCGACACTCGGCTTCATCCGACGGCGCCATGATCGTCAAGTTGGGCAGACAGCGCATGAACGATAAATCGAACGCGCCGATGTGTGTCGGCCCGTCAGCGCCGACGATGCCGGCGCGGTCGATCGCAAACATCACCGGCAAATTTTGCAGTGCCACGTCGTGCACCAGTTGATCGTAAGCGCGCTGCAAGAAGGTCGAATAAATCGCCACCACCGGCTTCAAGCCGTCGCACGCCAAACCGGCAGCAAACGTCACCGCGTGTTGTTCGGCGATGCCGACATCGAAATAGCGCTGCGGAAATTCGCGCGCAAATTCAGTCATGCCCGAGCCTTCGCACATTGCCGGCGTGATCGCCACCAATCGTTTGTCGGCGCGCGCCATGTCGCACAACCATTGTCCGAACACTTCCGTGTAAGTCAGGCGCGTTCTCGCTTTCACCACCACGCCTTCTGCGGGATTGAAACGGGTCACGCCGTGATAGAGAATCGGGTCTTTCTCCGCCGGCGCGTAGCCGCGCCCTTTTTCGGTGACGATGTGCAGCAAACGCGGCCCTTTCAGATCGCGCAAGTTGACCAGCGTTCTGGTGAGCGTGTCGATGTCGTGCCCGTTGATCGGACCAACGTAAAAAAAACCGAACTCCTCGAACAAGGTGCTCGGCATCAACATCCCCTTCGTGTGTTCTTCCATCCGCTTCGCAAAGCGTTTCATCGACGGAATTTTCGCCAGAATGTCTTTGCCGCTTTCGCGTACTGAGTTGTACAACGGGCTGGTAAGAATTCGAGTCAAGTATTGATGAAAGGCGCCGACCGGCTCCGAGATCGACATTTCGTTATCGTTGAGAATCACCAGAAGATCGGCGTCCATCGCGCCGGCGTTGTTCAGCGCCTCGAAGGCCATGCCCGCGCTCATCGCGCCGTCGCCGATCACCGCCACGACCCGCCGCGACTGCTTATTCGCCTGCGCCGCCACCGCCATGCCGAGCGCCGCGGAAATCGAGGTGGACGAGTGCGCGGTGCCAAACGCATCGTAATCGCTCTCGACGCGCGACGGGAAACCGGACAATCCGCCTTTCTGTCGCAGCGTGCGCAGTCGCTCGCGTCTGCCGGTCAACGCTTTATGCGCGTAGGTTTGATGCCCCACGTCCCAAATGATTCGATCGTCCGGCGTGTTGAAAACGTAATGCAGTGCCACCGTCAACTCGATCACACCAAGATTCGACGACAAATGCCCGCCCGTCTGCGACACTGTTTCCAGCACGAAAGCGCGCAGTTCATCCGCCAGCTTCGGCAATTTTTCGCGCGGCAGCGCCCGCACATCCTGCGGCGACTCAATCTTCTCAAGCAACGACGCTTCGGTGGCGTCAACGCTCTGATCAACGACACTTTCGCTCAGCGTTTTCTCCGCCACCGTTTCGGCAACGCTTTCCGCCGTCGCTTCAACCTTCGGCGAAGCGTCGGGAAAAATCGAACCCGAACAAGAACTCATGATCTAATGCCCTCGCGTGACGGCTTGCACCGCCAAAGCTTTCAGCGGCCAGGCCACCGCTCCGAAAATTTCCAGCGCTTGTTGCGCTTCCTCGCACAGCGCGCGCATCTTGTCCTTGGCGCCCGACAAACCGAGCAAGGTCACATAGGTGACTTTGTTTTGCGCCGCATCCTTGCCCGCCGTCTTGCCCAAAGCGGGCGTACTGCCCTCAACATCGAGCACATCGTCGGCAATCTGAAACGCCAATCCGACCGCCGACGCATAGCGCACCAGCGCGGCGCGCTGCTCCGCCGTCAACGTTTCGCCGCAAGTCACGCCCAACATTACCGCCGCTTCGATCAGCGCGCCGGTTTTGCAGCGGTGCATCGCTTCCAGCGCATTCAGCGTCGTCGCTTCGCCGCTCAAATCCAGCGCTTGTCCGCCAACCATGCCGTCCGCGCCCGCCGCTTTCGCCAACAACGCACACGCCACCGCCGGATCGGGCAAGCGACTTTGCGCCAACACCAGAAACGCTTGCGTCTGCAACGCATCGCCCGCCAACAACGCCATCGCTTCACCGAACGCGATATGGCACGCCGGTTGACCACGCCGCACATCATCGTCGTCCATACAGGGCAAATCGTCGTGCACCAGCGAATAAGCGTGTAACAACTCCACCGCCGCTGCCGCCGCATCCGCGACGGCTTCTTCGGCGTGGCACAACGCCGCCGTCGCGTACACCAGTAACGCCCGCCAGCGCTTGCCGCCCGACAGTGCCGCATAACGCATCGCTTCCTTGACGTGCGATGTTTCTTCTTTCGACGACGATGTCAACGTCGAAGCGAGCGCTTGCTCGGCGCGCTGCCGATGCGTCGTCTGCCAAGCAGCCATCGCCACCGCATCGAAAGATTCAATCGTCGCGGGTTGCGTCATCATCGTTGAACGCCTTTAACATGCCGTCTTCCAGCACCCGCACCTGCTGCTGCGCCTCACGCAACGCATTCTGACAATACGCCAACAACACCGCGCCACGTTGATACGAAGCCAACGCCTCGGCCAGCGGCAAACTGCCCTGCTCCATTCGGGTGACGATGTCTTCCAGTTCAGCCATTGCCGCTTCAAAACTGGCGGGCGCTGCGGGGGTTTTGGCCATGTGATGTCTCGCGTTGCTTTTTGAAAAAATCCGTTGAAAACCGCTTCAATCAAACCGGCTTGTAAAGAATAAGGATTTTAACACGCGGCACCCTTGCCACCATTAAAGCCGCTACAGAAGCCATTTTCCGGGCAAGCCAATCGCTTCAGTTTGTCATATTCTTGCTTTCTTTCCGCCCGCATACAACTCGCTTTTCTTCATCAGAAAAACGCCCCTCATATTCAGACATATATTCTATTTCACCCGATAATTTACAGCACCATTTATAGGGTTTTGTCGGATACGGATTTTTTATCACCAACCCCTCTGAAAAAATACAATCACCATTCCCGCAATCCATATACAAATACAAGTAATCGCCTTCTTTTATTAAAATGGCGCGGCCGGAAAAATCAGAGACTTCATCGTTTTTTGTAAGCCCAACAATATTACTATCGAACGGGCGTTCGTTATCGGTATCTGCAAATATGCGCCATTGCTTAGGCTGATACTTCCGTTTTGTGTTTGGGGGCAATCTGAACTCTGCCACCTTGAAAATCCCGCCCATCGCGTCGGGGTCGATCAGGGTGCGCACTGCCTTTGCGGCAGACAAATAAGCCGCTTCGGCGGCGGCGTTATCATTTTCTGCATTGTTATTTCCTGCGTTGCAGTTTCCCACACAACGCGCCAGCGCGTCGAGAATGCCGTGCCGCTGCAAAAATTCTCCTTGCGTTTGAAACGACGCCAGCGTCAGCCCGCCGCGTTGCGCCGCTTCGGCCATCGCCACGAAGTCAACGTGATAGGTGATATCGAGCAGTCCGGGCCAAAGCAACGGATCGTCGAGAACGCGATGCTGGTAATACGCCCGCAACGTGCCGCGAGCGTAATGCGCAGGCAATGTGTCGCCGCGTTCGAAGCCGTAATCGTTGATGAAGAGCGTGCTTCCCGCTGTCAAACTTCGCCCCAGCGTTTCGAGCAAGGCTTCGCCAGCTACGTTGAGCTCGGCAACATAATCGCCTTGTTCGGGAAACCGCGATGCCGCCAACGCCAAAAGCGCGGGGTCACTCAAAGGTTGCGATGCTGCGACAAAGCGTTCACCGTCAAATGTTACGCCATGTTCGCGCCACACTTCACCCGCGCGTTCGATGACTCGCGGCGGAATCGCATCGAGCACTTCGTTCATGAACACGACGCCCGCGAACACATCGGGAAGATGATCCCACCATTCCACACACGAAAGCAGATCGGGGCATTCATCGCTCAAGGTTTGCCGTTGACGCGCGCGCAGCGTCGGGCTAAGTTCGAGAATCGCATAACGCTCAGGCAAACCCTTCATTGCTTGCAACTGCCGCAACAACTGCGCCGCAAAAACACCGCTGCCGCCGCCCAACTCAAGCATCGTCGGCGCGCTCCGCTGCATGGCTTCGTTGATCGGCGTTGCCCAAATCTGTGCGTACAGCGGCGACAATTCGGGCGCAGTGACGAAATCGCCGCCGTCACCAAATTTCTGCGCCCCCGCCATGTAATAACCCAACCCTGGCGCGTACAACACAGCCTGCATGTAATCACGCAACGATAACCAACCGCCGTTTTTATCGAGTAAGTCGCGCACATGCGCTACAACTTTCTGCGAATGCGCGCGCGCCACGGCATCGGGTTCGGGAAGTTTTGCGCTCATTTTTCTTCGTCCGCCAGAAAACACATCATCGCATCGTTTAAAAACCGCCAGCCCAGCGGCGAGGCGCGGAATACTTTATCGTCAGGCTCGAGCAAACCACGCGCCATAGCGTTTTGCACCATGGTTGCGATCTCGGCAAGCGGCACGCCGGTACGTTTGGGAAAGAAAGCGCGCAGCACGCCGCGCTTCAAGCGCAGCGCATTCAACATGAACTCAAAAGCGAATTCATCGCGCTCGACCATGCGCGACTCCGCCACCAAAGTTCCCGACGCGGATCGCGCGGCCTCTATGTAGTGGCGCGGGTGCGAGGGTTTGATCGTTCGCACCACGCGAGAAATGCTTCCCGCGCCATCGAAGAAAGACACTTTGCCGTGCGCGCCCGCGCCGATACCGAGATAATCGCCAAACTGCCAATAATTGAGATTGTGCGCGCACATTGCATCAGGTTTTGCATACGCGGATACTTCGTAGCGCTCGTAACCGACACTCGCCAGCGCTTCTTCGACGCGCTCCTGCATGGCGGCCGCCGTATCGACATCCGGCAACTGCGCTGGCGGCTCTTGATAAAAACAGGTGTGCGGCTCCAGCGTCAATTGGTAAAACGACAAATGCGACGCGCCGAACGCGCTCGCCTCGCGTAACGTCTCGTCCAACATGGACAACGTTTGCCCCGGCAACGCAAACATGAAATCGAAGTTGACGTGCGGAAAAATGTCCAGCGCCACGCGCATCGCTTGCCGCGCTTCGACCGCCGTGTGAATGCGTCCCAAAGTTTTCAACAAGCCGTCGTCCAGACTTTGTACGCCGAGCGACAAGCGGTTGACGCCGATGTTGTGGTATTCGACGAAGCGCTGTGTTTCACCCGCGCCCGGGTTGGTTTCCATCGTGATCTCGGTATCGGCAGCCAACGTGAAATGGCGAGCAACGCCATCGAGCAAGCGCGCTATCGCTTTTGCCGAAAACAGATTCGGTGTGCCTCCGCCGATGAAAATGGAGCGCAGCGGGCGACGCGTTTCGGTCGTCATCGCTGACGACTGCGCCAGATCAACCAGCAGCGCGTCGATGTATTCGCGCTCCGGCAATAGCTTATCGTTTAGCGCGTGCGAATTGAAATCGCAGTAAGGGCACTTGCGCACACACCAGGGAAAATGAACATACAGCGAGAACGGCAACGACGACGGTAACACCAACGCACTCATTTCAGCCGTTTTCACTCAAACGTTGGCGAAGCTGCGCCATCAACACCCTTGTCGCCACGCCGCGATGCGAAACCGCATTTTTTTCCTCAGCCGCCATCTCGGCCGCCGTGCGCCCGTCCGGCAATAAAAAATAGGGGTCATAGCCGAACCCGTTCGAGCCGCGCGGCGACGCGATGATTTCGCCCTGCCACTCGCCGCAAGCGATGAGCGGCGCGGGATCGTCGGCAGCGTGAGTCAATACCAGCACGCACACGTAGCGTGCGCGACGGTTCGTCGCGTCTTGCAACTGCTCGATCAAGCGCGCGTTGTTGCGCGCATCCGATTTGGGTTCACCGGCATAACGCGCCGACAACACCCCCGGCGCGCCGTTCAACGCTTCGATGCACAAGCCCGAATCATCGGCCAGCGCCGGCAGTCCCGTGTGACGGCTGGCATGACGCGCTTTGATCAGCGCGTTTTCGACAAACGTCGCGTAAGGCTCTTCGGCTTCAGTCACGCCGAGCGAAGCTTGCGTGACGATATCGATGGCGAGCGGCGCCAACAGTTGCGCAAATTCGCGGCATTTGCCTTCGTTGCTCGACGCCAGAACGAGCTTGTTGAACGCGGTGTTCATTTTTTGAACACGTGTTCCAGCGCCGCTTTCTGCGCGACGACCAACTGGCTGATGCCGCGCCGCGCCAACGCCAACAGTTGCTGCATCTCGCTGTCGGAAAAAGGATTGCCCTCCGCCGTGCCCTGAACTTCGACGAAGTGACCGCTGCCGGTCATCACCACATTCATGTCGGTATCGCAACCGCTGTCTTCGGCGTAATCGAGATCGAGTCGCGCCGCGCCATCGACGATGCCGACCGAAACCGCCGCCACCTGATCGCGCAACGGCGAGTGCGTGAGCACGCCCTCGCGCTGTAACCTGTGCAGCGCGCAAGCCAGCGCCACCCAAGCGCCGGTGATCGACGCGCAACGGGTGCCGCCGTCAGCCTGCAACACATCGCAGTCAATGCGTAACGTGCACTCGCCCAACTTCGTCAAATCGGTGACGGCGCGCAAGCTGCGTCCGATCAAACGCTGAATTTCCTGCGTGCGACCGGAGGGCTTGCCATCGACAGCCTCGCGCCGCATCCGCGTGTGCGTCGAACGCGGCAACATGCCGTATTCCGCCGTGAGCCAACCCTGCCCCTGCCCTTTGAGAAACGACGGCACACCTTCCTCAACGCTGACGGCGCAGAGAACGCGCGTATGCCCTTGCGAAATCAACACCGAACCTTCGGCGTGACGCAACCAATCCGGCGTCAACACCAGCGGACGCAAAGCGTCGGCAGCGCGGTCGTCGGTTCTTTTGTGATCGGCTTTATCGTTCATAGCGACTTTGAGGGAGAGTGGCGGAGAGAGTGGGATTCGAACCCACGGTAGGCTTACACCTACGCCTGATTTCGAGTCAGGTACCTTCAACCGCTCGGCCATCTCTCCGGTAAGAGAGACGATTATAGCGGGAAGCCTCTTGTTTTGAAAGTCTCAATGGGAGACGAGGAAACCGCTAATCAGGGATCAACTAGATTTCCAAAGGCCGGAAGGCAAAAAAGGCGCACAACCCAACCAATGCCATGCCAGATTATAACGCCTGTATTAAATAGTCAAGTTTTGCGACATATTTTCGTTAAAGCTGTTGTTTTTCTGATTTCTTAATATGACGGCCATTAAGCACAGCCCTCATGGCTTCCAAATCTACCTCTACATACTCCAAAGTGGTGTGGATGTTTGAGTGCCCAAGTATCTCCTTGACGAGAAAAAGGTTAGCCTGCGGATTGTTGGCCAAGGAGCTACCTAAGGTGTGGCGGAATCTGTGCGGCGAGACCGGAAACCCGACGCGACGCGATAAATGCCTGAAACAAGCGACTACTTGACACTGGCTCATATCCTTGCCCTTGCGGCGGCTCAGTGGGTTGTGCAAGTTGACGTTGAACGCCTGGTCGCCTATCTTCACCAGCTTTTTCTGGTTTGCTTGTAGTAACTGTTCAAGCCAAGGTGCCAGATCATCCGGGATCGGCAAGAATCGTTCTCTCTTGTTCTTCGCGCCTTCAAATCGAATGTGAAGGAGAAGCGATTTGAGGTCTATATCGTGAGTCAAAATGTGAAGCAACTGCCTTCGCCGAATCCCCGTGTAGAAGAACGTCTCAAAAACAATTCTCCAAAACCAGATAGGGGTGATGCCGGGGAAATGATGCCCGCCCATCACATTGAGGTAGTTAAGCAGGTATCGGACTTTTGATACTTGATCCTGTGAAAGCCGCTTTTTCAGCTTGTCCGGCGCTCTAACGAACAACCGTGAGAACGGGTTTTCTTCGTAGAAAAAACCCTCTTGCTTGATACCGTGGTTGAACAGCACCTTCAGGTGGCGAATGTAGGTGTTCCAGCTGATTGGCGACAAGCCGCGTCTCAATTCACGGTGTCTCCATTCGACAAGTCGGCTAAAGCTGAGATTTTCAATATCCGAGCCTAGCGCGTTACTAAGGCGCGTAATACACATACGATAGTTTTCTTCTGTCTTCGGGCTCAAAACATGATGGAATAGATAATCCTCAAGTAAATCTTGATAGCTGTTCACGATTGCCTCCAGTTGTTTACGCTACGCGAATTGCGTAGCGTGTTGGTGGGTGTATTACTCGACCAACGATAAAAACGGGTTGTTCATAGGAGGCTCAGAAAAAAACAAATCTGACGACAACAGATAGCCCTGGATTTTCTTACCGGCTTTTCGAGGGCCTTTAACATTGCAAGCCCAGATGTTGAGGTCATCAGGGCGTTTTCGGTGTAGCTTCAGCTTCTCGAATCCTTGCTGGACTTTTCTCCATGCGTCGTCTTGGCCGGTTTGTTCCAAGCAGAAGCGTTGAAAGATTCCAGGCGTAACGATGAAGACTTGCCTTTCGACGATATGAATCTTCGCGTTTGTATCGTTCATGGTGAACTTCTGGGCTGTGATGCCATCCTTAAGCCAAGTGAAGAAATCATCAGCCAGAGCCTTCCGGCCTTGCTGCTCCATCTCGTCAAGTTTTTTCGGATGGGGTTTTACTTCCTTGGGTTTCTTGATCTTACTCGAAGTAACATTATCGTTGGTCGCAACTGAGGTGGCCTCAACCTGTTCTGTCGGCACGGGCTTCAGCGTCGTCGTGGTCGCCGGTGAAGGCGGCGAATCAGAGAAAAGTTTGAGCAAATCATCAACGCCATCATCGGCGTGCTGTTGGGCTGCCGGCGCGGCAATCGTTTCCACGACTGGTATGATCGCCTTGGCCTCTATCTCTCTTTGAGGTGGAACGGCTGCTGCCACCTCGGCTGCGGGGCTTTCCGCCTCTGACGTGGTGGACTCACCATCTCCTAGAATCGCTACTTTTCCGTTGAAAGGGGCAGGGTATTCTTCGCTTCCCCAGATCAGCGACGGCTTGACTCTCACGCAGGTGAGATCCGCCGACCAGTCGCCGTCTTCGATGTGTACCTTCCAGATCGCCCGATGGTTCGGCGTCGCTTGCAGAATCCCATGACTCTGTAGCTCGTCGAACAGGATATTGTTGTTTTGGGGTACGTTGTCCAACCCCTGTTTGAGCAGATGTGCCCGAAGGTTGTTCGCCGCTACTTTACTGACCAGCCAAAGGCTGTCCGTGGTCAGCCAGTACGGTTGACCACGGACGTTCAGCAGTTTTTGATCCTGAGCGGTTTTCACAAGGGCGCGCATACCAAGCAGCCATTGCTTCTGTTGCGATGTCTCCGGCGCTTGCAAGATACGCTCTGGATTGGCTCCAACGTTGAGGGATGTCGAGAGCCGATCGGCCTTGCCGACGATCTCCCCGATCACGTCGGCCAGCTCGTAATTGCCGGCCAGCAGATACAGCAGGTCTTTCCAGAGTTCTGGGTAGCCCGACAACCAAGACATGATCTCAGCGCCCAGAATGTGCTGGCAAAACAACGCTGCGGTAGCGTTGTGCAGCTTGTAATCCCTGCCCTTGATGTACCGAATGCGATACGGTTTGGAGATCACGCCATCCCACGGATGCCAAATCGCGCCGTTGGACATTTCGACTACGATGTCCACTGCGATCTTGCCGACATCGTGCATCAGACAGCCGTAGGCGATCGCTGTGCTCCATGCCTCAGTCTGCCTTGATTGATCTTCCGGCGCGGCACCGGGCGGCAAAAGGTAGCTCTGCCGTAGCCTTAACCCGTGATACATCAGTTCCAAACCATGATCGAGCATCCCGCCGCGGTAGGCGTGGTGATGCGTTTCCGATGCGGGGATTTGCTGTACCAGTTCCGCGTAGCGGGAAATGGGCGCCAGATAGAGTTTGTGGAACATCGACCGCGACATCGAGGTCTGTTCCCAGATGAGATCGAGCAGAGCTTTCCGTCGATCGGCTTGCAGCAGTTTCTCGGCGCTCAACGGGCGGATGTATCCCGATCCGTCGTCAGATACCTGTTGGACAATCGGTTTTACCGCTGATGATTTCTTTCGCTTGGATAACCAGTCAAGCAAGGCGCTACCTCCCAAACACGATGCAGAAAGAATATAAGCGCCACAACACAAAGGCAATGGTTAAACCGAAATTGGTTTTTTCGGTTTGACGCTCGACGTTTAGATACGTATCGGCATCATTTATTTTTCAGACTGCTCGGAGATGAAGCCTATGCTTCGCTTCTTTGTTTCGGGCGGAGTCATGAGCTGCCGAATGGCGCTAATCAGCCCCGCAATCGCTTGATCGTGGCTGCCGACTTTCCGCTCCAATGCCTCCAGCTTGGCGGAGAGTTCCTTGTGCGTCGAAAGCGCTTCTCGCAACTGGACAAAAGCACGGACGATCATCAAGCTGACTTCAACTGCACGATCCGAGCGTAGCACGTTACCAAGCATCAGCGCCCCATGTTCCGTGAAAGCAAACGGCGGAAAACGAGGATCACGATGTTTCTGCGAACCGGTCACAGTCTGTGACCGGTTGAGTTCTTCCACCTCAGCGCCATTCAGCCGGAACATGAAGTCATCAGGAAACCGTTGGACATTACGCTTGACTGCTTGGTTCAGCGCCTTGGTGGTCACACCATAAAGTTCGGCAAGCTCTGCATCCAGCATAACCTTGTGGCCGCGGATAATCAGAATTCGATGAATGATGATCTCGGTATTGATGGTGGCAGGGTTCATTGGCGTCTCAATCATGTAATTCGGTTTGATGCTGGCACAGCACATCACTGCCGTCAATCTTAAACCGATCAACCCAATTTCAGTTTGATTCTTTACACCCCTTCCGAGTCTCCTGAAAATTGAAACACCGGCTTTTTCGGTTAAATCTTATTAGCCTGATAAATATTCTTATCTGGCTAATGAGGTACTTTTTGATACAACTCATGCCCAGAAAACCCATCAATTTGCAGTTCGACGAAACCTCCCGCTTCAGTGAGATGGATTGGGCGGTGTTTCGGATGTACGCACTGGTCTCCACCATGTCGATGGCCGACGTTGCCGACCGGCACAACATTACACCGCAGAAAGCGGGCAGGGTTTATCGGGCGGTGCTGGCCGAGCTGACCCGACGAGCGGAGCGACACGGAGCCGTCGAGGATATGGCCATTCTCCAGAAAAACCCGCGCCGGTCTGGCCGGACGGCGAGCCGGTTGTCGGAGATCGCCTGGAAGTACCGGCTGCACCCGGCGCCACAGTTGTTCTTAGGCCAGCATCCCCGTTGTTGGTTCGAGCGGCGGGTTGCTGATCGTCTGGGCGCAGCGGGTTATACCTCGCTACGCCTGATCGTCGAATCCCTCAATAAGTACGGCATCCGCTGGTACGACAAGCCGCGTGAGCTGTCCGGGGTCTGGGTGAGGGCTGTGTCCCGCTTGGGCACTGTCCAGGCTCGCCAGATCGCCGTATGGATGGTTGAGCGGCAGTCCGCGCTCGGCGTTGTTGTCGAACCGTATGCCGTGAAAGCTCGAACCCCGAACGCTGTCGAAAACTGGCGGCGAACAGGCGTCATCTATTCCGACGTTCTGAGTTCGGCGCCAGCTCCGCTGGAACGGTTAAGGCCGCATCCTGTCCTGTCAGGAATGTCTGGCCGCAACCGAGCGCCGTCGGTTCAATGCCGAATCGACGCTTTCGACGATCTCACCGCGATCCGCGCCTGGTTGTCTCAGCACCCGCAGGGCGGGCATACTTGGCGTTCGTATCGTCGGGAGATTGAACGTTTCCTGGCGTGGGCCATCATCGAGCGGCAGAAAGCGTTTTCCGGTCTGGGCGTCGATGATTGTGCGGTGTACAGGGACTGGCTTCTCGATCCGCAGCCGGCAGCCCGCTGGTGCGGACCGGCGCGGCCACGCTGGCATTCCGATTGGCGACCGTTCCAGCGTCCCCTGTCACACCGTAGCGCCTTACAGGCTTGCGGGATCGTGCGTGCCGGCATGGACTGGCTCGTTCGCGTCGGCTACTTGGCCATGAATCCCTGGCCGCTGGTCAACTTGCGCCCGCTGAAAACCTCATCCGTCGATGGGCAGACGATCGACACCAGTCGGGCATTCTCTGATGACCAGATCGACCTGATGCGCGAGTTGCTCGATCGTTGGGAAATCGAAGCTGTCGGCGACGTTGTTCCACGGCTTGCGCGGCAGCGGTTTGTCGCTTTGTTCGGGATCTACACCGGCGTCCGATTGGCGGAACTGGCTTCCTTGCGACTTGGCGCAATCAGCCGCAAGGGCGATCAGTATTGGTTGTCGGTGTTGGGGAAAGGGCGGCGTCGGCGAGACGTTCCGCTGCCGGCGTCGGCGATGGGCGAGCTGCAACGCTATCTCGACTGCCGCGAGCTGCCGCCTTGGACGGAAAACGGTTCCCCCGAAACCCCGTTGATTGCAGCAATACCCCGTAGTTGGCAGGAAATTGACACAATGCAGTGTCTCAGCACATCTAGGATTGCGCGGATCATCAAGGTACTGTTCCAGCGCATTGGTGATTGCCTTGTTGGGAACGATCAGACGCGGTTCAGACAGGCCAGCACCCACTGGCTGCGGCACACCTACGGCAGTCGGCTGATAGCGGCCGGCACCCCAGTGTCGATCGTCCGGCAGAACCTTGGCCACGCCAGTCTGAACACGACTACCGGGTATCTTCACAGCGAAGATACCGAGCGCTGGAAGTCGGTTCAGAAACTTTGATACTCTGGTATTAGAAAGGTGGATCAGTATGGATCGGATCGTTTCGGGGCGGGATCTGCCTTTTCCCTCGCAAGCCTTTTGTGGTTCGAGCGTAGCTCCAGCCTTTTCAGGGTAGGGCCTCTTACCCTTCTGGCCCATTCCCTTACAGCCATTTGGCCGTTTGTGCCATTTCAGCCATTTAGGAAGTCCAGATAGCTGGTGCGATTGACAAAACGCATTGAGTGGCCTAAAAAGGCAGCAGGAACGCCGTCGTTGATGGCACCTGCCCAGCAGTCGAAAGACTGCGACCCCAAAGATCCGTGTCGCTTCATGAAATCGGATCGAACTCGAAAGAGTTTGGAGCTTGATTCACAACCCTTGTTGGGAGGATTTCCCGACAAGGGGAGGCCTCCCGATTTTTTTGAAGGAGGTTTTATGAGTACACACGCGGTAACGTCTTCTGATAGGCAGAACTTTGTTAACAAAGGAATACCCCTTGACCAAGTAGATGCCATGTTAGAGGCGATAGATCAGAGAATTGAGCAGAAGATGCAAAATTACGTGACCAAAGACCATCTCGAACATGTGCTTGAAAAAGCGCTTGACCGGCAAACTGCTATCCTTCAACAGGAGGTCGGCAAACTTCGGACTGAGATGGTGCAGGAATTCACGAACGTAAGGAATGAGATGAAGCTGGAGTTCGCTAATACTCAGAAAGAGTTTAGCGAGAAAGTCGGCAAGATTCAGCTTGATGTTTCCGAAAGGTATAACAAGCTGATTTTTCAAATCGCAGGTCTGTTAGGTCTGTCGATTGCCATCATCACCATGCTTCAGAAGATTCTTTTCTGATCTGATCTTTTTTTACTCACCCAGACGGGGAAACGCTTCCCCGTTACGGGGTTGATGTTTCTCCGTCGTTTTTCTATGGAGAAACATCATGAAAATCCACCATATCCTTGGTGCACTTGTTTTGGCTGCCTGTCTCGGCGTTTCCGGCTGTGTTCCTGTCAATACGGTCAGACCGTCGAATTACAATCAACATCCTGTCGAATATGGCACAGTAACTAAAGCTGAGATGGTTCGGGTCAAACCTCGCCCTGTCGGGGTTGGGACTTTGATCGGCGGTCTTCTTGGCGGTGTTCTGGGTCATCAGTTCGGCGGTGGTGCTGGCAAAACAGCCTTCACTATCGTCGGCGCAATCGGTGGCGCTGTTGCAGGAAACGAAGTTGAGAATGCAGTAAGTCAGGATCGGCTGGTGGTTATTGTCACCATCCGCACTGATTACGGCGTTGACCTTGTGGCCGAGCAGCCGGCAGATAATCAGGTTCTTCGGCTTGGCGATCGCGTCAGGATCGAGAGCGGCATGATTACTCTGGTCGAAAGACCTAAAACCGAGAAGTAAACCTAACCACCCTGGGCAACCGGGGTGGTTTATCAATCACCCATCGGGGAAACACTCTTTCCCCTTGGGGATGGTGTTTCCCCCTTTTTTACCTACATTAAAGGAGAAACATCATGTACTACACAAGCGACTTCGGAATCATCAAGGGCTATACCAGAAAGGCATTCATTAACGAGTACTCGAAAAAGGTCGAGACGCCCCAAGGCTTGGACTTTGATTTGCATCGGCGAAAACGGCAGATTTGGCGCTGGTGTTCTGTTGGTGGTAAGCCTGCATGTATAGGACTTTACCTCACTGTAAAGGAAGCTGAAAAAGCTTTGCAGGGCAAGCGTCTTTATGAAGCGCTTCAAAGAGTGCCGTGGGTGACACGCGACTTCGATTATGCAGCAGAAAACGCGGCAGAATACCTGAGATACGAAAGTGATGAAGATATAGAAAAAGCGTTAGAGGAACAACCTACGCTACGCGCCTTGGTCGCTGTGAGACGCGCACTCAAGAATCTGGAAGAAGCGATAAAAATTTTCTTGAAGGACTGAATGAAACCACCTTGGGAAGCCAGGGTGGTTTATTTTTTTCCGTAAAAGCCGATACTGGTGCAGGTCATTGGAACAGAGGGCAACAATCTCAAAATTCCTAAAACAACAAGTATTCAAAAAGCTTTGCAAATAAACAACCAAGTCCCGCCGCCACAAGGACATAAAAAGTTTGTGCATACCATGACGCCCAAACTGGCAAAGACAGGGGCAATCTATAATAAGAAGGCTGTCCCAAAGACGCCCAATGGTCTATCGCCGGCAAAAAACAAAACATTAGCCCTCCACACATTAGCGGCAAAATAAATTTTAGTGCATCTCTTGGACTACTTTTCTCTATGTGACTTAGCAGTGTTGCGGCGATAACTATTACTACTATCAACCCAAAAAACCTCAAAACCATTGTTACCGCAACGCCAATGTCAACGCCTAAAGACTTGGCTACAACACTTGCTATCGCAAAAAATACAATTCCAACAAAACCTATCACGATAACGAATTCATTTTTGTTCATGGCGTTCCTTTGGTTTAGATTTGTGGCTAATGTATAACATCACCATAATCTTATCCACAATTTTCGTGGATAACCTGATGAACACTTTTGTAAAAATAAGAAAAAAGCCCCGAAAAATCGGGGCTTTGAAGGTGCTGCGTTGTTTTGTTCAGATTGTTATCAGTGGCGTCACCACCACGCGGAAAATTCAATACACTGGTTCTGAAAATCGAACGATTTCAAAAGCTCGGAAACCTTCTCCTTCAACTCTTTAACCATGTCCCAATAATCAGAACTGTATTCTGGATCGAGGTAGTCCTCTTTCGTAAAATCTTCTTCGGGAAAAAGCTCTGAGGCGTTTTCTGGGGTCAACTGGTTCAGCGTTTTCTGTAATCGCTCAAGATCGAATTTTTCAAGAGGAATCACAGCGTTTTCATCCATCGGGCCGCCGATCATGTCCTTTTGTACCCAATACATCAGTGCGTAGGTGTGGCGAAGGTGCAAGCAGTCATCGCGGTAGCGAGGTTTTTTTGAAAAATAGAGGTCAATACCCATAATAGTCTCCTTAAAAGAAAAGAGGCAGCTTCCCTCACGGGAAACTGCCCCGTGAGGGATAACAACAAAGTGTTGTCAAGCTGCTACAAGCTGTCTGGCCAGCGCCATTTCGACGCTGTCGCCATCGCTGTTGAGTGAATCCAAGCCTGATTCGGGGATGTCGCCGGAAGTGCTCTGCGCCACCGCGATCTTCTTGGCCATCAGGCGCAAGCAAGAAATCTGCGAGCTGTTCTGATACCCCATGAAAATCACCCGTACCGGCTTCGTCTGCCCGATCCGCCACGATCTTCTGGCTGCCTGCTGCAACGTATAGACGTTGTAGCCGGTTTGCAGGAAGACGATCGTCGGGAAGTCCAGCAAATCCAGGCCGGTTCTTACTAGGTCGGGATTGCAGATCAGCACGTCGATCCCGCGATCAACTTGGTCGAGAATCCAGTCTTCACGGCTGGAGGTGTCCACGGTGCTGCGAAGCACCGCCACCTTCAATCCGGCCTGTTCCAGCGCCTTCTTGAGCCGTGAAGTGGTATCCCGTCGCCCGGTGTAAATCGTGTAAGCCAGTACCTTGCGGCCTTCGGCTTTCTCATCCAGACAAAGGTCGATCAGCGCTCTCTCCTTCGGCATCAAGTCCTCGTCCCCGAAAATCGCCGGTACAGATTCCAGCAATTCTCCGGTTCGTGGATGCTTGACCACCTCTTGGCGAAAAGCACAATCCGGCCAAGCCAGCAAGACGTTCAATACGACCCCCAGAAGCGTCGTATCGCGCTTGGCCAGCGCCCGTTTCAGTTCCAACGTCAAAGACAGGGAAAGGCTCTTGTAAACCTGTTCCTGTTCTTCGGTCATGGCGATCTCCCTGAATTCCTCGGTGTACTCCGGCAGCACCTTGCCGCCGATGTCCTTGAGTTTCAGGAAGACCGTGTACGGTAGAACGTAGCGGTGGATGCCTTTCGGCCCGAAGCCGGGGGCTTTCACCGTCCTGACGGACAGCTTCTTGCCTTTGGCCGTGCGGTGAGACTCATCGTTTCGCTCGGTGTAGATGTCCTTGAGGACGCCGTGTTCAACCATGAATGCCGTCGCTGCCGACGCCATGCTGCCGTTCCTTCTGGGTCGGAATCCGTCTTCGATCATGCGATCGGACAGAACCCGGAACAGCAGGAAAAACAGATCATCAGCGTAACCGCCCATGAGCGTGCCGGTCAGCAAAATTGTCTTGCGGGTCTTTGCTGCCAGTACGCCCATCGCTTGCCCTTGGGCAGAGCCGGCGTTTTTGTACTCGTGACCTTCATCGACGACCAACAAATCGAAAAAGCCATCAGGTAGATACCGCTTGATGAACTCCGTCGGTTGATAACCGCCTTCGCCCCATCCGAATTCCAGCGTGGCCAGCGAGCGTTCCATCCGCTTCGCTTGCCTGTCAGAAAAGACAAACTTGCCCTTGGCGTCCATCAGGTTGATGAACTCATGAACATTGTCGGCCAGCATCGAGGCGATGAAATCCTCCCCGAATTGGTCAACCAGTTTGCCGGCGCGAATCTCGCCGATCGTCGGAATCCTGCACATGGCTTTCAGCAGAGTGCCCCGGCGATCGTTGGGGTTGGTCTGCCGTGGTCGCATAAGCGTCCACAGCGGACCGCCGCACTTGGAGCATTTACAACGCTTCTCTACCGTCAGGAAGAACTTTTCCGGTATCGGATTGCCCTCCGGGTCGCGCACGAGCGCTCCGCAGTCCGGGCAAGTCACGTTGTCGGTGCGATCGGTTCCCCGGCGCACGTTGTACGCCAGTCTCCAGTGAAACCCCATCCTCATCCTGATACGGCCAAGGATGAAAAACTCCTGTCGCCCGTCGAAGGGGAGCTTTAGCTCCGATCGGAGTTTGAGCAGCTTCGCCAGTGTGTCGGGGCCGTTGAGCACCCAGACACGCGCATCAGGGATGGTTTCGAGAATCTCGCGCCGCCACTTGTAAACCAGATGGGGCGGGGAGATGACCAAGGTGCGACGGTAGCCTTCGTCCATCATGGCAGCCGCTGCCGCGATCGCCATGATGGTCTTGCCGGTGCCCATCTCTGCGTTGATGATGCTTGCCCGTTCGCCCTTGTCCAGAAGGATGGACAAAACGGTCTGCACCACCTCAGCCTGAGCCGGAAACGGCTGTCGCTTCAGTGAATCCATGATCCGCTGGCGCTCAATGTGCGTCGGCGTTTTCATGCCCGTGTACACGGGTGGGTTTGATCGGTTGAGTGATTCCATCAGCCCTTCACCGAACTCGTCGATGAATTGCGTCAGTCCGATGTTGAGGGATTCCTGGTCAAAGGTCGCCAGGGCGGTTGTGTCAGTGGTTTGCATGGTGATGCTCCTAAAAAAGAGCGGGCATGCAATTCCCCTGCGGGAAAAGGCATGCCCGCGAGGGTTGGTTAAAACGGATAGATGTTAGTAGTCCGTCGGAAAAAGCACCGTCGTCACACTGCGATCCCATTCGGTGATAATCCAGAGCTTATCTTCCGTCCCGTACTGTCCCTCGTATTTCTTGTCGAGGTTGTACGAAGAAAAGATTCGCTCTTCTCCTGATTTCAATGCCCGTTCATTCTGGGCTTTGTCAGAATCACTCAAATCACCCCAATCGCCGGAGAAGTGTCTGGCGATGAAGGGGTTGATGTTGAGCGAGCCGTCTTCGACGTTGTTGCTCACGGCGGCAGTCATGACCAGATTGCCCGTCGGGAACTTCGCGGGCATCAATTCCATGACCATCGGCGTCCTCAACAGATCGGCGGTTTCATCGGCCTTCGGTTCTTCGGCAACAGCCTCCGGCTGCGACGTACTCGAACTGATGGTCAAAACGCATCCGAACGTCTCCGACTTCGGGGTCATGTCCCAGGCTTTGATAACGGGGACAAACTTGTCCACCATCGTCCGAACCTCGGTGATGTTGCCGTCTTCGTCCTCGGTGTATTCGACCTTGCGGGTCTTCTCCTTGTGCGTGTTTCCCTTCACGATCAGGGTTTTGCCTGATTGCGAAGTGACCGTACCGGAGATCGCGCCGGCAGCCAGGCTCAACGCCAAGTGCCAAGGCGACAGTGCCCGCGCCGGTTGGCGCGAAACCTTGCCGGCCCGCTTAAAGTGAAGATCGAATTCCGGCCAGAGTCCCCCAAGCCGCTGAATTTCCATCGAGAACTGCTCAGGCTCAAGGGAAATGCGGTAGAAGTGCTCCAGATCCCGCTGGACGGCGGGAACGGTGTACGCCTCAAACGGCCATTCTTCCGGCAGTTCTTCAACGTACCCTTCCCCGTAGGCCATGCCGCCAACCTCAATCAATCGGTTGCGGATGGCTTTGATGGCCGCAGGTGAATCACGGTCGTTTCTCTTGGTTCTGACACCCAGGATGACGACTTGTTTGAATTGCTTTTCCGGCGCGGCGTAAACACGCACGTCGGAAAAGTGGTTGGCGATCCAGCCACTCAGCTCGGCATCGAGCGTGTAGTGGGGAATGATGAACACCATAACTCCCCCGTACTGCAAAAGAGGGGAGCTACGCTGGTAAAAGAGCTTCTCCAGACGCTTCCTGCCGGTTCCCTGGTAGGAGTTGCCATCCATCGTGCTTGGAAGGTCTCCATAGGGTGGATTCAGAAAGAGCAGCCCGAAAGCCTGTCTGGTGATAACCGTGTCCATCAAATCGCTTCTCAGCATCTTGTCCACCAACGTTCGGGCATGTTCTGCCCGTTCGTAGTCGTACTCGACACCGCAAGGCTGGGTGCGGTTTCTACCGAGCGCCCAAGCGCATTCGGCGATGGCCACGCCTTCGCCGGCGCAGGGGTCGATGATGCGAAAGTTGCCGGCGGGAGCCGGTTGAAGTGCCTGAAGGGTGCGAGCCAATGTGACTTCATCGGTCGGGTAGTACCCATTCTTGGCAAAGTTGCGCGCAAGGCGCGGAAACATCAGAGCCATGATTCTCTCCTTAGTTGAGTGTGAAAGTAGGGTGTGCCGCAAGGCACGGTGAAGTGAAAGGCTCTCAGGCTTGGCTGATGGTCAGCTTGCCGGTGCGGATGAGACCGCTGACGGTTTGCTGTATCAGATCAACGTTGAGAGAGAGTTTGAAGCAACCGACTTTGCCGAGGACGGTTTTCATGGGAGTCAACATATCGAAGGTGCTGACTACCTTGATAACCTCGGCTTGCCAGTTGTCCGGTAACGGGTATGGCGAAAGGTCACTGACCATGCGCCATACCCGTTCATCCACGATTGCATCGTTCTGGTGGATCAGATACGCCGAGTGATTGGCGTAATCCGGCTCCAGAATCCGCTTGTCGAATAACCAGAGATGGTTCATGGCGCCAAAAAGCGTGCCCGGATAACACTTGGCCAGCTTCTTGTCCAGAAAATCCTTCTCGAAGTACACCGGCGAGTGGATGCCGTCCCCCTCGATCATGATCGAGCGCAGGGACAGCGGATCGGATGGGTTAAGAGTGATTTTGCCCAGAATTTCCTGGATGGCGGTGTCCCGTCCCCAGATCGAGCCGAAAATCAGATTGCAGGATTCGTCGGTAACGCAGCTATCGACGAGCAGGTCAGGCAACTCCAGAATGGAGCCAGTGATGAGTTTGGACATAACAACCTCCATAAAAAAAGAATGAGGCGGTTTTGCCCTGGGGCAAAACACGCCCCAAAGGGTGAAAAAATTACAGGCCGAGTAAATACTGGTAGTTAGGTTGTACCCGAATGCGGCGCTGCTTTGCCTTCTTCGCGTACTCCTTCCTTGCCAGATGGTCAGCCAAGACTTTTGCCCGCCATTCTTGATTGGGCGAATCTTTGACCATCTTGAGGTAGATCAGTGGACAATCGTAATAACCGGGGTGTTCGCTTTCGGTAATATCCTTGTAGCCCCAACCCCATTTGCCATCTTCGCCTTCCACTAAATAACAGGTGATGAACTTCCTGCTGTTTCCGTCGGAATGCGTCACACAAGTCACCGTCCAAAGAATATTTCCTTCCTTGTTGAGCGAATGTGCGATGGTTTTGAAGGTGGTTCCGTCAGAGTTTTTCTCCGTAGCGATCAGCCGCTCGATCAACTCCTGCTTGGTGTCTGCAAAGTAATGCCAACCCATGATAAATCTCCTTGGAAATGGCAGGGATCTTCCCCGCAAGGGAAAGACCCCTGCGGGTGGTGAAAAGAGAATCAGAAGCTATCCGGCTTGTTCCAGCATTGAGCTTTGAAGTCCAGCTCGTAGCCTAACTGTTCCAGTCGCTTGGATTGCAAACGAAGTTTCTGGCGATCGACGGTTACGTCGAGGCGCACGGAATCTCCGAGAGGCCACAAAATCCCGAACAATGCTGCATCCGGGTTTTCGGGAGTCGGCTCCTTGGTTTCCATCCCGAACTGTTTTTCATCGTCCGGGACTGGCGGTTGTGGCGTCGCCGGCGCGGCCACCTGCTTGCGTTCCTCATCGAGCGGATCCTGGACTTTCGTCTCGATCTTCTCGACATCTTCCGCTTTCAGGTCGTCCACGTCGTCCAGAGTCATGGATTCGAGACGTGCCCGAATCTCGACAACGATGCGTCCGCCATAGGTGTAGTAGGAAGGGGTGATCTCGTTGATAACGAAATCGCCTTGATACTTGCCTTCCTTGTATTGGTCGAGCACTGCGTCCTTGACGACAAATTCGCCGATCGAGGTCGCCAGTCTGCCGACGTTGAAGTCACCATTCCTGCCGGAAATGGTGCGGATGGCCAGTTGGCCGGGTAATTGAATCATGGTTATCTCCATTAAGAAAAAGAAAACCCCGGCCAGGATGGCCGGGGTACAGGGTGAATAAGGGCTTTTCAGCCCAGAGTTGAGATCAGCTTACGAGACGGTGTAAAAGCATCAGAATTTCGCGGACATCGTTTTGCGCGTTCTGAGCTGCCACTTGAGCCTGTTGCAGGGTATAGGTGTCGCTATATCCTGCCGACTCTGATGTGCGCCCGGTGCGGCGGCTGCCGATTGTCAAGACAACCGTCCAGCCCTTGCCGGGTACCTGCTGCGGTTCGAATCGTGCCGCTTTGCCGGTATTTCTTTCGACAAGCTTGCCACCTTTATTGATGCCCAACTTATCAATGATTGGACTAATCATCTTGGCCTCCTCTTTCGATAATTTCAGGAGCGTCATCGACTTCCGTATTGGAAGTTGAATCTTTCCCAAGGACGTGTTGCTCGTACCATTCCGACACCGTGACTCCCGCGTTGCGGGCGACAGTCGGTACCGCTTGCATTACAGCCATCGAAAAGTTTCTTTTCAATTTCTGAATGGGTCGAACAGGGGTGAATGTGCTAGACATGGTGTTTCTCCATAGAAAAGCGACGGAAAAACACTGTCCCATAACGGGAAGCATTTCCCGTCAGGGTGGTAAAAGAAGAACAGGTTAGATCAGAAGAAAAGCAAGCGAATTGCAGCGAGCGTAGCGCCGATTGCAGTGAAGATAACCCCGGTCATCCATGTCAATTGTTTGATATGGCGTTCCACGATTTCTTGTCTCACTGTGGCAAACTCTTTCGCCGCCTCATCCCTGGCGCTTTTGACTTCATACCGCACAAACTCTTTCATTTGAGCAGTGTGGCGATCAAACGCTTTTTCAAGCGCTTGGTCAAAAGAATCGCGAGTCAAGACGTTTTGCACTTTCTGCTCTACTTTCTGATCCATCAACCTTAACAGTTTGGCTTGTTCGGGCTTGAAGCCTGCCCTAATCAAGTTCTGTTCAGAAAAGTCAACTATTGGTGTTCCCATGAGAACCTCCGGAGGTGAATGTGAAAAAGGAGGTTCCCTGTTGGGAAGCCTCCCAACGAGGGTTAGTAGATCAAGCTCCAAACTCTTGCGAGTTCGACCCGGCTACCTGGAGCGGTCGGATCTTTGGGGTCGCAGTCTTTCGACTGCTGGGCAGGTGCCATCAACGATGGCAGTCCTGTGAAAGATTATCAACCCTTGGGGAAAGGCATGTCAAGCCTCTCCAGGAATTCTTGGGGGCTCAGGATTTCGACATTGTGAAACGGATTCAGCGCTAACAGATCGGCATCACCGGTCACGATAAACTCCGCTTCGCCATTCAACGCCACATGCAGAAACTTGTCGTCTTTCGGGTCACGACAAGCTGCAACCCGATGTGAAATGGTCACCATACGCACTACGCCGCCGAGTAAGGCGATGAAGTGCTGTCGATCCCGCACCGATACATAGGGGTCAAATTTCGGGCGCGCCAGCACGTCGGCCAATTCCTGTAAGGTCTCGACCGACATGAGGG
>Ga0123354_10000134_pt1 | contig 56281 bp, 48 predicted proteins | sample TergutLab28metaG_2_FD_97872 | JGI IMG/M metagenome (GOLD analysis project Ga0123354, IMG submission 97872) | Labiotermes labralis P4 segment gut microbial communities from Petit-Saut dam, French Guiana - Lab288 P4 | ecosystem: Host-associated > Arthropoda: Insects > Digestive system > Gut ... | reverse complement strand
CGGATGGGGGTGGGAACCTCGCGAACACTGGCCGGATGGGGGTGGGTACCTCGCGAACACTGGCCGGATGGGGGTGGGTACCTCGCGAACACTGGCCGGATGGGGGTGGGTACCTCGCGAACATTGGCCGGATGGGGGTGGGTACCTCTTCCGGCTTCGCCGGACATCGGTCTTGGTCTCGTGTTGCGTCTTACGTCGCGGTCATGGTGTTCGCTGGAGCAGGGTGAGGAACATGGCGTCGGTGTTGTGGCGGTGGGGCCATAGCTGGAGGGCGCCGGAGGGGGTGAGGGCGTCGGTGAGGTCGGTGTGGGGGCACAGGTGGTGGAGGGTGGGGGTGGGATCGACGATCGTGATGGCTGTGCCGGTTTTGGCGGCGGCTCGTATTGCGTCGGTGACGACCAGGGTTGTCTCGGCCAGGTGGGGGGAACAGGTGACGTAGGCGACGACACCTCCGGGGCGGACGGCGCGCAGGGCGGAGGCGACGAGCTCGCGTTGGAGGGTGCTGAGGGGGGTCAGGTCGGCTGGGGTGCGGCGCCAGCGGGACTCGGGGCGGCGGCGCAGGGCGCCCAGGCCGGTGCAGGGGGCGTCGACGAGGATGCGGTCGTAGGTGGCGGGTTCGGTGGTTCCGATGTCGCGGGCGTCGCCTGTGCGGACCTCGACGGACGGGAGGGCTCGGACTGCCGTCTTGACCAGGCGGACGCGGTGGCTGGCTTGCTCGTTGGCGACCAGGTGGGCGCCGCGCTGGGCGGCTAGAGAGCCTAGGAGGGCTGCTTTGCCGCCTGGGCCGGCGCACATGTCTAACCAGGTGGTGTCGGGGGCGTCGATGTCTGCGGTGGCCAGGAGGAGGGCGACGAGCTGGCTGCCTTCGTCTTGGACACCTGCGGTCCCCTCGGACACTGCTGCTGATGCGGCGGGGTCTCCGCCGGGCAGGACCACTGCGGTGGGGGCCAGGGGTCCTGGGGTGCCGTTGACCTGGTCAGCCAGGTCGGCGGTGGTGATGAGGCCGGGGCGGGCGGCGAGGGTGACGCGGGGTGGTTCGTTGTCGGCTGCGAGAAGGTCGACGAGCTCGTCAGAGCTGCGGCCGTGGGTGATGAGCGCTTCGCGCATGGCCCGGACGATCCACTGCGGGTGGCTCCAGCGGACGGCCAGGCGGGCGTCCGCGTTGTCAGCGGCGGCGGCTTCGGCTCGGTCCAACCAGGTCTCGACTGGTTCTGCGGCGATCTTGCGCAGCACCGCGTTGACCAGCTGGCCTGGGCCTGTTCCGACCTGGTTGCGGGCCAGGCCCACCATCGACGAGACCGCGGCGTGTTCGGGCACCCGCATGGCGAACAGCTGGTGGACACCCAGGCGCAGCACGTCGAGGACCGCGGGGTCCAGGCGGTCCAGGTCCCGGTCGACGACCAAGGCGAGCACTGCGTCGTAACGGCCGCGCATCCGCAGCGTGCCGTAGGCGAGCTCGGTGGCGAAGCCTGCGTCGCGTCCGTGCAACCGGTGACGGGCCAGCACGCTGGCGGAGACGAGGTTCGCGTAGGCGTCGTCCTCGGCCACCTGGCGCAGCACTTCGAAGGCAGCCTGGCGCGGTGGGTCGCTGGTACGCGCCCGCGCCGACGGTGCTTGGGCCCCGCGCTGGGTGCGGCCAGCCGCACGTGCGGCTCCACGCTGGCGGCCTCGGGTGTTGCGACGGGCGTCGCCCCTCTGGTCGGTCACGAGACTGCACCGAGCAGCGTGGCGGCATCTAGCCGGGCTCCCCGCGCCCAGTCGGGGGCGACCATCGGTTTGCGGCCCGCAGGCACGACCGTGCTGAGCCGTACCGGGTCGGTCGCTGTGCCGACCAGCACCTCACGACGGCGCACCAGCACCTGTCCGGGTGCCAGGTCGTTCCACCCGTCGTCGACCACGCCATGGCCACCGACGTCATGGCACGCGTCGGGTATGACGGTGACGGGGCCGACGCCCAGCCGTGCGCCGGCCAGCGTCGTCCAGGCACCCGGGGCGGGGGTGCAGGCGCGGATCCGCCGGTCCACGGCCATCGCGGGGTGGTCCCAACGGACGGCGGCGTCGTCGGTGGTGATCTTGGGGGCCATGCTCACCCCGTCGGCTGGCTGCGGGACCGGGACCAGGACGCCGTCGTCGATCCCGTCGAGGGTGCGCACCAGCAGCTCGGCACCCGTGACAGCGAGCCGTTCGAGCAGGTCGCCGGAGGTGTCGGTGGGCCGGATGGTCTCGGTGACGAGGCCGAACGTCGGGCCGGTGTCCATCCCCTCCTCAATGAGGAACGTCGTGGCACCAGTCACCTCGTCCCCGGCGAGCACCGCGTGCTGCACCGGGGCGGCGCCCCGCCAGGCCGGCAGCACAGAGAAGTGCAGGTTGATCCACCCGTACCGTGGAACAGCCAGCACCGAAACCGGCAGCAACGCCCCGTAGGCGACGACCGGGGCGGCATCGACCTCCAGGTCAGCCAACCGTGCCTGGAACTGCGGCTCTGACGGCCGCCGAGGTGTCAGCACCTCCAACCCAGCGTCCCGTGCCACCGCCGCGACTGCACTGGGTGTGGTCCCCCTCCCCCGCCCGGCACGGGCGTCGGGCCTGGTCAGCACAGCGACAACGTCGTGGCGCGATGCGAGCAAGGCCTCCAGAGCAGTCACCGCGGGCGCGGGTGACCCAGCAAAGAGCAGACGCATACCGCTGATCCTATGTGGTGACGCAGGTCACCGGCCCTGGAACGGGCGGCGTCTGATGGCATAGCACCGCCACCGCGACGGCCTCACCTGCAGCAGGCAGGTCCCGTCGTGACGGTGAGGAGCAGAACGTGGCGTCGACGACACAACTGGTGCTGGTCGGTCATGTCGACCAGGCCCGGGCGATCACCGACTCGGTGTTGGCCTACCTCGGTTTCAGGGTCTTCTACCAGGACCCGTGGACAGGGATGGCTGAGCGCGGAAACCAGACGGCAACCGTGCTGGGGGGTGCGTTTGCTGGGGATAGCCAGCACATCAAGATCGGTGTCGCTTACCGGGCTGGCGCGCCTGGGCAGACGGTGCTGATCTTGTCGAAGGCGACGACGGGTATGGCGGCCGGCATCATTGGCGTGAGCCGGACGAACAAGGTCTACGACGAGGCCGTCGGACGCATCCGTGCTGCGCTCGCCAGCTCGGGCCAGCTGATCGCCTGAGACCGCCGCAGCCCGGTTGTTGTGCTCGCTGGCCTCACCTGCTGCGCGGGAGCTCTCGTCACAGGGTGCAGTCGTCTGTGGGCCTAGGGTGTGCCTCCAGGGTGGGACAGGTCCCAGAACTGTCGTAGCAGGGCGGTGTCGGCCAGCTCCATGGTCGTGTCCTCGTCCTCGTGGCTGCGGACCTCGGTGTGCAGGTCCTCCATCTGCGAGTCCAGGCGCCATGCTGCTTCGGCCGCGTGGGTCAGGTCGTCTGCCACGTGGCTGGGGACGTGGCCGTCGTACTTGTAGAAGATCTTGTGCTCCAGGCTGGCCCAAAAATCCATGGCGACGGTACGGACCTGTATCTCCACCGGCACGTTGACAGGTCCGGTGGACAAGAACACGGGGATCTCGATGATCGCGTGCAGGCTGCGGTACCCGTTGGGCTTCGGGTTCTTGATGTAGTCCTTGATGACGAGGACCCGAATGTCGTTCTGGGTGGTCAGGGCATCCAGGAGACGGTAGGTGTCGGCGATGAACGAGCAGGTGATCCTGATCCCGGCGATGTCGGTGATGTGTTCCCGGATCGCGTCGAGGCCGCCGCGGACCTGTTTGCGGACGATCTTCTCGATGAGGTGGTCCGGGCGTTTGACCCTGGACGTGACATGTTCGATCGGGTTGTACCGGTGCAGGTGCAAGAACTCTTCGCGCAGGATCGTGACCTTCGTCAGCACTTCCTTCACCGCGAACTCGTACTCCATCAAGAACCGCGGCAGGCTCGTGCGCAACCAGCGGGCGAACTCCACCTGCTCGGTCCGCAGCACAGCGTCCTCGGGCAGCAGCACAGCGTCGTCCGGTCTGCTGGCTGCGGCAGACGAGCCTGGGTCGGGTGCGGTCGTCACGGGTCCTCGCTGGCATCAGGTGTCCAGCCGACGCACTCCCGCGAACCCTTGGGCCACGCGGTCGCGTTCGGTTGGCACGGTGGTCGTACGGACGATGATATCCGCGCCCACCCAGGTCAGCGCAGGTCTCCTGGCTGGGCCCACACGCCCACCCGGCTCCACGCCGACCAGAACCACCTCGCCGAGCGGCCGACGCACCGAGAATCCCCGCCGACGACCTTCTCCGGACTGTTGCCGAGGCGATCGTGAACGGTGAAACCGACCTGACCCGCTTCCTTCCCGCCTCGCACCAGATCGCTCACGAACCTTGAGCACATCCTCTCGCGGCACGCACAGCCCAAATTCATGGGACGGATGATCCATCGGTTGTCTCATCGCAGGTCGGCGGGGTCGACGCGGGCGCGCAGGGTGCCGGGTTCGCGGTGGGCGCTGCGGACGGACAGGGATGCGGCCAGGGAGCTGGTGAGGGCGGGGCCGTGGCGCAGGGGGGTGCGCAGGAGGACACGGACGGCGGTGGGGTCGTCTTCGGTGGGGGCTGGGACGGGGCCTAGGCGGGTGAGGTGGGGGACGTCGACACGGGCGGCTACTGTCTCGACGGCGTCGCGGGTGCCGGTGAGGGTGGCCACGCGCACGGCGGGTGGGAGGCCGAGGTCGATACGTTCGGCGAGGTCGGTGCTGGCCAGCCAGGCGGGGTCCCAGCGGACGAGGGCCTGGGTGGGGCGCGGTGGGCCGTCTCCGACGACGAGGACCTCGCCGTCAGGGCGGACGAGGGCGGCGGCGGTGAGCCAGCGGCGCAGGGTCTCGGTCTCGTCGCGCAGGCTGGCACCGACCTGGGCGTCGAGGACCACCGCTGCGGCGTAGCCTCCGACAGCCACTGGTTCGGCGCCGGGGGTGGCGACGACCAGGGCAGGGCGGGCGGGGACCTGGTCGAGGACCGCCACTTCGTCAGGGACGGGTCCGGTCGGGCTCGGTCGCCGCGGGCGGGTCGATCCGACACGGGTACCACTGGACGTGGCGGACGGGCTGGGGTCGGGTTGCGTGACGCTGCTCGACGGGTCGGTGCCAGTCCGCGGATCCGGCTGGACCAGCTCTGCGCTGGCTGACGGGTCTGTGCTGGTCGACGGGACTGTACTGAGGCTGGCCGACGAGACGGGGCTGGTTGGCAGGTTTGTGCTGGTCGACAGGTCGGGGTTCGGGGAGGGGCGGGAACGGTCGGCGCGGACACCGGCACCGGAGACGCGGACGGTGGTGCCGGGGAACGCCCGGCCGAGCTCTTCGGCGGTGCGCTGGGAACCGATCCGGACTGCCCGGAGGCCGTCGAAACCACAGCTGTCGCAGCGCCAGTCTCCGGCAAGACGCCCGCACCAGGTGCAACCGGGGGTGTGCCGCGGACCGCCGAGGTGCAACGGGCCATGGCACTGGCTGCACGTCGCTGCTGCGCGGCACCGGGCGCAGGCCACCAAGGGCAGGTACCCGGCGCGGGGCACCTGGACCAGCACAGGTCCCGACGCCAGCGCGTCGCGGACTGCGCGCCAGGCTGGGCTGGGCAGGCGGGCAGCGGCGGCAGGACCTTCGCGGGCCAGCTCGACGGACGTCAGGGCACGGACTCGGGGGGTGCGCTCACGCACAACAGGCCGGTCGGCGACGACGGCTTGGGCCCAGCCACGTTCCACCAGACCCTGGGCGGGGACGGACCGGCCGAACGCTGCGAGCAGGAGCGCGCAGCCTTCGAGCTCGGCGCGCAGGGCGAGCACTTCGCGCACATGGGGGTAGGGGGCACGGGGTTCGGCGTGCAGGTTGTCGCCGTCGTCCCAGCACACGGCCAGACCCAGGTTGGCGACAGGGGCGAACGCTGCGGCGCGGGTGCCGACGACGACGTCGGCGCGTCCGCGGGACGCCGCCAGGAACGCCCTGTACCGCCGCGCTGGGCCCATCGCGGCCTCGAGGCGGACTGTCCCGCCTTGTTCGCCTCGCTGGTGCTCGGCCAGTCCCACCGCAGCCAGGGCGTCGCACACCCGCGCGACGTCCCGGGCGTCGGGCACCACGACCAGGGCGCCGCGTCCTGCCAGCACGCACGACGCCACAGCTTGTGCCACTGCTACTGGCCAGTCGGGGCGGGTGTTGGGCTCGTCGTCGGGTGCGGGAGCGGGTTTGGACGTCCGGCGTCGTTGGGCGTCTTTGGGGGATCCGGGAAGGGCAGACCAGACTGCCCTGGGTGCCCTGCCCTCGCGCACGTGGCGGCAGAACGCTGCGCCGCCGCGGTAGACGGACCAGGCGCTGGTGTCTGGTGAGGGGGGCGGGGTTGGGGACACTGTCGGCGTGGGGGGCGAGACGGTGGGGACGGTTCCTCTGTCTTGCTGGTCCCGCCGTCCCGGCGGACCCTGCAAGACAGCAGGAACCGTCCCCACCGTCTCGCCCGCTGTCGGAACCGTCCCCACCGTCTCGCCCGCTGTCGGAACCGTCCCCACCGTCTCGCCCGCTGTCGGAACCGTCCCCACCGTCTCGCCCACTGTCGGAACCGTTCCTGTCTCGCTTGTGGCGCCACCGTTCCCAGTGTCTTGCCTACCAGGCACCTGGTTGTCGGGTTCGGACTCGACGCGGGCGTGGCGGGGTGGGACGGCTAGGCGCAGGACGTCGGCGAGGGTGCCGGCGTAGCGGTCGGCGACCGCCCTGGCCAGGGTGGCGACCTGGGGGGCCAGGACCTGCTCGGGAGAGACGACTTTGCGCAGGGGGGCGAGGGTGCCGTCGTGGTCGGGGGTCTGGGTGCGGGCGAGGAGCCAGCCGGGGACCTCACGTCCGCCGAAACGGACTTTGACGCGCACGCCGGGCTGGGCGTCGTCGGACATGTCCGCGGGAACCAGGTACTCGAAGACCCGGTCGAGGTGGCGAGGGGTGACATCGACGCACACCCGGGCCACCGGCAGGTGCTCGGCAGCGAGGGTGCTGGCCACAGTCAGCCGACCGCAGCACGCAGAGCGTCGACGCGGGTGGTCTTCTCCCAGGTGAACCGTTCGTCGGCGCGGCCGAAATGCCCGTACGCGGCGGTCGCCTGGTAGACGGGCCGCAGGAGGTCCAGGTCGGCGATGATCGCCGCGGGGCGCAGGTCGAAGACCTCGTCGATCGCCGCAGCCAGGGCTTCGTCGCTGACCTGCCCGGTGCCGAAAGTGTCGACGTACAGACCCACGGGGTGCGCCCGTCCGATGGCATAAGCCACCTGCACCTCACAACGCCGGGCCAGACCCGCGGCGACGACGTTCTTGGCCACCCACCGCAGCGCGTACGCCGCGGACCGGTCGACTTTCGACGGGTCCTTGCCGGAGAACGCCCCCCCACCGTGCCGTGCCGACCCGCCGTAGGTGTCGACGATGATCTTGCGTCCGGTCAGGCCGGCGTCGCCTTGGGGGCCGCCCACGACGAACAACCCGGTCGGGTTGACGAACAGGTCGAACGACGAGGTGTCCAGGTCCAGACGGTCCAGCACAGGTGCCACCACCTGCTCACGCACCGCCGGGGCCAGGGTGCTCGTCAGCTCGACCTCCGGGTCGTGCTGGGTGGAGACCACCACGGCTGCGACCCGCACCGGCCGGTCACCGTCGTACTCCACGGTCACCTGGGTCTTGCCGTCAGGCCGCAGCCCTGGCACCTCACCACGCCGGCGCACCCCCGCCAGCTGTTCGGCCAGCCGGTGCGCGGTCCACACCGGCAACGGCATGAGGTCAGGTGTCTCGTCGCAGGCGTACCCGAACATCAGGCCCTGGTCACCGGCGCCCTGGAGGTCGTACGGGTCGAAGTCGGCGGTGTCGTCACGGGCTTCGAGGGCTTTGTCGACCCCCTGGGCGATATCTGGTGACTGCTGGCCGATAGACACCGACACCCCGCACGAGTCCCCGTCGAACCCGATCCGCGACGAGGTGTACCCGATCTGGCGCACCACCTGCCGCACGATCTGCGGGATCTCCACGTAAGCGCTGGTCGTCACCTCCCCCGCCACATGCACCAGCCCGGTCGTGACCATGGTCTCCACCGCCACCCGCGCCGTGCGGTCCTGCGCGAGCATCGCATCGAGGATGGCGTCGGAGATCTGGTCGCAGACCTTGTCTGGGTGCCCCTCAGTGACCGACTCCGACGTGAACAACCGTGACGAGACCATGGCGCCCACCCTAGGGCCTCTCCCCCGGTACGGCACCGACACCCCATATGCCGGACCTCACCCCAGGTGCGGCGAAGGCCATGGCCCTTGGTCCGACGACCGCAGGACAGTGGGGACGGTTCCTGTGTCTTGCCTGGTCACAGCCCTGTGACCAGGCAAGACACAGGAACCGTCCCCACTGTCCTCCCATCGTGCGAGTCACGCCTGGAATCGGGCCGCGGCGGCGGCGACCCGCTCCAGGAAGGGGCCGACGATTGCCCACTCGTCAGCGTAGAAACTTAGCGGTACGGAGGCATAGCTCACCGATCCGGACACGCGCCGAACCCTCGTTTCGCCACCGCCGGAATTGGCAGGTGCGAGGGAAACGCGGTGCCAGCCTTGGCCGAGGTCCGTGATCGAGATCCGCACATTTGCCACGTGAAAACGCAGCGACCAGTCGGCAGAACCCGAGACATTGAGGTCGCCGAAGAGCTCGAGGATCCGGCCGTCGAACGCCATCAGTACTGTGCGGGTACGTACCTCGTCCCACCCTGTCTGGCCAGGTGCGCCGGTGGGCTCGTCCTGGATGGCCAGCTGCGGGGGGACCGGTGGGGTGCCGTAGGCGGGGGCGGAAGGGTCAGCCTGGAAGGAGGCTGCCGGGTCAGGCGTCAGGCTCATGGCAACGAACCTACCGGACACCTGAGGTTGTCAGGCTGGGTTATCGTCCAGATTGTCGCCCATCGTCGCCACCAGGTCCCACACAGTGTGGGCTACGTGGTCTTTGGTGCCGGTGGCGGTGGCCAGGACCTGGCCTGTGGGGTCGAGGATGGTGATGTCGTTGTCGGGGGTGGCGAAGCCTCGGCCGTCGTCGACGGGGTTGACGACGAGGAGGTCGGCGCCTTTGCGACCGGCTTTGGCACGGGCGTGGTCGAGGATAGATGCGTTGTCGTCGCCCGTTTCGGCGGCGAAACCGATGACGAGCTGAGCCGGGGACGGACGGTTGGAGGCCAAGGCGGCGAGGATGTCGGGGTTCTGGACGAGCTCGACGGTGGGAGCGTGTGAGCCGGTCTTCTTGATCTTGGTGCTGGCCACCTGGGCGGGGCGGAAGTCGGCCACAGCGGCGGCCATGACGACGATATCTGCGTCGGTGGCGGCTTCGAGCATGGCGTCGTGCAGCTCGGCAGCGGTCGTCACAGTGCGGACCTCGACGCCGGGTGGCGGTGGGACGCTCATGTTCGCGGCGACGAGCAGGACGTCGGCGCCGCGCGCGTGGGCGGCACGGGCCAGGGCGACGCCTTGGCGGCCAGACGAGCGGTTGCCGAGGAAGCGGACGGGGTCGAGGGGTTCTTGGGTGCCTCCGGCGGAGATGACGACACGGCGGCCTACCAGATCCTGGGGGCCTGCCAGACGTAGAGCGGCGGCCATGATGGCTTCGGGTTCGGGTAGGCGGCCGGGGCCGGAGTCGGTGCCGGTGAGACGGCCGTCGTCGGGGTCCAGGACGTGGACGCCACGGGCACGCAACGTGGCGACGTTGGCGACCGTCGCCGGGTGCTGCCACATCTGGGTGTGCATGGCGGGGGCCATGACCACGGGGCAGGTGGCCATAAGCAAGGTCGCGGTGAGCAGGTCGTCGGCGCGGCCGGCTGCGGCGCGGGCCAGCAGGTCAGCGGTGGCGGGGGCGACGACGACGAGGTCGGCGGTGCGGCCGACCTCGACGTGCGTGACGTTCTCGACGTCGTCGAACAGGTCGCCGGTCACCGGTTCGCCGGACAGGGCAGCCCAGGTGGGTGCCCCGACGAAACGTAGGGCAGCGGCGGTGGGCACGACGCGTACGTCATGGCCCGCCTCACGCAGGAGGCGCAGCAACGCCACCGCCTTGTAGGCGGCGATCCCCCCAGCGACGCCGAGGACGACGCGCATCAGGCCAGCGGTTCGCCCTCGTCAGGGGGCAGCGGCTCGCTGGTGAGCAGCCCCGCGTCGATCTCGCGCATGGCGATCGACAGCGGTTTCTCCTGGGGGCGGGACTCGACGAGCGGGCCGACGTACTCCAGCAGGCCCTCGTTGAGCTGGGAGTAGTAGGCGTTGATCTGGCGCGCACGTTTGGCGGCGAACAGCACCAGGGCGTACTTGCTCTCGGCGCGTTCCAGCAGCTCGTCGATCGGCGGGTCAGTGATACCCATGGGGGTGGCGACGGTTCCAGCCACGTAAGGGCTCCTTTGGGATCTCGGGATGTTCGCGGGGCACGCGTCATGCAGTTGTGCAGGCGGGCCAAGCACGCAGTCTACCTGGCGTTGTCGCCACCGGCTGCGTCGGGGGGTTGGGAGGCGCCCATGAGGGCGATGAGCTCGTCGGTGGCACGGTGCACCTCGTCGTTGACCACGACGTGGTCGAACTCTGGTTCAGCGGCCATCTCGACCTTGGCGGTGGCCAGGCGGCGCTGGCGTTCGGCGTCGTCTTCGGTCCCCCGGCCCACGAGGCGCCGGACGAGCTCGTCCCACGACGGTGGGGCCAGGAAGACGAAACGGGCGTCGGGCATGGTCTGGCGCACCTGCCGGGCCCCGGCCAGGTCGATCTCCAGCAGCACAGGGATCCCGGTGGTGACCCGGTCTTCGACAGGGCTGCGTGGGGTGCCGTACCGGTGCTGACCGTGGACCACGGCCCACTCCAGCAGCTCGCCGTCGGCCACCATCTGGTCGAACCGCTCAGGGGTGACGAACAGGTAGTGGAGCCCGTCGACCTCACCAGGACGCGCCGGACGGGTGGTCACCGAGACCGACAGCCACACCCACGGGAAGCGGGTGCGCACGTCGGCCGAGACGGTGCCTTTGCCCACAGCGGTCGGCCCGGCCAGAACGGTAAGGCGGGCGGGCCTGGCTGAGCCAGACCCGCCCGCCTGAGCTGGGCTCACCCGTACAGGTCGACGAGCGCCTTCACCTGGTGCGGACCCAGGCCGCGCACCCGGCGGGTCTCGGAGATGCCGATCTCGGCCATGACCTTCTTGGCCTTGACCTTGCCGACGCCGGGCAGGGACTCAAGCAGAGAGACGACTTTGAGCTTGCCGATGGTCTCGTCTTGCTTGCCCTGCTCGATAACCTCGGAGAGCTTGCCTTGCGAGTACTTGAGCCGGTTCTTCACCTCGGCCCGCTTCTGGCGGGCAGCGGCAGCCTTCTGGAGGGCCTCGGCACGTTGTTCGGGAGTCAGACTGGGAAGAACCACGCGGGTCACCTTCTCGTGAAGTGTCGGGATTGGACTCACGCCTTGGGGCGGATCAGTGCTTTGAACCTATCATCACCAGGCGCGTTGGCAACGTGTGCAGCCACAGAGTGTCATGGAAGCAGCGCTTCGCGCGCTTGTCCGGCGGCGTGTCGTGCAGCCTCGACCAGGGTGTGCGGGTCCGGCCCGGCGCCCAGGACGCTCCTGGAAGCCGAGGCGAGGACGGCGTGCCTGGCTGTCCCGAAAACTTGCGCCAGCTCGGCCGGACCAGCCCCCTGGGCACCGACGCCAGGGGCCAGGAGGACCCCGCGCACCCCGGCCAGGTCCAGGCCCAGCCGGGCCGGTGCGTCACCGACGGTGGCACCGACGACGAGCCCCACCGGACCCAGCCCCCGCTCCCCCAAGTTTTGGGCGTTGACCTGCGAGGCTGCCTGCGCGACACCCACGGCGACAGGTGTCCCGGAAGCGTCGACAGCGTGCTGGACACCCGCCGCTTCTGGGTTCGTCGTCAGGGCCAGGACGAACACCCCACGACCGCTGGCCACAGCCGCGTCGACGGCTGGGGCCAGCGACCCGAAACCTAGGTACGGCGAGAGCGTGACGGCGTCGGCGGCCAGTGGTGAACCGTCGCGCAGGTACGCGTCGGCGTACCCGGTCATCGTCGAACCAACATCACCCCTTTTGGCGTCCACGATGACCAGGGTCGCAGCTCGGCGTCCGGCGAAGATCACCTCTTCGAGCACCCGGACGCCTGCTGATCCGTGCCGTTCGAAGAGGGCTGACTGGGGTTTGAGGGCTGCCACACGGCCTCCCAGAGCCCCCACGACGCCCAGGGCGAAGCTCCGCAGGCCCTCCACGTCGTCTGCCAGCCCCCAGGCGCGCAGGAGCGAGGGGTGCGGGTCGATACCGACCGCCAGCGGACCGTGCTCGTCCATGGCTGCGACGAGACGGTCCGCGAAGGGCGTCGTCATGCGGTGGTCCCGGCTGAGCGTCGTTCCTGTGCGGCCCGGGCGTGGTCCTGGATGCTGGTGACGACGAACGGGCCAGAGCGCAGCACCTCGATCGCCTGGACGGCGGCGTCGAGCTCTTGGACGGTGGTGATGATGGCCTTGTCCGTGGCGGTGGTCGCCGCACGGATCTCGTAGCCGTCCATCCGGGCGCCCTGGCCTGAGGGTGTGTTGACGACCATATCCACCTCACCGGCCATGATGAGGTCGACGATGCTGGTCGTGCCGGTCGCACGCCCTTGCGAGTACTTGGTGACCACTGTCGAGCTGATCCCCGAACGGTGCAGGACCACAGCGGTGCCCTCGGTCGCCAGGATCGTGAACCCCAGCTCCGACAACCGGCGGACCGGTAGCACCACCGCGCGTTTGTCCCGGTCGGCGACCGACACGAACACTGTCCCTGTGGTCGGCAGGCCCCCGAACGCCGCAGCCTGCGCTTTGGCGAACGCGGTCGGGAAGTCCGCGTCCAGGCCCATGACCTCACCGGTGGAGCGCATCTCCGGGCCGAGCAGGGTGTCGACGACGATTCCGCGCCGGGTGCGGAACCGTTTGAACGGCAGCACGGCCTCCTTGACGGCGATCGGGGCGCCCAGGTCCAGCTCAGCGGCGTCGTGCTCAGGCAGCTCTCCGCGTTCGCGCAGGTCGGCGATGGTGTGCCCGGCCATGACGAGCGAAGCTGCTTTCGCCAGCGGCACCCCGGTGGCTTTGGACACGAACGGTGCGGTACGTGAGGCGCGCGGGTTGGCCTCCAGGACGTACAGCACGTCCTGGTGCAGCGCGAACTGCACGTTGAGCAGTCCACGCACCCCCACCCCTTCGGCGATGGCCTGGGTGCTGGTGCGGACCCGGGCAAGCTCGGCCGACGACAGGGTCACCGGGGGCAGGGCGCACGCGGAGTCGCCCGAGTGGATCCCGGCCTCCTCGATATGCTCCATGACCCCGCCCAGGTACAGCTCGGTGCCGTCGTAGAGGGCGTCCACGTCGATCTCGATCGCATCGTCGAGGAAACGGTCGATGAGCAGCGGTCCCATCGCCCCGGACCGGGCTGGGTCACCGGCAGCGAGCGCCCGTTCGACGTACTCGGTCAACGCGTCGTCGTCGTAGACGATCTCCATACCCCGCCCGCCCAGCACATAGCTGGGGCGTACGAGCACCGGGAAGCCGATGCGGTGCGCGGTCTCGCGGGCACCGGCCAACGTCGTGGCCGTGCCGTACGCGGGAGCCGGCAGGCCAGCGGTGGCGAGCACCGCACCGAAACGGCCGCGGTCTTCGGCGGCGTCGATCGCCTCCGGTGACGTGCCCAAGATCGGCAGCCCAGCGTCAGCCAGCCGTTGGGCCAGCGACAGCGGCGTCTGCCCACCGAGGGTGACGATGAGCCCGGCGACCGGGCCGGCGGCGAGCTCGGCCTCGTAGACCTCCAGGACGTCTTCGAAGGTCAGCGGTTCGAAGTAGAGCCGGTCCGAGGTGTCGTAGTCGGTCGAGACGGTCTCGGGGTTGCAGTTGACCATGACGGTCTCGAACTCCTCGCGCAGCGCCAGTGCAGCGTGCACGCACGAGTAGTCGAACTCGATCCCCTGCCCGATCCGGTTCGGGCCAGAGCCCAAGATGATGACCGCAGGGCGTTCACGGGGCGTGACCTCGGACACCTCGTCGTACGACGAGTACCGGTACGGCACACGGGCGGGCAGCAACCCGGCGCAGGTGTCGACCGTCTTGAACACCGGGCGCACGTCCAGCGCCCAGCGGTAGGCGCGCACCGTGTCTTCGTTGGTGCCCCTCAACGAGGCGATCTGCACGTCAGACAGCCCGTGCCGTTTGGCGTGGGCCAGCACCGCAGCGGTCAGCTTGGGTGCGTCGCGGGTGGCGTCGGCGACCTCGTTGACCAAGGCGACCTGGTCGAGGAACCACGGGTCGATCCAGGTCGCCTCGAACAGCCGCTGCGTCGGCACACCAGCGCGCAGCGCCTGCTGGAGGTCGACGAGCCGGGTCTCGGTCGGAACCCGCAACGACTCGACCAGCTCGTCGAGCGCCGCGCCTGTCAGCGGTTCGCCGTCCCAGTGGAACGTGGCGCCCTTCTTGTCGATCGAGCGCAGCGCCTTGCCCAGCGCCTCGGTGAAGTTACGGCCCAGCGACATCGCCTCGCCGACGGCTTTCATCGTCGTGGTCAGGGTCGGGTCGGCGGCGGGGAACTTCTCGAACGCGAACCGGGGCACCTTGACCACGACGTAGTCGATCTCGGGTGAGGAGGCCATCGAGGCGCCGGTGGCGTCGTTGACGATCTCGTCGAGGGTGTACCCGATCGCCACCCGGGCGGCGACCTTCGCGATGGGGAACCCACTGGCCTTGGACGCCAGCGCCGACGAGCGTGAGACCCTCGGGTTCAGCTCGATGACGATGACCCGGCCGTCGTGCGGGTGCACCGCGAACTGGATGTTGCACCCGCCTGCGGCCACCCCGACCTCACGGATGATCGCGATCCCCAGGTCGCACAACCGGCGCATCTCGGCGTCGGTGAGGGTCAGCGCAGGTGCGATGGCCACCGAGTCGCCGGTGTGCACCCCGACCGGGTCGAAGTTCTCGATCGAGCAGACCACGACCACGTTGTCGGCGCAGTCGCGCATGAGCTCCAGCTCGATCTCTTTCCAGCCGATGATCGACTCTTCGAGCAGCACCTCGGTGACTGGTGAGTAGTGCAGCCCTGCCCCTGCGATCTCGCGCAGGTCGTCGGCGTCGTAGGCGATACCCGAACCGAGCCCGCCCATGGTGAACGACGGGCGGACCACCACGGGATAGCCGAGCTCGTCGACCGCCGCGAAGCACTCGTCGAGCGTGTGGGCGATGGCTGAACGGGCGTTCTCGCCACCGCACCGGGTGACGACGTCGCGGAACTGCTCGCGGTCCTCCCCCTTGGCGATGGCTGCGGCGTCAGCACCGATGAGCTCGACGCCGTACTGGTCGAGCACACCGGCCTCGTGCAGCGCGACAGCGGCGTTCAAGGCGGTCTGCCCGCCCAGGGTGGGCAGCAGCGCGTCGGGGCGCTCTTTGGCGATCACCGAGGTCAGCACGTCGATGGTGAGGGGTTCGACATACGTGGCGTCGGCGAAGTCCGGGTCGGTCATGATGGTCGCCGGGTTGGAGTTGACCAGGACGACACGCAGACCTTCGGCTTTGAGCACCCGGCACGCCTGGGTGCCTGAGTAGTCGAACTCGCACGCCTGGCCGATGACGATCGGACCAGAGCCGATGACCAGCACCGAGCTGATGTCGGTGCGCCGGCCCCCGCGCGGTGCCACAGGCGGTGGGACGTTGGTGGCCGGGCGGTCACACGTGGGTGCGGGTGCGGCCTGGACCTGTGCGAGCAGGTCGTCGTCGGAGCGTCCTTCGAGGGCCTCGCCGGAGAAGATCCCGGCCCGTAGCACGTCGCGCCCACGCAGGTGGGCGGTCAGGGCCCGGGTGTCGATCTGCGCGATCCCCACGACGCCGTCAGCGAGCAGGTCGTCGTCCAGGCGCCTGGTGGCACGGAAGTTCGACGCCACACGGGACGGGTCACGGACCACCAGGCCCGCGACGGTGACGTGGTCCGACGTGCGGTCCTCGTCGTTGGTCCCGGTGTTGCCGATGTGCGGGGTGGTCATCACCACGATCTGGCCGCGGCGCGCCGGGTCGGTGAGCGTCTCTTGGTACCCGAACATCGCGGTGACCAAGACGATCTCGCCGAGCGTCTGGCCCACGGCGCCGTACGCCGTGCCAGCAAAGCTCCGGCCGTCTTCGAGCATGAGTACTGCGGGGGTCATCGTGGTTCCTTTGTCTCGTTCATTCATCTGTGCACTGCCGCTGCGACCCAGCTCGCGCCGTCGTACGACTGTGTCTACGACGGCACGGGCTGGGTAGCCATCACGTCGCCGGTTCGACGAGGCGGCCGTCCATCACGGTGGGACGTCCGTGCAAGAACGTCGCCACCACCCGTCCGGGCAGCTCCATCCCGGCGAACGGGGTGTTCACCGACGCTGTGGCCTGGTCAGCCGGGACGACCACACGCCGGGCGTCGGGGTCGACCACGGTGAGGTTGGCCGGTTCGCCCACTGCCAGGGGCCGGCCCTGGTCGCCGACCCGGCCGATACGCGCCGGTGTGGCCGACATGACCCGGGCGACGTCCGCCCAGGTCATGGCACCAGTGTCGACCATGGCGGCCTGGACGACGCTCAGCGCCGTCTCCAGCCCGGTCATACCGAACGCGGCGGCGGCCCACTCGCAGTCTTTGTCCTCGCGCGGGTGCGGGGCGTGGTCGGTGCCGACGGTGTCGATCGTCCCGTCGGCCAGGCCGGCCCGCACAGCCTCGACGTCTGCGGCGGTGCGCAACGGTGGGTTGACCTTGAAGACCGGGTCGTAGCTGCGGACCCGTTCGTCGGTCAGGTACAGGTGGTGGGGGGTGACCTCGGCGGTGACGTCGATCCCGCGGGTCTTGGCCCAGCGCACGATCTCCACCGACCCGGCGGTGGATAGGTGCAGCACGTGCAGGCGTGAGCCCACATGCTCGGCGAGCAGCACGTCGCGTGCCACGATCGCCTCCTCGGCGACCGCAGGCCACCCGGCCAGGCCTAGCTCGGCGCTGACCTGCCCTTCGTGCATCTGGGCTGTCGTGGTCAGGCGTGGTTCTTGGGCGTGCTGGGCGATCACCGCGTCGAACGCCTTGGCGTACTCCAGCGCGCGCCGCATGACGACAGGGTCGGCCACGCACTTGCCGTCGTCGGAGAACACCCGCACCGCGGCGTGTGACTGTGCCATCGCCCCCAGCTCGGCGAGGCGTTCGCCGCCGAGCCCGGCGGTGACGGCCCCGACGGGGCGTACGTCCACGTACCCGGCGTCGCGGCCCAGCTGCCACACCTGCTCGACGACACCAGCGGTGTCGGCGACCGGGAGGGTGTTGGCCATGGCGTGCACGCAGGTGAAACCTCCCAGCGCGGCTGCGCGGCTGCCCGAGGCGATGGTCTCGGCGTCTTCACGGCCAGGTTCGCGCAGGTGGGTGTGCAGGTCGACGAGGCCGGGCAGGAGCACCAGACCGGAAACGTCGAGGCGTTCGGCTTCGGTGGCCTCGGCGGTCCCGGCGGCGGTGGCGCCGATGACCAAGATCGTGCCGTCGCCGACGAGGACGTCGGTGGGCTCGCCGCCCAGCGGCCGGACGCCTTGGAGCAGGTAGGCGGTCATTCGGTCTCTCCTTGCATGTGGTCGGCCCCGGTGAGCAGCAGGTACAGCGCGGCCATACGGACCGCGACCCCGTTGGCGACCTGCTCGACGATCACCGCGCGCGGGCTGTCAGCCGCGTCGGCGGAGATCTCCAGGCCCCGGTTCATCGGTCCTGGGTGCAAGACGATGGTGTGGTCGGGCAGCCGTGCCAGGCGCCGGGCGTCCAGGCCGTAGTTGCGCGTGTACTCCCACGGGCTGGGGAAGAACCCGCCGTCGACCATCCGTTCACGCTGGATACGCAGCATCATCACCGCGTCGGGACCGGCGTCGAGCACCTCGTCGAAGTCGTACGACACTGCGCAGGGCCACGGTTCGACCCCGACAGGGACCAGCGTCGGAGGGGCGACGAGGGTCACTGTGGCTCCGAGGGTGTGCAGCAGCTCGACGTTGGACCGGGCGACCCGTGAGTGCAGGATGTCGCCGACGATCACCACGTCCAGCCCGGCCAGGTCACGTCCGACCGGGTCGGTCGCTGCGCGTAGGCCCACGAGGTGGTGGCGCAGGGTGTAGGCGTCCAGCAGGGCCTGGGTGGGGTGCTGGTGGGTGCCGTCCCCGGCGTTGAGCACCGCCCCGCGGGTCCACCCGGACTGCGCGAGCACGTGCGGCGCACCGGAGGCCTGGTGGCGGATGACCACCGCGTCGGCGCCCATGGCCTGCAAGGTCAGCGCGGTGTCTTTGAGGGACTCGCCTTTGGACACGCTCGACCCGCGGGCGGAGAAGTTGATGACGTCGGCCGACAGCCGTTTGGCTGCTGTCTCGAAGGAGATCCGGGTGCGGGTGGAGTCCTCGAAGAACAGGTTGACCACTGTGCGTCCGCGCAGTGTCGGCAGCTTCTTGATCGCCCGTTCTTGGGTGGCTGCCATGGCGGCGGCGGTGTCGAGGATGAGCACCGCCTCGTCGCGGCTCAGGTCGCTGGCGGACAACAGGTGCTTCATCGTTGCCTCCTCGGACCGGTGCCGGTACCGGAGTCGATGAGCACCGCGTCGCGGCCGTCGGTCTCGGCCAGCAGCACCCGGACACGTTCGTCGGCGGCGGTGGGCAGGTTCTTGCCGACGTAGTCAGCACGGATGGGCAGCTCGCGGTGTCCGCGGTCCACGAGCACCGCCAGCTGGACGGCGCGGGGCCGTCCCAGGTCGTTGAGCGCGTCGAGGGCGGCGCGGATCGTGCGCCCGGAGTACAGCACGTCGTCGACGAGCACGACGGTCTTCGCGTCGATCCCGCCACGTGGCAGCGACGTGGTGCCGATGGTGCGGGTGGGCTGGTCGTCCAGGTCGTCGCGGTGCATGGTCACGTCCAGCAGGCCGACCACCGCGGTGGCGTCCACCCCCTCTTCGACGTCTGCCAGGACGTGGGCCAGCCGTCGGGCCAGCGGTGCGCCGCGTGTGAGGATGCCCAGGACCACGACGTCGTCGGCGCCTTTGTTGCGTTCGAGGATCTCGTGGCCGATACGTACCAGGGCCCGGCTCATGTCTTCACCGGTGAGGATGGTGCGTGCGTCGCCGGGAGGTTCGTCGGGCTGCTCCGGGCTGGGCCTCGGGCTGTCGGTGGGTGCGCTCATGCGCCTGACTCCCTTCCCCGCCTCTCCGGACGGGCCTTAAAGGATGTCTGTCGGGGCCCGATCCTAGCCCTGAGGCGACAGCGCCTCCAACCGGCGCGCGGACGCCCTAGCCGAGCAGGGTGGGTTTGAGGTCCATGATCCGCCCGAGCAGGCCGTTGACGAACGGCGCGGACGTGTCGGTGGACAGGTCACGGACCATGGCCACGGCCTCGTCGACAGCGACGGCGTCAGGCACGTCGTCGTTCCACAGCACCTCCCAGGTGCCCAGGCGCAGGACGCAACGGTCCACGGCGGGCATACGGGCCAAGGTCCAGCCTTGCGAGTAGGTGGTGAGCAGCTCGTCGATACGTCCGGCGTGGTCCAGGACGCCTTCGACCATCTGCACGGCGTACGGCGGCAGGGGTGAGACGTGGGTGCCAGGGTCGCCGATCCGTTCGGCCAGCAGGACCGCCGGGTCGACGTCGCGCTGTTCGGCCTCGAACAGCACGTCCAGCGCCCGGCGCCGCGCCTTGGTGCGCGAGCCCAGGTTGCTCATGGTGTGGGCATCAGTCGTTGACGCGGCCCAGGTAGCTGCCGTCGCGGGTGTCCACCTTGACCTTGGTTCCCGGTTCGACGAACAAGGGGACCTGGATCTCGTAACCGGTCTCCAGGGTCGCTGGTTTGGTCCCCGCCGACGAACGGTCGCCTTGCAGGCCCGGTTCGGTGTAGGTGATCTCCAGCACCACGGACGTGGGCAGCTCGATGTACAGGGGGTTGCCGTCGTTCATGGCGACGATGGCGGTCTGGTTCTCCAGCATGAAGTGGGCCGCGTCGCCGACGATGTCCCCGCCGATGTGCATCTGGTCGAAGTCGGCGGTGTCCATGAACACGTACTCCGACCCGTCGGAGTACAGGTACTGCATCTCGCGTTTGTCCACGTTGGCGGTCTCGACCTTCACCCCGGCGTTGAAGGTGCGGTCCACCACCTTCCCGGACAGGACGTTCTTCAAGGTGGTGCGTACGAACGCGCCCCCCTTGCCGGGTTTGACGTGCTGGAACTGCACCACAGTCCACAGCTGCCCGTCGATGCGCAGCACCATGCCGTTCTTCAAGTCGTTCGTCGTCGCCACTGCTCGTTCTCTTTCCCTCGGAGGCCGGGGGACATACTAGTGGACCTTCAACCGTCAGGTCGCGGTCACCTTGGCGTAGGCAGCGGCCAGCAGCGCCGGGTCGGGGCCTTCGAGGCGGACAGGCCGGGCCAGGGCCTCCAGGACGACGAACCGCAGCAACGACCCGCGGGCTTTCTTGTCCCGGCGCATCGCCACCAGCAGCTGGTCCCAACGGTCGTCGCGGTAGGTGGTGGGCAGGCCCAGGCTGGTGAGCAGCTGGCGGTGACGGTCCACGAGGGCGTCGTCGACCAGACCAGCCAACCGGGCGAGCTCGGCGACGTAGACCATCCCGACGGACACCGCCTCGCCGTGGCGCCAGCGGTAGCTCTCGACCTGCTCGATGGCGTGGCCGAAGGTGTGCCCGTAGTTGAGGATCTCGCGCAGGTACGACTCGCGCAGGTCTTGGCCCACGACGTCGGCTTTGACCTGCACTGCCCGCCCGACCAGCTCGCGCAGCACCGGGGACGACGGGTCGGTGGCACCAGCGTCCGCGACGAGGTCGAGGATCACCGGGTCAGCGATGAACCCGCACTTGACCACCTCGGCCAGCCCTGCCACCAGGTCTGCCTGCGGCAAGGTGGCCAACGTCGCCAGGTCGCACACCACACCCGCGGGTGGGTGGAACGCCCCGACGAGGTTCTTGCCCTCGGCGGTGTTGATACCGGTCTTGCCGCCGACGGCAGCGTCCACCATGCCCAGGAGCGTCGTAGGGACCTGCACCACTGCCACCCCGCGCAACCACGACGCGGCGACGAAACCGGCCAGGTCGGTGGTCGCTCCCCCTCCCAGGCCCACCACGGTGTCGCTGCGGGTGAACCCGCTGCGGCCCAGCACCTGCCAGCACGACGCGGCGACCTGCGCGGTCTTGGCCTCCTCGGCGTCGGGGACCTGTTCGAGCAGCACCCTGCGGCCAGGCAGCACGTCGGGCACCTTCTTCGCAGTGCCAGCCAGTGCCGCGGGGTGGATGACGAGCACGGAGGTACCGGGTGGGCCGACCAGGGGGCCGAGGACGTCCTCGGTGAGCAGGTCCTGGCCGACCACCACGTCGTACGGGGTGGTCCCGGCCACGGTGATCTGCGTCGTCACGGGGCCTGCCCTGGTGTGCTGCCCACTGCTGCGGTCCGGGCCACCTGGAGCAGCCTCTCGATCTCGGCGGCGACCCCGTCGGGGGTGAAGTCGTCGGTGAGGACCTGCAGCGTGGAGACCTGCTCGTACACCGGGTGCCGGTCGTCGGCGACCAGCTGCCAGCGGTCCGGGTCGCCGGCGAGCAGCGGACGTGTCGCGGCGCGGGCGATCCGCTCTGCCGCGACCGGTGCGGTCACGTCGAGGAACACGATGATCCCCCCTGCGGCGGCGTACCGGCCCAAGGCGGTGCGGGTCGTCAGGTCCAGCACAGCACCCCCGCCGAGGGCCACGATCCCGTCATGGCACTCCATCGCCCGGGACACGGCCTCACGCTCGAGCTCACGGAACCTGGCCTCGCCGGCGTCGGCGAAGATCTCGGTGACGCTCTTACCAGCGGTGGTCTCCACCTCTTCGTCGGTGTCCAGGGTCACCAGCTGCCAACGCCGGGCCAGTGCCCGCCCCACGGAAGACTTGCCAGAACCCATCGGCCCGCACAGCACCACAGTCGGCCCCGGGTGCGGCGAAGAAGGCAGGGACTGGCTGAGCATGCCCAGATCCTATCGAGGGATGAGCCGACCGACCGCCACAGACGGTGGCGGGCTGCTCAGGGCTGGGCTGCCAGGGCGTGGTGCACCAGGTCGACGACCTGGCGCAACACCACCGCGTCGACCTGGCCAGGGGCCGAGGCAGGACCGACCGTGCCGAAGGTCGCAGCCGAGCCGAAAGTCTGGCCGGCCAGTCGTGTCACCACCCCCAGGGGGCCCATGGCGACGGTGACCAAGGGTTGGTCCAGGCGCCGTGATGCGGTGAGGGTCGCTGCCAGGAGGGTCAAGACGTCATCAGGGGTGTGGGGGGTGACTGCTGCTTTGCACATGTCGACGCCTGCGGCGGCCATGGCGACCAGGCGCGAGACGATCTGCTCGGCGGACGGTGTCGCGGTGGTGTCGTGGCTGGAACCGACCACCACAGCACCGGCGTGGTGGGCAGCAGCCACGACCTGGGCCACCACCGCGGGGCCGAGCGCAGTCTCGACGTCGACACCTGCGACCAAGTGCTCGTCGAGCAGCACGCGGTACCGCTCGACGTATGCCTCTACGTCGCCAGCGTCGTCGGTCCGGGCCCCACCTTCTGCCCCGGTGCGGTAGGTCACCAAGACCCCTATGCTCCCGGCTGCTCCGGCCAGGGCACGGCCAGCGGCCACGACACCCTCAGGTGACAGGTCCGCCATATGGTCCAGGCGCCACTCCAGCACGTCCGCGGCACCCAGGGCTGCCCGCGCCTGCTCGACGAGGGCACCAGTGCTGGTGGCCACCAGGGGCACGATGACGACCGGGGCACCAGCGCCGACCTGCGCGGTACCCAGGCGCACGGTCCGGGTCACGACGGCATCACCGCATCGCCGCAGGCACAGCAGCCAGGTACGCCTCGAGGTTGCGGCGCACCTCGTCGAGGCTGTCCCCACCGGTCTTGTCCACCAGCGCCTGGGCCAGGACGAGCGCCACCATGGCTTCGGCGACGACAGCGGCTGGTGCCACCGCGCACACGTCCGAGCGCTGGTGCTGGGCTTTGGCCGGTTCGCCTGTGGCCACGTCCACAGTGTCCAAGGCCCGGGGGACGGTGGAGATGGGTTTGACGGCGGCACGCACCCGGACGGTCTCGCCGTTGGACATCCCGCCTTCGAGACCACCGGCACGGTTGGTCCGGCGCACCAGGCCGTGCGGACCTGGTTCGATCTCGTCGTGGGCGGCCGACCCGCGCCGTCGCGCTGTGGCGAAACCGTCGCCCACCTCGACACCTTTGACGGACTGGATCCCCATGAGCTCGGCGGCGAGCCGGGCGTCCAGGCGCCGGTCAGCCTGCACATAGGTGCCCAGCCCGGACGGGACACCGAAGGCCAGGACCTCGACGACACCGCCGAGGGTGTCCCCGTCGGCCTTGGCAGCGTCGATCTCGGCGACCATCGCCGACGACGACGCACGGTCGAAGCACCGCACCGGGTCGGCGTCCAGCGCTGCGACATCGTCGGGACCAGGGGCCGGGGTCGTGCCGGGTACCTCCACGGTGCCGAGCGCCACGACGTGAGACACCAACCGCACCCCCGCGGCCTGCTCCAGCAGACCAGCAGCCACAGCACCGAGGGCGACGCGCATCGCGGTCTCACGGGCGCTGGCGCGTTCGAGCACCGGCCGGGCGTCGTCGAAACCGTATTTGCGCATCCCCACGAGGTCGGCGTGACCAGGCCGCGGGCGGGTCAGCGGGGCGTTGCGCGCCCCGTCGAGCCCGTCGTCGACCGGGTCCGCAGCCATGACCTGCTCCCATTTGGGCCATTCGGTGTTGGCCACCTCGACCGCGACAGGTCCGCCCTGGGTGCGTCCGTGGCGCACCCCGGCGACCAGGCGCACCTGGTCTTGCTCGAACGACATCCGGGCACCACGGCCGTAGCCGAGCCGACGGCGGGCCAGCGCCGCCTCGACGTCGCACGTGGCGACACCGACCCCAGCCGGCATCCCTTCCAGGACTCCGACGATGACAGGTCCGTGGGACTCCCCCGCGGTCAACCAGCGCAGCATGGCTCAGATCCTGCCATGCCCGGCGTACCAGCTCGACAGGTCGTCCAGCCCGCCCAGCTGGTCAGCTGGAGGGTGCGAACTGGCTGTCGCTGATCGGTGCTGGTGGTTTCTGGCCAGGTACCGTCGTGACCGGGGGCTGGATGAGCAGGTAACCGTTGATCACGACGCCCACGTCGCCGGGCGCCACCGGTGGCACCGCAGCCTCGGTGGGTTGCAGGCCCTTGATCTCGATGGTCTGGACCAGCACCAGCCGCTGGTCGACCTGCTGGAGGTCGTTGACCATGGCCAGGGCACCGTCACGGGGACCCTGGAAAGCGATCGTCACAGGCAGAGCCATCCCGCTGGCCACGACTGGGGCGTTTGTGCCGTCGGTTGCCTCACCGTCAGCAGGTGGTGGCGCCAGGGTCGCCCCGCCGATCGCGATGGCTGACCCACCGTTGATAGATGTGACCACCACACCGTTGGTGTTGGCCATACCGCCGACCATCGTGGTGTAAGAGTCCCAGCCGGCGTGGTCCGGAATCTGCTTGTGCAGGTCGTTCAGGCCAGCGCGCAGCTCGTTGATACGCGAGAACTGCCCTTGGAGCGTCGCGTTCTGGGTGCGCAGCGTGGTGTTCTGCGCCTCGACCTGCTCACGCTGGTTGTCGGTGTCGGCGGTGGAGTCCATCACCGGGCCGATGAGCAGGAAGTACGCCGCTGCGAAGATCGCGATCACAGCCAGCACACTCCCGCCGACCCACATGCTCAGCCTGCTGTTCATCTCAGTCCTCGCCGTTGTCGAAGGGGCTGGGCCGCAGTGCTCCCTGGTTGAGCTGGGCGGTCACGACGATCCGGTAGAAGGTGCTGTCAGCGTCGGAGACCAGTGTCACGGACTCGGCGCGGGCCTCGCTGAGGCCGGCGATCGAGTTCATCGCGGCGACCAGAGCCCCAGCGTCCGGCACGGTGTTCGAGCGGGCGGTGATCTTCACCTGTCCGATACCGGGTGCGCTCAGGCCGTCGACCGGGTTGACCTCGCCGCTCATCAAGGTGGCGACGTTGCCGTCGATCCGTTCCAGGGCGGTTCCTTCGGGCAGGACGCCCACGGCACCGCTGATGTACACCTTCCAGTCCACGTCGGTGGCGAACGCCGAGGAACGGGTGGCTCTCAGCTGGTCCTGCTGTGCCAGGATCTGCGGCACCTCGGCGTACCTGGCCTGTTCGGCGCGCAGCGCGCTGGTCTGGTCCTGGGCCTCACGGAGCTTGTCCTTGGCGTCGCCGTAGCCGATCTGGAGCACACCCCACGCGGCTGCTGACAGCACCAGCGCGCCGACGACAGCGATCACTGCCCACCGCTTGGCCGTGTCGGCCTTGCGGGCGGCGCCGACCTCCGGGGGCAGCAGGTTGACCTGGGGCACAGGGACGTCCGGCAGCACCAAGGGCGCGGCTTTCTTCGTCCTGGTCTTCGCAGCGAGCTGGGTGATGGCGCTCATGCCACGCTCCTCAAGGCCAGGCCGGTGGCGATGGCGAACTCGTGCTGGCGTGCCAGCCGGGACGCGTCGATACCCGCCCGTGGTGACGCCTCCAGGGCGTCGAAGGGCTGGCCGATGGTCACCGGCAGGCGGGCCGAGTTCGACAGGTACTGGCCGAACCCTGGCAGCGACACCCCGCCACCGGTCATGACGATGCCGGTCACGCCGTGACCGGGGTTGCTCGCCGCGTAGTAGACGAAGGTGTTGCGGATAGCCTCGACAGCGTTGCGGGTCACCGACCCGATGACATCAGCGGCCTGCGCGGTCTCAGGTGTCGATCCCTGGCCGAACCCGACACGGCGTTTGAGCCCTTCGGCCTCGGCAGCGGAGATCGACAAAGTGTCAGCGAGCGTGTCGGTGACGTCTTGGCCCCCGGCTGCGAGCAGGCGCACCACACGGGGCACCCCGTACGCCGCGACGACGACGGTGGTCACCCGGGCGCCGACGTCGACCAGCCCGACGACGTGCCCGAGCATCTCCGCGTTCAGCAGCGCACGGCACTGGGCGAACGCGGCCAGGTCCACGGCCACGGGGGTGAGCTTGGCCAGCTGCACAGCCCGGACGTTGGCCTGCACAGTGTCTTTGGTCGCTGCCACGAGCAGACCTTCGACGACGGGACCGGTGTCGCCCTCGTGCTGGGACAGCGGCATGTAGTCCAGCAGGGCGTCCTCGATGGCCACCGGCAGCATCTCGCCGACCTGGAACGGCAGGGCAGCCTTGATCTGCGGCTGGGACATCGACGGCATCTCCAGGTCACGGACGATGACGCGCTGGTTGCCCACACCGAGCACCACGTCGGTGCCCGAGAACTTCGCTTTGCTCCACAGCTGGCGCAACGTCGTGGCCACCGTGTGCGGTTCGGCGACCTCACCGTCGCGGACAGCACCTTGGGGCAGCTCGACCTCGGCGACGCGGGTCACCGTACCAGGGGCGGAACCTCGCCCCGGGGCGACCTCGACGGCGCGCAGGTGCCCTGTGCCGATGTCCAGGCCGACGACTTTCGACGCGCTCACACCGCGCTCCCCTCGACTCGTGGGTCGTGCCGCGGTGTCCGGTGCGTGGTGCAGCACGCAGCGACTGCCGTCGCACGACCTTCCATGCCCGCACCTATCGGGACGGTGCGGCGCTGCTTGAGGGATACCGGCTCAGTGCTTGGCTCACAGGGACATCGTGCTCAGGTACGCCGACCACACCTGCTCGCCGACGGCGACGCCGAGCGCGGCGCCGACGATCATCGACGGGCCGAAAGGCACTTTCGTCTTGCGCCCGGCCCGGCGTGCCACGACGAGCACCAGCGAGACCAGCCCGCCGACGGCGAACGCCGCAAAGGCACCGAACGCGAACGGCCCCCATCCCAGCCACGCTGTCGCAAGGCCCAGCACCCCGGCGAGCTTGACGTCGCCGAAACCCATCCCGCCGAAGAACCACAGGACGAAGTAGAAGACGAACAGCGCGGCACCTCCGATAGCCCCACGCCCCAGCGCACCCCACTGCGCGGTGCCACCCGGGTTGAGGCTCGCCAGGACCAGCAGCACACCCACGACGGGGTACGAGGGGAGCACCAGCGTGTCAGGCAGACGCTGGCAGTCCAGGTCGATGAGAGCCAGGGCGATCCCCACCGCCGCCAGGTACAGGTAGGCCGGCAAAGGCCAGGTCAGGCCGAACTTCGCGGTGACGGCGACGAACGCCAGGGCCGTGCCCGCCTCGACCAGCGGGTAACGCACGGAGATCGGTGCTCTGCAGTCGCGGCACTTGCCGCGCAGCACCACCCACGAGACCAGCGGCACGTTGTCCCACGCCCGGATCGGGTGCTCGCAGGCCGGGCAGGCGCTCGGTGGCGAGATGACGGACGCGCCTCTCGGCACCCTCCACACCACGACGTTCAAGAACGAGCCGACCGCAAGGCCCAGCACCGCGGCACCGATGAGCAGGACGGCAGTCACGAAGTATCACCCACCACGTCGAACCGAACGCCACAAGGCGTCATGCACGCGGTCAGGGTACCGTCCCGGCAGCGGGCGGGGCGCGACGTCAGCGGTGCGCCCCGCCCCCCGGGGGGCCGATCAGGACTTGATGTACCCCTGTGCGTCGTAGGCAGCACCGACCTCGGCGACCTGGGTCGCCTTGAACGTGGTGATCGCCGGCTGGAGGAACTTCGGCGGGGCGATGTTCTGCAGCCTGGTGTCGTAGGTGAACTCGGTCCCAAAACCGGAGGCACCACCTTTGTAGCAGTTGGTGCACTCGGTCGGGTCGAGGTACTTCTGGGCGACTGTGCCGAACAAGACGATGTTGCCGCGGTGGGCCCCGACGTCGTAGTTCTGGACCGCCATCGTCCCGGCGACCGACAGCATGGCGCCGTCGACCCGGATGTGCTGGACATTCAGCAGGTTCTCTCCTGCCGGCGTCACCGGGTGCCACATCACGACAGCTTTCTGCCCGACGAGCCCCAGCAGGGAGCCCGGAGTGGCGTAGGAGACACCGCCTGTGGTGTCGCTGTTGTTGCTGGCGATCCACAGGTAGTTCTCCGCGGCGACCGACATATGCCCTTTGAACTCACCTTTGACGAAGACGTCCCCTGCGGTGCACCCGTACGGGTACAGCACCCGGGACTTGTTCGGGTCTTCGCCGGCGAGCGGGTAGCCCAACCCGTTACGCGAACCGTCAGCGGCATCGCAGCGGTTGCCCATCTCGAGGGGGCTCTGCTCGGTGTAGTTGACGTTGGTCGGGCTCGACGGCACGCTCTGCACGAACACGAGGCTTCCCTCGACGACAGGGATCTTCGCCCCGTTGGGGTGGCCGAGCTGGTTCGCGTCGGTGCCTGGTTTGCCGCAGCGGTCGCTCACGTCGCGCGCGGCGGTGTCACCGTCGCCGGCCGTCTGCGTGGCCCGGGTCCACCGCGAACGCACTGTCATGGTGCCGTCGGAGTGGAAGTCGATCGATGTCGGCCCGGTGTACAGGCAACCAGGGTTGGTCGCCAGGTCGTAGCGGGTCTCACGTTTCATCTCTGCGTTCGTCGGCGGCAGCTCGATAGGAACCTCGGGCTGCTGCGGCGGCACAGCGAAGCTCGGAGGCGGCCCTCCGCAGGCGTACGGCCGGTACAGCTGGGCCGGGTTCTGGGCCAGCGGCATCGTCAAGAACATGTCGTTGAACGTGCCGTCGCACACCAGCGGCGAGTCGTTGGAGTAGAACGGGCCGTTGAAGACGTCGCCGGCGCCGTAGTAGACGTCACCGTAGTTGGGGGCCTGCATACCGCAGGTGCGTCCTTCCCAGGCGTACTTCAGACGGTTGTGGTCGAAGTCCCAGTTGGTCGCGGTCTGGCAGGCGGCACCGTTGGCCGAGCTCTGCATGATCTCGTAGTCGCTCCAGTACAGGAACCGGATGAAACCTTCTTGGCCGATCGAGGCCACGACGGTGCGGGTGTCTTCGCCGACAGCACCGGTCGAGCGCAGCCGGATACGGCCCAGGGCTTCGTACTCGGAGATATCGACCTCGTAGCGGAACCGCGCTTCCTCGTCACCGACGGTCAGGCTCGGGACGATCCCCCACGTGCCGCCTGGGATGGTGTCGAAGGCCGGGTTCGGCGTCGGGGGTGCCACGACCGCCGACGCGCTGTCGACGCTGAAGGGGGCGGCAGGGTTGCCGTAGCGCCAGTAGTCGGAGTTGGTCGTCAGCAGCGACCTGTAGTCCTCCACACCGGCGTAGGCCGCAGCGAGGGCCGCGTCCCACGAGGCGGTGTGGCGCCCGTGCTTGTGGGAGTTCAGGGCCATCGCGGTCCCGCCGATGACCAAGGTCGCCATGATCGCGGTCACAGCGATGACCACGACCAACGACATCCCGCTCTCGTCACGTGTGCGGCGCATCATCAGTCCCCTACGGTTGTGGTGGGTGTTCATCCGTGGCTCCCTGCGGGAAGGTTGCGCAGCCCGATCACGGTGGTGACCACCGTGGGTTTGGTGCGCGGGCCGGTCTGGGTCTCGGCGTCGAGGCGGACCGCGCCGACAGTTGTTCGCTGCTCTTTGGTCAGCGGGCTGGCGCCGCCGACCGTCACAGTGTCGCCGTCGTCGTCGTAGGCCAAGAAGGTGAACAGGGCTTTGCCGGACCCGGGCTTGGCGGTCAGGCCGTGGGCGATGGTCCGGGTCGACGACGGGGTGTCGGCGGTGGACGGGAACGTCCAGTACGGGTCAGCCGACTCTGGGTCGACCAGCCACCGTTTCTCGACGAGGTTGCCCTCGGCCGTGACCTCCAGGCGCACCAGCATGGGCGGGGTGGTCATGGGGTCGGTGTCCACCACCGTGTAGAAGGTGACGGCTGTGGGTGTGGCCTCGACGAAAGCGGGGCTGTCGGTGGGCTGGTTCTTGACCTTCAACGGCACCGCGCCGCGCAGCAGCTTGGTGACCTGGTTGGTCGCTGCCGACGCCTCGTTGGTGTTCTGGTTGGTCACCTGGGACGTGGACATCTGGCGCTGGACCGTGGTCACGAAGGTCATGACCAGGGTCCCCAGAAGCCCCATGAGCATCATGACGACCAACGTCTCGGCCAGGGACATCCCAGCCTCGTCACGGGTGCGGCGCATCAGTGCCCCCTCGGGTCGAACGTCACCATGCCGCCGCCCTCACCTTGCAGGTTCTGCTTGGTGTTGTAGTTCGGGTCACCCAGCGGCTGCATCCAGTTCTGGTTGATGGGACCGCCGTTGAGCGTCATCTTCCACGAGCCATAGGGCAGCGCGATGGCGATCTTGTCGTTGACCACGTAGCTCTCGGCGCTGCCGAAGGAGTACGTCAGACCAGGCTGGTTGTCGCAGCCAGGGTCGCCGGACACCTTCGTCGACTTCATGGGGATGGCGACCAGCTCTCCGGCGGTGCCGGACGGCAAGGTCAGCACGACCACACCCATACGCACGTCCACATCGGTCGTCACTCCTGGCGAGGCGTTGAACGGTGCCGACGCCGGTCCCGGCGGGGACCAGAGCTGCGGGTCGGCCGCCTTGCACGAGCCGGCGACGACGGTGTAGCCGGAGGTGAACGGGTGCACCACACGGGACTGGATCATGGCGGTCGAGGCCGTCAGGTCGAGCATGATGTTGCCGTTGGGGTTGCCAAGGGTCACCGGCAGGCTGGCGACGGTGCGCACGGGCAGACCCGCTGGTAGCTGCCAAGCAGGGTGGGTCCCGCTGGGGTCCAGGAGGCGGTTGTAGTCGTCGGCGTAGGCGAAGTGCAGGCGCAGCGTGGCGCCTTCGTCGTACTGGAACTGGACCGGGGTGACCTCCCCCGGCGTCACAGAGGTCAGCTTGGCGGGGCGCTCGTTCTGCTGCTCGTCGACGAACCCCGGTTTGTAGATGGAGACGGTCTCGTCGCCGGCTGGCAGGCCCAGCAAGAAGGCGCAGCCCTGGGAGTTGGTGACAGCGCTGGCGCCACCTGCCTGGACACGGACCCCGCCGCGGCCGGTGCCGTCGGCGCCCAGGACGGTGACCATGATGATGCCGGTGGCCGAGGTGAGGTGGAGGTCACGTGCGGTCACCAGGGTGTCTGAGGTGACCGGCCGGGTCCCTGAGCGCATCCCTTCCCAGGTCACCGTCACGGTGACCGTCGCCAGGTAGCGCTGGGTGGCCAGCACGCAGTTCTGGTCGTCCTGCTCGTCGACGGGGATGGTGGTCCACGACACGGACCGGTCGACGTGGAACGAGGTGCCGTTCTGCGCTGGAGGGTCAAAAGCGCGGTTGACGATAGAGGTCGTGTCGCCGATGGCACGGACCGCGTCGATCTCCTGCGCTGCGAGGTTCGCGGCGACCTGCCGGTTGCGCGCGTCACGGGTGACCTGGAGCATCGAGATCGTCGCGAAGACCGAACCGGTCGACATCACTGCGAAGATCAGCAGCGCCACCATCACCTCAGCGATGGTGAAACCGTCGTCGCTACGGCGCACCTTCTCTCGCAACGCCCTCATGGTCACCCGCTCCTCAGATTGGTCGTCGTCGTCCTGTGTGTGGGGGTCTGGCGCAGACCCGGCGGTGCCGGTGAGGACAAGCCCTCACCGGCACCAGCGGTGTGTCAGCGTCAGCTCTTGGTGATGACGCCGGTCTCGGAGGAGTACACCCAGGTCCCACTGACGTTGGCGTGGGTGCCGGTGAGGGTGTAGCCACTGGCGACGGGGGCGAACTCGATGGAGACGCCGGTGGTCCCGTTGAAGCCGTTGTCCTGCCAGCCGCCCGCGGCGACGACGCCGTTGGCCGACACCGTCGTGGGAAGGCCGGTGTACGCGCCGTTGTGGTCCGTCGAGTACGACTCAGCGGCGGTGGCGGCGTTCTTCAGGTCCGAGGTGACCTGGGAGGCCCAAGCCTTCTCGCGCTGGCGAAGGAACGCCGGGATGGCGATAGCGGCCAGGATGCCGATGATGACGACGACGACGAGGAGCTCGATGAGCGTGAAGCCACCCTCGCCCCGCTGACGCTTTTCCATCACCTTGCGGATCTGTGCGCTCATGTGTGTGCCTACTTTCGGTTTCAGTGTCAGGGACTTGCGGATGCGAGGTTTCTCCCGCCTCCGACTATGTTCATCGACCTTCGAGTTGCAGGCATGAGTTGGTGGTGGTATAGCAACCCGTTCGGACCAGGTCAGATCGTCACAGCGCAGGCCAAGGTGTCTGAAGACCCCCAGAAAGGCACTGCGCCCGCCGGACGGCACCGGGGTCTCCGGGCGGGCCGACGGGCGCACGGTGGTGCCCGGGGGTCTGGGGCTGGCTACTGGACGAGGTCCATGATCGAGAAGATCGGCATGTACAAGGCGACGATCATGCCGCCGACCACGATGCCGAGGAAGGCGATCATGAGCGGCTCGATCAAGCTCGTCAGCTGGGAGGTCGTGGACTCGACCTCCGCGTCGTAGAACTCTGACACCTTGTTGAGCATGGACTCCAGGGAGCCGGAGTCTTCACCTGTGGCGACCATCTGCACCACCATGGACGGGAACACCGGGTGCTTGCCCAACGGACCGGCCAGGGACTTGCCCTCGCGCACCGACTCCTTGACGTCCTTGACGGCTTGTTCCACCGACCACTGGCCCGAGGTCTCCCCCACGATGTCCAGGGCTTGGAGGATCGGCACCCCAGCGCCCACCATCGTGCCGAGGTTCCGTGTGAAGCGGGAGATGGCGATCTTCTTCACCAGGTCCCCGAACACCGGGACACGCAAGACGAGCGGCTGGTAGACCGAGCGCACAGAGTCCTTGTTCTTGTTCTTGCGCCACCACACGGTGAACGCGACCGAGGCCACCACGATGATGGGCACGACGAACCTCATAGACTCGGACATGGTGACGAGCATCTGCGTCATGGCTGGCAGGTCGCCGCCGAGGTCTTCGAACATGCTCTTGAAGATCGGCACGATGAAGATGAGCATCCCGAACGTCGCCAGGATCGCCATGACGAACACGACCATCGGGTAGGTCATCGCCGACTTGATCTGCCCGCGCAGCTTGACCTCGGCCTCGAAGTTGTTGGCCACCGAGTCCAGCGACTCCTCCAGGAACCCGCCGATCTCGCCCGCCCGGACCATGTTGACCATCAGCGGCGGGAACACGTCACGGTGCATGGCGACCGCTGACGACAGCGACTGCCCGGCTTCCACGTCCCCGCGGACCTGGGCCAGAGTCTTGCGCAGCGTGGGGTTCTCGGCCTGCTCCGACACGATCGTCAGGGTGCGCAGCAGCGACAGGCCCGCGCTGATCATGGTGGCGATCTGACGGGTGGTGACCGCCAGGTCCTTGAGCTTGACGCGTTTGCCGCCGAGGCTGATCTCGGCGTGCATCCCGGTGGTCGAGACCTCTTTGATGGTCAGCGGCGCCACCCCGAGGGAACGCAGCTTGGTGGCGACCTGCGCCTGGCTGGACCCCTCGAGCTTTCCTTTGGTGATCTTGCCGTCGGCCTCGCGGACCTGGTACTCGAACACTCGTGACTCAGCCATCAGTGGCCTCCTAACCGTCCGCCGCCGACGTCTTGCATCGAGCTGGCACCCTGCAGCATCCGGACCTCACGGCCGGTGAGCTTGTTGAAGTCGTCGACGTGGTGGGCTTTCTCCAGGCCGGTCTCGTAGGTGATCTTGCCGGTGCGCACCAGGTCAGCCAGGGCCTGGTCCATGGTGTGCATCCCCATCTCGGAGCCTGCCTGCATCGCCGAGTAGATCTGGTGGGTCTTGCCCTCGCGGACCATGTTGCGGATCGCCGGGGTGGCCACCATGACCTCGGTGGCCACGACCCGCCCCGCACCGTTGGCACGGCGGCACAAGGTCTGGCAGACCACACCCTGCAGGGCCGCGGACAGCTGGGTGCGCACCTGGGCCTGCTGGTCGCCGGGGAACACGTCGACGAACCGGTCGATGGTCTGGGCCGCGTCCTGGGTGTGCAAGGTCGCGAACACCAGGTGGCCGGTCTCGGCAGCGGTCAGCGCCACTGACATGGTCTCCAGGTCGCGCAGCTCGCCGACGAGGATGATGTCGGGGTCCTCACGCAGCGAGTGCTTGAGCGCGTTGGCGAACGACCATGTGTCGGTACCGACCTCGCGCTGGTTGACCAGGCACTTCTTGTGGTGGTGGAGGAACTCGATCGGGTCTTCGACGGTGATGATGTGGTCGTCGCGGGTCTCGTTGGCCAGGTCGATGATGGCTGCGAGGGTCGTGGACTTACCCGACCCTGTCGGTCCGGTGACCAGCACCAGCCCGCGCGGCAGCGACGCGAACGCCGCGACGCTCTTGGGCATGCCCAGCTGGGACAGCGGTTTGATCCCGTACGGGATGAGCCTGAACGCCGCACCGACGGCTTCGCGCTGCTGGTACAGGTTCACGCGGAACCGGCCCACGTCACGTACGGTCATGGAGAAGTCCAGCTCCAGCTCGGCCTCGAACTTCTCGCGCTGGGCCTGGGTGACGATGGCGTACAGCACCCGGCGCAACGGTTCGGCAGCGAGCACGCCGAAACGTTCCAGGGGCTGCAGGTGGCCAGAGACACGGACCATCGGCGGGGACCCGACAGTCAGGTGCAGGTCGGACGCCTCCATCTGGACCATCTCAGCCATGGCGGCGTTGATGTCGAGGTCGTCCTCACGCACCTGCGTGAAGTTGCCGAGCCGGTCACGGATGTCGGTGCCGCCGCGCTGCGACGCCGCGGCCGGGGGGCCTGACGACGGGTGCGGCTGCTGCGCTGGGTTGACCGACGCAGCTGGCGGGTAGGCTGGCTGCGCCTGCGTCGGAGGCTGGGAAGGCGACGGCACGGTGAACTGTGTCGGCTCGGCCCCCTGGTGAGGTCCGGGCGGCGGCTGGACCCACCGCTGGGGCGGTGTCTCGGGAGCGTTCGGCTCTGGTGCAGCAGGTGCTGGCGGCGGTGTCAGCCGTCCGCTGGGTGCTGCGGCCTGGCCGGGCGCTGGGGGGCGGGCCGACGGCTGCCGTTGTGGCCGAAAGCCGTCCGGCAGTCCCTGACCGCCGGGTTCCGAGCTCTTGCGGGACGACGGAGAATACTGGTTGCTCACGCGACCACCCTCATGATCTCTTCCAGGGACGTGCGACCGTCGAGCACTTTGGCCCAACCATCGTTGCGCAGGTCGACCATGCCTTGCTCCAGCGCGACGGCGCCGATGTCAGCGGCCGAGCCGTGGGCGACCGCCAGGCGTTCGATCTGCTCTGTCACAGGCATGACCTCGTGCAGCGCGACCCGGCCGCGGTACCCGGTGCGCGAGCACGCCACGCACCCTACCGGACGGCGCAGGTTGGGCAGGGGCACGGACTCGTCCCACGGGAACCGCGCGGCCTGCAGCTCGACAGGGTCAGGCTGGTACGGCTGGGCGCACCTGTCGCACAGCTTGCGCGCCAGACGTTGGGCGACGACGCAGTCCAGGGCCGACCCGACGAGGAACGGCTCGATCCCCATCTCGGTGAGCCGGGTGACGGCCGACGGGGCGTCGTTGGTGTGCAGCGTGGACAGCACCAGGTGGCCGGTGAGGGCCGCCTCGATGGCGATCTGGGCGGTCTCGTGGTCGCGGATCTCACCGAGCAGCACCACGTCAGGGTCCGAGCGCAAGATCGAGCGCAACGCCCCAGCGAAGGTCAGGCCCGCCTTGGGGTTGACCTGCACCTGGTTGATCCCTGGCAGGCGGTACTCCACCGGGTCTTCGACGGTGATGACGTTGATCTCTGGGCGCGCCACGGCGTTGAGCGTGGCGTACAAGGTGGTGGACTTGCCCGACCCTGTGGGCCCGGTGACCAAGATCATCCCGTACGGCTTGGTGAACGACTCGCGGTAGGTGTCGTAGTTCTGCTCGCCGAACGACAGGTCGCGCAGGTCCAGGCTGGCGGTGGAGTTGTCGAGGATCCGCATGACGATCTTCTCGCCCCACACCGTCGGCAAGGTCGCCACACGCAGGTCGATCTTGCGCCCGGTGTGGACCACCGACATACGGCCGTCCTGCGGTTTGCGCCGCTCGGCGATATCGATGTCCGACAGGATCTTCACACGGGAGATCACCGCGTTCTGCATGTGCTTGGGCGAGTTGTGCACCTCGTGCAGCACCCCGTCGATGCGGTACCGCACACCCAGGCCGGTCTCGGAGGGTTCTATGTGGATATCAGAGGCGCGGTCGGTGATCGCCTGGGTGACCAGCAGGTTCACAAACTTCACGATCGGGGCGTCGTCGTCTCCGACTTCGCTGGCCTGGGCAGACAGGTCGGTGAGGGTCGGGCCCTCGTCCTCGAAAGCCGAGGTGAGGTCTTCCATCTCCCCGTCGGCGCGGCAGTACCGGTCGATCGCGCGCAGCAGGTTGTCGTAGGTGGCGATCACCGGACGCACCGAGTACCCCGAGGCTGCGCGGGCGTCGTCCACCGCGACCACGTTCGACGGGTCGGAGGTGGCCAGCAGCAGGTACCCGTCGGCGAACCCGACAGGCAGCACAGTGTGCCGACGGCACAACGCCGCGGGGATGGTCGTCACAGCCGTGCGGTCCACGGCGTAGTCGTCCAGGTCGCAGAAGATCAGGCCGACCTGCGCAGCCAGCGCCCGTACGAGCTGGTCCTCGCTGAGGATGCCCAGCTCGACGAGGGTCCGGCCCAGCGGCGTGCCGCGCTGGGACTGCTCGTCCACCGCGGTCATCAGCTGGTTCTGTGTGACCAGGCCCTCCTCCAGCAGAACCTCTGCCAGTTGTTTCACCCATCGCCTCCCAGGTCGCGCACACGAATCGTCTGCACGGCCCATCGGCAACGACGGCCAGATGTGAGAGATGTGCTCGCCGGTGCCCCGGTCAGCGCCTGTGCCCCCGATCAGCCAGCGGTGCTCAGAGCCTCACCCAGGGCCTGGTCCATGGTTTCCAGCGGCGCGCGGTGGCCCGTCATCAGACGGACCTGTTCGGCTGCCTGGTGCACGAGCATGCGCTCGCCGCCGACGCAGCGGCCTGCGGCGCGGCGCCACGCAGCACACAACGGGCTAGGACGGATGTCGTAGCGCACGTCCAGCAAGGTCCCGGTGACGTGCGCCAAGGACTGTTCCAGCGTGTCGGTGCCCTGCGGCACCGTGGACACCACGACGTCGCAGTCCGCCGCCAGCGTCGGCGCCGCTGACCAGCGGCGCAGCGAGACGTCCAGGCCCATCTTGCGGCCCAGGGGCAGCAGAGGAGCGGCTCTTGGCACGGACCGCACGACGACCACCGGCGAACGCACCCCGAGCTGGCCCAGGGCAGCCAGCGCCGAGGCGGCGGTCGCCCCACCACCGAGCACCACCCCGGTCGTGGCCGACGTCACACCGGCCTCGCGCAAGGCGGCGACGATCCCGTGGACGTCGGTGTTCGCCGCGGTGCGCCCCGCCGGGCCCAGCAGCAGCGTGTTGGCCGCTCCGACCGCCTGGGCCGTCGGCTCGGCGTGGTCAGCCAGGAGCAACGCAGCGCGTTTGAGCGGCATGGTCAACGACAGGCCCGCCCAGGTGCTGTCGAGTGTGGCCAAGAAGCCAGCGAGGTCGGGTTCGTCCACGTCGTGGCATGAGTACGTCCAGGTGTCCAGACCCAGAGCCGTGTACGCAGCGGTGTGCAGGGCTGGGGACAACGAGTGCGCCACGGGGTGGCCGAGGACTGCGGCGCGCGGCACGCTACCCGCCGTCTGGCGAGTAGTCGTTGTCCTTCAGCCAGTCGATGAGCTCGCGCTTGAACTGCTGGAACTCGTTGTAGTCGGCGGTGAACTTGGTCTCCCCGGTGTCGAGGTTGACCGTGCACCAGTAGACCCAGTTGCCTTCGGGCGGGTCGAGGACCGCCTCGATCGACGCCACCCCCGGCGAACCGATCGCACCTGGCGGCAACCCACGCACCACACGCGTGTTGTACGGGTTCGTGGTGTCTGCCAGCTGCTCTTTGGTCAGCCTCAGGGCGGCGGTGTCCAGGCTGTACGCGGTCGTGGCGTCGGCCTGCAACGGTGTGCCAGAGCTCAACCGGTTGCCCACGGCCCGGGCCACCTTCCCCCGGTACTCGTCCTTGTTGACCTCACGTTCGATGATGGAGGCGGTGATGAGGACCGTGTGCCAGTTCTCCACGGGCACGTCTTTGGCCTTCAGCAGGTCGGTGGTGCGCTCGACCATCTGCTTGAGCACCTGGACCGCTGTTGCGTCTGAGGCCACGTCGTAGGTGCCGGCGGCCAGCCAGCCCTCGACGATCCGCTCGGGGTGCTCGTCAGGGTTGATGCCGTCGACCTGCCAGAACTGCTCGGGTATCCCCAGCGCCTTGGGGTCGGCGATCGCCGCGTCGAAGGCCTCCGGGGTGATCTTGGTGTTGGAGACGACCTTCTCTTTGATCTGGGCGACGGTCAGGCCTTCGGGGATCGTCACGCGGCCGGACTTGCGGTTGGTGCGGTCCAGGAGAGCGGACAGGGCGCCAGCCGCGCTCATATGCGTCTTCAGGCTGTAGGTCCCCGGTTGGATGGACGCGCAGTCCGGGTTCGCGGTGCAGACACGGATGAACGCCTTCCGCGAGGCCACGACGTCGGCTTCGTACAGGGTCGTGGCGATCACCGCGCCGACGTCCCCCTTGTTCACGACGATATCGACCGGCGTCTCGCCTGGGCCTGCGTAGTCGGAGACCTTCTTGTCGTCGAAGATGTGCATCCATGACAGCACGATGTACCCCACGCCGAGAAGCATGCCCAGCACCACGGTCATGACGACGACAGTGCGGGCCCTGTGCTTCTTCTGGGGTCGTTTGGGCTTCTCGGCGGAGCCGGTCTTGTCGAGCGCCGCCCAGCCGCCGGTGGGAGGTTCGTCGGCTGTGCTCGTGACCAGGGTCGACGCCGAGGTCGGTATCGGCCTCGGCTGGGGCACAGCCTCAGGTACGGCTTTCGGTTCGGCCCGTGGGCTCTTGCGGCTCGCAGGGGCAGGCTGGCTCAGGCTGGCACCGGTGGGAGGCCAGGCTGGTTCTACTGGTGCGGGGGGCCCCGAGGGGCCGGGAACCGGGGCTGCGGGCTCCCGGACGGGTGCCGGACGCTTGGCCGCAGGAGGTGCCGGCGCAGGAGGTGCCGGCGCAGGAGCAGGGGTCTGGTCAGGAACCGGCGCAGCAGGTGCGACAGGGACAGCCCATGACGCGGTCATCGACACTGGTTTGGGGGGCAGGCCCGCAGGCGGCGGGGCTGGGAACGCCGCTGGGGCAGAACGCGGACGTCGCGGTTCGGCCGCCGGGCGCTGCGGAGGCAGCTCGTCGAGGTCTCGGGTCGTCTCCGGGGTGCAGACGGACCTGCTGTCGGCCCTGCGGGACGGTCGTTCGGTGCGCCGGTCGGGTCCGTCCAGCGGCCGGGTGACTTCGGAGCGGCGCGCAGCCGGAGCCGGTCCAGGCCGGTCTTCGTAGGAGCGCCGGACCGGAGCCGGTCCAGGCTGGTTCTCGTAGGGCGGGTCCAGGGGTCCTGTGTCACGCCTGCTGCGGCGAGGTTCGCCGGTGCGGTCGGCCGCGCGGTCCAGCACACGTTCGACGCCACGGTCGGGCCCGCGGTCAGGTGCAGCGCGGCGCGGCGGACGTTCGGAGCGTGCGGGAGCAGCCGGTCGCGTCTCCACCGGCCCGGTCGGAACCGGACGGTAGCCGCGCGGAGGGGTCGCGTGCTCGGCCTCGCGGTCGGACGAGCCGTACCCGCGCTGACGCCGGGGCTCTTGCTCGACAGGGGCTGTCGACAAGGGACGGTACGACGAGGAGGACGACGCAGGCTCACGCCGCGTCTCGCGCAGCTCACGGCGCGAACGACGCGGCTGGTCGTCGTCGTACTGGTCGCCACGTGCAGCGCCAGCCGACCGACCATCCAGCAGGCCGCTACCAGCCCACCGTTGCGTCCGTCGTTCGTTCACTCGTCGTCTCCCAGGTTGCTGCCCTGTGTTGCTGTGCCCGTTGGTGCCGGTGCGCCCTCAGGCTCGGCCTGTGTGCCTGCCGGGATCACGGCCGTCCCTGGTCGTGATCCGGTGGTCCGTTCGGCCTCCAACGCGTCTTGCAGGATGACCACCGCTGCTGCCTGGTCGACGACCGTCCGGTGATCGCGGGACGACCGGCCGGACGCCCGCAGCGCTTGTTGAGCCACTGTTGTAGACAGCCGCTCGTCGAGCAACCGCACCGATACAGGTGCGATCGCCAGCGCTAACGACTCAGCGTACGCGCGTGCAGCCCTCGCTGAGGCCCCTTCGGCGCCTGAAAGATGAACCGGCAGGCCCACGTAGACGCAACCTGCACCGCGGTTTCGGACTTCGCCCACAACCAGTTCTAACGAAGAAGAGCGCGAAAGGGTTGCCACCGGGGTGGCCAGGATCCCGTCGGGGTCGCTGGCGGCCAGCCCGACACGTACCGACCCGACGTCCACGGCCAACCTGGGGGCGCGCGGTATCGCCGGATCGGTGCCAGTGCTGGTCAGGGTGCCACTTCCTGGGCGATGGCTGCCAGGGCGTCGGGTAGGCGAGCAGTGTCCGAACCGCCTCCTTGGGCCATTTCGTCACGTCCGCCGCCACGTCCGCCGAGCACCTGGGAGGCGGTGGTGACCAACGCACCGGCGCGGGTGCCGGTGTCGCGGGCCGCCTGGTTCGTCGCCACGACGACCGCCGCCCGATTTTTCACCACCCCTGCGACGGCGACGACGGCAGGGGCGGATTCACCCATCCGGTTGCGCACATCCGTGGCGAGGGTGCGCAGGTCGTCGGCAGAGGCGATCTCACCAGCGTCGTGGACGACCAGCTGTGTCTTGCCCACGGTGGTGGCGTTGGAGGCCAGGTCCCCGGCAGCCGAACGCAGCGCAGCGGTGCGCAGGGTGTCGATCTGGCGTTCGGCGTCTTTGATCTTGGTCATCATCGCCGACACACGGTCGACCAGGTCGTCGGGCCGCGAGCCCAGCAGCGTGGACAGCTGGCCCACCAAGGCCCGTTCGTGGGCGTGGGCCTCGTAGGCCCCCGCACCGACCAGCGCGTCGATCCGCCGGACCCCTGAACCGATCGAGGCCTCGCCGAGCAGCGTGACCAGGCCGATCTCTCCCGAGCGTTGGACGTGGGTGCCCCCGCACAGTTCCAACGACCAGCCGTCGCCGATATCCACCACGCGCACCTGGCTGCCGTACTTCTCCCCGAACAGCGCCATGGCGCCGCGTTCGCGGGCCTGGTCCAGCGACATCACCGCATGGGTGACCTCGAGGTTCTCCTGGAGCCGCAGGTTCACCCGCTCTTCGATCTCGGCCATGGCCGCTGCGGGAACCGCTGTGCCGCGGCGGAAGTCGAACCGCACCCGGCTCGGGCCGTTCTCCGACCCAGCCTGGGTGGTCTCGGTGCCCAACGTCTCCTGCAGCGCTTTGTGCAGCAGGTGCGTGGCGGTGTGGGACCGGGCGATACGGCCGCGGCGGACGGTGTCGATCGTGGCTGTGGCACTCTCACCGACGGCGATGGTGCCGTCCACCAAGCGTCCGCGGTGCACGTTCATCCCCCTGATCGGGGCCTGGACGTCATCGACCTCGACACGGCCTCCCCCTGACGCGCTGATCGTCCCGTGGTCGGCGAGCTGGCCACCGGCCTCGGCGTAGAACGGGGTGGTGTCGAGGACGACCTCTACGTCAGCAGGGGCGGTGGCTGCTGGCATCGGCACGCCGTCGACGAGCAGCGCCACGACACTGGCGGACGTGCTGGTGTCGGCGTACCCCACGAACTGCACCGGGCGGGCCAGGTCGGCGCGGACTGTCTCGTAGGCGCCCAGGTCGCTGTGCCCGGTCTTCTTGGCCAGGGCGTCAGCACGGGCGCGGGCCTTCTGCTCGTCCATGAGGCGGCGGAACTCGGCCTTGTCGACGGCCACACCCTGCTCGCCAGCCATCTCCAAGGTCAGGTCGATGGGGAAACCGTACGTGTCGTGCAAGGTGAACGCTTCGTCGCCGGCCAAGACCACAGGTGCCTCACCCTTCGCGGCCGCCTGGGCCTTGCGCACAGCGACGTCGAGGATGGTGGTGCCCGAGGCCAGGGTCCGCAAGAACGCCTCCTCCTCGCCGTAGGCGACCTGGGCGATCCGGTCGAAATCTGCTGCGACGTGCGGGTACGACGGGGCCATAGCGTCTCGGCTCACCGGCAGCAGGTGCACGAGCACCGGTTCGGCCACCCCCAGCAGCCGCATGGACCGCACAGTGCGGCGCAACAGCCGGCGCAGGACGTAGCCGCGCCCTTCGTTGCCCGGCCGCACCCCGTCGGCGATGAGCATCAACGACGAGCGCACATGATCGGCGACAACCCGGAACCGCACGTCGTCGATCCTGGCGCCACCGGTTCCGTAGGTGCGCCCGGTGACCTGTTCGGCTTTGGTGATCACCGGGAAGACCTCGTCGGTCTCGTACATGTTCGCCTTGCCCTGCAGCAAGAAAGCCAGACGTTCGAGCCCTGCCCCGGTGTCGATGGACTTCGAGTCCAGCTCGCGCAGCAGCGGGTAGTCCTTGCCTTTGCCCTCTCCGCGCAGGTACTGGTCGAACACGAGGTTCCAGTACTCCAGGTACCTGTCCCCTCCGGGGTCCACCGTCCCCCCGACGGCCTGCGGGCCGAAGTCCGGGCCGCGGTCGTAGTGGAGCTCGGCGCACGGACCCGCCGGCCCGGGCTGGCCGGTGTCCCAGAAGATCTGCTCACGCGGCAGCCGGACCACCTGGCTGGCGTGCACCCCCACACGGCGCAGGACGTCGGCGGACTCGTCGTCTTCGTCCCAGATGGTCACCCAGATCTTCTCGCCGTCCAGGCCGTACCCACCATCGGCCAACGGCTTGGTGCTCAGGTCCCAGGCGTACTCGATCGCCCCGGCCTTGAAGTAGTCGCCGAAGGAGAAGTTGCCGTTCATCTGGAAGAACGTGCCGTGCCGGGTGGTGTGCCCGACATTGTCGATGTCGTTGGTCCGGATGCATTTTTGCACGCTGGCGGCCCGCGGCCACGGTGCGGGCTCGGTACCGACGATGTAGGGGATGAACGGCACCATGCCGGCGATGGTGAACAAGATCGACGGGTCTGGGGAGACCAGCGGGACCGACTCGGCGATGTGGTGGTCGTGCGCGGCGAAGTAGTCCAGCCAGCGCTGGCGGATGTCGGTGGTACGCATATGCCCTCCCACAGGCGGACGGTCAGGATGTGGCTGGCCTCAGACCCATCAGAACGAGTAGCCCGCAGCGTCGTCCTCGGGGTCCTCGGTCGGCTGGTCGGACCAGTCGGCGAACTGCCGGGCCAGCCGTTGCTTGCGCTGGCGTGCCGTGGCTTTGAGCTCGTCGACGTCACGGTCGCCGATGAGGGCGGCCATCAGCTCGGCCTCTTTCTCGTCACGTCCGGCCCGGAACTGCTCAAGGGCCCCTCGCACACCCCGGGACACCGAGATCGCCGTGTCCACCGCCCCGGCGGCTGGCTCAGGCACCACCTGGGCGTACCACTGGCGTCCTTTGTGGATCACCACGACGGTCAGGCCCACACCTACTGCGACCCAGAACAAGCGGCGGGTCATCGATAGCCCCCCAACGCCCGCCGCACCCCAGCGCTGAAAGCCGCGAGCTTGAGCAGCGGACGCCCGACCGTCGCCGAGAACAACGCCGTCAACGCGGCCACGTCCTGGGAGACCTCAGCGGCTGAGGTCGTGATCGTGTCGACCCGGGCCACCTGGGTGTTGGACGAGGCGACCAGCCCGGCCGCCTCGTCGATCACCGGTACGGCGTGCTCGGTGAACTCGCGCACGCTCGCGCGGGCCTCGTCGAACACCTGGCCCAGCTTGAGCAGCGGCACGGCCGCCGCCCCGACGAGCAGCACGAACGCCGTGGCCGCGATGAGACCCGCGATGTCACCACCGGACATGAGATCCTCCTCTACCGGCCCCCGCACACCTCAGCGGGCGTAGTACTCCACGACCAGCTGCACGTCGCAGGTGATCGGCACCTCAGCGCGTTTGGGCTTGCGGGTGAGCACAGCGGCCAGCTTTTCCAGCTGGACGTCCAGGTAGCCGGGCACGGCGGGCAGCACGTCGCGGTGCGCACCAGCGGCGGCGATCTGGAACGGCACGGTGGCCTGGCTCTTGGGCTTGACCTGGATGGTCTGGCCTTCTTTCACCCGGAACGAGGGACGGTCGACGATCTTGCCGTCGACCATGACGTGCCGGTGGGTGACAGCCTGGCGGGCCTGGAGGATGGTGCGGGCGAACCCGGAGCGCAGCACCAGCGCGTCCAGCCGGGTCTCCAGGTCTTCGACCAGGGCCTCACCGGTCAGGCCGGGGGCTTTGCGGGCGTTGGCGTAGGCACGGGCCAGCTGCTTCTCACGCAGGGCGTACTGGGCGCGCAGGCGCTGCTTCTCACGCAGCCGCACCGCGTAGTCGCTCTCGGTGCGCCGACGGGCACGTCCGTGCTCACCAGGTGGGTAGGGGCGCTTCTCGAAGTGCTTGACGGCCTTGGGCGTCAGCGCCAGACCGAGCGCACGGCTCAGCCGGACCTGACGGCGCGAACGGGTCACGTTCGTCATGTGTCGTTCTCTTCCTGTCGTTGTCCACGTCACGACCCGCAGGACCTGCGGGTGTGGGGCCGACCATGGTGGCTAAGACCCCAGGGTGTGCTCATATGAGCAGCCGCGTCATCGTAGCCGATGACCTGGGGTGGCGACGAACCGAGTCACAGGTCCGCGTCGCCCAGACGCTGGCGGACACGTTCGAGGCGTTCGGCGACCTGGCGTTCGTAGCCACGGTCGGTGGGTTCGTAGTACCGCGTCCCGACGAGCACGTCGGGCAGGTACTGCTGGGCGGCCACGGCGTGCGGGGCGTCGTGGGCGTACTGGTAGCCCTGGCCGTGGCCCAGACGTCCGGCCCCGGCATAGCTGGCGTCGCGCAGGTGCGCCGGAACAGTACCGACAGCGCCTTTGCGCACGTCAGCCAGGGCTTTGTCGATACCGAGGTACGCGGCGTTGGACTTCGGGGCGGTGGCCACGTGGACGACTGCTTCGGCCAGGACGATCCGCGCCTCGGGCATCCCTATGAGCGCCACCGCCTGGGCTGCGGCGACAGCGGTCTGCAGGGCTGAGGGGTCGGCCATACCCACGTCCTCGGCGGCGGCGATCATGATACGCCGGGCGACCCACCGCGGGTCCTCCCCCGCGGCGAGCATCCGTGCCAGGTAGTGCAGGGCAGCGTCCACGTCCGAACCGCGCATGGACTTGATGAAGGCGGAGATGACGTCGAAGTGCTGGTCCCCGGCGCGGTCGTAACGCACCGCGGCGACGTCCACAGCTGCTTCCACGTCGGCGACGGTGATGTCAGTGGTGTCGCCGACGGCTGCTTCCACGATGGTCAGGGCGCGACGAGCGTCCCCTGCGGCCAGACGGACGATGTGGTCCAGCGCCTCGTCGTCGAACCGTACGGCGCCAGCCAGACCGCGTTCGTCGGTGACAGCCCTGGTGACCAAGGCAGCGACATCGGCGTCATCCAGGGGGTGCAAGGTCAGCAGGAGCGAACGCGACAGCAACGGCGCCACGACGCAGAACGACGGGTTCTCGGTGGTCGCGGCCACGAGGGTCACCCAGCGGTTCTCCACCGCAGGCAGCAGGGCGTCTTGCTGGGTGCGGCTGAAACGGTGCACCTCGTCGATGAACAGCACCGTCTCGGTACCAGCGCGGGCCAGCAGACGCCGGGCGTCGTCGATAGCGGCACGCACCTCCTTGACCCCTGCGCTCACCGCCGACAGCTCGACGAAACGCCGTCCGTGGGCCACGAGGTAGGCCAGCGTCGTCTTGCCCGTTCCTGGCGGGCCCCACAGCAGCAACGAGGTGACAGCGGGGGCACCAGGTTCGAGCAGGCGCCGCAGCGGCGAACCGGCGACGAGCAGGTGCGCCTGGCCGGCGACCTCGTCCACCGTCGTTGGGCGCATCCGCACAGCCAGGGGCGCGTGGGCTGGGTCCACTGTCGGCGTGAGCCCTGAGGCGTCGAACAGGTCCACGTCCGAAGCCTACGCGCCGTCGGGCGACGGCCGCGGCACCGGCCGCCCAGACCCCCGTCCGAGTGAGCGATGTTTCTGCCTGGCACACATGTTTCTGGCAGAAACAATTGTGTCTGGATCCGTGCAGAAAAGGGCTCCAACCACCAGGAAACGGCTGCTACCGTCGCAAGCGTGCACCCCAAAGCAGTCTCATAAAGACGGCACAGGAGATGACCTGCACAAACATGGAACGCCAGTGCCGGTCCGGACGCACCACAGCTGTCCCCCGGCAGCCCGACCCAGAAAGGTGAGGCCGTTGTCCATCCCCTACCCGACGCCCCAGGCACCCACACAACGGCCGCCGGCCGGGTCCGGCTGGGAAGTCCCGGGTCAGCAACCACCCCAGGGGTACCCCCAGCAACCAGCCTCCCAGCCCTTCGCCGCCCACGAACAACAAGCCCACCAGCTCGCGGCCCAACAACACGCCCAACAGCTGCAAGCCCAGCAGATGCAAGCCCAACAGCTGCAAGCCCAACAGCTGCAAGCCCAGCAGCTGCAAGCCCAGCAGGCGCAGTGGGCCCAGCAGCAGGCAGCATCGTCGCCGATGTCGCAGTCCCAGCAGCTCCTGGCGCGGCATCTCCAGCAAGAACAAGCACAACGCCAGGCCCAACAGCTCGCGGCCCAGCAGGAACAAGCACAACGCCAGGCCCAACAGCTCGCGGCCCAGCAGGAACAAGCGCGACGCCAGGCCCAACAGCTCGCGGCCCAGCAGGAACAAGCGCAACGGCAGGCCCAGCAGCACGCGGCCCAGCACCGGGCGCAACAAGCCGCGTCGCAGACCCAGCAGGCCCAGCTGACCCAGGCGCAGTGGGCAGCCCAGCTCGCAGCCCAGCAAGCCCAGGCCCAGCAGCAGGCCGAGGCGCACCAGGCGCAAGCCGCCGGGTACATGACACCGACCGCAGGGCAGCAGGGGCACCAAGCACAGCTGACGGCTGGTGGTCCGGCACCGGCCCCGGCGGTCCCCCAGCGCCAGAGGTGGGGTGGACCCGGTCCGCAGATCCCCCCGCTCCCGCCGTCCACACCAGGGCCCAGCTCGCGGGCCATGAGCCCGTCCACCGCATGGGGTCACCCAGAGCCCGAACCGTCAGCCGGTGCTGGTCCCCAGGACGCCCCCAACGAGCCGTCCGCCTCTGACATGCGCAAAGGTTTCGCACTGGCGTTCCTGGCCGTCCCCGTGGGGATGGTGCTGGCTTTCGCGGTGTCGTACCTGTCCTACAACGTCGGCATACCACGGTTTGCCTTCGTGGCTCCGGGCATCGTGGCAGGGTTCGGCGCTGTGTGGCTGTTCCGCCGCAAGGTTGGCGACGTCACGACCAAGGGGATCGTGCGTCTGGCCATCGTCGGTGTTGTGTCGGCTGTCTTCCTTGTCGTCGCGGCGCTGGCCGGTGACGCGGTCGTCATCATGGGTGAGGTCGGCAGCCAGTACCTCGTCGAGGGCCTCATCATCGTGGTCAAGGCGAACGTCGTGTGGTACGCGCTGTTCGCCGTGTGCAACTTCGCGGGCCTGTTCGGCGCGCTACGCACCCTCAAGTAGGGCGCACGCACCCTCAAGCAGGGCATACGCACCCTCAAGCAGGGTTAGGCGCCCTCGAGTGAGGTCGGTTTGGCATCGACGCCGGCCTCTGTGCGCTGCACGGCGGTGATGGGGGCGGGAGCACCGGTGAGGGGGTCGTAGCCGCCGCCAGACTTGGGGAAGGCGATGACGTCGCGGATGGACTGACCACCGGCCAGCAGTGTCACGACACGGTCCCAGCCGAACGCGATCCCGCCGTGCGGCGGTGCCCCGTAAGCAAAAGCGCTCAGGAGGAAGCCGAATTTCTCGGCGGCCTCGTCCGGCGCGATACCCATGACGGAGAACACCCGTTCTTGCATGTCGCGGCGGTGGATACGGATCGACCCTCCGCCGATCTCGTTGCCGTTGCAGACCAAGTCGTAGGCGTAGGCCAGCGCCTCGCCCGGGGACTGCTCGAACCGGTCCGCCCACTGCGGGGCAGGAGAGGTGAACGCGTGGTGGACAGCCGTCCAAGCACCTGAGCCCACAGCGACGTCGTCGTCTTCACCGGTCGGTTTGAACAGGGGCGCGTCGACGACCCAGACGAACGCCCAGGCGTCGTCGTCGATCATGTCTGCACGCCGCCCGATCTCCAGACGGGCTGCGCCGAGCAGGGCCCGGGCCTGAGACGGTTTGCCCGCGGCGAAGAACACCGCATCACCGGGCGCGGCACCTGTCGCCTCGACCAGGCCCTCACGCTCGCCGTCGGACAGGTTCTTGGCCACCGGGCCGGCAAGTGTGCCGTCCTCAGCGACGGTGACATACGCCAGGCCTTTGGCGCCACGCTGTTTGGCCCACTCCTGCCAGGCGTCGAAACCGCGCCGGGGCGTCGACCCGCCGCCTGGCTGGACGACAGCACCGACGTACGGGGCCTGGAACACCCGGAAAGGTGTGTCGGCGAAGTACTCGGTGAGGTCCACCAGCTCGCACCCGAACCGCAGGTCGGGTTTGTCGGTGCCGTAGCGTGCCATGGCGTCGGCGTAGGTCATACGGTCGATCGGTGTGGCGATCTCGTGGCCGACCAGCGCCCACAACGCGGTGACGACGCGTTCGCCGACGCCGATGACGTCGTCCTGGTCAACAAAGCTCATCTCGATGTCGAGCTGGGTGAACTCTGGTTGCCGGTCGGCGCGGAAGTCCTCGTCGCGGTAGCAGCGCGCGATCTGGTAGTACCGCTCCATCCCGGCAACCATGAGCAGCTGTTTGAACAGCTGGGGGCTTTGTGGCAGGGCGTACCACGACCCGGGTGCCAGACGGGCCGGCACGATGAAGTCTCTGGCGCCCTCAGGGGTGGACCGGGTCAGGGTCGGGGTCTCCACCTCGACGAAACCTTCGGCGTCGAGCACTGCCCGGGCTGCAGCGTTGGCCTTGGCCCGCAACCGCATGGCGTGCGCCGGGCCGGGACGGCGCAGGTCCAGGTAGCGGTAGCGCAGCCGGGCTTCCTCCCCCACGGGTTCGTCCACGGCGGACGAGACCTGGAACGGCAAGGTGGCGGCCTCGTTGAGCACGACGACCTCGTCAGCCATGAGCTCGACCTCACCGGTCGGCAGCTGCGGGTTCTCGTTGCCCTCAGGGCGGCGGGCCACCTCGCCAGTGACCTGGAGCACGTACTCGGCGCGCAGGCCATGGGCCACCTGCTCGTCACGGACCACCACCTGGGCGATACCAGAAGCGTCGCGCAGGTCCACGAACGCCACGCCACCGTGGTCACGACGACGGTCCACCCACCCGGCGAGGGTGACGGTGGTGCCGATGTGGTCAGCACGCAGTGAACCTGCGGTGTGGGTGCGCAGCACGACGGATCCTCCGGTAGGTCAGGCGCGTTGATCGGCTGATCAGCCGCGCGAGTCTTGGGCGGCCTGCTCGGCCTGGGCCAGCCACGCCTTGCGCGCCTCCAGCGCGGTGCGGGCGTCGGCGGCTTTGCGGTCGTCACCTGCGGCAGTGGCTGTGGCCAGGTCGTCTTCCAGGCTGGCTATCGCCGCGTAGAGCTGGGCGACCATCCCTTCGGCCCGCGCGCGGGTCTCGGGGTTGGTACGCCGCCAGTGGGCGTCGTCGCTGTCGCGCACAGCGGTCTCCACCGCGCGCATCCGGGCTTCGACACGCTGCACGTCAGCACGCGGCACTTTGCCGACCTGTTCCCAGCGGGCCTGGACCGAGCGCAGCCCAGCTTTGGCCGCGGCGAGGTCTTTGACCGGCAGCAGGGCTTCGGCCTCGGTGAGCAGGGACAGCTTGACCTCGAGGTTCGCGTGGAACTCGGCGTCGACCTGCGCCGACTGGGCGTTGCGCGCAGCGAAGAACTTCTCCTGGGCGGTGCGGAAACGGGCCCACAGCGCGTCGTCGACCTGGCGCGAGGCCCGCCCGACGGCTTTCCAGCGGGTCATGAGGTCCCGGTAGGCCCCAGCGGTGACCCCCCAGTCGGTGCTCGTGGCCAGCCCCTCAGCCTCGGTGACGATCGCCTCTTTGGCGGCTTTGGCCTCGGTGTTGCGGGCCTCCAGCTGGGCGAAGTGGTGGCGGCGCTCACGGTCGAAAGTCGTGCGGGCGTGGCTGAAACGTTTCCACAGCGACTCTTCGGCAGCACGTTCGAGCCGCGGACCGCTGCGCTGGGCGTTCTTCCAGTCGTCGAGCAGCTGGCGCAGCTGGTCACCGGCCGGGCGCCACTGCATACGTTCGGTGTCGGTGGCAGCGATCTTCTCAGCCTGCTCGACGATGGCCGTGCGTTCGACGAGAGCCTGCTCTCGCGCCGCGGCACGTTCAGCCTCGACAGCCTGCCTGCGGGTCTCGGCGATCTCGTGCAGAGCCTCCAGACGGGCTCGCAGACCGTCGAGGTCACCGACAGCCGCCGGTTCGGCGAGCTCTTCAGCCAGCTTGGTGAGGGTCTGGTCGATCTCCTTGATCGACAGGTCGGTGGCGCTCAGCCGCTGGGAGAACAAGGTGACCTTGGCGTCCAGGTCCACGAACCGGCGCACGTACAAGGTCAAGGCGTCGTCACCAGTGGCACCGGGGACCTGCCCGACAACCCGCTCCCCCGCTGCTTCCACCACGGACACCGTGCCGTCGTCGGCCACTCTTCCGAACGTCGCCGCGAGGGCGAAGGCGGCTGGGTCGACCGGCGGCGGGACGGGGGCAGCATGCCTGCGACCTGGACGCGTGCCGCCAGGGCGCGGCGCACCCGGACGCGGGCCCGGGCGCCCGGCCATAGCAGCAGGTGTCGGCCGGGGCTTACGGGGTTTGGCGCCGTCAGGCTCGTCGTCGCCAGCGCTGGCCGCCGTGGAAACCTCAGGGCTGTCGCCAGCGGGGCTGCCGTCAGCACCGTCCTCGGCTGTGCTCTCGTCGGCGGGGCTCTCGTCAGCAGCGGGGCTCTCGTCGGCGGGACTGTCAGCAGGGGTGTCGGCACCAGCACTGCTGGGACTGTCGCCAGCCTCGTCAGCTGGGCTTTGGACATCCAGGCTCTGGACATCCGGGCTTTGGGCACTGTCGGTGGTGTCTGCGGGCCCGGCAGGTTCGTCGGCCTGCGTCTCGGGTGCGGCTTCGCCGGACGGTTCGCTCTTGGGCCCGACGTCGGACGTCGTTGTCTCGACGGCTACCGCAAGGTCCTCGTCCTGGGGCGGGGTCTGGCTCACTGGGTCTCCACCTTCTGGATCGTGACGGGCGAGGCCGGCATCTCCTGTCCTACCGTGCCCGTCGCTGCGATCATCTGCACGACTTCAAGACCGGAGGTGACATGTCCGAACACTGTGTACCCCCCAGCCTCGTCCGAGGGGATCATGGCGTCGTCGTAGAGGATGAAGAACTGCGACCCCATCGACTCTCCGTTGCCTGACTGACGGGCCATGGCGATCGTCCCGGCGGGGTAGAGGTCGCCTTCCGGCGCGTTCTCGACAGGCCCGAAGCTGTAACCGGGCCCGCCGCCCCCGGTGCCTTCGGGGTCGCCACACTGCAGGACGGAGATCGCCGTGGCCAGCCGGTGACAGGTCAGCCCGTTGAAGAACCCCGCCTGGGTGAGGAAGACAAAGCTGGCCACCGCCTGGGGAGCGGCCTGGCCGTCGAGCTCGATCTGGAGCGTCCCGGCGACCGGGTCGCCGTAGATCCCGTCCTGGCACAGGTCGATCGCGCCCGACCACACCCGGGCCTCGGCCACGTCCGGGGCAGGTGCTTCGTCGAAAGAAAGCTCGAGGGGGGTCGGCCGTGGGCAGACAACCGCATCCGGAGGAGAGGCCTCGGCCACAGGCGGCGCGTTGCTGGTACGGGTCGCCACAATCCCCACGGTGAGAGCACCAGCCAAGAGCGCACCCACCGCGATGAGACCGACCATCTGGTTTCGGCGACGCTTCTGCTGCGCCTTGGTCATGCGGACAACCTGCTTGGCGTACCGGCGACGGGCGTACTCCCGTTCGCGGGCTTTCTTGCTCCCCACCGTCCTCCTCCGCTTGCTGCTCACGACCGCGTCAGGTCCTGGCCCCGGCACAGTCTAGTCTCACCAGCCCGTGCGCTAGCCAGCGGGTGCGGTGTGCCGCACGACCCCGCGTCGTGGCTCACTGCCAGGAAGTGGCAGGATCGAGCCATGGCACGTATCCGCCCCCTGTCTGGTTTCCCCGAATGGCTCCCGGTCGGCCGGCTCGTCGAACAGCATGTGCTCGACGTCCTGCGGCACACTTTCGAGCTGCACGGCTTCGCCGGGATCGAGACCCGGTCCGTCGAACCCCTTGACCAGCTGCTGCGCAAAGGCGAGACCTCCAAAGAGGTGTACGTGCTGCGGCGCCTCCACGAGCAAGCCGAGGCCGGACAGCGCCGTGAGGAGGGGCTTGGCCTGCACTTCGACCTCACCGTGCCCTTCGCCCGGTACGTGCTGGAGAACGCCGGGCGCCTGGTGTTCCCGTTCCGGCGGTACCAGGTGCAAAAGGTGTGGCGTGGTGAGCGCCCGCAGGACGGTCGGTTCCGCGAGTTCACCCAGGCAGACGTCGATATCGTCGGCGACGGGACGTTGCCGTACCACGTCGAGGTCGAGATCCCCCTGGTGATCGCTGACGCGTTCGCCGCCCTGCGCGACGTCGGGGTCCCACCCGTGCAGATCCTGGTCAACAACCGGCGTGTCGTCGAAGGGTTCGCACGTGGGATGGGCCTGGCCGACGTCGAACCAGTGCTGCGCGCGGTGGACAAGCTCGACAAGGTCGGGCCCGACGTCGTCGCCGAGCTGTTGGGCACGGAGGCCGGAGCCAGCGCCGCGCAGGCCGCCGCCGTCCTGGAGCTGGCTGACCTGCGTGGCGCCGACGAGTCGGTGACCGACGCTGTGGCCGCCCTGGCGGCACGCCACAGCGTCGCCGACGAGATGCTCACCACAGGCCTGGGCGAGCTGGCAGCACTGGTGGGAGCGGCTGCGCGCCGTGCGCCTGGCACGGTGGTCGCCGACCTGAAGATCGCCCGTGGCCTGGACTACTACACCGGGTCGGTGTACGAGACGGTGCTCGTGGGCCACGAACAGCTCGGATCGATCTGCTCCGGTGGCCGGTACGACACCCTGGCCTCCGAGGGCGCCCGCACGTTCCCCGGTGTGGGCCTGTCGGTCGGGGTGACCCGCCTGGTGTCGCGCCTGCTGTCGGCGGACCTGGTCACCGCCACCCGGCCGGTCCCCTCCGCAGTGCTCGTGGCGGTCGTCTCCGAAGAGACCCGCGACGCCTCGGACCTGGTCGCCCTGGCGCTGCGCTCGCGTGGTGTGCCGGTGGAGGTCGCCCCCGCCGCGGCCAAGTTCGGCAAGCAGATCGCCCACGCTGACCGCCGCGGTATCCCCTACGTCTGGTTCCCCGGCGAGACCGACGAGGTCAAGGACATCCGCTCCGGCGACCAGCAGCCAGCCGACCCGGACACCTGGACCCCGCCCACCGACGACTGGTGGCCGCGGGTCGTCCCTGCAGCACCAGACCGCTGAGTTATCCACAGGCCCTCCACGCGGGGCCTGTGGGCTGTGCCATGCTCGAGGGTATGTTCACCTGCGCTGATGTGCTCGACGACCTGGGCGACGACGCACCATCTCCCCCTGTGCTGCTGTACCGCGCCGATATCCCGCCTGACACCTGGGCGGGGTTGCTCGCCGACGGCCACTACCGACGGCTCACCGACGGCTGTGCCCTGCGCGCCGACGTCACCGAGGATGTCGAGCACCGTGCCTGTGCCCTTCCCGGCCCGTTACCGGCACGGTCGGTGGTAGCCAGGACCAGCGCGGCCTGGGTGCACCTGGGTGGGGTGGCACCTGGCCGTGTCGACCTGGTGGTCCCCCCAGGGCGCCGTGTCGACCCGTCGCTGGACTGGCGCTGCACCGAGGCAACCTTGACCGCGGCCGACGTCGTGACAGTGGGCGGCCACCCGGTGACGACCGTGACCCGGACCCTGTTCGACCTGGCCTTCGCCCCCGACGCTGCCCATCTCTGGACAACCCTCGTCGCCTTGTGCGACTCCGGCGCGGACCCGGCGTCCGCGCTGGCAGCCGTCACCAGCCAGCGCGGCTCACGCCAGGCGCGCAGTCTCCTGGCACAGCTGGTGCCCTGACCCCACAGTGACCCTCACACGTGCACCGCAGGTTCGACAGCCGCTTTGGCACCGGTGATGCGGTACACGTCGTACACGCCTTCGACCTTGCGGACCGCGTCGAGCACTGACGCCAGGTGCGACGGCTCAGCCATCTCGAACAAGAACCGCGACAGGGCGACACGGTCGCGGGACGTCGAGACCGCTGCGGACAAGATGTTCACGTGGTGGTCCGACAGCACCCGGGTGACGTCGGAGAGCAACCGGGCACGGTCGAGCGCCTCGACCTGGATCTGCACCAAGAACAGGTGGGGGTCGTCGGGGTCCCACTCGACATCCACGATGCGGTCAGGCTCGCGGCGCAGCCCCTCGATGTTCACGCAGTCGATCCGGTGCACCGAGACCCCTGAACCGCGGGTGACATACCCGACGATCGGGTCTCCGGGCACAGGGGTGCAGCATTTGGCCAGCTTCACCCACACGTCGTCCAGCCCGTGGACAGTGACCCCTGCACCCTCACGGGCCTTGCGTTGCAGCCCTGGCCGGGCAACCTCGGCGAGGTCCTCTTCGTTGGCCGGCTCGCCGCCGATGGAGGCCACCAGGCGCGACACGACAGTGGTCGCTGCGACCTGGTTCTCGCCGATCGCCGCGTACAGGGAGGTGACGTCGACGTAACGCATCTCCTGGGCCAGCGTGACCAGGGCCTCGTGCGACAGCAGCCGCTGGATCGGCAGGTTCTGCTTGCGCATGGCCTTGGCCATGGCGCTCTTGCCGCGTTCGACAGCCTCTTCGCGGCGTTCTTTGGAGAACCACTGGCGGATCTTGTTACGGGCCCGGGGGCTCTTGACGAACGTCAGCCAGTCCTGCGAGGGCCCGGCAGTCTCGGACTTGGACGTGAACACGTCCACGACGTCACCGTTCTCCAGCGCCGAGTCCAGCGGCACCAGACGTCCGTTGACCCGTGCGCCCATCGTCCGGTGGCCGACCTCGGTGTGCACGGCGTAGGCGAAGTCCACCGGGGTGGACTCCTGCGGCAAGGCGACGACATCGCCTTTGGGTGTGAACACGTAGACTTCCGAACCCGCGATCTCGAACCGCAGCGAGTCCAAGAACTCTGAGGGGTCGGCGGTCTCGCGCTGCCAGTCCACGAGCTGGCGCAACCAGGCCATGTCGGAGGGCAGGTCGACCTCTTCGGTCCGGGTGGACTTGGAGTTCTCCTTGTACTTCCAGTGCGCTGCGACGCCGTACTCGGCACGCCGGTGCATGTCGTGCGTGCGGATCTGGACCTCGACCGGTTTGCCGTCCGGCCCGATCACCGTCGTGTGCAACGACTGGTAGAGGTTGAACTTCGGCATCGCGATGTAGTCCTTGAACCTGCCCGGCACCGGGTTCCAGTGCGCGTGCAGCACCCCCAGGGCTGCGTAGCAGTCGCGGACCGTGTCGACCAGCACCCGCACGCCGACCAGGTCGTGGATGTCGGCGAAGTCGCGGCCCCGCACGATCATCTTCTGGTAGATCGAGTAATAGTGTTTGGGCCGACCAGTGACCAGGGCTTTGATCTTGGCGGTGCGCAGGTCGCCGATGACCTCTTCGCGCACTTTGGTCAGGTACTCCTCGCGAGCCGGAGCACGTTCGGTGACCAGGTGCACCAGCTCATCGTAGACCTTCGGGTACAGCGTGGAGAAGGACAGGTCCTCCAGCTCCCACTTGATGGTGTTCATCCCGAGGCGGTGGGCAAGAGGGGCGTAGATCTGCAGCGTCTCGTGCGCGGTGCGTTCGGCGGACGACGTCGACACGTGCTGCAGGGTCCGGCAGTTGTGCAGCCGGTCGGCCAGCTTGATGACCAGCACGCGGATATCGCGCGCCATGGCCACGACCATCTTGCGGACCGTCTCGGCCTGGGCGTCGTCGCCGTAGGTGACTTTCTCCAGCTTGGTCACCCCGTCGACGAGCATGGCTATCTCTTCGCCGAACTCTTCGCTCAGCTGTCCCAGGGAGTAGTCGGTGTCTTCCACCGTGTCGTGCAGCAGGGCCGCAGCCAGGGTCGACGGCATCATGCCCAGCTCAGCCAGGATCGTGGCCACCGAGATCGGGTGGGTGATGTACGGGTCGCCGCTCTTGCGCAGCTGGCCGCGGTGGGCACGTTCGGCGACGACGAACGCCTGCTCGATCACCGCGATAT
>Ga0123354_10000132_pt1 | contig 56548 bp, 28 predicted proteins | sample TergutLab28metaG_2_FD_97872 | JGI IMG/M metagenome (GOLD analysis project Ga0123354, IMG submission 97872) | Labiotermes labralis P4 segment gut microbial communities from Petit-Saut dam, French Guiana - Lab288 P4 | ecosystem: Host-associated > Arthropoda: Insects > Digestive system > Gut ... | reverse complement strand
TTGGTTCTACAAAATTGGGCTTCCATAATATAATGATCTATGTTGATATTCTGAAGTTCAAAAGCCTTCAGGTGATGCTCAGTGAGACATAAAACATGCGGTAAATTTGGAAACAAATGACTCAACAATTCACGATGTTTTTCTTCAAAGCTTCTTATGTTTTGATGAAAATTTTTAAAGTAGTTTCCCTTTGACAATGAGTGATTTGACAATTACACTATCCTGGCCCACATTTAACAATATATGCTTTTCTATGGTGCTTATACATTTTAGATTGTCTCATCTGATAAAGAGGTAACCACTTTTCCTGAATGTATATATCTGCACCTGACCACCTTTGTTCCAACAAAGTAATATGTGGACCATAGGCATATTCAGTGTTGCTGGGTCAACAGCATTCATTACCAATGTGAATACAGTCTGAAAACATCATTCAGGTACAACTGATTGTTCCTTTCAAGCTCATAACTAAGGCATGTTAAGTTCTATAAAATAACATCATAATTCTGTGCCTGTATATGTAGTTATTATGTTTACTCTGTATTTATATGATTTATGGCACTATGCAGGTGCTCACTAAATGAAAACAAATTACTTTTTAAATAACTGCGAGTCTAAAGATTTCATTTCAAAATTGATCATACTGCCCTCACCATATGCAAACTGCTGAACTGTATTATTGCCATAGAGCTCTTAATTCAGTATGTTTATTTTCATTTATTACAGATTACTTGAAATCACCTGTAGCTGGTGCACTTAGTGATAACTATTCACAGACTGTAAATGAAGACACTAAGAACCCAGATGCTGTGTTCCAGAAAGTCCAGAGTTTTTTGGAAGTGAATAGTAACTTACAAACTATGATGCAAAAACTACGAGAACAGAACAAATTGCTTGTATCAAGTGATTCTGAATTAAAGAAAATGGCAGAAGATATAAGAAGACAAGCACTTGCTGCTTTAGAGTAACTCTGTTTAACTTATTTAATAGCATATTCGTGTGCCAAATTTTGTAAAGAAAGGAAACTTGTTCCTGAGGTGATATGTGTGGAGACACATCTGAACCATGGATACATGGAGCCTCATAAGCGGGTGTGTGATACTGTTCAAAGACAATGTTATTTTGTACAACGCTTTCTGTAAAATTCATTCAAAATGAAAGTCACTGATTTTGTTTATAATGCATAGCATGTAGTATGAGATAAAAATTGAGTTCCCATTGCAAATTAATTATCAAAATTTAACTGTGAGCCCAAAGCGCAGGTTTTATGGAAAATTGAGAAATGTTGATCTAGAATGCACATATTCCTTCTTGTTTGTTGTATGACAGGAAATAAATAATAAATTAGTTTCCTTTGTGCAAATATACAATGAAATCTGTAATGCAAAAACTGTGCAGTCTATATAAAGACATTTTCTGCCCAACATGGCTTCCACTAAGTCTCTTTGGCAACGATTAGTTGTTCATTACTTTCATCACAAAATTCTGTAGGTACTGTCATTAGCCAGTCAGTGCATCATCCTACTGCCTATTGTTTTATGCCTTTAATATTGTGTGTGTTTTGCTTCACATAAGTGCAAGTTTTCTAATGGCAGAGTTGGTGGTTATGATGGTGGTGGTGCCAAATTGTATTTTCCTAATGTCGACTGCATATAAATCACTGCATTAAGGCTGCTAGGACATATGTTTTTCAATACTGTATCTTCTGTTAATAGACCAGTGTCTATACGATGCATTAATTTGGTCAAAGCTGTCACCTGTAACAACCTTACTTTTATAGACTGTAATAAATCGGAAAATATAAGAGTAAAAAATGTTTGAATTGCCTTACATAGTCTGTAATAGATTCAGTTTTGGTTTGTTTAAACCTAAGGAATAATTTGTCCCATTCAACAAGGTCAAAATCAGGTGCTATCCTATCACAGACCATGTTTATCCCACACATCAACTAAGCAAATGTGGAAATCGTTCATAATACAAGGGGCATTACTGCTCGCTTTATGATTGGATCAGATATGAGTTAACAATGTGACAGTGTACATATTCTCACACTTACTAACAACTGGTTCAGAACGTGGAACAATTTAATGTTAGGACTATGTTTTGATGAAATTTTGTGATGTTTAAAGTATGTAATTCCTGTGGGTTCCAAGAATTACACGGATTGTGACAGGAACCTCAGTCTGTATGCGGATATTCATGGGTACCATTATTCACCATGAAACGGTATTCTATTTTTATTGTAGTATCAGTGAAAATAAGATCTATTACATGGTTTATCCCCAAAATTTTTTCCTTTTTGTCTTCATATTTATTCATATGATGTAATGCAAGCCAAGGTTCTATTGTTCTGCCAGAGCAGTCATTTGATATGCTGGGGAGGCCTATTGAGGACACATGTTTCAGATGTATTAAGATGACAGATTTGCTGCTACTGGTTGTTAAATATTAAGGAGAAAGGTAATGTAGACATGGTATTTTATTAATTATCACTGCAAGTAAGCCCAGTTAGTGCCAAAAATTCTATAGCCAGCACACAGAGTTGTGCTGATGTTAATAAAAAAGTGTGGGCCAAATGAAATAGTACTTTAATGACAATATGCATGGTGCAGTGGAGACAAGAAGCCTTTAGCTTGCAAGTAGCTGAGAGTGCTGGTGTGACTTGGCAAGCTCGTGCCAGTCACGTATCCTACGTAACACACTGAAGGCAGCAGGATTCATTCTTCACACAAAGCACTGCTCAACCAACACACAGCAATGAATACGACAAAAAGCAACTAATTATTCATAAAGGCATCTTCCAATAACTCACTCAGAGGTAAAAAAATGTCTACATATGAATTGAATTAGTTGAATATCCCAATTGTCTGTGATGTTACGCATCGTCGAGAGGTAAATAGTAACTATTTACCAACTGACATGCTAAAACTGGTCAAAGGTAGATATTTGGCAGTCATCAAACTCGGATCTTCAGTATCACTGTCAGAATCTTCAATATCACAACTGAATGAATAAAGTTACACAATGGTTTAACCTTGAGGTAGTTTACCCTTAAAAGCACCATTGTAAATGATGTACCATCTGCTATGAACACTAAAACCCTCTTCATTCTGTCCAGGAATTCTAGTTCCAATGCATCTTTCATATTATTCTCTTAAAAAACAACATTAACTGATTAATCAATATATCTGCCAACAAATTTACTGAACAAAATACAATTCATAACAATGAAAGTATTAAAATTCCTACTTGTTTCAGCATCAGGGTGCCATCCTCAGGGGTGTACAGAATACAGGAATGTAAGCCCAGCATGTTAGTCTAGGTGTTACACTGCCTGTAATACCTAGACTAACATGTTTGGCTCATATTCCTTTGCTCTGTAACACCCTGAGGATGGCACCTGGATGACAAAAAATGTGGGAGTATTAATACTTGTTATGAACTGACATATTTGAAATGCATTTGTTGGCAGATGTATTTGTTGTAAGCATATATATATATATATATATATATATATATATATATATACACACACACACACATACAATATGAATAATATAGCATTAACTGAGTTGTCTTTATAATGGACAAGCAGTATGTTTCCTGTATGTAAAAGAACTGAATTTTTGAATAATATTTACAAAAACGTCAGGCTTCCCAAAGGGTTAAGTGATGCCATAAAATAAATCCATTTATTTATTGGACCCAAAACTGACAATGGTTTGAGTTATTTATGCCCATTTAACAGTGATTTACTGGATTTCTAGCTGTTATCAAGTTTAGACACCAATATAATGAGACAGTAACAGAATTCAAATAAACATGAAGCAGTTGTTCATACCAGTAACAACACAAAAGTGGAGAAACGTAAATCACATACATAAATATTACAGTCATTAGGAGGGAATATAACAGAAGTAACATGGCTCTTCTTTAATCTCACAGGTACACTGAGAAGTCTGAATGTCAAGAGAACATTACTAGCTTTCTCATATCACCAGTGAATACACTAAAAACACAGATGCCTAGTATGGGGCAAATATGTGAAATACGGCTTTGCACAGAGTGGTCTGATTTCTGAATGTAAAGATTAATCACCTTACCTTGCTTCATTGCTGATACTGAACTAAATGTTCCTGTCCCACTGAGAAAGCAATTGCCTAAATGATTATGGCACCAGTGGCTGTTACATCTTGACACAGCACCCTTCATCAGATATACTTGAGAATGTGTGCAGAACATGCTGGGACGTATATAGGTTTTAGATATGGCACATAGCCGCATGCAGTCATGCTTCTACCATCTGTAACGCATTGACTCAATTATGACTGTGTCACTGATGCTGACTGCTGTCTTATTTATTGATTATCCTTATTTTATAGAGTAGTGTTCTATCAAAGAACTGGTATTGCCCATTAAGTTATCAGCTCTGACAGTCTGATTTCTGCAGTAATACTGACAGTAATTACAAGGCACATTTAAGAAGTTTTACTACATTGGATATTTGATGTGCATGAAAAAAATAACAACCACTGTTACTATGCCTGAAATGTCTGAAAACAATTGAATGTTGCAATCACTTAACACATTGTATTTAGGACAAATAAGGCTACATGTTTTGGCTAAAAATTATAAGCCATATTACTCTAATTATGAGAGTACAAAAAGGGTATATTGTACAACTGTATTTCAGGTTTGAGGTCCCCACCTTTACAATTTAAAATACACATGCAGTGTAAAAGATATAGAATGCCTAAAACATAAAATTTGAAGTTTGTAAAACATCAAAAATATTAACTAGAATAATTTGATGTAAGCAGTTAGATATAAAATTCTTGGAAGCAATGTGTGTATATTGCAGTTGGATCATCCAAGTGTAGAAAAGTGCACGTATAGTGGGATAACCTTCAGTTCTTTAATCGTGTGTTGCAATGTTTTTGTGTCTGTTACTTGTTTTAAGAATGTCAGTAAGGTTGTTGAAAATTGTTTAATATTACTTAGATCTTGGTGTAATATGTCACTTTTACAGATCCCAATACACATCTGAATTTGCTTCATGCTTGATTGCCTTATTCTTACTGAATAAAATTTTGTGTTTACTAATTACAACATTCATTTTTATTTAATAATGCATTGGGTTTGTGCCACCTTAAAGTAACATCTACAAATCTCACAATATTGTTTGTACCATGCATATCTATCAAGTTACTATCGAAACAATGATTCAACAATATGCACCTGTAACAGTTCAAAAAATTCTTATACAGTCAGACTGCATTCCAACATGTTTTGGTGGAACCCACCACCACCTTAAGTCTACCTCCACATACCAAAACACTGCTATTCTAAGCTGTCTGTCTTATCATACACACAAATTCACTTCACATCCCCATCAACACAGAGATTGCTAAACAAAAATGTGCAGCACTCCTGAATGTGTCAAGCACTGTGAAAATCAGAAAGTAGGAGTTTGCACTTGCACAATAGATGTTCATATATTAGTGTGTGTGTGTGTGTGTGTGCATGCGTGCACGCGCTTGTTTATATTATGGTAGGCACAACATAAACAAGCGCATGCACGCACGCGCACACACCCCAATATATGCCAAGTGTTGTGCAAGTGCCAACTCCTTATTTCTTGATTTCCAGTGCTTGACAGCTTGAGGAGTGCTGCACTTCTGTGTTCAGCAAGCTGTGCGTTGATGAGGGTGAATCTATGTGCATGATAAAATAGACAGCTTACAACAGCTGTGGTTTGGTTCATGGCAGTGGACTTCCCTGATGATGGTGGTGGCCGCCATCAAAACATGTTGGAATGCAGTTTGTATAAGAATTTTTCTAACAGTTATATGTGCAAGTTGTTGGATCAGTTATTAGATAACATCTACAGAGTTGCCATTTGATATTACCCATTAAATTATATCGTATAATATGACTACACTTAACTTATCAAACACAAATAAACAAGAATTAATTGAATCAACATTTGACATTGTATGTACAGAAGGATATTGAAACTAATGTCCTTGTTAATTATTACCTGCGGGGAAATTGTTATGCTATGGATGTTACAATTAATTACCAAGGGTGCAAATTTTAAAATAGGTGTCAGTTACACATTCTGTTGCTGGTGTGTGAGTATGGAAAGTTAATTTACAAACATTTTCTGTAATAAGTTACTTAATTATAATGTACAAAGGCTTTACAAACAGCATTTTCCATATTCAGCAGGAAGCCAACAGAAAGATTTGGATTACATTTAGATATTTACAGCACAACTAATATTACTGAAAATACCAATTATTGAGTCGTGGATGGAAGAGTTCTTTGAGATCTCTAAGTCATATGATATTACAGTTTGTAATCTTATTATTTACATAATGTGTACCATGATACTGAAAGTTACAGGCTTTTATGTACACATTTATTGAAAGTAACTGATATGAGGACTAAATCAAATTCAAGTTCCACTCACTTCCAGGCTTCAGTATTAGTTATGGATAATTTAGCTGCTTTATGCTTTGGTTGTCAGTGTACGTCCCACGATTTACTAAGCTGTGTCACCACCGGTATGGGTGCCAGCAATATTAAGTTGGCTGACAGATTTGATATGTAATGAAAATATGAAGTGATGGACCCTGTATTGGAGGTAGAGAAAATGAAACCAGAAACAGGTTATGGTGTAATACATACGTATCCCAGTCATCCCAATTTTCCCAGCCAGTTGTGGCTTAATGGGTTGTAAAGAGCTGTGTTCCATTATCTCACAAAATTTGGTTCATGACACCAAATATCCTGGATTTTGAAAGTCATAAAATTATGACATTTCTGACAATGTGTACAAACATTTTCACTTTTCTATGGTCGGAGAAAAACAGTTACACAAGTAGGATCGCCATCAACTAGTCACTTAAAGAAAGGAACAGAAGAGGGAGAGGAAATTGTTTAGATAAGCAGCTACAGACTCTGGACTAAGAAGAACAGATATGTAAAGAAAAATCAGTGAACTGAATGTCTGAGTTGGATTAGTTTTATCATTGTATCTTTTTTTTTTAAATCTCTGTGTAGAATTATCATATTCTACTAACCTTAATAAATTACCGTTTTAAAATTATGTGATGGAGTACCCCCATCTACATATTATTAAGTGTCCTGTTTTGGTTTCAAAAACTGGGATACCTAATAATGTAGCAGTTCTCTACTAGCAGTCTGATGCTTAGGTAACTGTCCCTCTACTTTCAGTGTTGTAAATTTAAATAGTGACACTTGTGTTAGAGTAGGATGCTGTCACATTCCAACACTTGCAGCATTTAACATTTTACCAAATATATATGAACACCATCAGAACACATCACTTTCTTCACTTTACTGTGAATGTGAGTCATTCATTTTTATCATCTACATGTTTAAAACAGCAAATGAAGCAGAAATATTGCAGTATCAATATTCAACAACATATTTCAGTAACAAGAATGATGTTAAGGCTATTAAAAGATTAAACTGATTTACAATTATCAGTATTAATATCTTACAGGTATTTTTGTCAATTATCAGTCTATCAATATTCCTATATATTATTAAGCAAGCTTACTGATTAGTGTCTATGATATATAGCAAACCATAAGTGCAACTACTTCAAGGTCATTGTCTTCTGAAGTGAAGGTGATACCTATGAACAAACCAGAAATAGTAGGGTTTATATCCGAAGGTGGGATGATATTAAATATAGAGGAGATATAGCTGACAGTAATAGTAGTGTGTTTTAAGAGGATATGGACTAGTGTAATTGAGATCTAAGTAACAGTCACAGACCTCGAAGTAGTTAAGATAATGAAGGACTGCTGTAGCACAAGGCACCAACATTTACCAACACAGCTGAATAAGCAGATAAATCAATCAATAACTCCATTCCTGATCAAATAACTGGCAGTAAATTAATTTCATATTCTACCACTGAAGGTGATAACTTTTTCTGTATCATAACTTAAGCAAAACCTGACTGTACAACATAAGTATCCAACTTTCTTCCAAACAAGTGAGCAACTTTTCATGGTGAATAACAAAGTTTAGCATTTGCCATACTTATTTGCACAATATCTACCCTTGTTATCCTAATTCCTTCTATAAAATTTGTAGTATAAACATACACAAAATCCTTGTATTTTTTAAATTGTTTTCAAGAGGTGAATACATACTGAGAAAGCCATTTATTGCCAGACAGGTTTTATGCACCTTATTCACCACCAACTTGTCACCTCAGTGATTATAGGTGTTGCAAGAAATACATTTGTGATGCACCATCTAAGCAGGGATAATTTTTGAGACAATAATCCATTACACAAGAACATAAACCCTGCAAACAACATCCTTACACCAATATCTCCTGTACACTAATTGTGATATCTTCATTAATATCCTAATATCATGAATATTCGAAAATATATAATATATCTTTGACATTCAACAGAAATACTACACAATGCTAAAAAGTAAACTCACAAATACTTAACAATTATAAATTAATATTCCAAATTACACCGCCCTCAACATCCAGGTACAAACAACATTTGTTTAACTATTCAGAGGTTTACAGGTCTCATCATGAGCAGGTTAGTGTATTAGATAGATACAGATATGCCACACACTTCAAGTACATTCACTCCCTCAGTCAGGAGAGCACCCCAAATTTTTTGTTGAGGGGGAGGGGGGCTGACCCTGAGGCTATATATCATTTATGCTTGACTTTAAAAATAGTGTTATAAAAATAATGTAATAAATACAACTATAACATAACAGAATTTGTAACTGCATTTATATACATATAAATGTAACTATATGTACCATGATTCACTCACAAAATTTAAAACACAAGATCTAAACTACTTGGTTTTCGTAAGTTCTCTAGAAGACTTCTTACATTTTTTATTTTCTTTCTCAAATATCTAATGTACTAGTCATAAGCCAATTTCAGTGGCTGATATGTCTGATATCATCATGCCAACAAAATCTGTGTTTTTTTAAATTTTGATAGGGGTGGGGTGGGGGGAGCTGCATGCTGGCAGCCAACCCTTTGTGTGCATGCCTGCCCTCTGTTAACACTATGCCCAGACATAAATGAAGAGTTCTGAGATGTCCATGCCCCCATCTAAGCCAAAACAAATTATGTATGCATGACTGATACAATGATTTTTAATTTCTCAAGGTTTCCATGTACTTCATTAAGCACCATATATGTTGCATGTTTCAGTTCTCACAAGATCATTCCAAAGTCACCAATTTTACTCTCTTCTGCAACATGATGCCATGTGGTGTGTTCATGGATGCTGGTATGAATAATTCTAATGGGAGAAAAGCAGACAGAACATACGTTTTAGGTGTTTAAGAATATTTCTATGGATGGCCCATGAGTTTTGTGTTTATATAATAAGATACAGAACTCCTCACCTTATATTATTCAGGTGATCAAATCGAGAAGAATGAGATGGGCGGGTCATTTAGCACGTATGGGGGAGAGGAGAGGTGTATACAGGGTTTTGGTGGGGAAACCTAAGGGAAAGACCACTTGGAAGACCCAGGCGTAGATGGGAGGATAATATTAAGACGGATCTTCAGGAAGTAGGATGGGAGGCGTCGACTGGATTGATCTGGCTCAGAACATGGACAGGTGGCAGCCACTTGTGGATGTGGTAATGAACTTTCAAGTTCCTTAAAATGCGGGGAATTTCTTGACTAGCTGAGAACCGGTTAGCTACTCAAGAAGGACTCTGTTCCATGGAGTAAGTAAATAAGCAAGTAAGTAAGTATAATAAGATACAGATTTAATTTAATGATATGAATATATTCTAATTAAATTTTTATCAAAATTGGTGGGGGAGGGGCAGATGGTTGGCTTCCTCCCACCCCCCATTGTTGACTATGAACCTGGTATAAATCCACAGTTTCGGGGGAACCTGCTGCTACAATGTATCACCCTGAAAACGGAGGCAGCATGTTCCTTCGCAACGTAGGTAAATTTGTACCAGTTTACATGGCACCACATCCCAGAAAGTGGTAATCTTTGTGATCACTCTCATTAGAACCTGGAATCAAACTGAGTTTCCTTTTTGAGCGCTTACTGTAATAACTACCTCCATGGAGCAAGGCCCTTCTTAGAAAACTATTAGATACCTCGGCTAGTCAAGGAATTTCCCACATTTTACACAACCAAAAGTTCAGTACCGTGTTCACTAGAGCCTTCTACTTGCCCTAAGCCAGTTGAATCCAGTCCACAAATTCTGTTTCTTTAGGATCAACTTTAGCATTAATCTTCCATGTATGCCTAGATTTTCAAAATTAACGGTTCCTTCAGGTTTCCCCACCAGAACCCTATGTGGATGCCACATTCTATGCCCATCTTACCCTCCCTGATTTGCTTATTTTGTGATGAAAACACAACAAATGGGATTTTGGAATGTTCATTAACTGGAGTCACCTTATGGAACTGCATCCTTCCAGTGAAATAAAATCCAGGGAAAACTTGAAAGGTAAAAAGGTAAAGTTATCTCTATCCTCGCTATGAAGGCATGTAAGGGGAATAGAGGTTTAACTCCACTCATTATTAACCTTGGTGCTAGATGGAGGTCACTAGTATACAACACACCCCACGCAATTTACCCCCCCCCCCATGGGAGAGAACCCTCTACCCATTGTGTAAGAGGTTGGATGGGTCCAAGAGCCAGTCTGGAAAATTTGGAGAAGAGAAAAATACCTTGCCTCTGCCGAGATTCGAACCCTGGCCTGTCCAGCTCATGGCCTAGTCACCATACAGACTATACTATGCCAGCTCCCAGAAAACCTAAAAGCTAACAACTAAAATCTCATTTAGATTACATTACAATAGTGCTCACAAAACGGCCAAAAAACAAACTCTCAATAAAACAGACAATAAAAATTGGATATAACAACATTATCTACACACCCATTGAACTAACAATATCAAATGGCAACTGCAGTACATTCATGACGTAAGATAAGACTAAAATGACATCAGTAGACATGATTTCACTTCATCAGTATTGCTCTTGTAATACGCCACTCCCACGGTTTATGCGATTATGCTGTAGGCACCATTATAAATTAAACCATGCGTTTCAGTATGCACAAAACATTGCAGTTCATGAAATGCCTTGCAGAGGAACACAGTGTAGTCAGAGCGTGCACTTTCCATATCCCTACCGCAGACAAGTCATACGTGTAACACAAACTCAGTCCACTGCTAAAACTTCACTGTCTGTGCATGTGAATGATTTTGTTATTTAGTCTATAGCCATCCTTCACAAGATGACTACGGAAGAGTCTTAACAGGAGTGGGTGATTTCTTGTCCACAGTCTAGCCATCCCTAAGAAGATGGCAACAAAAGAGTCTAAAGCAAGTGACAGAACTGTCATCCAGTCTGCAGTCATGCCTTACAAAATTGCACCAAAAAAGTCTAAAGAAAGGAAGTAATTTGTCACTCACAGTCTTTAGCCACCTGTTAAAGGATGGCACTGAAAAAGTCTAAAAGAAGTGCATGATTTATCATTAATGGTCTGTAGCCACCCATTATAGGATGGCACTGAAAAAGGTTAAAGAACTGAATGATTTGTCATTCACAGTCTATTGCCCATCCTTTACAAGATGAAAGTTTATATAAAGTGTGTAATTTGTCATGTACAGTCTGCAGGCATACCTTACCAGGCAGAAACAATGAAGTCTAAAGCGTATGTGTGATTTGTCATTCACAGTCTACAGCCATGCCTTATATGATGGCACTGAAAATGTCTCAAAGCAAGTGAATGACTTGTCATTCACAGTCCATAGCCATGCCTTACAAGATGGCACTGAAAATGTCTCAAAGCAAGTGTGTGATTTGTCATTCACAGTCTATAGCCATGCCTTATAAGATGGCAATAAAAATGTCTCAAAGCAAGTGAGTGATTTGTCATTCACAGTCTATTATACATCCCTTACACGATCACACATAAAAAGTCTACAGCAACCTTGTGATTTGTCATTCGCAGTCTATAACCATCCCCTACAAGATGGCACTAAAAAGTCTAAAGGAAGTGAGCCGTAATTCAAATGATGTGCACGACAAATGTGATCGGCCTGAGTTAAGATTATAAACCAACTCCTGAGAAACTGAACAACCTTATGGACAACTACATATTGGGATATATAAACAACAGAACATCCTGTCTTTCTTCATATAACTACATCTAGACACCAACTATCCATTAAATTAACTATATTTATTTAAACCAAAATTTTATCACAGAAGCAACATGTATAAAAATGAAACAAACATAACTGTAAACACTGAGATCTTAGTTTAGCATAGTAGTTGTATAACTTTTGTTTTACCAAAGTATTTTAGCCTGATAATGACTCATTAGGGTTGAAACATTTTGTAGTAAAATTACTACAGTAAAGTTGTGCTAACACTTTATAGTTATTAATTAACTATATGACAACACAATGGGATGTCTAACTTAAAATTGTAAGTTCTTGTCACAGTCTATGACCTTCCCCTACAAGATGATACTGAAAAGGTCTAAAAGAAATTGTCATTTGCAGTCTGTAACCATCCTTTACAAGATGGCACTGAAAAAGTCTAAAGGAAGTGAATGACTTGCCATTCAAGGTCTATAGCCATCTCTTACAAGATGACACTGTTGAAAGTCTACAGGAAGTGTGATTTATCATCCACAGTCTAGAACAATCCCTTAACAACTGGGAGAAAGTCTCAAGGAAGCGAGTGATTTGTAATCCATAATATACTGCCATCCCTTACAAGATGACACTGAAAAAGTCTACATGAAGTGTGATTTGTAATCCACAGTCTATTGTCATCCCTTACAAGAGGACACTGGAAAAGTCTACAGGAAGTGTGTGATTGTTCATTCACAGTCTGTAGCCACCTGTTAGGGTATGGCACTGGAAAAGGCTAGAGGAAATTAGTGATTTGTCATTCGTAAGTCTGTAGTCATCCCTTTGCAGATGGCAACATGAAAGTATAAAGCTCTTGTGTGATTTGTCATTCATGAGTTCAATGAACTTGTTAAGAACTGCTAAGAAGCTGTCATAACTGAATAAACAATAGGTTCATTGAACCTAAGATGTCTGAAACAGTGAAAAATGAGAAAGTTCTTACCAGTAAAATACAGATTACATTACTTTCTTTAACGAAGAGGCTGAAGAGATGGCAGCAGTGCATTGACCACTAGCATCAAGAGTGGTGATGATCTATACATGACACTGTATGCAGAAAAGATAGCATCTAAACAGCCACTCAAAAATGAAACCTTCTTCAAAACTGGTAGAAACTACAGTTCTTAATGTTGCTGCAAGTAACATCCATGAATGCAATATCAACATCCTAATATATGGCTATATTTATCAATATATATTGCTTTTTACCCGATTAAATGCATGTCATTGTACTGGTGTGTACAGAGTGGTCAAAAGTCAGTTCACAGCTTCATAAAATGTACACTAAAATATGTTTAACATTTATTACTTACCAGATTTATAAAAACTGTTTGAAAAGAGATCCTCCATATTAAATCCACAACTCACAACACTGTGATACCATTTGACAAGTTGACTGGCATTTCTCTATTACTCTGTATGGGCTTCAAACTGATGAGTATGTTTCTGGTTTAAGTGACAGCTATTTATTTATGAGTTTGTATAGTTGATTACCCAATTAATAATAAAATAAAAAGTTTAGCTCGCTATCATCTGACACACTTGCCTTCATTATAATATGAATCCTATGAGAAAACCAGTTTTAGTTTGTAATGTAAATAATCTAAAATGCATTTGTCGCATAAATCGAGGGAGTAGTGTACTTTGTAAGAAGATATGATTTTTATTTCCACTTCTACGTCCCACTCTACAGCAGTACATTGCTACTAAGTAAGTGCATTAAGGACGGAATCAGTTGACGATGCATCTGTCTGCTTGTAGAGTACCATATTGTTCAGAATGTAACTAACACTTTTACTAGAGTTTCACTGTATGTTTCAACCCCCTCTTATTATGAAGTGAGAAATTTCTAATCACCTACAAATCAGAAAACACAAAATTCCATTTACACTGATGGATGTTTGCTGAATTATAGGAATAAGATAAAATTTTCACTGCTCCAAAAACTAATCACAAATTCCTTACAAGCATTATTTGATTTGTGCTGTGACTGCCTGACTAAGTCTTACTAGCAACAGTATAATTCTCAGCTTTTAAATTTCTCACCAGGTGCAAATGTATTTTAATGAACAATGTCAAGAATCAGGTTTTCTTTTGGTAAAATTTGTGTGATAAAGACTGAACATATCTGAATGTTTTTAGAGCCTAAAATGTCCTTTAACATAATACATTGTTATGTTACATTCAAGACAGTGCAGTACATGGTAAGCATTTGTTACCTTCCTATTCTTTTAACAGTTTCCTTCATCCCAACTAATGCACATTTCATACATTCTCTCACCACCATTTCTTCCGAGTTCAATATTGAATATTGAAAGGCGGGTCACTCATGTATCCGCACCAAGTGCAAGGATCTGCCGAAATAAGAAAATACATTAAATCTTGAAATACAATTCTGTATTATATAGAATGAATATATATATGAACCTGTGTCATCATTTTACAGTGAAGGCCAAACTATAATGTGTAGTACATGGCATACAGCAAAGAAGGTAAGGGAGACATTCAGCAAGGGGCCATCAGTTGTCTGACAGCATCAGATGTGTGTAAAGAGGTAAAGCAATCCCATTAAAGGCCTGGACAGGCCCAGAGGGTTCCAGGAAGTTAAGGTTCCCAGATTTCGTAACAACGGCACAGGATGGTGGTAGGTTGTCAGCCTTATGCACCGGCCTCCTTTACCCCCCGGAAATACTCCTGGTACTCATTTCTGATAGAGGCCGAGTCAACCCCAGGGCCACAGTGTGATCAGAAGGATTTTATGTCAATGAAAAATCCACTGACACCAGCTGGGATCAAACCAGCGACCCTCCGATTTGTAGCACAGCACCTTAACCACTGGGCTACCGCGGTCCCCTCAGATGTGTGTGGTCAACTTTATACTTCGGCTGCTTATAACAACAAAGAAAATTTTGCGTGCAGCAGACATGTTAGGCGACTCCCAGAACTGAACTGGGCAGCATGATAGTGGTATAATTTCTGATGTTTTCCCACAATTAAATGCCAGCTGTCCATGGACATAAAGCCAGTAGTGTTGAACCCTACATCAGTGGTGCACATAACAGATCACCCAACCATGTGACCAATAATCAGGGGGGGGGGGGGCCCCTAAAATTACCAGTAACTCCACCCCCAGTTCTCAAAAAGGGGACCCAGATTACTGTTTTCTCTCAGAAGAATGGAATGCAGTGCAAAAGAAACCACAACAAATTTTAGTATTTTGTATGTTCTGGGCCCCTCTGCACAGCAGGGTTTGCTGGGGCCTAGGTGACTGTCCTGTATTATGGAAACTGAGAACATAAGGCAGCAATTTTTAAATAATTATTCATACAGTTATCTTCTGTGTCCATGCCATGTCTGGTAAATGGGTACCTAAATTATAAAGGAAATAGCACATCTATCTTCTGAAGAGAAATGACATGAAAGTATAGGCAGTATGTTCCTCTGAAACACTGATATCGACATACCAGATGACATGGTGTTGTGACACAGAGGATCACAGTATTAACCTTCACAGTATTAACCTCCACTGCCATGAAAACCCCCCAGTCCTATGTATTACACATTTACATGAATGAGTTCTACATTTGCTTAGAGTGGGGTTTCTCAAGGCTTTTGTGTTGGTGTATCACCAAACAAAATTTAAAAATTTCAATGTACATTTTTTTTTTTGGTACAAATGCATTGAGGACTAAGTGAGCAATCAGACATTGAAACCTGTGACAAACAAGTTCCAAATTGTGAGTTAATTTCATTGGCAATAAAAAATCTGAAATATGAGAACTGAAATGTTTTCACTCTTGAGGTGACACATCCCCATTGTGCTCAGATTAATAAATATATTTAAAGGTGTTCTGTCATGCACAACACAGTCACCTTAGAAAAATACCTGTGTTATGCATGACAGAGCTCCTTTAAATACATTTAAAATTTTTTTTCATTTTAGTAATATCAAAGTTCATTTTTTGTGCAGTCTAATTAGTGTCAATTTGGAGATGGCTGACAATAAGAACAGTTACAAAATTGCTCTTGTCTGCCTACATTAGCACAATATAAAACTGCATTTTGTATGTAGGCCATTAGCCATTTTATGTGGAAGAAAAACACCGAACATAATTTCTGTAACACCAAATATTAACTACAATCTCAAATAACCATGAAGTACACCCTTCACAGTAGTGCAATGACTACACCCCATGCCATGACCATTCACATATTACACAGTAACACTGTTACTAAAATCAGTAACAATAAAATCAAACTCACCCCTGCATTTACTGTTAATTCTACCTAGGTCATGCACATGCACAAGACTTATACAGTCTACAGTTTTACGCAGATAAAGCGTATGTTGTATGGCATGTCAGCATCAGTGGCCATATGTGCCAACATACAAGAAGTCAATTGGTTGACCTGTGTTAAAATTAAATGAAACATGTTATCATATTATAATGAGCACTGACAGGCAGACTGGAGGCCAGCTTCTGAAAAAAAAAGAAGACAGGTCTGCTTAAATATAATGTTACTGAGTAAGGTTTTGTAGGGGCCTGTAATTGGGGTCTTATAACACAACAAGACAGATCATAAGGATTTATAAAAACAACATTAGCACTATGTATAACACACATGGCAAGCTTGTGTCATTCTGGAGAGCCAGAATGTGGAGCAATCACCTTCAAGAAAGACACACGACATGCCACGAAGATGAATCATGAAGTGTTGTATGTCATAATGTAGGCATTTCACAAGGTTGTGTTAGATGGTAAGGGATTCACCACCCTGTGTACAAATACATGCCGGGTCACCACACAAAAATGTCCATGTGTTAGATATAAATAGTATACCACACTGTACAAATACATACTGGGTCAGAACACAACAAATGTCCATGTGTTAAATATGTGGGATTCACCACACTGTATACAAATACATGCTGGGTCACAACACAAGAAATGTCTATGTGTTTGGTGAATATGACCAATCTATAGCCCTTTCCCCTTCCTGTTGGATATGAAGAAGGATGCACTCAGAGTGGTTCACCATTCACAATTTGTTACACAAGGAAGAGCGAACAGCGTACAGATCGTTATGGGATGGTTTTACTTATGCTGAAATTAAAAACATGAGTTAACATCGGAAAAAATGGGTGTGAATATCCCTCAATTATGAATGATGAAATGTCGTCATGAATGACACCCTTGGATGGTTGATGACATTCTGTAGCCTTGATAGCTACCAGCAAATGCACGAGCTACAGGCAAAAACATCTGATGTTACAGAATAAAGAAGGAACAACAGTCACAGCAGATGTGTCATGAATAGATTTAAAACAATTAACAGAACTTTCTGCAATAATCTGCAGTTCTGTATCAAAGTGGTCATAATCACCTTTCAGTTTTATGAAACTAACAAGAATGTTAATGTCTGAAAACATGAAGTGGGCTATTACATTTACTATGACAAAATCCGTGCCCTTATTTATTCATGTAATATTTCAAACTTCAGACCTAGAACTAGAAAAGTTCATAATATTAAAAATGATCTTACAGAAACAGGATAGCAAGGTTTAGACTAAATTCATCTTGCTCAGGACAGGGACCAGTGAGGGGATCCTATTACTACAGTAATGAACTTTTGGGTTTCATAAAATTCAGGTAATCACTAGATGAGAAACCACTAGCTTCTAAAGAGCTGTGCTCCATGAAGTCAATATTTAGTATCAACAGGCAACTCACATGGACACTTGGACTGTTGTAACATTATAAGGGACAGCCCAGTTTACATCATCAGTAACCAAGGAGTTTGGATGCTTAACAGTGCAGCATTTGCTATGACTGCTTATATACATGATGAACAAAAATGAATGGCCAAACCTATACAAGGTGAATCCACACCACAATACAAGAAAAAAGTGTCTTTTACAGACATAGGCCTTCTGAAGCATGGTTTATAAATCATGGCATCCTCTCAAGATAAAGAGAAAAGGTGCCAAACATTTCAACCTTTAGCCTGAATGCAGGACGTTGCAAGTCTGAAAAGTCACCACCTGACTCGCTGGAAAATTCCAGGGTCATTTGAATCATCTCCATATTGTTCTGTATTCATTGTTGCAAGTGATGGATGGCACTGACTTCTGCAGCATAAAGAGTAGACTTTAGATGCCCCAGACTTAACAATCTAAGGGATTTAAATCAGGAGAAAAAGCAGCCCATGGTTTTGGTTGTCCTCATTCTACCCACTGTTCTGAAAACACATTGTACAAGAATGCCCGAAATGCAAGAAGAAAATGGGGTGGACCACCACCATGCATGAATCATAAATGTATCCTAGTCTGCAGATAAACCTCTTGCAGCAGCAGCAGCAGTAGCTCTGAAAGGACTTTTCATAGGAAATTGTGGCAAACAGCCCCAATCAGATGTGGTGGAAGAAAGTAGGGTTCCAGAAGTCTGTCTCCTACAACTGAAGGTGGACATTTTGAACATTTTCTTTAATCTTCAGGAGGCCCAAACTTGGATACCATGCTACAGAAAGCTTATGTTCATATACAATATTTCCTTTTATTGTGGCACAAATTCACCTTATGTAACTATCTTTATCATTGCACCGTGCATTTTGTAGAGTCATTTAATCAGCACACCAACTAATGAACATACATAAAAATTTTTTACATTAAAACACTTAAAATCACTCCCAACATGTTTCGATCCTAACATCATCTTCAGGGAGCTACACTGTTCCTTGCTAAAGTCACATTTTTAAAAACAATCACTGATTAATTTCCTTATATTAACAGGGTGCTGTGGCAGCATGTTGTATTGTGTAAGTGTACGCCTGACTATGGGTCAGGCGCATTCTCAGCAGCGTACACTTACACAATACGACATGCTGCCACAGCACCCTGTTAATATAAGGAAATTAATCAGTGATTGTTTTTAAAAATGTGACTTTAGCAAGGAACAGTGTAGCTCCCTGAAGATGATCTTAGGATCGAAACATGTTGGAGCGATTTTAAATGTTTTAACGTAAAAAATTTTATGTATGTGCATTAGCTGGTGTGGTAAATAAATAAAATAAATCACCTTATGTAAATTTGGATGTGCATTTTTCATTCACTCTGTAAGACCACTGGAGTACCATGAGTGAAGCAGTCAACACAACTGTTTATTATAAAAACAGTATCACTTTTTATACAAAACTGCTACATGTTTCAGCCTCTAAGGGTCACCAATGGGCAAGAATGTGGGACAGGTCGGTGGCAAACACCATATTTGAAGATGTCAAGTTTTTCTGTAAATTGATTATAAAAACAATAGAATTCTGTCCTCTTTTATTACAGTAAAAATTTGAATATTCCTTTTCTTCTTTTTCTTGTATTATGTTTGGTTATAAAATTTTAATTCAAATTTTTTATTTATAAAAACACGAATGTTGATTTTGCACAGTTGTTTATAAACTTATGATTCAATGATGTTAAATATTTGTCAGTAACTCTTTTGGCATAGAATTGTATCCCAGTATAGTTATGTATATGGTGTTTATTTATGTCTCCTATTTTAAACATGTGCAGATTTTATATCTTTTAATAAATAATTGTGTTGACTGCTTCACTTGTGGTATTTAATTTACGAACACAACAGTATATCCTCTCTTAAAATAAAACCGCTCATTGTATAATAACATACCAAAAAGTAATGCACAATTATGATACAAACAACATGAATAGAGCAGACATAACACTAGCAATACACTGAAACTCTTAACCAGATTATGAAAGAAAGCAGAACCACATCAGAGCGATTTCAACACTTATATCAGACCAGATTTGTCCATGACAAGATGAACACAATTTGTGCCAACAGTGAGGCTACACAGATGAAGTCCAGCATTACACGTGGAATAACAAGCGATATCACCTATGGTTTTCGTGTTGCAATGTGAATCACCTTACGGGGAAAACAATTTCATTTATCTAGTCATAAAGAGGGGCATGTAATCCCCTAAGAACCAATTTCTAATGCAATTTCCAGGGAATTTAAAGAAGTGTGAATAGTTTTGACATAAATTCAGAGAAAAGTTATGATTACCCAGGAATAAACATGAATTAAAATCCAAACACATGAATTTCATAGTTCAAAGTCAAAGCTACATTCTGTAGCTCATAACTAGATGAACTGCATCCAGAATGCCCCTGCTACATGTTAAGTCATAATCACAGTAGTCTCTATTTACGTGAAAAACAAAATAAACCCTAGGAGTCAACTAGTGCCTGTAAAATGAATTATTAGTCACATCTCAGTACTGTATATAGGTAATTCACACCAACTTTGTCATAAAAACTGAAGCAATTAGTATGCAATTCCCAAGCAGTTTAATAAAAAAAACCATGTGATCAAGACAACTTCTGTCAGACATGGTGTAAGAATCTGAATTACTTACACACCTGTTATTTTACATGACAATATAAATAAATGGGAATAGTTTCCCAACGCTTCTCACCAGTACCAGCCAGATTAATCTTCTTCATGTTACAAGATATAATATCAGCATCAGCAACTGCTGCTCCCCCACTCACTGGTCTGTTGGAAGAACTGGAGGGGTGTACCTGATTAGGAGCAAGTTTGACATGAGGCACTATAAGGCATCCATTAGGACCTACACCAATATTAGTAAAAAGGAGAAATTAATTTTCATTAACACAACTACAACAAATATGCAGAGGAGTTAAATTTGGGAAGCAACACTGAAATAACAATAACATAACAGTAGTATTAACATTAACACATTTAACACATTTGGGATGCAATGATTCACATATCCCTAGCGTATAAAAATTGTGGAATTTTACCCTTTTCCAACACCTAAGATGGCTGAAAATTGTGATGAATATCTCTAGTCATGCCTAATGTACTAAAACTAAGATTTTAAAGGTCTATATATTAACTGGTCTCAAATAACAAGGAAACAGTGACTTTAAATGAAATAGCACAGGGTTAACACCTAGTGTAAGTTAATAATAGTGCAGGGCTTAAAAAAATGCATCATTCCTTAGAGCAATGCAATAACAAGTATCAATGCACTACTCAGTAACAAGAAAAAGTTTCAAAACAGAATCTAAAGTACCTAGGATAAACGTGGGTTGGACTGGTGCAGTTGCAGAATATTGTACATAATGAAGGAAACTCAACAAACATATGACTAACCTTTTTTATTAATTATTTCTTGTTTCAATCTGTAAAGTAAGGTAAATAATTGTTTAAAATGTTAATTTAACAATGCCACTAATGATTCAATTAGTCAACTTTATTATCTAAAGACTGTTATCTAATTCATGGCCTACTATATATGTACAATGCAGCTTGAACATATCATGACAGTTAAATCAAAGTGTAATTTCTTAATTTTCCAATGTCTGACAGCAAATCAAGCTGCATTATTGCATTACCTCACCCAACAACCACATCTGTGGTGCATATTATGTGCAGATCATCAGAAATTTTGTTTTGCAACCTCTCAAAAAGTAAACATGAAAAGCAGAGGAACACTTCTTCACAAAACTTGTATATGAAGCAAACTTCATACATGTACAGATTAGACTGGACAACCACTGAATATAACATATAACAAGCACACAAAAAGTATTACAGACAATAAATATGACTCAAAAATTGCGATCAATATATTAAATAATTAACAGTGCAGTTGGAGCTATATATCAAAGGATGGACAAATTGGAGTATGCAGACACAGGACGAGTAGAAAATTGTTACATCAACGTTTAAAAAGAAGTAAACAAACTCCTTCAGGAGCAAAGAAATTATAACAGTCTTTTTAAAACAGCACTATATTCCCTACACAGCAACATTGCTGCACACCAATACTGCACAGACACAAGAGTTGCAAGCATAATGTCTAACTTAATGTGAAGCCACAACTCCTTAATAGTACAGCAATCAGACATCACACAAGCCATACCACATCAGAACATTTAGGAACAACCGCTAGTGACACTATGAGTGTAAAAAGTAAATCGTTTAAAAAATAAATACCTTTGGTATGTAATAATTACAAACCAAAACAAGAAATAATCAGCAAATCTCATCTGTATGTGAGGATGACAATGCACATGGAGGAAAAACACACTATGAATTAAGGAAATGGGCACATAAATGGTAGTACAATGTAACTAACTAACTAATAATAATAATAATAATGAAAGAATGAGTTATTGTATTTCGATATTGTAATGTGTAACTTGTTACATTTACCTATATTTGTGCCCTCTAAGGATGGTACATTATAAAAGCTGGAATATATAGGGTTGAATTCTAATTTTCTATTTTTTTAATGTTTAAATTAAAATATGTGACAGGCCTTGTATAAGTTCAGGGTGCAATAAGTAATATGTCAATATGAAAAAAATATGACAAAATAATGTAAAAGCAGTGTGCAGTAAAATTCTAACTTGTTAATACATTTTTAATTCAAATTGTCAATCAAATGAGGTTCATTATGTTCTAAAGTAATATCTGGAACAGGTAACAAGTTATGAAACACCTTACAAAAATATAAGTTACTTCTATGGTTTCAATGAATGTAGGATTATGATTACCTCAAATGGACTTGAGATAGATATAATTTACATTTCTATTCTGAAGTTCCCAGCAAACAATTTCATCATTAGTGCATTAAAAATGCTTCCGGTGCCATAATATGTAAATATTTAATAAACAGGGTGCCTGTAATGCTGCCTAAGTTTCACAACTTTGCACTTTGGCCACTTGGTGTGATTTGGTCTCTCTGAAATTTCAAAAGAAGTGCTGACAAAGTCCAATGGTAAAAAGTAAGGAAGTAACTGTCTGGAAAAGATTATGAGAATAATTACACAACAAATAAAGAATGTTGCATACAAGAAGTAAAATTTCTTTAAAAAAAATAATAATAATAAATAATACAAGCGTCAACGTATTATAATTATGAGGATATACTTGCTAATGAGTTCAAATTTTGACAAGTGAAATTCAGTTCCTCCAAAATTTATCTGGCTCTTGTTTTATATATATATATAGTGGTTTATGCAATTATTATGGCCTATATTCTACCTCACTGGGATCCATCATTTTCTTGTTGCATGGAGGTACATGTGACTGATGCACTGCTGTTATAGAGGGTCATTATTTTATCTGAAAACTAGTGGTTGCCACTTCAATTTCATGTTAATGTAGACCACTCAGCCAACCGCCCAAATGTGTGGTGGACTAGCAATGGGAAATGACAAATGACAGTTGTCAAATAATATGAGGACCCTGTATAAGACATTTTCTTTTCTGTGGCTTTCTTGTTTGTCCTTTCATGCCCTCAACATAATCAGTAAAAATAACATTTGGACAGACAGGAAACCATAGTTACATCATTAAATGAAAACAGTTTTATTACTAAAAAGGGAATGATATATCCACACAAATATAACTTGCATAGCTAGAAGTCACTACTAGTAAACGTGAAAATGGACCCTTATCTGCAGTAAGAATACTCACGGCATCTGAGTGACTATGAGGATCCCACAATAGCCACACATGGCTTGCGCCCACCAGCTGCATGCACAAGAAGCACCATATTGTTACACACAATCATATCACCACAAACTTCTGACAGTATTCCAAACTGCCTTCCTGGTCTAAGGTGTTGCTTGTGTTACTCATTATATACAAATTTAATAAAAACAGAGTTTTATTACTGCCTCTACTCCTAGCTGTGTGAAATCTACAATGTGCACAATCCTGTGTTGGCTGCCATACGGATCAAATGGCCCCTAGAAAATTCAATTTTAAGTCATGAACTTGCATACATTGATGACTACAAACGATCAAAACATTTATACTGAAACACAGCAGGGACACACGGAGACATTTTGTTTTACCCAGTCAGTCAAAAGAATGTCTACTTAACACATATTAATTTCCTGATACTTTCTGAAAGGTTGAATTTCATGATTTTAAATTAATAGACAATCCTATAGCACAAGTATTACCTACTGCCTCTCAAGGTTTAACCCTTACATAATAGAAATCTTGGCAATCTCGACTCAAAATTTGCTGCACTAAAAGGACAAAATGACAGTCCTTGGTCTTCCCACAGTCTTGAAATGGCAAAAGAATATCCTGTGCATTTTTCTAGTACCATTTTAAATAAACATACCGCTATAATTTGTACAAAACTGGCAAAGGAATGGCACAAACACTTAAATAAACAGGTACAGCAGCTGCAAAAATACGAAACATGTCTGCAACATTCCATATTAAATACTGTATTCCTACGTAGCCTTGTTCTTCCTCTCGTATACTGCATATTTCTATCCATCTATGTACACAAAAGTGTATGTAAGTTCCACAAAACAACTCATTGTATCAGCAACATTTTTCATTGCTAACATGCACTTACCTGTGTGTACTTGTTAAAATACTCTCTCTCTCTCTCTCTCTATATATATATATATATATATATACACGTTTACAGTACTATGGCATTACTGCTCTATGTGATGAATATTACATTAAAACAAATCTTATAATATGTAAAAACTGATTAATAAAGCAGAGTAAATTACAGTTAGTTATAACTGTTTGATCACATTAAATTACTCTGTCCGGTTTCAATTCTGTTATAAACTGTATGCTACTTCATATTCAACCTCACTTCTATTGTTATTCTTTAATAAAAACATTTCTCACAAAGTCATATTTTGTATGGTTACAATTCTTTCTAATATCCTCATCTTAGTAGTTAGTAGTAGTACTAGCAGCAGCCTTAGTAGTAGTAGTAGTAGTGGTAGTAATAGTAGTGGTGGTGGTGGTGATAATAGTAGTAGTCATGGCATGTTTTTTCTTATCTCTACTCATCTTTATATTTACAATCTCTGTTACTTCACAACATGTTCAGGTTATTGTCTTGTTTCTCCTTCTGCATTTTTTTTTGTAGCTTATCTTGATTTGGTACATGGTTGATCTTGTCAATACAGTCTCAGTTTTCCTGTTATATTTCTTAACACTGTATTATGCTGAGTTATGGGTTTACTGATGTCTGTGGTTTAAATATGTTGCTCATACATTAATGTTGTACTGTGTAATTTACATATGACATTGGCTGTGTAGGCAGGAAAACACATTTAACTCTATATACTTAGTACTGAAGTCTGTAAAATAAATCTCTAAAATCAGTAATACAAGTCCTATATTTCAACAGATCAGAAATGTACAAAATGTACTCTCATGGTAAAATTCAAAAGAGTACATGGAATGTTATCACATGCCTTTCAGGTTTTTAATATTAAATGAACTCCAGCATGTTGTATAATGTACATACTCTGTAACAACAATTGAGCGCTAAAAATTTATATGAAACTGGTAATGATGTAAGCATATAGCCAGTGTCATAATTTCAGTCTTCCACAGTTTCCTTGTACTTGTATGTACATGGCTCGTCACTCAATTCCATATATTATAATCATTTCTGCTACACACCTGTTAAGCAAGGACATCAATGTATGTGCCTCATTTGAAGAAAAGCATCGACTGATGTTACGATATTTACAAGGTGTGTGAATAGGCTCCAAGGTAAACTATTGGTACAGACAATACTTTGCGAGCACATATATAATCACTGACGAACAAGTGGCATGTGATTGAATTTTGTAAGCCAGTAATTTTATGGAGCAGGCAGGCTGGAGATGCAGACCCGACTCACTGTTTCATGCTACAACTTGGTTTCATCTCAGCAGACATGTGAACTCTCAGAATAATGGGTACTAGTCTGCAGAAAATTCCATGTTAATCCACAAAGTGCCATTACACAATATTACGGTTGATGTGTATTGTGCTATGAGTGCAACTAGAATTAATGGGCACTTTTCTCTAACACCATACATTCACATTGATATGTAACACACACTCTGACACCATATACATCAATATTTAACACACACACTGATACCATTTTTCGAACCTGTCCAGTTATCAGAAAACATACCTCTTCAGCAAGGCAATGCAACATTTTACACCTTAAACAATTCTATGCATTGTTTACAGAGTGAAGTGAAGTGAAGTGAAGAGCAGTGGCATTATTTAATGATGGTATCAACTGTTAAGATCAAAAAGCATCAGGGATGGATGAATAAATGAGTATGAAGCACTGGTGAAATAATGATGACAGGGAAAAGTAGATGGACTTGGATAAAAACCAGAACCAGCGACACTTTGTCCACCACAAATCCCACGTGGACTGGAATGGGGTTGAACACGGGCCTTCATGGCAAGAGGCGGCAAATAACTGTCTGAGCCATGGCACGTCCTATTTACAAAGTGTTTTTGGTGAAAAAATGATAAGCAGGGAATTGTGAACTCTTCACCAGATCTAAACCAACATAACTGATATTTTTGATTGTGGGGCAATTTAAAGGCTAAAGTGTACAGTAATAATCCTTGTAACAAAGACAATCTGGAAGTAGTCAGAATGTTGTGTTTCACCTTCAGTGTCCAATGACAATCATGTTTGTTAGGTGTGATGCATGCCTGTGAGCTGAAAGAAGTAACCTCCAGAGCCTAGTTTAAATATAGTGAGTGAAAACCTAATACTAACTGCAATGCACTAAACTAAAGTGTGGACCAACACTCATGGTAAACTAGAACAGCGGCAATCCATGTGTTACAAGTACAGAGTAACACGAGAGTCGTTTAAAAAAGTCTACATTCCAGAAAAATGAGGAAAAACTGGAATTATGATTCAAGGTATACACGTAAATCATGTCTGATTTTATACTTAAACATTTTAAGTACTTCATTCAACATCAAAGACCACAAAGCTAATCAACTTGTTTCTGGCTGCTCTTGATTAGCACCAAAGTTCTTGGCATCAAACATAGCGATAGTTGTTAAAATAATAACACTTTATCAACGACTGTATACAGAAATACAATTCAATACAATACAATACACAATAAAATAACCTATTACACTGAAACTGGATGATTATAAACGTTACTGCAAATTTACTTTCACTACACTGGCTGAGACCTGACATTCATAAAACAGTGAAACACAACTGAATAAATAACTCGACTTTGGTTTCTGTACACAGTTAGTATTATGTACACTGGCATCACCTGAACATGTCTGTCCACAGTGAGATGTTGTGGATTCTGTGGGCTACAAACACCTAAATAATGAATGATAGGAAGCCTCTTCTGCAACCAAACAAGATATTGCTACTCAATGAAAACAAAAGGTTTCAAACTACACTTATAATTCTTAAACACAAAATCAATGTGTAACAAGTATATTGAAAAAGATGAATGTTAAATGGTACAAAATACAAAGCCCTCTATTGCATAAAACAAAAAAGACATAATCATTCAAATATATGAATACAGGTACATCTCATTCTATTATGACTCATCAAACTACCTACATTTAATATGCAATACAAGGAGAATGGCTAAACACGTTCACATTGTGAAGGCATAAAACAAACATGGAAGGTTTGTTGTCCACATAATGCCAACTGGGTTAACAGAAAGAAAATCCCTGATAATTAAATTTACGCAAATGAATATCTTTCAAGATTGCCATATACCATCTCGTGATGCACAGAAAGAAACAACCTGATAAAAGTGCAGAGATAAAGACAATAATGTCCAAAAGCAAGACAAAGTGCATAGACTACCTTTACTGTGTAACACAGAAATAAATACTTAAGAGGTAAAATCAACCATCTACAGGTAAAGTCATTAAACTATATTTACCATATACAATATATGTTTTTTAATGCCCTTGCTCTCCTATACCTTTTGGGGAAACATCTACTAGTTCCTTTTGCTGCATAATATCTTTCCCCAACTATGTGATGTTGGGGTTCTCAGCTTTTGTTGCTCATCACACAAGTGTGCTCTTCAAGGGCACTGTTTTTGAATAATCTACTGCCCCCAGTTTTTAAGGCAGAAAAAGAAGGTAGTCACCACCAAAAGAATTTTAAACCCGCAACTCATCTGAATTCTGCCCTTCAGATTGCAGTACTTACTCATTTCATCACTGCAGGTGTATATAATTTCTCAAAAAATATACTTCCTTCTGTCAACAACTGCCCTTCCAGAGTAGTTGGCACCTACTTTTAAGGAAACTACTGTAATAGACACAATAAAATGAATGAATGATGGCATCTGATGTCTGAAAGGGTTGATTAAAATAATGCAGTAGCTGGTCTTCTAGATGCACATGAAAGGGCTTGGTAGAGTGGACTAGTGTGAATTCGCATAAAAGGTGGAATGAGATTCATACAGGCATTAAGGATGTTGCAAGTTTTCAGCATTGATGCAAAATCCATGTTGGCATTTTGAGTGTTAAGTGACAGAGTCCAAAATACAAATGACTGAAGAGAATCTATAAAAGAGGGAGAAGAGAACACTGTACATAACAAAGACATAATGAACAAAAATAATCTGTTCATTGTTTGATCCCTAATATTGATGTTAAAAATAATAAAAATAATTGTGATTAGATAACAGTAAATAAAATTTAAACCACTGTAATTCTACAGAATAACAATTAATCACCATAAACACAACATAATTACTTCATATACATTAAACGGTGTACATGTTTCAGCCTTCCCTGCTGGCTACAATAATGTCACTGACATATAAAAAGATGCAGAAGGATTTAATACTGAATTATATAATCTCAACACATACTACACAAATTAGTCATCTATCAAACTTATTACACTTCCAATGAAACATACAAGACTGAGGTTTTAGGTCATGGGTGCAGCAACTTCCTTGAACTTTTCTGCATATTATTTGCAATATACTGAATATATACAAATGGTAAATACTTTGACAAAATTTCAAATCACCAGATACTTCCTCTATGTCAACAACATTTCCATAATTTTAAATTTACAAATACATGAACTGTATACAAGGAATCCAATAACCTTTGCACTGACCTGATGTTTGGCTTGGAATTATAACTGGATCATAAAAGAAGATGTGGATATTATATCCCACAACAAAAACAGTAAAAGATTAAAACTTGCAATCTAGCGGTAATCTACCATCACTGATAATATTATATGTACCATACAATTCTTGCCAACCTCAATGAACACACATGCCCAACCTGCTTTTAACAAAAAAATGGCGACAACATCCACAGAATGAGTGGCCAAAGAAAAGAATATTATACAAAATATTCTATGCAACAATCAACACTACAGTAGGTAAGTGGAGAAATGGGGGCGACTGTTGAAGAAAAAGAGAGGTACCACACATTTAAGTATGAAATTTGTCAAATTTGCAAACATTCACAAAGTTACTAGGCACATTACAAACCTCTGTATATACAAAGATTTCAAAACAGCATCCACGATCAGCAACACCATACAAAAACTGTGCCAAAGCACCACACACCCAAAATATCAAATAAGTATAATACTGTGCTGACTTTCGGTAAGTGAACAGGCTGCTTCCAAGATAATGTGCATCAAGAGATATCATATCCATACAACTACTCTACAAAGAAATGCCTACATTTTACCCATTGGACTCTTTTACACCACGTTAGCTGTGTAAAAAAGTGACTAATTTGGTTTTATGCTGTAGTACTTTGTTTGATTCCCTGCTTACGATCCCTTGTGGACCGAAACATGTGGCAATATTCAGTGTGAATATGCAATATAAATATCTGTGGAACAAGTATGTGCATTTTGTCGGTTTAGCATCATGAATGTTTTGATATGTCAGTGACCTGATGATGGCCAGCACTGAAGGCTGAAATATGTTAAGAGTTGCATAATATATACTGGAATAAAGCTGAGTTCACAGTGATTAACATGCATTCTGTACCACTGTTGTGACACACAAAACACAATGAAATGTCATATTCTGAAATTATTTATACCTGTTAAAAACATACAAAATTAAGCAGACTTGAAACATGACTTCAAATTTTTAAGTCTGCAGTAACTGTCACATTCATATTTAGTGGATCTTTGCCAAGCAGAATCTTCGGCATAAGTGTCAGTATTACACTTTCTCCTCCCAGCACACATCAAAAGTGACCCAACACCCGACATCAATACGGCTGCAGTTCAAGCTAAACTTCATCACCACCACTAAGTTTCTAGCATCCAGCATAAGCCTTAATTTAACTGCTTTAATGTAAGCCTAGTACCCCTTAACATACTTATGGTAATGCCTTAATACATAATCGTTTTTAGACCTTAATCTTCTTCCCAAAGGACATACAAACTCTACATTGGGTTCAAAGCTAGAGGTTGATCTTACCAGCATAAGGATTGTATTCCATGCCTTAAAAAAAGAAAGTACAGAATATAAAGCCACAATCAAATTCTCATCACTTGTACACTGATAATACTTCAATCACTACACAATGCAGTACTGAAAAATCAACAATTTGAAACTCAAAATATACAAATTTGCACAATACAAAACTGGTAAACACTATTACTTTTTATTTGCACTTGTTGTTTATTTTATGATGCTGTCAGTAATTCAGAACATGCAGCATCAAATGACTGCATAACAGTGAAGAATGAACTGGGAAAAATGTGCCAGGAAGTGGTCATGGTCTAATTTAAGATACTGCTCTGGCATTTGCCTGGAGAGACTGTGGAAAGCCACAAATACCAGGCGGGATAGTCGGTTTCCTGATCAGTATCAGGAACAGATACTCCATGGACACAGGCCAGAATCACTCAAGCCAATCTGCTCAATTATTGTGTCAAAAAACTGGCAGTAGTGACTGGTATAAACATGAACTTTGTTTACCAGTCTTATGATGTAAGTATGACAGTATAATTCAGTTCTAGTACTACCTTAAACACTGCTACAACTCGACAATGAAATCTCCTTGGTGCAATGGACGGAATACATTATTCCCACATGAACAATATCCTAGTTAGGTACAGCTCAATGTAAATGCTTGAAGCGAACACACACATGCAACAAAATAAAGTTACTTTTTCAATCATACTTCATAACTGTAAGAAAGTTAACACATTTCAAATTTTATGAACAGCTGGTCATTGCTACAACTCTACAGTGAAATCTCCTTGGTGCAATGGACGGAATATGTTACTCCCACACCAGCAATACCAAGTTAAGTACAGCTCAATGTTACTGCTTCAATCATATGTCATAACTGTATGAAAGTTAACACATTTCAAATTTTATGGACATTTGATCACATTAACTACAAATGTCGCTGAGCAGAATCATCACATTCAAAGTTATTTCTTACACCCCTCATTACAACAGAATACTATCCACCAAACCCTCTATGTCTAAACATAAACCAAAATGACAACATAAAAACAGGACAACCCTGTCATACATTTAAGTACACATTTGAACAGCCTACATATATGCAAAACCGACAATTCAGTTTACTCAGTTATTTTCATATTATTCTCTCCGTGTATTGTGAATGATAACAGTCTCTTAGTATCAACACACGCACATATTATACTAATGTGTATATATATATATATATATATATATACAGGGTGGGCGAGAAGTCACCGTACACCCAGACAATACGCACCTCAGACTCAATATAAGTTTACACAGCACAGCGCAGCATGCAGTACAATGTACAATGGCAGTTTGGTAAGTGTGCAAGATAGTGCACACGTGATCTGCCGCAGTCACAGAATTTAGTTGTGTTTTCCGTATGGCTGACACAAGCTGTTACTCTATCGAGGAGTGCTTGATGGCAAATGTGTGGGTGCATAAGAGACAGCACACGGGACAAACCATGTCCCAAATGATGGCTGCGTTCCGGGAAGGGTTTAATAAGGCTCCACCACGAAGAATGACACTGCTGAATTGGGAAAAAAGAGCGTTCGCTCTTGGAAGTGTTAAAGACAGGCCAAGGACTGGGAGAAAAGCAGCGCGCTTGGAAACAAGTGCAGCGGTTGCCGCTTCCATTGAACGTTCCCCAGTGAAGTCGACACGTAAACGATCATCAGAGCTTGGTGTGCCACGGTCAACAATGCGAGACCACGTGAAGAAAGACTTGAATGTGAGGCTGTATCGCCCAACTTTCGTGAATGAACTGTCGGATGGCAACATGGATCGGCGCTATGAATCATGCTGTGCTCTGCTGGACACATTCTCAAATGCCGTATTCCGTTCAAAGGTTCTTTTCAGTGACGAATGTGCCATCTATCGCAGAAATATGGTGTTCTGGTCAAATGAGAATCCCAATTTCATGCAGGAGCTGGAACATAATCCACCGCATGTGATGATATGGGCGGGTATGACATCAGATTATCTGATTGGACCTTACTTTCTCGATGGACTGGTGAATGCGGCATCTTATTCGGCAATGTTTGAGACGTGACTCATACCTCAGCTGAGAGACAGAGGACTCCTGGTTGACGTGTGGCTGCAGCATGATGGGGCAATCACACACTTTGCTCTTTGTGTGCGCAATGTTTTGAACGAACTTTTTCCAGGCCGCTGGATTGGCCGTGGATCACCGACATCTCCGGCACCAATGCCATGACCACCAAGTAGTCCTGACCTTACCACACCAGATAATTCGTTGTGGGGTATTATCAAGGGAAGAGTCGCTGCGCGTCGCTACAACAACAATGAAGATTTGCTCGGAGCTGTGGAAGACGCCTTTCGCACAATTACTCCCAAAATGCTCCGACGTATGTCACAGAGGACATGGAGGCACATCCGTATGTGTGTCCAGCATCAAGGTGCACATAGGGATTCGCTGGACATGTAACCAAGGCATATATAAGTGATTCAAATCAAATTATGTTAGCGTATTGGTCGGTGTACAGTGACTTCTCGCCCACCCTGTATATATATATATATATATATATAATGTTATCTGGCTCCTACGTGTTTCAGTTGGTCACCATTCTCAGGGAGATCAGAACCAAACAGCTTAAAACTCACAGCAGTAAATTAGTACTTACGATGCTACGCACATGAAAATATACTGAGGTTGGTATGCACGCAACACACAGTACCACACGTAGTCTCCTGGTGCACTTCAAACTAGCAAGACATAACACACAGACAGTAACCTATTAGGATCATAATATAATAGATGTTTGTACACCAGCAACAAGTGGGAGGAAGAATACTGTAATTCACAAAGAATATATGTTGTATAACAATGAATAATCAATTCATCAATTGTCATTTATCATACTCTATATATTGTAAATTTTAATATTTACATAACATAAATTTTTTTTTACATAACATGTACATTCACGTGCATAGCATCATAAAGACGAAATTACTGCTTAAGCTATTTGGTTGTGAGATCCCCAAACATGGCAACCAGCTGAAACATGTAGAAGCCAGATAAAGTGAAATAAATATTAGTATAATATGTGCATTTGTAGGTACTAAGAAATTGTTATCACTTGTCAGTTGCTGTGCATATTAAAGAGTTACACAGTGAGCATGTAAATCCATATGCTGTAAATATTTCTTCAACAAACACCTGTTAAAAAAAAATACTATTAGCCCATTTCCAACAGTCAGGCACATTACAAGAAACAGTATCTGCTACATGAGGTGGGAACACCATGTCTAGTTTCACATCTTAAGTCACAGACAAGAAAACTAACTCCAACAATAAATTAAATTAGGAAATGATTCCTACACTCCTTGCCGAACCAAAAAAATTAAAATGTTAATGAGAAAACAAATCATGAATAAAAATAACTCCAAAAGTTTAATGAAAATACATCAGTTTTATCAAAAACTATACATTCACTATAAGCTGAAAGCTTTAACAAAACAACTCTATAAACCTCTTGGAATTATGTAAACAGTTAGTCTAATGGAAGGATTAAAAACCAAGAGGTAGCAGACAATCTAGCTGTGATATCATGAGATTGCTAAAGGGATAATATATTACAAAATAAATAGTACATTATAAAACAATAAAAACCTAGACACATGTGAAAAAAATACAATCATGAGGGAGAGTAAAACAAAGAAACATGCTAACAAATAACCATTTGCATTTTTTGTCCAACACAATAATCTCACCACCACCATGTGTAATGAAGTTGCCAGTAAAAGAGTATGCAAAACAGAAAATTCTCCATACCCAAATCTGCAGCGAAATGTTACATTTTAAGGGCTACAGAAACAGGAAATTACTTAAGAACCACAGCCACCAGAAGGAGGGAAGGCCCCTTCATCTGAAACTGAAGTTGGGCAGCAAGAAGAACCGTTTGACAGAACACTTGCCTCGAGGTTTATACTTCAGATGCTCCTCTATGAATTGACAGGGGCAGCGGGCAGAGATGCAGTGGCGGGGAGGCGCCATGGAGAAGCCTCCACGCTCCGCACCATCCACTGACAGCTCCAGGTGCCTACGCACATACTCTTTAGCCCAGCGCTGTGAGTAGCGAAGGAAAACCATCTCGGCACGCTCCTGTGCAACACAGACCACACCCACCACCTTAGTGGGCAGTAACAAGCATCCCACAAAGCAACAAGCCAAAAGAAACATATACTGATGTTACAACCAATACTGTATGCTGAACAGTCAGTTAGATTTCTTTGAGACATCACATTCATTCAACCATTAAGTGGAAAATCACTTGTTACCAGACTGCACCTAAAATTCATAAGTGATGCTGTCAGGCTGGAACATCTAGAACTATGTCAACAAGCAAGGTAATTACCACTCTAAAGATGAAAACAGGCACAAGGATGTGGAATGAATTGAAATGGTGCAACACGTGAGCCAGTGGTGGATGCTCGTGAACATGGTAATGAATCTGTAGCTTTCATAAAAGGCAATAAATTTAGCCGAGGTACTACTTGCCTACAATGAACAAGTTAACATATTCTGTGCACAACACATTTTCATTTAAACGTCAATAATATCCTCCTACATCTCACACAAAAACCAATTTGATATGTAAATGGTAATTACTGCACATACAACACTGGGAGCCCTCAGCTTTCATAGTAAAATATACAGTGCTGTATTATATGTTCACGTATTTTCTACATTTTACAATTCCAAGACTTGCCTGATAATGGTCACCCAGTGTGGCCAAAACATACAGCAATACAACACTCAGAAATATGGTAAATAAGGGTGTCTTGTGCAGACAGCATACTCATTTATTAATGTATGTAATCATACACAAGACACAGATTTAGCAAATGAAAAAAGAATGCTAAAATGGCCCTTGGGGACCACAGTAGCACAGTGATTAAGGTGCTGTGCTACAAATCGGAAGGTCGCTGGTTCGATCCCAGCTGATGTCAGTGCATTTTTCATTGACATAAAATACTTCCGATCACACTTTGGCCCTGGGGTCGACTCAGTCTCTAACATAAATGAGTACCAGGAGTATTTCCTTGGGGTAAAGGCGCCTGGTGCGTAAGGCTGACAACCTGCCGTTGTCACAAAATCTGGGAACCTTAACTTCCTGGAACCCTGTGGGCCTGTAATGGGAATGCTTTACCTCTTAAAATGACCCTCGCATCTCAAAAATGGAGTTCCCATGACAGACACTAACCTATGATAGCACTTCTACAGAATGATTACAAAAAATTGGCCCAGAATTCAACAGAATGAAAAGTGTTGAAAAATCAGGCCTAAACTTTGTGAGATTTATTTTATCCACATAAAAATTCAGATAAAATACCATGCCTGCCCCGCATTATCATTTGCGACAAAAGATAACACATTACAATGGTCATCACCTACCCAGCCAGTTCTTTCATGTGCATACGCTCACAAAAGAAAGGTACAGTAGTATCTACAAACAGTATGAAAGATGTTAGAGCCCTAAAAAGATAAGAGAAATGCATATACAGACAAGCACTTGCCAAGATGTGTTACTACAGCATAGAAATGATGTTGGAATGACATTAAAATGCACTGTGTGACAACCAGTCTTTCTTACCAACTCCAAAATTTAGCTTACTCAGATGATGGTCATTTGGAACCTTAATTAGCATGTAGAATCAGTAGCTTGTTTTCATGCTTTGGAGGAATGCAACATGTCTAAATTCCGGGTAAGTGAACTTGGTTCCGGTGGACGCCGAAGATTGAGACGGCACACTCCTCTCAAAAATCACAACAAACACAATATCCTACATGGTGTTTAAGATTCCAAAAGACCATCATCTGACCAATACCCACCAAAAAAATTAAAATGTATTTCACCTTCTTTATTAGAATTTTATGGCAATTACTTCAATCCTACATGAAGATGGTGTCAGTAAGAATAACACACTAATCAGTTACCAAAATTCACTACTAGATCTACAAAAGAAATACACATTCCTTGCTAACACAAAACAAAACACATGTTAAGCAAGTTATGTTAGGTTTGTTAGTTACTTAGTGTATTTGATTGTATGCCCCACATGTAAACAAACAAGCAAAATGAACCACATATTAAATCTTACACTACTGTCAGTACTGCTTATGTATAGAATGTAACGTCCCATAAACAATGAACAAAATACTCATTTGTCTTACTGCTTCTTCTTAATAGCATTGCAGAACTGCTAGAAGTTTGAAAAAATACTAGAATCCTACAAACCAGGAAGACTAGCAACAGTGTCAAAGTGCATTCAACACAAGTTTAATGATTATACAATAGAGTGTACCGTATTGTAATGGCACACCATACAACTTTACCACTAAAATAAGCTTGGTAAAAAGAAATTCTTTCTAAGATGATACTAAGATGTATTATCCAGGTGGTATGTAAACAAGAAAGCTGGAATGTTTGAAAGATATTTAATCAATGCCACGTTCAGCTAGCCACGTGGAACAGCAAGGGCAGAAGGCTCGATGATCTGTACGTTGTTTGTTTATCAAGTATTCCTGAATGTACTGACAGGGACAAAGAGCTGAAGAAAGGTGTCGAGGATCCATGGGGTTGCCACCTTCCTCATCCACTGTCCAATCCAGACGGTGACGAAGGAAATCCTTGGCCCAGCGCTGAATATAACGAGTCAGTAACTGCTCTCCTCTTGCCTGTGATGCAACATAAAACCACATCTAACTCTATGGTGCAGAGTTCTTATCAAGAAGCTAGCAAGTAAAGAAATTCCACACATTTATGAAACTACAGGCTGTACACAACAGCTGGCTACTGGTTCCTATCTTAAGTGAGACAAACCCAATTCATAATCCCCACCCCCCCATCCTACTTCCTCAAAATTAATTCCATATTTATGCTCATACCCATGCGCAAGTCTTTCATGAAGTCCTATCTGCCCAGTTTCACCGCCAAAACCATGTATGCACTTCTCTCGCCTCCCACCTCCCCCCCCCACCAATTGCTGCATAGCTTATTCTCCTTGATTCAACCACCTGAACAAAACTAGCGAGTAGTATAACCCATCAAGCTTATCACTATGCCGTTTTCTCCATTCTCCTGTTACTTGTTCCCTCATAGGGCCAAATACCTTCCTAAGCACCCAATTCTTGAACTCCATCAGTCCATGCTCCTTCTTTAATGGTTCACATCCATTTAAACCAAAGGCAAGAGTAGTTTTGTAATTTTAATCTTTCTTTTCAGACAGCAGGTGGAAATGCAAATGATTCTGCATAGAAGGGAAGCAAGCACTCCCCCAAATTTAGTCTGCTCTTAAGCTTTTCATGAATGCAGTTTTGATGGTAGTGTCATCCCCCAACTTTTGAACTATGACAAATTTTCAGATGATTTATTAGCTATCTTTGTGTTGTAATCCTGTCCTACAAACTGTTCCTGGGACATGAATGTATGCTTAGTCTTCTCAGCATTTAACTCTGGTGTGACTTCAACATCAAATCAAACATATCATGCAAAGCTTATTTAATATTTCTCGCTTTTAATATTACTGATAAAATGAAAAATGATGATGGTCATGCTCTGTATATTCATTGCCTAATACATTATTACAACACATCGCAAGTGCTTGAACAAACAACAAAAATAAAAAAATGGAAAAAAATGTTCTATATTGGTATGGTTTAAATCATACAGCCGTGGGTTTATCACTCCAAAACTTCTTTTATGTTGCACAGATACAACTCAAAACTAAAACCTGCAATACAATATGCAGATGCAATGAAATACAAAACAAAAATAAACCTCCCCAGTACAAACTCACTTTAACAATGTATGCTGTAAATGCAAAAAGAACTGAACAAAACAGCTCATCACCAAATGTACAGTCAACACACACTGTCTGCAGAAATATGCCATGCACAATGCTCACGATCTTCAGTTAATCAATAACCAGTTGTTACAAACAAAATGTGTGCTCCAATTATGATGGCTGTAAAACCCTGTACAAAAGCAAAGGAAGAAGCAATTCTGTAACACCCCTAGAATAAGAATATTAACATTTAAATGTAAACAAATATGAAAATTTTGAAATCAGCATAGAATCAAAAATGAAATATTAAAAGGTAAAAGAAACCAAACTGATATTTTTAAATTCCAGTGTTCACAAGATAACTGAATTGTCCTCATGTTGGAAAATCATTACAATATCTGATAGTTCACCTCCCTCACTGCAACCCATGCTAGACAATCTGATTCAGAAAAACAAATTACTTGGCCTGACATAAACTACAGCAATTATTGGCCAGGTCAATCCTCCAGAGTGTACTTTTGCACTTGTACTGCATGAGCAACTAAACAGACGGGGCAAACAGTGTAGGAAGTGTCATACAGGACTCCGTTTTATTTAGTGTTCTGACGGTTACCACACCAAGTACACGCTTTGATGTTCCATCAGTGTGTGATGAAAATTTCTGGAATCATAAAACATCTCACCAAAGATGTATGTAACAGGAAGGCTGCGTTCTTATGTTTCCTGCAATACAGTGTAAGTAAACCAGCATATGAATCCTGAAGACATCCTCAACTGCAGTATAACCCTTTAATGCCGAAGAACTTCTAAAGATGTCATGCAGTGAGCTCTTATATTGCCGAACGACTTAGTAAGACGTAGCAAACAGTGTGTTGAAGTTTGGAGGCAATTTGTTCACTCCTACTTGGTAAACTGCTGTGGCTTGCTATGCTGCAGGACCCATGAAGGTCAGGCTTTCATTCAGGAGCCAGACTGTACCACCTCCACAAACACCGATATACATGTAGACACTTAGTAACTGCACATTTTTCCCAGATGACTAATATGGTTGTGACACTGTGTGCTTTGATTATCGCTCCCTCTAGAGTTCACTGTGGATTGAAATCTCAACACTGTCCTATGAAGCGAAAACTCTTTCTTGACAAGAAAGGTTGTCAGTGGTGTACTGTACCCATATAAGTCACACAAAAGTAATGCTCAAAATTCAGAGATACCCACAAATATCGACGTTTACAGCTACAGAAGGGCCCACAGACCTGCCTCTTCTAGTGCTGGGGTAATCTGTAAGGGTTGTGGGGTAGTAACACGCAACACACAGCCGTCAATCTACTAAAAACATCTTGGGCACCCTCGAATAGCTGTAATGTCATACACAGTTACATCATAGTTTTAGATCTGTTTTGCTGTCACTGTAGAAGATGTTCGTGTCTTTAGAGGTATAATGTTTCTGCAACTCTGGCCAGTCATATATAGTGTAAATAAGGCAGATGATTGTAGGTCTCAGAGCCATGGTCGGGAAAAAAATAAGACTTGAAGATGAAGCCATCAGTGAAATTCTGGTTGCTGACACTGCCTTCGAATTAGGTGAGGGGGCAAATGATGTTGAAGACAAGTTTGAGGAAGAATAAGAAGAAGAGGAACAACAACATAAACAGCAACAGCAAGCCTCAGCAGAAGTCGTCACAACAAATGCTGGCCAGCAAACCCGACGGTGCTGCCGTCTGCGTGCTTCTCGCGGCCAAAGAAAGGGCAAGCAGTGCACCAGATGTGACATGGGCCTGTGCGTGGTGCCTGGTTTCGCAGAATATCACACAAAAGTAAATTTGTAATATATCATCCTCTTTGTGAACACTGTGTATCATGATAAAACAGTGATCCAAGGTGATACAGACCTTATACAGCAACCAAAATTATGCAAGGAATGAACTATTTATGCCACATTTTATACAATACATGTGATTCACAGGCCTAAATTTATTATAAAGATAGATGAACATTTTTTCCTGGTTTAACCAATTCATAAGCAGAGTGCAAAATTTTATTTCATTAAATTTGAAGGAAAAGTCTGTGAGATATGTTTTTTTTTAAGAGTAAGCATTAAAATTTAAAATTCCCAGTAAAAAATTCCAGCAGGCAGCGTTGCTTGGAGGGATTTAATTCTGGCGTCAAACGGATAAAGACCAGAGAATGGTTAGGCAGTACATTAAAGTTTGATCAGCGAGGCACTAAACAAGAGTTCCAAAGCATAAATTTACAATCTTACCATCAGTAAAAAATTTAAAACATTTGAAGAGAGAGAAAAAACTGTAAATGAAACCACTAGTACAAAATAAAGTAACAGTAAAACCACTATGCACCAGATTTATGTGCTCAGGGGTCATCTTAAAGTGACAAGAAATTAAATGGCTGCTATTATTCTGCATGTCATTAGCATGACTTGGGTAATTTCAGGTTTTTAAACACATGATGCTCATTCACTGTGGTCAACTTTTGGCATGACATGGTTACCAGAATGGAGAAAGGTGAAAGAGTTGACGCTGTAAAGCAATGGTAGCCATTGGGCTTCCTACAGACAGAAAGAAAAATAAACAGCAGAAAAACTTTCTAATATACCAAACACAGCAGTTTCAGGATGCGGTATGAGGAAGCAGTGAAAATAAACTAAGGACATACTTCAACATACAATGAACTATTTATATTTAAACAGGAAATTCAGTCCAATGCAGAACTCATGCATGCCACTTTGCTTTTCAACTATGTGTGACTCATTGCCCAGTAGAATGATCACTGCACATTCCAGTAATGGTCTATTCCACAGACCAAAAAGACTTCAGAACAGTCATTTCATAAACTGATGATGATCATGAATATAAAGCAGTGCAATATAAACTGTGTTTGTCAAAACCCATATAAGGAAAAAATGTTTTAAAATGTGTCACAACAAATGTGTGGCAAGAATATAATATTGTACCAAGTTCTATGAAGGAGTGCACAGTGGTGAAGTGGATCCATTGCTACCTTACTTTACATATCAGACAACAAAAATGACCATATAAATTCTCAAAATAACACATAATGATCAGAAGATAATCCCAGACTAATGCATGAGGTGCCATTACATAACACCAAAGTTGAAGCATAGTGTGCTGTCAGTGCTGTAAGAATAATCAGGTCCATCTCCTTTGCAGACACAATAAATCCAGAAATGTACATTGGACAAATTCCTGCTCAGTTTTTTAGAAGAAGCCAATGGGCTCTTCCAGTAAGAAAGTGCAATGCCCAAACACTCAAATGTTCAATGGTCACCATGCATACCATTTTTAAAGACCAAATAATTAGTTGTCCTTTGTGGGCAGCACATTCACCTGATCTGAAACCATGTAACTATTATCTGTGGAAAAGTTCAAAAGACAGCATTTATAAAACAGCATGACCTTAAACAAATCATACAGTGCACAGTATTGGTAATTTCTAGACAGGAACTTCAAGCATTTGGTTTAATATGCTTACTAGGTGCCAAGCATATCTGACATAAACATGCGACTTATACAGGGTCCAGCACAAATAACTGACCATTTGGCAACACAGCTGTGAGTGGAATCATTGGAGTGGGGAATTTGTCACGGATCGCCCTTCTAGCGAGACTCAAAGCATTTCAGTTGCCATGGAGTGCTGGTCTGTAGAGCGTCGGCTTTCACTGTGGATAAATACTTCTAAAACAACGAATCTGTCATTGTGACTCAGCGGATATTTCATTGGCACTTCAATGTTCATCAGAACGACAGTGTCCCTAGTCGCAGTACTGTACTGTTGTGGGTGAGAAACTTCAGAGAAACAGCGTCTGCCGCAAAAAGAAAACGTTCAGGAAGAGAGCCTTCACTTATAACTACTGAGAACATCCAACCATTGTGCCAGGCTTTTGTCAGAAGTCCTCCGCTTGCGGGAATGTGCTGACAACAAGGGACACCACCTCACAGACACTATATTCAGGAAGTGAATATTGTAATTAAAATGCTTTCAGATAAAGATAATTTTAGTAATAAATGCACGTACATAAAAAGATAGTACACTTTTCATTTTATTGTAACTTAAAAATTGTCACGTTTGTCTGCCAGACCCTGTATTATGTGGGACAAAACAAAACCTGTACACCAGCTCACAGTGTGACTCCTTGGTAACAATAGCCAAAAATCTTACACAACAATAACTGTGATGTTTAGTTTTCGAGATATAATACAGTCAAATAACACAAGGTATCAAATTATTAAACCATGGAAGTCTTGTAGTCAGAAAGGGTGTTTGCACTGCAAAGCACTCTCTCCAACAATCCACAATAAATGGCATCAAGTATTGTCACAGCAGCCCAAAATCCTGCCATGACATCCTTGAAACTCCTGGGAGAAATGGCACAACATGCCCTTTAGGCATCACAAAAAAAAAAAAAAACCCATCACAGTTACACCCAACAAACAAAGAGGCTATAAATTTGGCTCTCCACAGATAACCCACCTTCTTAGATGTCACATTCAACCAGTGCTGGACATCTTCCCCAAAGGATGCTGAAAGTCTGTCAGACTGAAACAACAACCTCTGCCTAACTTAAGCTAGGGGCACATCTTCAAGTCATTATGGTAAACACTTCCCTGAAGATCATGGCACCACTCAGCAGTCAGCCTGACAACATGGGCCCAAGCCAAAATTTCCGACAATACCTGTCCAAATGTTGAGCTCAAGCAGACTTGACATATTTTCAAATTGCATGAGAATTATTCCATGCCCAGAGGTGACAGTTGTGGATGCCAAATATGCCCCCATAATAATGCGTAAAGAGAGCTCATCTGCATTACGAACAGAAGGGGGAAAAAAAATCTTGTAACAGATGTGCACACCATGTGCGGCACTGCGGTGCAACTCCTAGTCACAAAGCACTTCAACAATCATCAGCTCAGACAGTCTCAGTTGTAGAGCAATACTGTGTAAGCTTCTAACCAGCTCTCATTCCAAAGCTGAAATTATGACATCTTCATTGGCTGTGTCTGTACAGTTTAAGGGCAACACAGACTTGCACGTGCCAAAGGTGTTACATATTCTGTTTCACAAATATCCTTTTGCAACCGTCTAACTACATTAGCTTCCAGATGATGTCAACCAGAGTAACACAGTGTATACTCGAACGCAGTGATGCCAACTTGACTATTACAGACAGAGAGTTAAAAGCATGTAGGAGTACCACACGTATTGTGTGCATATTCCATGGTCAATCAAAAAAAAAAGTGGGTCCACTGGCATCCTTTTTTGGGTGGGAGACACTGTATATTGTCTCATTTTTAAGGAAGTATGATGTTTCAAAAGCTGGCTCTGACAATGACAATGGACTAAGAAGGAGAAGGCAGAGGAGGAGAAGAGGAAGGAGGAGAAAATGATGCTGATGATGATGATCAGAAGAAGATAATGACAATGATTACATCAGTGAGCCATATACCATCATCAAAGCCCCACAGTGTTTAATAAAACTGAGTCCAGCTGTGCACTGTGTATCTTGAGCACACAGCGCACAAGAAAATAAAACTGCTAAGAAATGCGTTACCCCATTTGATGCTAAAGCATATCTTGAAAACTAAATATATCAGGACAAATGTTGCAAAGTAATTATGACGCATTTTAATGAGGAATCACACTATGGAAAGCATGCTGGTGAATTCTGTTGTGCATGGTGCAGTACCACCTGTTAATGCAGCTCCTATAAACGTGTTCTGCATTATGTTTTCACCCAAAACTTTACATGTATATTGTAATACTCCAATAAATTCACACAAAGGTCATTCATTTCTTTTCATTTTTTAAGAAACTGGGGTGCACACTTTATTTGTGGGTGAAAGAAATATTCAAGAAAGTAAGTAGCTGTTACGAATACACACAAATCAAAAAGAAACCTCCCTACAGTTCAATACTAGTAACTTAGAATACATTCACAGGGCCCTTGTATGTCATTGTAGCATTGTGTGCCATCTAGTGCCTACACAGAAAGTAACAAATTATTCAACCAGTTATTCTGAAACTAGACCTTGTTGTCTATTGGTTAATTTTTTTACAGTTATTGAAATATTCTTAGAGTAATTAAAGCCAAATATACACTACACTATATGAATACAAACTGCTAGAGAATTAATGCAGTGCCTTTGTATTTCGTTTGTGAATTCAAGCTTTGTAAAAGCAATCACAACGGTCTTTCCATTGCAAATTACAGTGTCAGGGAGATGGCATAATTCAGTGAGTCTGACTTTACCTGTTTACGTGACAGACGTGTTGTGTTACTGCCCTGAATAATGATATCCCGGTCTTCAATATCCATTCTCTCCTGAAATTGCTGCCAATGACGCCTATCTTCCGAAGTCTCCTCTCGATTTATTGAACGACCTTCACGTTCCTCTCTCTCGATTACATCCTGCAGCTTTTTCTTCACAGTACAAAATGACAAAGAGACATATAAAGAACATTTAAAAAGCTTTTCAGTAAATCAACAGTCATGTCATAATCAGTTTCTTTTCTTCCTTTATCAGTTTAAAATAACATACAACATGTACAAATTAAGGAAGTAAAGGTGAATTTCAATGATGATAATATTTGTCAGTGGCTAGAAAAAAAAATGGCGATCAATTACAAAAAGAAATCCACTCATTATTTTCAAGCTTTGTTATCATAAGATGCAGTATCACATACAAGATAAGAATGGCTGCAGGGGGGCAGGCAATCGAAACAGTTTTTATCACTATGTTCTTCTCACTTGATTGCTTCATTCCTGCTACAATCTTGGGTGCTCAAACATTTGTAATTGTTGTACACAGCGCAGACAGTTGTTCAATGGCTTTCTCCTGTGTGTGGTTGCTTTCTCTCATATAAAGGCAAAGTTATTCCAATGTAGAATATGAAAGAATATAGGGGAATGAAGGTATAGGTCAACTCATTATTAACCTTGGCCCTTTATGGCGGTTAGTAGTCAGCTTTATGTCCTGGGTGCTTTACCATGAGGAAAACAACCCCTGGTACTGATCGAGCAGAAGGCTGGGGAGGCCCCAGACCCAGTCTACACATTTTGGAGAGGAGGTAAATAAATCTCATGACCATGGCATCCTATCATATACTCGTATATTATCAGCAAAATATTCCTCACATTTAACAGAGGCACTTTATTAAAAATACCAAACACAATAATATTTAAGCACTATGAGCTAGATGTTTTGGTGCTAAAACACCACCATCAGGCTGTAAAGACACCCCATACTACGCATGCACTTCTGTTAAGATTTGGTAAGTTAATTTTAAGATATTTTATTTTTTCCTAACTACTTGTTTCCTTAAACATACAATTTCCCAGTCTTAAACTTAGATTTAAGCACTGTTTGATCAGCAGCTATCACACATAACACTACACTTACCAACTTCTTACAAAAATTAATTTACTTTCTGTATTTATTTTGTATGGTTTGGAGGTTTCCATTCTAAGGTTATTTAACAATACTTTAATTAACTTCATTTGATGTAATTACCACTAAATGAAAGGGCAAATCTAAATGACAAACTGCAAATAGTGTGCAATGAGGTAAGTGTAGTTACATTATAATATTCAGCACATAGCCACAGGTTCAGTAATTTAGCTACAATGTAAAGGTAAGGGTAAAGCAATCCCATTACAGGCCTGGAGTGGCCCAGAGGGTTCCAGGAAGTTAAGGTTCCCAGATTTCATGACAACGGCACAGAATGGTGGTAAGGTTGTCAGTCTCACAAACCGGCCGCCTTTACCCCCAGGAAATGCTCCTGGTATTCATTTCTGCTAGAGGGTGAGTCGACCCCAGGGCCATAGTGCGATTGGAAGGATTTTATGTCAATGAAAAATTCCAATGACACCATCTGAGATCGAACCAGCGACCTTCTGATTTGTAGCACAGCACCTTAACTACTGTGCCATCATGGTCTCCAGCTACAATATAATCTTCAGAGTGTAGCTACAGCATGATGTTCAGAATGCAGCTACAGTGTGATGTTCTGTGTGTAGCTACAGTGTGGTGTTTAGTATTATCTACAGTGTGATATACTGTATATAGCTACAGTCTGAGGTTCAGAATGCAGCTACAGTGTGATATTCAGTATTTAGCTACAGTGTGGGATTTAGTATACAGCCACAGTGTGATGTTCTGTATGCAGCTACAGTATGATGTTCTGCGTGTAGCTATTGTGGGCTTCAGAATGAAGTTACAATGTGGGTTTCTGAATGCAACTGCAATGTGACTATCACTACGTAGCTACAGTGTGATGTTCAGAATGTAGCTACAGTGTGATATTCTGTATGTAGGTACAGTATAGGGTGAGTATGTAGCTATGGTGTGATGTTCAGTATGTACCTACTGTGTGGGGTTTAATATGTAGCTGTAGTGTGATGTTATTCATGCAGCTAGTATATAGATACGGTATAATGTTCAGTATATAGCTACAGTGTGGGGTTCAGTGCACAGCTATAATGTGACTAACTACAGGGAAGTACAGAGAAATGTTCAGTACGTAGCTACAGTATGATGTTTGATGTTCAGTATGTAGCTACAGTATGATGTTTGATGTTCAGTATGTAGCAACATTGTAATGTTAAGTATGCAGCAGCAGGAAAATAAGTGGCACTAAACCAAATTACAAAATAAGGCTACTCACAATGCACTCCATGGTATCAAAATATATGAAGCAGAGGTTCACTTTGTGACATGAGAGCTTTCCTCTGTCATCCAAGCCCAAGATAATCTTGTGCCTTAGCAAGTGTTTGTTTACTTGAGCCATGCAACGTTCTAAATTGTGATTCAACTGCAAGCAAAACATAGATACATAACATGCCATTATACAAATTTCATGCTCTTCAACTAAAACTGAATAATTCATCAGAATGTTACAAGCTTCCTCTGTCTGTCAACATTAAGTCAAAACACCTAACCCTGGAACTTCAATTATGGCCTGCAATTCTTTAATTTCTGGCTTGCTAATAAGGATTCATTCCACATATAGTAGATAGTTTTCAATTATGACAATAATGATAGGGAGATAAACCATAAAGACATGCAGAAGACATGCTACTTAGTACAGGACTAAGTTACTGTGGAACATTTTCCTGTACATACAACCGCTCAATTTTTACATGCTTTCAAATAATCTGTCGAAGCACTATATTTTACCTCCAGTTTCTCCATTCTTTCCCTGTATTATTCACCTTTTGTTAAGCTCAGATAGCCATCATAAATGAATGCCCTCTTTTATTAACGGCTGCATGTCTACCACATGAAAAAAAAGTGCTTATGTATAGCAGAGAGTACAAATATTTTACTCATGATAAAACATTTTTTCATGTTTGACAAAATTTACATATTTCACTTCATTATCAATAATTATAACTGGTTTTGAATGTATTATGCAACCATGATAAAATGAGTATGGCCTGAAACTAAAATCAGAAAAACCATCAGTACCACAATTCCTCAATGTTAGTACTTTATATGAAAAAACTGCACATTAAACAATAGCCTTATCTCTGTAAATTCAGCTTGAAAAGTGATTCCTAACTAGCCATGACTTTTTGTTTACTTCTTTACACTAACTATACCTGCAGTCAGCCAACCAAGCAAACAAATATAGAGCTAACCGAGTGTTTTAAAATTTGGGGAACTTTCAAGCAATATATCTTGATCCAGTCAGCCACTCCTGCAAGAAACACACTGTTGGGCTGTAAAACAGATACTGTATAACTACAATGGGTACTGTGCCTATGCTAAGAGCCTTCCTGTCTTGGGTGAGGGCCTTATTGTGGCCACAGTAATAACTTCTACAAAGAGTATTATGTACTTCTGGAAGAGGAAGGATTTTACCAAATAGATGTATGACATTTGAACCCAGAAATAAATCTTCAATTTTCAGAAAATGCTGACACACAGTATGCACTTAATTTGGTGCATGATGGCAAGGTAACACCCCATTTTTCAGATGATAAACTGGGATCAAATACTCATCTTATATTCAGTAATCTGTGAACAATGAGCCATAAGGTGCCATGAAGACACCCTGGTACAGGTACATGCATGATATGTAGATTGCTTGGCCTCCCAGAGAGGAAGACAACCAAAAATTTCTATGATACATAAACAGTACCCTTTTGACTATCCAGATGACAATGGAGACAAACAAACAAATCGCTACTGTTATGCATATGTTATTGCTAGCAAGAAATTAGATGGTTCACTTAGCTGACCAACCTACACAAAACCAACACATGTAAAGTCTAAGCACTGTCCAGTACAGTTGTGGGTTGTATGAACTACAACTGTCTGATATGCAACGATGATTTGAAATACTGAGAGCCCTTACTGGAAAGTTACCACATAAGGGCCATCACACAAAATGGATACAGCAACCACATCTGAAGCATGTGCTGCTGACTGGTCTAACAATGCTACTATACAAGTAATCTATCATGAACAGGATCAACAGGCTGCTTGCTAATAGAACATTAGTACACTCCACATCCTGCACAACAAAACATCCACATGCTGAGATATGTGAAGGGCAAATCAGGGACAATTCAGACCAGGCACAAACAGAATAAGAGAAATTTATGTCTCAGACTGCCAGATAATTCTGCTGTGCTGGAAGACAGCATTGACTTCAGCGGTACCTCCATAGTCGACAGAAAAACAGGGTATGCGCAACACCTGAATAAAGAAGCTGCAGAAATCGAGCTTACACCCCACAAATTTCCAAGGGGATGGAGAATAAAATTACCATTTTTTTATGTGGCCTATTCAGGAACAAGGACATCAATGAAATAACAACTAAAATGATGCACATGTTACAGTCATGGTTCTTATATTTCAAGCACAGCTTTACAATTTACTGTTCCATGCACAAGGCACTGCTGCCACCTCCTAATCACAAAAGTCACTGACAAGATACAAGAAATTTTCCATTCCAATGAATATTATCAAGAAGACAGAACAAAATCAGAAAAATACAAGACTGGGGAAAAAATTGGGGAGTGAATTCGTCTGGGACATGAGTCTTATTTCAAAGACTGTCATCACAAATCTGGGATGAATGGTACTCTGTATAAAAAAGGATGAAGCAGACCAATGACACACCAACTGGAAAACAAGGCAAAGCAGACAGCAACTTCCATCAGCTAGCAGCCAGCCAAGATGGATAAGGTCACAGTAGAAAAAAGGTTGGTTTCATTTTACACCATGACACAGGTGGCAGCCCAAGGAGTTTTTATTCAATTTAGTCTCCATAAAACATTCAAATCTTATATTCTTTATACAATTACTGTCACTCCTGCTGATGAATCTGAAATAACGTCAGAATTACCAGTGCCACCATACATTAAGTATCACAAATGACTATGGAGCCAAACATTTAATTTTCAACTCTTACTCTGTAACCTACCAATTCTCAAATGGCTTGAAAAACTTAACCTGGCTATAAGAGGTTAATTAACAGGCTGAATATTTGTAATACTAGTTTAAGGAAATTGGCAATAAATTACAAGATACGCACCTTGATCTTGATCCACATACATAAAAATATGGCTGCTGCATTCAGGACAAGCCACATAACCCCCAATCCAAATAATGTGAGCCCTGTTACTCCAGAAAACAGAAGTCCAAGGAGAACAAAAAATGCAGTGAAGATCCAAGCCACAAGAATACGTTTGTAGCAAATATTGTAGACATTAAAACGCATATCATTTGTTAAGATTTCCATCACATGTACATAGTCTTCAACAGTCAGCTGTTAAAGGAAACACACACATTAATTTCTCCTCTCAATTCAGCACACTAAACAACCAATGCATCAGTTTTTGTGACTTCTTTTTCACTCATCTGTAAACAGGAAACTAAATGACCTAACCACATGGATTTGGAATGGAAATTGAATAGCACTATGGAGCTGAGTCCTTCTTGAGAAGTTTACAGGCCCTCACATAGTCAAGAAACTCCCACCATTTTATGTCAACCACAGGTTTGTTACCACAATCACCAGAACCCTGTCTCTAACCTAAACCAGATCAATCAAGTCCACCCACTCCCCTCCCCCCCCAAAAAAAAAAAAATTAAAAAAGTTTCATTTCCTTATAATGCATCAATAAACAAAGAGGCTAATTAAAAATGAAGAAATAAGTACTGTACTTACAATGAAACAAAAACTGGGAGCCCAAAAATACACTAAGAACATAATGTAAAACAATCTCAAGAAGAGGAGTGAAAAAGATACAAAATGTGCATGGCACAGAAAAAGGGTTCATGTGAACAAGAGTCAAGCACAACTAATGCATTTTAAAAAAACCTCAGACACATGTTTCAGCTTTCTATATAAACCATCATCAGGCTACATACTAAACACAAGATGATGAAGCCTGATGATGGCTTATATGGAAAGCCAAAACAGGCAGCCGAGTTTTTTAAAATATATATACTAGTTGTGCTAAACTGTTAATGTTATTGTTCACACACACACACACACACACACACACACACATATATATATATATGCACAATTGGAAGAACAACACTAAGATAAGATGTTTTACACAGAAATAACTTAATAATTATAAAGTTTTTGCAATACATTACTAAAGTATGACAGCAAAATTAAAACTACAATGAGGGAAGTTTGTTCACCATGAATATAAACACTTCCATGCTATGTTACACCTTCTTATTTTAATCAAGAATGTCCATACATGACATTAACCATCTTAATCTGAGCACATTTAAGGTACAAATGAACCCTATAACAATCCCAAAATTCAGGAAGTTGCAATATGGTGCCTAGCTGGAGTCTACTGCACTTTCTGCCTGCTAGGTAGAGGCATCATCAGTATCATAAAATAGCATCTGGTGAGGAAGGGCATTATAAAGGTCAGCATTTAATGAAACAATGTCTGAGTCAGTGCAATGACAGTTTTCAAGTAAGAATGTGAGGTAGCCAATAAATAAGTCAGATATTCGTTGTTGGTAAAACTGTTTATGAATAACAGTTGCATTTCTAAAGCAGAGTGTACTGGCAAACCTTCTGCAAACTAAAGAATGCACATGCAAACATCATTTTTGTGGCACTCTAAAGACAACATACACACTCTACAGTACTACCACATATTTATCTGGTTTGATGGTGACCATAATTCAATTCACCTTCATTGTAGCAGGGTAGGTATTAAATTTTAGTGCACAGTTTATGAAAAATATATTATTTGAACAGAAAAAGATATAACTATGAAATAAACAGCATTCTGTGGAAAATAAAACAGGGGTTATGTAGCATGTCCTAAAAAGGCAGTAGAATATAAGACATACAATGTATTTCTATGGGTGTTTTCCTACATTCCTTAGCAGCTTTAGAAGGTTAACAGAAGTCTGGAAGAACTCGAGAAATCATAACAAATCACTCCAAAGTAACCAACTGTCTGGCTGAAATCTGAACCAGGAACATCTTTGCAATGTTGGTACTTTACCATGCCTGTTCATTCGAAGGTCACTGCAATAAGTTATCGTCACTGTACTGACAAGTACTGGCTCCACTGTCCAAGGAACACAAATCAGATGGCAAAAGAAACAAATATAGTCAGTAACTTTTACTAGAAAAATTAAAAAATGCCTATTTTATATAGCTGAAAAGAACAGTTACTGTGTTTGTATAAATAAAATCTATTAAAGTCTGTGTAATCCATGTCAGCAGTCCCCTCCCTTATCCTGCGATTAACATCTTATGATATTATACAAGCATTAAACTTAAGACAAGAGAGTATGGAAAAATGCTGATATAATGGACTACAAGTTTTAATTACAGGCAAATTAATTTTAAATACCATGTGGTTACATATAATTGCACCATTACTTCTTCATACATTACGCCTGCATAAAACAATCAACCAATAAACTGGGTTGTCCTACAAAATAATCCAAAGGTTCCAGCCACCTATACTGTCATGTACAGAGAAATGAGCCAAGTGAATGCTTATGATCAGCAATATCAAGACATGAAACTATCAGGCATTTCAGGAACAGAAACTGGAATAGTGATAACAATTATACATATTGCATTAGGTACTTGAACATATGCAGAAATAAATTTTAAAATCTTTACTAATCTAGAAGTAACTTGATAAAAGGATGAAAAGGATTATGAATGAAGAATCCTAAATGATTCTGAATTAGTAAAAAAAATGCTTCTGAATACACTTGGGGTTAATGAAGTTGGGCAGACTGAAATACAAACAGATACAGGTAACATTGAGTCATTAGAACTTCAGAGGATCAGATTACTGTTGAAAAGGTAGTGGGTACTACACACTAATTAAATTCCAGCTGAAGTTAAAATACTGCAAAATATATAAACTTATTATTCTCCTTGAATAGGGAAGAACTGCCTCAATACTGGAAAAATTACGTAATTCTACTTATTTACATGAAGACTGATAAAACAAACTACAAAATACCAAGGCGTATCACTGTTATCAACTTCAAACAAAATTTTTCCCAACATTCTTCTTGCAAGACAAACTATGCATGCAAACAAAACTGAAGTAGATCACCAACTGTGGCACATTTCCATCAGACTTACTGCACTTGTCACACATGGGAAAAAGTGTGGGGTCACAATGTGGCCAGTATGCAGCTCTTTAGAGACTTCAAAAACTTTATGATTTAGTTAGGAGGGAGAAAGGGATAGAAGAATGCTAGGAAACTTGGCTGTTCAATGTTTTTTAACGTGCATTTTCCACAAAATGCCATTTATTTCACAACCTTATATTTTTCTGTTCAAATAATACAGTTTTCATAAACCATGCACTACAATTTAAATACCCACCCTGATCAGTTGAAGGTTAAATTTGGGGCATGCTTGCTACCCATCAGTTTAGAATCATCTGTTGTCCCATCTCCCATATAAGGCATAAATATCCAAATGTATAGTGTTACAGTTTTCCCCATTGTTTCATATGGGCATGAAACTTGATATACACTTTAAGAATAGAACATAACACCAAGATCCACATCTGGACACAACTGTAAACAAATTCACTCCAACATGTAAAGATAAAAACATGAATCATTTATGTTAAGTGTTTTACCAAGAAAAAACTACTGTAGGAACCCTCCTTTCAGTACCTTTCCTAAGTTTCTGTTACTAAACAAGAACCCATATGAGGCAGCACTATATGTGACAGCTGAACTGCTGTAATTAGAACCCAACAACAGGTCACATCAGATATAAATTTATGATGTACCGTAAGTCCTTGTGCCATAAGCTCCTCCGGTACAAGCTCAGGACGGAACTGTGCAGGTGTGATCCAAGGCCATCTTGTATTAACAGGAAGCAGTGTCACAACAATATCACCATTTGCTGAGCAAACAAAAGAATATACAAAAATGTATGTAGTGTACAATTAAAAGGTTTCTGGACTTCACATACTGTCTGCTATTCCAAACATAGCACTTATCCAGTCACTTGGATTCGCATTTTCTGGCAGACCCAACAAAGCAGGTTCCGCCCCACTCTTTCACCATAACGCAGAAAAAGATCCAGTATATGCAATGCCACATTCTCTTCACAATAACATGATTCACAAAGTCCATCAACCCAGTAATCATAAATGGCATGAGACTGATGACCAATCTTCCACACAGTATTTTCTCCTCAATGGTAACAGCATTTATCTGCCCCTCTGTGACCAGTTATAGTGGGGCTAGGGACGGCACCAGTGTTGGCAGCACAGGCTAACATCAAACTTAGTGTACCCTGTGAATGTTCTTCAATTGTGCTGATGTCATACAATCTCCTCAACCCCTTAAACTACAACTCAAGTTTCATAAAAGTAAGAGGTTATGGGGTTCTACGTCTGGGGAGAATGGGAAGATGCAGTCACATGACAGGAGTCAAATTATCTGAGGGAAGCACGACAATGTATACGTAAAACCAAAAGGTACTTTGGGAACAAAAGGGGGGGATCTAAAAAAAATCAGTCAGTTTGAAACAAACAGTAAGAATAAGAATAATCATACCATGGAAAACAAAGATCAATAAAGTTAAGGGAGGTTACCAATCTGTAACTAGCTTGGTAAAGGATGAGATGGGTCAGATGACTGCACATTCTCACAGTAATTTTAATACATGGAATAAATCCTTTAATCAATTAGTGAATGCACTAGATGCAGAATGTCAAGCAGACTGCAGTACATACAGCTGTGCCACTAAAGCCTGAGCACTATGCCTCTGAGGTTGAGAGGGCCAATGAAAAGATGAAAGGGTATGTCTACAGGCACTGAACAAATACAGGCAGAACTGTGTGTAATAACAGAATGTACAATGGTAATGTTTTGTATTAATTTGAACATTTCAGACAACAGTAGGGCTTATATACTACTGTTTGCTTAAGTTAGTGTTCTACAACAGATGTAGATGCCTACACTCTGTTAATGTAGCCTGTAATCTGCAGCAGGGAAAATATGAAACTTTACAGCTTATCCATAAATTATCCACACAACTGTATTGTGTAATTTAAAACAAAAATTTTTATAAATTTAAATTTGGGAATTTGTATTTGGATTCATAATGTATTTACACAACTTAGTTGAACATAATGTCACAGTGTCTTTGTTACCCTGCTGGGGGGGGAGGAAGCCAAAGAACTAGATATGCTAGACATGAGACTACAAGCAGTGCCGATGAAGATGCAATTCTTCTGAGAAATGATGCCCTGTCGATTGGTTAGTAGTTTCTATCTACAAGAAGAGTTTTCTGCCTCCATGTTCAAGGTGCAAGTAACAGATTATGGACTACTTTGAATGTTACATCTACTATTTTCACACAATTATTGCTTTCCTGTAGCTAACTTACATTAAATAGACTCAGCCCTTAGGGCTGGGAATAATACACAAATAAAAAATGGCACCCAAAGCAGATTTGATATGAACAGTATAGTATCACTAATAGGCAGTAATGATATGAGGTCCAAGAAACCAAAACTAGTTGTCCTTCACCAAAATATCTGCAGTCTTAGGGGGGGAAAAAAAGAAGAAGAAGAAGAATTTGAAGTGTTGTGTTCGGAATTAAAGCATGTAGATGTAATATGCCTCACAGAACACTGGCAGAGTGAGTAAAAATTAAATTGCACTAATATTGTTGATTTTAAGTTAGTAAGTGCTTTCTGCAGGGAGCAGTAGCGAACATGGTGGATCTGGTATCTATGTAAAAGATAGCCTTGTTACTAAAGAAATAAATTATTTTGCAGGCACAAATGAAGAAAAAATCTTTGAAATGTCATTAATAGAACTGCCTGCATATCAACTGTGTGTAGTGTGTATCTATAGATCACCGGATGGACAGTTTGACAAATTTCTAGATAAGCTAGAACTAGTTGTCCAGAAACTACAAATGAAAGATAAAATCTTAATACTTTGTGGTGATTGGAATACTGATTTTTTTCATGAAGGTAGTAACCAAAAGGACTTAACAGACTTATTGCTGAGGTATAATTTAGTAAACACTGTCAAGTCCCCAACCAGAACAACAAAAAATACAAGCACACCGTTAGACGTAATTATAATAAACAAGAAGTATTATATGAAACCTGCAACAGTGATAAAATTAGGAATTTCAGACCACCAAGCTCAAGTATTGTCTGTGTCCCATAAAACCCCTACTAGTGTAATAAAAAGAGTTTTGAAAAGACACTTTAGAGATGATAACATTAGGGTATTCCAGTACTTATTAGAAAAGGAGACATGGCAGGAGGTATTTCGAGAGACAGAGGTAAACGCAAAATTCAAGCCTTTTATGAACATAGTCTTACATCTTTCTGATATAGCATTCCCTCTAAAATTTAGACATATAAAGAAACCACAAAGGAATGGATGGATTACGAAAGGCATAAAAATATCAAGTAAAAAAATTAGAGGTCTAAACATGCTAAAGAAACAATCTGATCTTACAGAAGGTGTAAAAAATTATATTACAAAATATCAAATAATATACAGAAGAGTAATCAGGGAAGCAAAAAGGAGGCATAATGATAAGAATATACTGCATGCAAATCACAAATCTAAAGCTATATGGCAGATCAT
>Ga0123354_10000131_pt1 | contig 57250 bp, 35 predicted proteins | sample TergutLab28metaG_2_FD_97872 | JGI IMG/M metagenome (GOLD analysis project Ga0123354, IMG submission 97872) | Labiotermes labralis P4 segment gut microbial communities from Petit-Saut dam, French Guiana - Lab288 P4 | ecosystem: Host-associated > Arthropoda: Insects > Digestive system > Gut ... | reverse complement strand
TTATAGAAGTGGGAGCTGTATATATATCCCCACATATAAATACAGAAAGTGTGAGTTTCCTACACTCTGTGTGTGTGTGTGTGTGTGTGTGTGTGTGTGTGTGTGTGTGTGTGTGTGTGTGTGTGTGTGTTTTGTAGTGATCTGACAACAGATGGGTAGTATTTTCCTCCACAGTAATAATCGATTTGTCTTGTAATGAAGAAGCAGTTTGTTTTGTGTGCGGTAGGTAAAGGTAAAGGTAAAGCAGTCCCATTACAGGCCCAGAGGATTCCAGGAAGTTAAGGTACCCAGATTTCGTGACAACGGCACAGGATGGTGGTAGGTTGTCAGCCTTACGCACCGTCCGCATTTACCCCCATGAAATACTCCTGGTACTCATTTCTGTTAGAGGCTGAGTCGACCCCAGGGCCATAGTGCGATCGGAAGGATTTACCAATGGATGCGGTTTAATATGCCAGAAGATATGAATTTCCACCAACATAGCTGTGAGAACCTCAGACACCGTAGACATGTACTTGCTAACGTTTTTGGAGGCATTACTGCAAAAAATGTTTTTGTTCCCCTCAGTAAGGTTTGCGTTTCCAAGATCCGCACTGTCTCTCACCGCGGTGGCCCGGGTTCAGCCCCAGGTCATTATATATCGGACTTAAATAGAATATATATATATATATATATAATTGTACAGTCTTACACAACTTATTACTCTATTACTCTATTCTTCTTACATTTAAAATTTTATTTCTTATAACTTTTAACCGTATTACTTATTTTATATTTGAAATTACATTTATTTTTAATTCATAATATATATTAATAACATGTAATACATCTCGTACCCTATTAAGCATTGATAGTTGTATATGATACTTTTTAGGGCTCAGCCTGAAGATGGCTGTATAAGAGGGGCCGAAACTTGTTGCAGTTAAAGTGATTTAATTATCTTTTAATTGTAATTAGTCAATCAAAAGTTGTGTTAGACTGTACAATTATATATATTCTATTATTGAGCACAACGGGGATGTCTGACCTGAAAATTATATGTCAGACTTGTGATGAACAAGTGGCACTGGGACTGGTTTTTCTCCCAGCTGTATCATTCCACCGATGCTTGATATTCATCAATCACCGACATCATATAATCTCAGCAATTGATAGCGTCGTTAAATAAAAGACTTTTAAAAACGTCCATGCTGTTGGCTTCGTTTATTAAAAAACGTGTTACTCAACCTTACAGTACCATTTCCACATGCTAAACGTTTCATATTAGTCGATGCATTTCTATTTTTAAGTGTAATGTGATACAAGACAGTACGGCAAACGCTAAACGGATGCGAGTTAACGCCCTGCACTTTTAGTTAATCGTTAACGCGGCGGAATCTCACCATAAGATCGGGAACAAGGTTGTTGTTGCGGGGGATGGGGTTCTCACAGCGGTACTGCTGAATATGCAAGTCTTCTGGGATGTTATGCTATGTGATTGGTAAATAGCTACCGAGAGTCAGACTCTTCTTGCACTTCTTGATCCTGAGGATGAAGGAGCTGCGATCCTTTAAAAGGTCGGTAACTACCGATCGACATGGCTCAATACCCCTCACGACTTGATTCTGCAGAGCTAGTGCTGGTATTTTAGTGCTCATATTTACACCTCGTATTACGACTTATCGTCATGGGCATAATGACTTTTACGACAGGTCCATTGCCTCTTCACAAAAAAAAAAAAGTTCTCCAGAGAGTGCAATCTGGTGCTTCGTCTGACATTTTCCAGTATTTTCTGGTTTGCTTAAGGTCATCCAGTAGCTGCTTATGTCTTCCCGCCCTTTCTATATTTCCTTCAATAATGTGTTTTAGAAGTCAGTTCCAGCTGAAGATGTGACCGATTCAGTCAGCCTGCTTTCGTTTTAAATGTATGTAGGTTGTTCCGGCCCCCCCCCCCCCTCACTCTTTTAACACTTTTCTCCGTTTTCGGAAGGAACTGTCCAGGAAAAATACGAGTTTTCCCATTGTTTTCCACATCGCGGAGCAGCAGCCGCTCAAACCACTCTGGTCACGCCTGTTGCTTCACGATCATGAACCATCTCGAGCTTCATTTGCTCTGTGCCTCAAGTCGCTACGGATGTCGCTGTTGTCACAACAGAAAGTTATCTATCAGCGTGGGACTATATTTACAGTTTACGCTTTTACGGCTTGTATTCATTGTTACTGGAAAATAAGGTTTATTCCGTCTTCACCGATACAATTCAAAAAATTTTAGAATGTCATAGAACACAAAAGTATTAATCAATCATCCTCTTTACGCGAGTAGACCAGAAAAAATATGGACCATGATTTATAACTCTTTTCGTTGTTGAAAATTGATTGCTTTTGGATCGTTTCGTTACCCTTAGGAACAACTGAACTGCGCGCCATATTGTTAGTTTCCTGCATCATTTTTCCCTTCTACCCTACCACTTTTTATAAATGTTTTCCCCTATGTGAATTTTTTTTTGTGAGGGGGCGTTTGATGCGTAAATATGTTGCAACTGTATCCCTTTTCGTTAAGTTTTCGAACCTCCCAACTCTTCTGAAAAACATTAGCAGCGTATTTCCTCCCTTAGAGCTGCTGTTCAGTGTAAAATAGGGGTGTAGAAGGTTCGGATGTTATTCAAGTGGAAACATTTTGTGTATGTACCTTTGTTATAAACGCTGAGGATCTGTTTGTTCCATTCTTTATAACACAGCGTAATGTAGAAGAGATGTTATAAATGATGTCTAAAATGTTAGTGAAAATATATCAGGGTGTGTTTAAACTCGGATCCATTGGGCAAAACTAGTTCAATAATGGCGTCCTTCTTCTGTTTTACAGTAGATTTAAATCTTCTGGCGAAGTAGCTGTTGTGATTGTTATAAGGCATACATCTAATCCAAATCTTCCGTGATGCGAAATGAAAATTATACAGGGCCACTTACCGGTCAAGTAGAAAGATAATGCAAGGATTCCGCCTCGAATACTGCTCGAATGATGTGAAATTTTTTGTGTGATTTTCTTTGGCATTCTTTTCGTCATTCATTATCACGAGATCATCAGATCGATAAGTTCTTGAGACAAGTCGTAGAGGTTAACTCTTCATTCAAGGCATGAAATGCCTAATTAATAAACAGAAGCCTTCCCTCCCCACTTTCACTTCCCCTTCACCCTTGTTCAGTGAGGCCCTGCCTCGATTTCGTCATGTTGAACTGTGTGAAGAGTAACTCAACAATCCTGAAACCTTGGATGAAATTCGGAATATTTTTGTAGTTCGTTCGAGTTGGGAGTTTTACAACAGTTACATTATGTTCTTTTGTTAATGCATGGGAACCTCGTAACTTTTACATTTCATCTCTGTGGAGACAACAATACTCAGAATTCATCCCTTAGAATCTCTTCGAGTGGTATCCCTCCCCAGAAACACGCGGTGCCATTACCCAAACGACCACATTCGAAGTCCGTACTTCATTTGCAATTTCCCCCTTGCAGCACAACGGTCAGCCCACTCTGCTACAGGTTACGTTTTCAGCACTGCAGTTACAAGTTTAGTTTTATTTTTCCTTGTAACTTAATACTTCGTACTTATTTCCACCAAATGTCGCGGTATAGACAGGAATACTCTTTCGTTATTGGAAAGCACAGAACTTGACGGGTGCCGAATGTCTTCCTGCCGATACCTTGATTTAGTTATGCCCTTGAAGTAAATGCGTACTTTAGAGTTGGCGACAGCCGCGTACCACCCGTATCTTGCCGAACTCGCCATTCGTAAAAGCTGCTTTTTCTGCCTGATGTAACAACATCTGTAGTTGATTTGGCACGTGCAGTAAACAGTTCAGTCGCCTGGTGTTAATCCACAATAATGTGTATGTACATACTACCATTTATTTTCTGTCCGAACTTAGTACTGGATATATTAATCCCTTTTTTTTAAGAGACTTACTCGTAGGTCGAAACTTGCCGCAAAACTAAATATACAAACCTTTTGTCTGTGTAGATGTTGTGCTGCGTCTGTTATTGATATTACCTGTCCAGATGACCATATTCTGTGTGTTTCTTTACAGCTTTTTTCGTCTAAATCATTACTACATCATATAAGCCTACCACGTAGCCATGACATCCGGTGCAGTTCGTAAACATAAAGATAAGAAGGATAAGAAGACTCGTGAAAAGAAGTTCAAAAAGAAGAAGTTCGACATATCTGTTCATGGTGAGGTAAGAAGTATTTGGCCATGACTGTGTCTCTGAATGCAACTGAAGGTGTTAAAATTATTTCAGACTGTCACATTGGATACGTGCTCTGAAGAACAACCTCGAATCCATCTGGATTTTTAAATGTTTTTTGCATAGTTGCGAAAAGCAACTATTCGATTCGTCATGTCCGTCCGTCCGTCCGCATGGAACAAATCAGTTCTCGTTGGATGGATTTTTGTGAAATTTAATAGTGGAAAGGTTTACTGAAATCTGTCGAGAAGTTTCAGGTTTGGCTAAAATCAGACAAAAATGACAGGCACTTTACGTGAAGAACTGCTTGCATTTATGACTACCATGGATGCTGGCTTTACTATGGTTGCCGGCGGTAGTAATCGATAATCGATACTGATCTATAATTATCGTTATTAATCTGCCTTGTTTATTCATGCGATTTACTTTATGCGTAATTATGGAATATGAAAGCATGCAATCGTAACCTGCAATATTTATTGGTTGTGCCTAGGGAAATAAGTTTGATATGTATTTGGATGACGAATATGCCTACAGGTTGTTTGCGAAATACTGTTTAAGTCATCAGTTGGCAGCTGTTCTGACTGGGTGAAATTTTAAGATTACGCATGACCGACAAATTTAACAAAATCAACGTAGAAATGTAAACATGTTATGCAAATATACTGACGGGCCCTAATAATAGTGATGACGTTTTATAGTATGTGTGCAGCTGTGAACAATAACACGAAGTATGACCTCAGTGGACTGAATGGTATGACTGTCCGAGAAGTGTCCAAGATGCAACAGTTCGAACTTTTTTTTTTGTACAGGCCTTGTTTTGGACTGATCCCACAACTAATGAGCCATATCACTTGTTAGTTGTCGTTCCGAATTGGAACAGAGAACAGACAACAAAGTGATACTAGGTTAACATTTACTTTATGTACATTCGTCTGTGTACCCTTTCTGTTGATTTTTTTTTCGGGACATTACCACCTGTTATTACCATTAGGCTTCAGTTTCTTGGTGGACCTTACCTGGGCTAGTCTAATGCACATTGAAGTGCGACTTGCCTTCTTGTTCACCCTCTATCCCATCTGGAACCCTCGACACACCATCAGGGATAATAAAGTTTTATTACAGGAACGGAGGGGTTAATGAAGCTCTAAGCAGAAAAGTAAAGGGAATAAGTGACATTCACGAACGCCACCTCTACTCCGTTCTACATCTGTGCATCTTACCTTGTCCTTAGCATTTACTAGTATGAAGCCGGTTGAAATTTTGAATGGGAAGTTTTACGAAACCTCATCTATAGCTGTGATTTCCACAAACAACATTTCAGTTGATCCTTTATATTATAGCCGTAGAGGAATAGTGTGAAATCGCAGTTGCAGTGAATGTTCACCTCTAGAAGAAGGAAAGCTGTTAAGAGAGCTTGATAGCTCTTAGGGCAAAGTACGACGCTGTAATACCGACCGAAACAGAGTTACCTCGTAACTGCTTCATAACGACATTTTCTGTAGGGAATCATTGCCATCTGGTGTATTATTCATTATAAGAATAACCCTGGTGTGACAAACCATGCTTATTACATAATGGATTACTTATTTATTAGCAGCTTTTTAATATTACACATTGTTGAAATGATGCACTTAGGAAGTATGAATTTATGAACAATTATGATCTTCAGAGTTCTACAGAAATCCGATTACGATACAAGATACGGAACTAAGTTTACTGTTAATATAAAACACCAGTTGTTTGTGGCATAAAAGGCTTCCAACTTGTAAACATCAATATTTAATATTTCAGTGATATTTAGTTACTCAAATACCATTCTGAAAAATAATTCGGTAGAACGAGAATACAGTGCTTAATCAACTACAACAGTCCGATTGAATAAGACAAATGGATATAGAACCCTAAGTATCAATATACAGTACCAGTTCCCGATCCCATCAATGGCTCCCCACTTCTCATAACTACATAATACGTCAGTGAAACTTGCTTGTTAAATAAAGCGCCAGTTGTCAATCGTACCAAAAGCTTCAACCTTCGTGACATCACTATTCAATATTTCACTGAAGCTTACGTACCTAAATATCATTGTAAAAAATAATTCGGAAACAATGCAATGAATTGGTTCCTTAATTACACATCAGTGACACATATTGGTACATTGTATCAACAAAACTCTATCGTAACCATGGAAACTGGTGACTGTCGTTGCTCCTGTATAACGATATACCCCTGGTCTTAACACGTCTGTGGCGTCACTCAGAAACGAAGCTGTATCGTAGTCAAAGAAAACGGTGGCTGCGATGTTGTCGGTTTGTCACTTTCACATTAACCGAGGACATTGTACGAATAGATTCCAAACGATATTTAGTTCTATTCGGCCTTGGGTTGCCATACCTTTCACGCTTGTACCCAGTAATTGAAAGCACAGGACCTTTCAGTATGTGTGCGTGTCTGTTTAAACGGAATTATAAGCCCCGCGGCAATTTGAGCGGCAAAATTTGACAGTTCCCATCTTTAGCCATGATTTCCACAGGTAACCCTTCCATCGGTTCCGTCTTATACACCATAGCGTTTGAGGAATTCTATAAAATCAGTTTCCTGACTGTGCGCACCATAACCCCGAAGAGTTTAAAAGACAGCATCTTAGAATAAACGGTGCTCCTCGTATTGATAACGTTTTATGAGCGAAGGTGGAGACTGTAATACCAACTCAGATATACATACCTCCTGCTGACTGCTGCATAATAACACCTTGTTTGAGGAAATAACTGCCACCTAATGTACCTAACCGTAACTAGAAGAATGGCTTGCTTCATAGAATCAGAGCAGCAACAGTTTTTAGCGCAGGCTTGTGCGCAGTGAGGAGTAAGATGAAACCCGCAATTTTTTACCAGCTAATTTAGTGCAGTTGGGGTCGATGCAGATGCCAGAAGAAAGAATTGTGAATAAAGTGTTTAGGAATAACCCAGATGGAAGAAGGGTCGTTGGAAAGCCAAAAAGAGGTGGCTGGACGATGTTGAATGATCTGAAGAAAATGGTGTTAGAGGTCGGGAGAAAAAAAACAGCTAGGGATAGAAATGCCTGGAGATTGATCCTGCATTAGGCCAGGTTCAGTGTGGACCGTATAGTCGGTGGTGAGAGAGAGAGAGGGGGGGGGGGGGTGGGTGCGGTTTAGTTTTTTTTCAAAATAGGGCCCCTTGGGTTCAGTGCATGTCCACTGCTTTACAACTTCCTGTATTCCACGTGGGAGAAATTCCTTTGGCTGCATGCTTTGTCACTGCAGCTACTTCTGTTCTGTCAGATCGGGAAGTCTCCACCAGGGTCCTCTGTGACTGGTCCCAAGGTGTGATAGTCACAGTCATCGATGTAAAGTGACTACGACGGGTGAGAAGACGTTGGAAATGAATGTCCTCGATCGTCTCAGCTGTCACACGGCAGTATGTGCCTGTCCTAGCGTTATGCTGCAACAAGACACCGGTACTGATCACTCCACGATGTTTTGGTCTCATCGCTGGTTTCATATGATTCGTTAGGAAGTCACAGTATGAGACACTGGTACCTGTGGCCCCCGTGGACATGTCGTGCGCTACAAGTGAGCCTTGATTATCCCATAATACCCTCAGGATCCGTATTCCGCCACATGCCTGCTTGAGGAATTTTGGAAATGTGGCGAGTTAGAATGGCGCCATTTTTTGTTTGCCTTCTCCGTTTGAGGCTTTCATTTCCATTAGGAACCCGTCTCCTATTTCATATTGTCACATGCGTCTACGCGTCTTTCCTCAGTCCAGAAGTCGCTTCTGTAAACTCCACTGTGCGGACACTTTATGAAATTGTAACACGTCGAGGTTGGTACTTTCTTTTGAACCGTGACTGATGTCCAGCATGACGGCCACTTCTTGGACCATAACGCAACAGTTTTTCCACTTTCGTTCACACTGCGTAGTTGTTTGCAGTGTGTCTATGTAGACTTGGCTCAGTCGAGTAGTATCCGTTACAATAAACACCCCATTATAAAAATTATCACTCCACTGGTAAACTCGCTACAGCGTTAAGTACGCATTACCGTACTGCAACTGTATTGAAGTGGGTTTATTACCCACAGTAACCGAGAAACGGACGATAGAACTTTCTTCGTTTGTGCATGAGTCCAAAAGAGCAGCCATCTTTACACGCTTTGCTGAAGTGCTGAAGGCCACCTTGCTTACTCTGCCATTCACAGACATGCTTCTGATTCTGTTGACTTGCTATGCTTGCAGTTGCATACATTAGGGTCCCGATCATCAGCACTTAAAAGGTTTTCGTCTGGATCGTCTTTGTATATTTTATACAGATAGGAAAATGTTTATAATTTTCTTGTCGGAGGCTTTGATCATCTGTTGTCCCGACATTACGTACTCTCACCTGTAACAGAAACCCGTTGAATTTTCAAGATTTGTTTGCACTAGTTTATTCTAACTGCCGGTCCCAGTGGCCGCGCGGTCTAAGGCGTGGGTCTGCGGCCGCTCGCTTGATGGGATTGTGGGTTCATATCCCGCCGGGAACACGAATGTCTGTCGCTTATGAGTGCTTTGTCGCGTACAGGTTTCTGCGTTGGGCTGATCACTCGTCCAGGGGAGTCCTCCCAAGCGTGATGTGTCTAACCGAATGTGACAGTGAAGCCACGATATTGAGGAGACGCTAGCCCTCTAGGGGCTGTCGCGCCATGAAAATAAATAATCAAAAACAAACGTAGAAACATTACCTTTCTTTTGTTAGGTGTTTAATGGCTCCCAAACTCAGATTGTGGACCAAATCAGCATCATGAATGATCATCGAACTTCTCTATGTTTAACTAACCAACTCCTTCTTGTCAAAAGGACAGACCTTCAACCACACTGTAAATAACATGCTTTGCATAGGACAGCATTGTTATTATTGACTTCGTAAACCCCCAACACTGTACACTTACCTGAGCCTGTTGAAATCACTCCACCTACGCAGCGTTCCTTTAACATCCGTTTTAATGTCGTCTTTTCTTCTATGCTTAGGTCACTCAAACTGTCTCTTCCCTTCTTTTACAGATTTCATGCACTTATTTGCCTCTTCCATGCTACATGCCTAGCCCTTGGCGTCCTTAATTTAATTATCCTGATAATCGTTTTCAGCGTTGAGTTTGACTTAATGGTGTTTTATTTTTCTCTTGCATTATCGTAATATAGCGGCAGTGGATTGGCCTGATTCGCGGTAGGACATGATAGTCAGAAATGGCACAAATTCTGGAAGAAAAGTGAAAATTGCCATTTGTTTTGCAGTAAAAATGTCTACATACGTACCTGCTAGATGCCAACGGCTACCATCCTGTCAGCATGCTCACTGATAATTACAGGCTACTCTGCATACAATTATCTTCAAGTTTATTGGATTGCATTCCAAGTGAATAGTGTAGGTTGATATTTGAAAGGAAAGTTTTATGTTAAAACGAAAAATGTTGTATTCCTTGTTCCCTGTTATGAGTATTTATTTTTGAAGTTTCTGTTGTGGGAGACGCGTGTCTTATGTTAGTTTCCCCCCTTCTCCCAAACACCCCTTAGACTGGACCATCTGTCGTGATGTAACTTAAATTTACAAAACAGTACCTTTTCAGAATTTTGTATAAAGTGAAAAGTGAATGCCTTATGTGTTGACCCCAACTGTTTGTCTGTGGCCCATTATCAGTGAATGAACTCTTCATTGGATTTTAATGCATGTCGGTGTGTGAAGTTTTGTCAGAAGTTATTGAGTGAGCTTTATTGTTGTGAAAATCGGCTCGGTGACAGAGTGCTTTGCTTAAGGACATAATTGATATTTTACCCCATTTTCCATATTTCTTGACCTCTTTTAAATTTGGTATGGGTCTCCACATATTGCCGTCAGGCAATTTTGAGCTTTATGAGTACTGATACAGTGAAAGGCATATTTTACTGAAGAGTACAACTGAAATTTTGTCCATATTTTGTACATTTTTTAGCTGACTTGGAAACATTTTTGTACAAAAAATATTCACAAATGTGTAACTGACTGTTGATGAGTTATGTAACAGTCAGCACAGATAAGAACGTGTTTTTTTATGGGCATAAATAAAGTTACATTTCTGCCTATTGTGTGAAACTGTATGATATTCTGAAACTAAAGAATACCTTGATAAAGCCTGTATCCTGCATCACAGAATACACCATTTGCAGTTTTGTTTTAAGGTCTGTTTCTTTGAAGTGTACCCCAATTTTACATATTAGTAGATATTCACTGAAAAATCAATGATATTTTATAAAATGGGTATTTTGTTACACCTGCTCGTCATTTCTTAATGCAATACTGTGAACTTTATTTTTGCTATAGGAGGATGGCATTGATGATGAAGAGGACAGCAGTGAAGGAAATGTGGATCTAAATGAAGAATTGCATCCAATTGTTTACTACATTAATGATAGGGAAGAGATGATTAATCAGATGTTTTCAGTTATCAAAGGCAATAAACTGAGAGCAATGCTTCCACCAATTTTAAAGGTAACAACAGTCATCTTAAATCTACATAGAGAGACAAATTTCCACAAAATGGTAGGCAGAATCAAAATTTGTATACCCAAATTCCATATGTTTTCTGAAAAATGAAGAATTTGTACAAATTTGGTTGTGGCCCAAAACTGTTAACGCAATGATTTTTACTCCCCAAGTTGGAGATCAGGGTTGACATAGAGTTATTTCCACCTTCACTTTGGACATAATGGCTTGGTATATATTAAACTAATTTTCTACCGTGAAATCATTCAAAACTACAAATTATTATTATAACACTGACCATTGTGAGAAGTTATAAGATTATTATTTTTTTTTTAATTTTTTTTTTTATTGTTGTTGTTGTGGTGGTGGTGGTCGTAGTAGTAGTAGATTACTTGACTTTAAGTTGTAACAAAGTTTCCAGAAATTTTCCTGCCTGTGTGGAAAGGAAAGTAGCACCAAATTTTGCATGACTCCAAAATATACAATTGAACTCACATTCATAGTGTTTATGAAACCTGTATTAATTTTAATTATATAGCAAATTTGAACGTTACCTTACATATATCTGTATATATCCAACACATATACATTTATGCTATGTACCCAACAAGGAAGAGAAATGTATGTCAAAAGTGTGTAGCACAAGAATTTAGTTTGTAGGTTGTTTATAATCTGTATTGTAAATGGTATATTATGTTTTAAAAACACATTAATTATAGGATAAACATGTTAATGTGCAATGTAAATTTTGTCACACTGAAACTGTTATTTGTTAGAGTCAGATATATAAGACATGGATGTGCATCACATTAATTGCTATAAATACTTTATTGTGCACTGCATCTCATACAACATAAGCAGAATTTTTAAATAAATTTATTATGTTTCCATGAACATGTTGCTTAGTTTGTTTTTCTTCCAGGATTCAACAATTGATGAATTAAAGTCCCAGTGCTTGGATGAATTACTTGGAATGTCGTCAAAACGTATCCACAGTATACTAGAAGGTAAGCAGTTTTGTGTTGAAAGTCTTTGCACTGCATGACCACTAGGGGAAAGAAAGGGCGGTGGTGGCGGTGGTGGTGGTGGTGGTAGTAGTGGTGATGGTGACGGCGGCAGCGGTGGTGGTGACAGATTAACTTGACTTTAAGCTGGAACATGGTTTCCAGAAATTTTCCCACATGTGTGAATGTGAAAGTAGCACTAAATTATGCATGATTCCAAAACACACAGCCACGCTTGGTTATAACGTCATCTGAGGGGATCGAACAAATTGTGTAATTATAAACAAGTGTCGCTGTAAGTGTGGTGTTGTAGTAGTGGTGGTGGTGGTGGTGGTGGTAGTAATAGTAGTAGTAGTAGTGGTGGTGGTAGTAGTAGTAGTAGTACCAGCAGTAGGTTGTAGTGGTGAATGCAAAGTGTAAAATTTTAAGTGTGTCTAATGTCTATGTTCTGCCCATGGGTATGTAGTGCATAACTTCATTAAACTTTGTCTTTGGAACACAGGAAGTAGTTTTTATGACTGTCATTTTATGAAAGTTATTAGGTCACATGTAAACCTGCTGCATGAAAATTTCCTATTGTGTTTTAATTTAAAAAGCTCTTGTAGTTTTGTAAAGTAACAGTCAGTGTCATCTGTAATGAGGTTTCCACCAATCCTGGATAAGTGGTAGCCCACTGGTGATGAAATGACATGTTTATTTCAATGACACACAGGTATTCATGCCATGGCAGATTCATACCTGCAGTTGTAGATCTGGCATGGTTTCACAGAGAGATCACCAACAGCCACAGTCATCAGACTCAACAAAATTAAGTACCGAACCAACCACATAAATATCAGGTGGCCAAACAGTTATGAACACTTTAAACTCCAGTCACTTTTTGGGTAGTCATTCCTTAATTTGTTGTAGCTGTTGTATGTGATTTTGTGCTCGGTACAGAAGTCTAACATTTCTTCCCTGCTGTTACGCATGCCAGTTACCATATAAGCTCGAATATAAGATGAGTTTCCTCTTGCTGGAAATATCCGCACCGAAAAGCAGGGATCGCATTATATATGAAGCTTTAATTTTATTTCCCAATCACACATCCAAGGACATGTTATTTCATTGTAGTCTGTTTTAAAAAGGTGTATTGAATTTTGTTCGTAAGATACATAAGATCATTTATAAGTGCTGTTTTTAGTTTTATGTCTTACTGTCTGAAATTTTATTTGTGATTTATTATATAACATAAATTTCCTGAGTTTTCCTTAAAATACCGCAATGGAAAAGTTGGTGTTGCCTTACATTCAGAGCTGCCTTATATTTTGGCTTATATAGTTTATCTGTGAGTCATAGGTATCCACTAAAGAAGTTAGATGTCAAAATATTGTCTGAACACACTGACATTTGGTTGATGTCACACCCTTGTAATGATCTGTAGGTACGACAGTATCATGCAACTCTGAGAGAGTCTGAGCTGCCATACTGTTCCTCTAATTTGTCACCTGCTTGAAGTTCTGTTAATAGTGTGAGGTCATAATGAGACATCCTGTGCATGAAATCCGTGTAAATTGGCGCACACATTCAAATCTAAAGTAAACGTTCTCCCAATTTCCAGTTTAAAAAAATCTGTTAGATGTTACAGCTAGTGGATTATCATTTCAATTAACTTTTTAGTTACATATTCCAGGTCGGGAATTGGAGACCTCGTCTGATTCTGATGAGGCAAGCTCCAGTCCAGAGAATGGTAAGTTTAGCATATCAGTATACATGTATGTGAAAACTGTAATTGTTTGTGGTGTATTACTTTGAGAGCACTAATAGCAACATTTCAAGCTGGGTATTCGATGTTGTAGTACAGAGACTTTACCAGAGCATTGTATACTTTCAATATGTTACACAGTTTCACAGTGCATGAGCTAATGTATCCCACATAAAATTATATGCAGATCTCTTATACCGAATTTCGACCAAACCAGATATTAAATTTGGTAAGGACGAATATACGTGTAAATTCATTCACGCCCCTATTTGAATTTTGGCTGTCACTGGCCGATTTTCACGAAACTCACATTTACTCAGTAAATTATTGGAATATGTGTACTGATTTGTATTACCAGTTGGATGAAATTAAAAAAAAAAAAGCAACAAAATTTCATTTACGCCGTTAAGTAAAATATTGCTTTCGCTAAAACCTGTTTTTCACGAAACTATTTTCTGCTCAGTGACGTTACGTACTACAGGTATTCTGTGCCCAATATGACTGAAATCGGTCGAGAAATACGGAAGGCAGGGTTCAGAATCCGTAAGTAAAGTACCGAGTGTCTCAACCAATTTCCACGACACGCTTGCTCGACAGCTTTTGTAGCGAACGTTGTACCGAATTTCATGAAAATCCGATACGGATCAGTCGCTGGTATTGCGTCGCAGACGGACAGGCGCATGGACGAGGTCTTCTCATAGGGTTTTTTTTTTTATACTTCGTGAAAAACGAGGTTTTGACAGTGGCGAAGATTTATAGTTTGATCTTCTGGGTGTTTACAGCGTGTAGTCTGGTTGGTGAATACCAACATTTCAGAGGAACGTGCTGTCTCCATCTACTGAATATGGTGATAGTATGCTGTTCCTGAAAAGTGGCCATTAAATTCTCAGAGGCTGTCTCTAAAGTTTCCTACTTTTGATTCTATTTCGGAACTTCATTGGCTTGAATATGCACGTCATTTTTCATGCTTCGGTGTTGAAAGGCTGTGTGATGTGTGCAAAATGTGCTTTTAATTCAGTTTATGCCGCAGTGTTTCGGCTTAATCTGCCGTCCTTTTTAGGCGCGTTCTCAAAATTGCGAAAGGCGACTATTAGCTTCGTCATGTCCGTCCGTCCGCATGAAACAAGTCGCCCCCCCCCTCCACTGGATGGGTCTTTATGAAATTTTATATTTGAGTATTATTTCGAAAATCTGTCGAGAGTATCCAAGTTTCATTAAAATCTGACAAGAATAACGGGTACTTTACATGAAGACCAATACATTTTTTATCATATCTCGCTCACCTCTTCTTAGAGTGAGAAATGTTTCAGACAGTAGTTGTAGAGGAAATCAAAACACACGTTTTATATTCAGTAACTTTTTTCCGAAACCCATGCTTTTTGTGGCATAATGTGGAAAAACACGGTAGAGCCCGACAGGCCTCAGGTGACATAATACGGCACATGTGCTTTGCATGTTGGATAACTAAGGCCACAAACACACACTCAGAATATGTAATATTACCTGCATTTCCACGGCAGCAATGGTTACGAGAATGTGCCTTAGTGTTAAGTTATGCGTTCGTGGCCTATCTGGTTTATCTTCTCTGCGTTCAATGGTAACACGATATGGGCGATTAGTGGGAATGGGGAACCACTTCCCACTAGATTAAATTCAATCTGAACAAGACATCAGTTACGCTCTTCTACATGCAATATCTAATGTTAGGTTCGCAAAAAAACTTAAGCTTTACATTGCACGAAATTATCCTGTAATGAATTTATGTTTTACAAAATGAGGTGTGGATCATATAAAACAACTTCTCAGAACGTACCACTTCAGTTACCAGGGTTCTAAACAAATGTCTGTAGTTGTAATAACATCATGTCAGACAGATCGTATTTTAGATGTTCTGTGCACATACGAATAGCGTGAAGAAATCGTTACAGTTTGGATTCTTAATGTTTCGGCTATGTCAGTGCTGTCTAGGGAAGCGATCGCTGTTTGTTGTCTAAGCCATACGAAATACACAATAAACACGCTGAGGATACAACGTGGAATCTCTTATCGTTAAAGCTTGTGGTACATATAGTAACCAATAGGTTGTGAAGGGTTAATGTTCATGTAAGAACACTGTACTGATGGTTTATTTGTTTTCCTCAGTGGATCCTTACCAGTATTTTGGAGAAATTTGCTTCCTCGTTCGATCTGAAGAAGGAGGAAGCGAGTTCTTCCGAAGCGTCCGTACTTTCAACTATGACACAGTGCCGTATCTGTATGACTGTAACCACTATGAATTGTCACGATAATCGCAAGTCTTGAGCACGTGATTCGGTGCAGAAAAATGTACGCACGCTTCCCTACCCTGGTCCTGGATTTGAACCCGCGACTGGCTGAGCTGAGACTCAAAGTACAATGCATTAACGGACTTTTCTAATTTCAGCATCAGTTAAGTAGGTAGAAACCCGGTTATAACGACATCGGTTTGCGTGACACCTCGTTTATAACGTTAGATATTTTGTGGTACCAATTAATTCCACACACTGTTAGCCGTAACATTATTCTCCCCGGCTATAACGACACAAAATATTCAGTCCCTTTCAAGGCGTTATAACCGAGTTCGACTCTGTTAATAAGTGCGTCCTATCCTAACGTTCACATTTCAAGTTAGCTACGTGCGTTACAGTATTGTATACCAAAGTCTTTGTTTTTGAGGTCTGAATTGGATCGTATTTCAGGGGAAGGACGAATAACGAAAAATGGCGACGTCGCCTTTTTGTCACTGAGATTGGGATTTTAATTTATAGCCGAGTTATTCCTTAGGGGGAAAAGGCAAATACCTACCTCATCTTTCTCTGCGGAACTATTTCTCAAAATGCGAAAGGCGCCTGATAAATGAAAGTCATATATCTGTGCCCAGAAGCTTTCAGACGGAGTGGAATCATTATAAAACTATAATAACCTACATCTTTATTTACAGATACTTGCGTCTTTTTTATTTTTTAACCCATAGATATAATTCGGTCATTCTCCACGTATTCGGGATGTAGCCCCTAGCAGTGTTTGTCAACCGGCTTCCGCTGGTTGGATGTATTCTGCTGAGTGGAACATGAAGTTTATTTTCCTTTAGCCCTCTCCTCATCTGATTGCGTCCAGAATTAATGATCGGTAAATTAGTGTTTTGTAATAAATTATTTACCTTTACATTATGGAGGTTATTACACTTGAAATCTATGTCGTTTATGTAATTATTACAAGTTTGAACGTTACCGCGAGTTGCGATAATTTTGGGGAGGAGGTTCACAGAAGTATTGAGATTTCGTAAGGGATCCGCAGTGAAACGAAAGCTGAGAAACTCCGACCTGCACTGTTTTGACTGCGCGCAGTTAAACTTTGTTTTGGTTTTTGTTTTTTGTTTTGCTTGTGTCGACATCTGGCATGGCACTTGCGTGACCTTGAATGTCACTATGTACCTCGCTTTTCATTCAGATCCGCAGAAATTAGCGCTTTCCAAGATAAACACTCGGCGATCAGAGTTCTTGTATTTCTTCAGGTGCTCAATGCATGTTAGCTCTTTGTAATTGAAATTCGATTAAATAATATGTACACTAATTCCTTATAGCAGAGAAAACAGACCGTTGCTATTACAAATACTACTAGTAATGCTGCTTTGGGGAAACAGTTGCCCTTTATTCTGGAGAATCATTCGAAAAATACTGCGTACACAGTGGACAAAATGTAGTTCTTTTAAACGTTACAGCAGATAATACCGTTAGAGATTTAAGGAGGTGTAACCCCTCAGTAAATACCATCGTAATTCAAGATAAAATTCTTTCGCGACTTGTTTGTAATGAGCGCGTAAAATAATTAAATATTCTACTTTTATTCGCGTCGGATCTTGTGTAAAGGTTTCCTCAAAAGGACCTGCAGTGCTGAATCACAAGAACGATGGTTGTGCTATGCTAGACATTTGTAGGAAATCCGTCAGAGCTTATTACTGATAGTACCTTGTTATTTCACCAACCCGAGCAGACACTCTTCCCTAACAATTTCCTTTTACATGAATCAATATGACAAGATTTATATCCAGAGTCTGACAGCCTCCACAGATGGTGAATCAGCTAGTTTCTTGCTAAAAGTTTATTGTAACATACACGCTGTAGTCTCTTGAATTTGTATCTCTCTATAGTGTAGTGGGTCGGCTGTTATCGATGATGCTGTGCAATAAATTATGAAATGGAAAGGCTTATGTCTTTGTTTTGCAATCGGTGTGCCGCGATGCGAATGTAGTTCTGCCGTCATATTCAGGGCGGCCTGAAGTTTTTTGCAGCCCAAGGTGCACTTCAAGCCCCTCGAAAAATCAACCGTCATCTCACGTTTACAAAGAAAGTTAGTAACTCCTTTCAGGCGCGCTCTTCATGGAACGCCTCGGCTCCTACGGGACGGGTTCTCATGAAATTTGAAATTTGCATATTTTTTTTCAAAAATCTCTCCAGAAAATCCAAGTTTCATTGAAATCAGTCAAGAATAACAGGTACTTTAGATGAATATCAACATACATTTTTTATCATATTTCTCTCAGTTCTTAGAATGAGAAATGTTTTAAAAAAAGTTTTAGAGAAGATCAGTACTGACATTTTATATTCGATAACTTTTTTTTTTAAATCGTGCCGCTTATGAGATAATGTGGAAAAATATTGTAGAGCCGTTCTGCCACAGATGACAATACGACGCATGCGCATTGCATGCTGGATACCTAAGGCTACGGACACACAGTCAGAATATGTAATACCTACTGCTTTCCTGTGCATCAGTGGTTGCACGAACGCGCCCCAGCGTTACGTTATGCGTCTTGTTTAACGTTGGGGTTGCCGTATTTTTTCCCCCATAAGAATTAATTGAGATTCCACTGGGGGAAAAAAATTGACCCAAGGTTGGGCGGCGTTAATCGAGTCTATGTTCGCCGAAATTTGTCCACGTTAAAGCGAAACAACGTTGCGAGTTTTTAGGTTTCCGCACTGGTGCAGTTGAGGTCCCTGTCCTTGTAGGGTGTTACGCCTTATCAGTGGGTGATCTGAAGGACGTTTCGAGACAGCGTTGTGCTCTCATCTTCAAGGGTCGTCGGTCACCAGTCACTCGGCCACTTGGCACCATATCCCACAAGAGCAGAGACCGAAACAGCGTTGTTTGAGGCAACGTTAAATGAGCACTGCTTGTACATTTTTCCTGAATTTTTCTCCATATTTTGCCGCCCTAGGCGACGGCCTGTTTAATCTAATCGGCTGAGCCAGCCTTAGCAACGTGTTTAATTGAAAGTATTTTCGACACATCTGACAGTAGCTGACACGGTCTGACAGTGTCAGTGAAATCTTGTTTAATCATGTTGTATTCTCTCTTCGGCTGCGGTCGTTAAATTGTTCCTGCCTTAAGAATTTTACGTGTTCAGTAAAAAGTAAAACAGCAACCCTATATGAAGATTACATCCGTCCTTCCGTGACCTGGCATCAGCGACTAAACCGTTTGTTGGATTTTCATGAAGTTCAATGTAGAAGTTATTTACAAAAAAGCCATCGAGCAAACGCGAGTTTCGTGAAAATCGGTTTTTTGACATACTTTACTTGGGGGGCGTAAATTAATTTGTACCGTACGTTTCATATATCTTGACCGATCTGGGAGAAAATCGACTTGGAGGTGTCCGAACACTTCTGAGTTTCGTGAAAATCGGAACAATGAAAGTCACAAATTACACTTTACCCGGGGTTTTAAATAATTTTCCAACCATGCCTCCCCCCCCCCCCACATATGTTGTCTGATTGTGGTGAAATTCGCTGTTAAGATATCTGCACATGATGCTCTTGAGCATTTATGATTTTTCATGAAAATCGCCACAGCGTTGTCAGTACTTATGAGCATAAGTTACATTTGTGGGCCGGGTAGCTCAGTCGGTATAGCGACTGACTAGGGGCTGGATGGTCCGGGATCGAATCCCGGTGGGGACGAGATTTTCCGCCCGTCCAGGCCGGCCCTGGTGTCCACACAGCCTCCTGTAAAATGGATACCGGGTCTTTCCCGGGGGTAAATTGCGGCAGTGGCATGCTGCTGACCACTCACCCCTTTCTAGTGCCACGGTCATGGAAGAGTAGAGCTGTACATCTACCCACCTTCTGGGCCACACCGGACCTGTAACTGTATCACTTTACCTTTACATAAATTACCATTACGCTTGTACCGTGACTGTGTATGACGTTTTGAAAGTAAGAAACGCCTTTGTAAAGTCTCTATACTACGTCACAGAGGGTCTTATGTGATTACCATACTGCTTTCATGCGTGTCCCAATAATAACTTTCGATCCGGCTAGCCGTTTTCCATAAAATTTCATATGAATATTGTGCTATTTGAGACCACCCAAATGCAGATTTATGAATTTCCTTCAGTCGCTATAAACAACATGGCGGCAGCGCGAACTTGTGAGACAGGAAGGTCACTAGTGCCCCCATTGTTAAGATTCTGCAGTTGTATATGCAGATAGACTGATATGCTAGGGTGATATTTTGCTGCAGTGTAGAATTTTAACATGGCGGCCATCCCATAATGTCTTTGTTTTAGGTATGATGGTGTTAGGAAATTACCTGAGCCAGGCAAGTGAATTTTTATGTGGGGCTAGGTGATTAACATTCCTGTGCATCATGTATAAAATGCTGTTTGAGTCAACAATTGTAAATCTGGAGAGAGTACAAAACCTTAAAATTTCACATACGCGGAATCTGTACTGATTAGTAAGTTTTCATAGAAATGTGATGATAATGCAGTATAAATCTGTACAACAGGAAAGTATGCTTTATTCCAGCTAGGAACTCATAGTTGATTTGTGCAGTGTTTATATTATTCTTGTCATTTATTACTCATTCTTCAAATGTTAATCTTTTCTATGCAGTGCTGTACATGATACAGAGCAATACATATGGAAAGCTAAGACAAGGATAATATGAACATAGTTTGTTTACATACATTATACTTTGTAACTAAATATGCTCTTTTGAGCCCTGATACTGATGTGTTTTAGCATGCCACTTTGCAGAAGAGGCGCAGAAACAAAAGGTTGTGTCATTTGATTTAATAATGCATATTCCCAAGCCTGGAGAATATGAGGAAAATTGAAAGTGCTCTTAAGTCAGTGATTTCAGGAAAACCAGAACTTAAATTAACAGTGATGGTACCAAAACAAAATGGTTTCTATGCACTTTCAACTGCTTGCCTGGGTGAATTTGCCATCTTAACAAAGTTGGCTCAAGTCATAATGCCTCTGACTTGTATTAAGGAGATAGTTGGTTTGATTCTTGGCCAGGACATTGACTGTTCTGATGATTTGTGTGATTTTCCTCAGTCCCTCCAAACAAATGACTGTATAGTGTCCCAATTTAGGCCATAAACAGTTCCTTCTAGATCCTTTACAATTCACTAGTCACAGGTCACCCCACCTTTCAACACTATATAGTCTGAATTACTGAGTAAGTAAATCATAAATAAAGGAAGCAGTCTAAGCTGTACTTGTTTGTAGATTAAGAATATATGTCCCTGTATGTCAAATTATCAGATGTCTATAAGTGACAATTTATTACTGTGTCAGTGTGTTCCAGATAACTTCTGTGACACAAAATGTGAGAACTGAATCACAATGTAGAAATACTTCCAGTTCTCTCATAGCCAACCACCACCCACTGCTATGTCTGCAGTATAGTTCAAAGCACCTCGTTCGTACAAACATTTATAGAGTATAACAGTGTTTTGAGGTTTGAGTTCATAGTGGAAAACCACCTGAGAATCATGAACGCCCTTCTGCCTCAGATAGGATATGGGCATGATGCAGCAGAATTAATTGAACTGATGTATATTTACAGGGAGGTTGTAACCTCTGTCTTATCATTATGAAATCTGGCACACATAGATGAGTTTTCTTGTTTGTTATCACATCAGTTTTGTTGTATAATTTATAAATAGTGTCTGTGTGTCCTGTTTATCACTATATGGAATACTGTTTCTTCATATGTAGAAGTTTTAATTAACACAGTGTGACTTTTTTCTCTTTTCCAGAAAGTACTTTTCCAGCATCTCCTACAGACAATAAAGGACAATGGTATGTGGTTCATGAAATTAACAATTGTTTTCACTCTTTGTCAAGAATATCATAAACAGATTGCAAATTTCTGACCTTTGTATGCTATCCATATATATATTTCCATTCTCATATTGTAAATGACATTTTTTAAGAAAATCAAAGGGCATCCTTGTTTACTAACTGTTAATTATGTTCATCCTTGGTATACGTATTGGTTATTATTGATTCATTGATAATTGCGGCCAGACACTTGAAACTTTCAGGAATCAAGGTCTAGCTTAAAACTTAATTTCCTTAGTTGCTGAATATGAATAATGAAATTATAAAAATCTTGATTTGGAATACGCTGTGTGTCACATATAGAACCACTGAGACTTCCACATCAAATTTTAAGCAGTGTAGAGTATGTACGGAAGTCAGATAATTGATCCAGTGATTGAATTTATGGAGTCTCATGGACACAGCTGAATAGGCAATTTCCCCACGTTTTCACCTGATGATGAAGACAGATTCAGGTTCTCTGAAATGTTGTATTCTGTTCAAAATACAGAAATAATACGGAGTATAGAAACCCAGGAATACTGATTGTAACGTAATAATAATAACAATAATAATAATAATACTTCAGAACTGAAGATGGAATTAGAAGGAACTCTTTATGTACCTCAGACAATGGGCACTGCCTAACATAACATTCATATAAAAATTAACTCTAATGCGTACAAATTTTGTGTGAAGAAACTATAGAAAGCTGAAATGGATTCAGAATAATGTTTAGCGATTAGACTGTGGTAAATGGGTTCACAGAGTGTTTAAAATTAGGATTGAGCTGCAGGATTCATTTGTTTTGTTGATCATCATTCTAGGTTTCTTATTACTACTCTGTGCTGGTGTCAGTCAGTATACATTAAGTTCAATTGATTCATGTTCCTAATAACACCACCACAAAGGTGTAATGGATGAGTAGAGGTAAAGCTCTTCTTATAATTAACCTTAGCACTGGTGTTTTGTCATGGGCCGGGTAGCTCAGTCGATATAGTGACTGACTACGGGCTGGACGGTCCGGGATCGAATCCCAGTGGGGACGAGATTTTCCGCCCATCCAGACCAGCCCTGGGGCCCACCCAGCCTCCTATACGATGGGTGCCGGGTCTGTCCCTGGGGTAAAGTGTGGCCGGGGCGTGCTGCTGACCACTCACCCCCTTCTAGTGCCGTGGTCAAGGAAGAGTAGAGCTGTACCTCTACCCACCCTCTGGGTCACACCGGGCCTGTAACGGGATCACTTTTACTGACATTCTGGGCACAGAGCCACTGTTATCAGTTGGATAAGATGTTCAGTATGTCTCAGGCATGGTGGAATAGGTAGCAATCCTTGCCTCTACTAGGGATCCAACTCAGGTCCTGCAGACCATAGCCAGTCACTTAACTGACTGACCCAAGTCCATGTACAATTCCAGAGTAATACATTCCAAGATATCAGGCATTACAGCCAAGTCCAGAACTAGAGTGTTAGGGTGATATTTGGGGAACTTGTAGCAGCAGGTATGAAGTGTATTATCACATGATATGTGATGCTGCATCTGGTACAGGTGCACTGACATTTTAGAAACAATACAGTTAATGTACATATAACATAACATTCAGGTGCATTCATGTAATCATTGTTGCAGTGGCAAAGCAATAGGTGTTAAATGCTCTGAGTGTGTGTGTGTGTGTGTTCTTGCATCTGTTCTGAGCTATGCTGTATTTCAACCTGTGGCCTGTATGACTGTACCATATTTTTCCTCATCTCATAAAGGGCATAATTTTCAGAAAAAAAAATCATGGAACATAAAATGTGCATTTTGATTTTCTCTATAAATTTTGTCTGTTGCATTTCTCATTCTAAGAATAATTCAGTGAGATATTATCATAAATGTATATAGGTCTTCACATAAAGTACCCCCTATACTTGTCAGATTTTAATCAAATTTCCTGAAAATTCATCTAGTGGGAGCTGAGCTGGACAGACAGGTATGACAAAGATGGTAGTCACTTTTTGCAGTTTTCTGAATGTGTCTAAAAACTGCTGCCACCATCTGCAACATGACTTTGGAAACAGCAGTTTTCTCCTGAATGCTTACAGTAGTCTTGTAGTATTTGTGCATTATTAAGGGCTTAAAATTTCCTAGGTAAGGGAATATTCTATGGTTGAAATTTGGACATTACATACAGTATCATGTACTTCATATTACTCTGCAGGTCAAATGATGGTGTAAAAGGAAGACAGGCTAAAGATTTGGAAGAAATGGACAAAGAAGACTACGTGGGTAGTGAAAGAAATGGGATGCTGAATGGACCAGTACTTGATGTGGACACTCTGGAGATTGGCATCACAAAAAAGGAGATGGGAGAACTGTTGAATTGTATGAAGAAAATAATATATTTATTTTGTTTTTCACTGTTCTAAAAGCCATCAAAGTTTACTCTGGATGCAGGCTTGTTTTTTAATGATAAAGTACTACTATATCAAAAACGGTTCATGAAAATTTGGTTCCATACAGAGGGCAGAATTAAGCATTTGTGTGTAAATACACACAAATACAGAGTGTATAGTGTATCTGTAATTAATTATCTGAGCATAGGGAAATACAAGTTCCCCTAGGCAAGGTGAGTAAAGCAAATGTTTCCTTATGTGCATGGGAACCTGATATGCTTGCCCAGTTTTGTGTTGTTTCTCATACAAATCAGATCAGTGCATGGAAAAAATGTTGAAGATAGTTTTGTAAATAAAGAATCCCTTGTCAACAGTGTCACGTAAAAGAACAATATACAGAACACCAGAAAAATTTGAATTACAGGTTCAGTCCTGGAAAAAGTAAATTATGAGAATTTTTTTTTTATCAGATGCATGAAGAAAAGAAAATGTAGGGCAGTTGAATTTAATAGGAACAACTGAAGGGTACTTATTGCAAAGAAATTGTTAATATTTCAGCTTTGGCTCTTGTTGAGGAATATTTTCAGAATGTGCATAAGGCCTGCATATTGAGCTGGAGGTCAACATTTCATGAATCTTATATGAAATAAGATAAGATGAACTGCAGAGAAAAACTTACTATAAACTCTCAGCAGATGCGGTCTTCATATATGATGAAGCTCCTGAGACAACTGTCATGCTGAGGGAGATGAAAGATTCACTGTGTATTGTAATCTTTTTTTGTCACAAAATTGTAATTTTCCCACTGATAAAACCTGTTACAAATTTAGTGTTTAAGGTTTCAAGTCCTAAGTATATGTGTGTGGGTTGTTTGATACATAAAGCAATGTGGGATTTATGGTACTCACTTGGAACCAAACGTTACATACTTCTGACAGAGGGAACTTCGTAGCCAAAAAAATAATGGTCACCTGAGTGGTTCAAGTAGCAATACCACTAGGATTTGTGTTTGTGGGATCCATTTTGAATCTTGGCCATGTTCCTCCCTTTATTAGTATTGTAGATTAAATCTCATTCAGGAGGTTCTCTATTATCCTCTCTTGGATTCCATTTTAGGGACTCAAATCTTGCACAATTCACTCTATTTATTTGAATGCAGTTACTGGCATATGATATGCTTCATTTAGAAAATAAATCTCCTGGCAGTTCGTGTGATTTACAACCAGGTATATGAAGAGAAAAGGTGGTGTATTATGTACAGCAGTTAAAGTAAAAAAAGAAATGAGGTAAATGTTATTGAGATTAGGTATATGTAGGTATACCTGTCATCCACTGCATAACCACTGCCAATACTGCATTTACCTTTTTGACACCATTTGCATCCAGAGCTTTTTTCATATTACAAATTTTTGGGGTCCTGACTTAACTGTAACCATACCTAATATTGTGATTTCAAATAATTTTTTTATTTCAGATGCTACATTTAAGTATTTCCTGGACATTGTGTTTCTTCATTTCAGATGTGTCACCCACTAAACAATGTGAAAGAAAAAGGGCTTCATCAGCATGTGACACAGAACCTGCTGGTGTTGTAGCAAAAAAAAGCAAGAGCAAAATCAACAGTCAGAGACTAGCAAAAGAACCTGAAAAGCAAATTAAAGGTACAGCAAGAAAGAAAACCGTTGAGCCTGAGGAGGTTGGTTCACCATCAACAACTGGATGCGTGAATGAAGATGACTTGACAGCAAAAACAGATGAGAGTAAGGGCAAGACATTACTGGAAATTCTAGAGCTTGAAATGAGAGCTCGTGCAATTCGGGCTCTGCTCAAACAGCAAACAGCAGGGGATGGTGAAGATGTAGAAACTTGTGATGAGGAGTCAGGTACCTCTCCATCAGAATTAAATAAAAGTTCTAGTTTAAATACAGTGTGCAGTACTGTTGGATCTGGGAAAGATAATGCAGTAGGATCTAAAAGCTTTGATACCAGCCCTAAGTCTATTAGGCAGAAGTTTAGTCATAAGGGAAAGGATAATATGCCTCTAAATCAATCTACTGATAATGCTGATCATACAAATAATGGACATTCCACTGCATCACTGGAAGTTTCTCTAGACATCAGTTCTGTACCCCAGTTACCTTCTTCATCACAGAATACTGAACTATGTTCTCCCACAAAAACTTACCCCCCAGTTGGCATTAAGCACTCTGGATTTAATAGAGATGTTGACCAACTAGCAAATGAGGATAGTTCACAAGGTAGTTTGTGCAGCAGTATTAAAAGTGAAGTTATTCATGGTGACAGCAGAGCACAAGAAAGGAAATCTGACCTTCCTTTGGAAATGAATATCATAGAGAAGAAACTAAAGTCGTATGTGGCACAGTGCAAAGAAACTGATGAAGCTGTCAACAGAACATCTGATGAACCAGACAAGGAAGATGGAGAGCTGAGTAATGAGGATGATGATGATGCTATATCTTCTGCAAGTGTACTAGAAGTTCAACCAGCAGGGAGTTGTAATGATGTAATAATTTTAGATGATAGTGATGATGAGTTATTAGAGTTGCATAACAGTAGTAAAGTTCAGAAGACTTTAGTTCAACAAACAGGTGATTCACAAAAACTCTCAAATAAGAAGTTACCCTTACATAATAAGCACAGTAGTGACAGCTGTACAAGTACAGAAATGAGTGGAATTCTAACTAGTGCATCTAAAGAGTGCGGTCTTAAACATCGTAAGTTATCATTCTCTCGTGAAATTTCTGGTTCTACAAAGGAAAATTTAGCACAAACCCAAAATGAGTTTTTTGAAACTCAAATTAATGAACGTTATACATCCGATAATCACAGCAAAAGAGGTGACACTAAAGCAGAGTGTTCATGGGCAACACGATGGCTTCAAAGTAAAGATGTACAGAAAGTAGTGTCTACAAGTAAAATGTGTGCCAAAATCCGAAAAAGAATGAAGTCTGCGCACAAAGTAAAGAAAGTGATTTCAGTAACAAATGACCCTGAAGAAAGCTGCAAATCTTCTGCTGTTATAGTGGGGAGTGTTAATGAATATAACATGCTAGATAAGCCAAAGTCTGGTGATGGTGAAACTGCAGAAAGCACCAGTAGGGCACTAGAACAAAATAGTAGCTGAGAACATAAATGGTTTGAGAACACTTCACATACCAAGAGTCTTTCCCACTCTCATTTGGCATGACATTGTATTTACCACATAGTACATAAAAGGTAAAAGGAACAGTGTATCAGGCAAAATGTATGTATGTAAAACCAGCAATACCTACACTGTGTCTGGACTGTGGTGTCCACATGTAATGAAGAGAATCCAGTTTTTTTTAATTCATTAGAAAAGAGTCCCTTCATTGTAATACAGCTACCCAAATGTAGCTTTATTACAATTAATGGTTGTGCCAGATGGAAAGTCCATATATGTATTTAACATTACTTTTAAAATAACAAAATTGGATGGCAGCCATTGATTGAAAAGTTTTAACCTGCCACACAATGAAATAAGGAGAGTAATTTTTATTATTTATACTACAAGATAACTTGAATAAACTATGACATACAGATACATAACAACAATACATCAAAGATCCTAATGCCATGAACGAGTTGAGTGAGTTAGGTTGCCTCTGTGGCTCTCCATCAGAAACTATTCAACATGTGATTGCTTCCTAACTAGCCCAGAATAATTACAAATGCCATTGTGATCAGGTCACCAAAATGTTCTGTCAAGAACTGATGGAACAGTTTCACCGTCTTCAGATCCCAATATTTTCCATATTGCAAATACAGGCCAGAGGTCATCCTATATAATGACGACAGACTATTGGGATCATACCCTATTAACAGACAAGAATGTTCATTTTAATTGCCCAGACATAATACTAGTTGATAAAGTACACAAGGAAGCTGCATTCACTGACATAGCATTCCCACTGGCCCACATTCTATGATCCACAAATGTAGAAGAGCAATACAAATGTCAGAAACTGGCACTTGAACTCAAGAATCAATGGTAGCTGGACAAGACTAGCATTATCCCAGCAGTCTTGTCTGTGACAGGAGTCATCCCTAACATGCTTAAACAAAGCCTAACAAGCTCAATTTATCACTACACATAATGTTCCAGGCACAAAAAGTGGTAATACTAAATCCGTGTTCATCATGACAGGATTCCTCAATGATGATGACCACATACCAACAAAGGAGCTGAAAATTCATAATCATATTATTTTACTGTGATTCTGGCTTTATGCACTCGTTTCAAAATCACGTGATAGTACCTCCCAACAAATACTTGGTGAAATGGCCTGTACTCTGGGTGCTTAACACCACCAGTCATAATCTGTGTCCACCTCTAATAATAATAATAAAACAAAAGAAACTGAAAAACTAAGCAAGTAAATGACCTGGAGATCGAGTTCAGCAGGATGTGGGAAGTGAGGACAAAACCTGTGCCAGTTCTAATTTAAGCATTAGGAACAATTAAAAAGGGATTATTTCAGAACCATCAGTTGCTTCCAGGTCACCTGTCAGCCATAGAGCTACAGAAGATTACACTAATGAGCACTGCACACATCATCTGTAAAGTGCTGGGATAAATCAGTCTGATCTCTTGCTGAGGTCTGCCACCTAATAACTGATAGGCAAGGATTTAAAATAATAATAGTAATAATAATAATAATGCTACTATTCTACTACTACTCCCACTTGGTTTAATCACTGATTTTTCTTTATATATGTGTAGCTCACTCCTTACAGTCTCAGTTAAGACTCTGTGATAACTAATCTACACCTCTTCCTCTCCTAATTCTTTGTATTGGTGGCTTGTTGATGGCTGTTGTACTCCTATGGATGTGTTTTACCACCACAGGAAAGTCACAGTGTTCTTATGCATTGTCAGAAATATGGACTTGAAAACCCCCAGGACACTTGGCTTCCTGAACCAAATTTGGTGGGACACCAGTATAGAGCTTTTTAAAAAAACAAAACCAAGATAAATGGGATCCCTAGTTGTGTAAGCTGCCTATGCTTACACCCAATATATTCATTTGACTTGTATCTTCTTCCCTTTCATCCACTTACTAAGAGGAAGGGTGACTTGTTATTTTTGTACGAGGAGTTTCTTCAGTTTAATGTGCTGCTGTTGCTTCATTTGTAACTGCTGTGTGATAATGATTCCAATTGTATGGTGTGTCCCCACAGACATGTCTCATAAAGTTACTGTGTTGAAGTACCTATTTGGAAATTATGTAATAAAACATTAAAAGTGTACTGTGCATCATATGGTGGTATGAATGCTAAGCTTAGTTGTTCCTTCCCTCCTTTCTTCCCTATGTGCCTCCCCCTTCCACTTCATTCCTCCATCCCTCCTTTTACTTTTGGAATTAAAATACTCTGTTTTAATTACTAGGCCAAAAATTCTGCCTCAAATGAAAGCTACATTGTGGCAGATATACAATATGCAAATTGATTATTGATAACTTAGAAGCACTGTTGGCAGACTTTTCAAGATTTGTATTAACTCATGACAGCAATGTACAAACTGAAAGTTCTTCCAAAGTATGGGAAAATTTTGAAGATGGTATTCTTAATATTGCCCATTGTGACAACCTCAATCTCATAACGTTATGTGTTGTCCAACAACATATAAAAATATGCTGTTGGACTCTTCAGTCTTGGTTGACATGTTCACTTACAGACTCTGAAGAATTAACCGAGGGAAATTTGTTGGCAGCTCATAAATTCAGTTAAGTATTACTGTTCATGAATAAGAGTAGGGCTGCTGAAACGCTTGACTGAGCACTATACAAGTACAGTGAAGACAAAGAGCTCAGGTTTTATGTTGTTCATTCTGTGCATTAATAATGGGCAATTTATAGTAATTCACCAGCAAATGCACAATCTTATGTTTATACAGCTACATTAAAACAAAGCTCCTACATGTTCTGATCTCTGTGGGTCCATCATCAGGGAGTCTGGACATCAAATGATCTTGTATAAAACATTAAATAACCAATTTACAAGTTATTAAATCCTGAAAGAGAAGAACAGGAAGAAGTACATGAGAATGAATTTGGGCTTCAAAATGTTTTTTGTGGAATGTGGGACTGATCATTGTTCCTCGAGAACAGCACCAAAATGTCTTACATTGATAAGACCAGCTCATTAGGCTGGTTTGATATTCCTGAGACTACAGAAAATGAAGTAGCACCCCCCCCCCTCCCCCAGACATTTTAACTGCCGTATGAATCAGTCACTCTGTCTACAGTCTGGACCAAGTGATCTTCAAACTCTTTTAATGACTGTGACTAAGTCTTACTTTTTGCAGCATCCCCAGAAAGTAGGAGTGTACTGTTTGGGTGCAAAAATTTAATGTTACTTTTTAAGCTGTACACCAACTTCTATTTAAAAAATGGAATAGTACAGACATTTATGAAAAAGATTGGTAGTGATGTACAATGAAAATAAAAATTGCCATTACAAATTATCAAATTTATATAAGCAATTTCATTATGAAGCACATGTGCTTTAAAAACCGCCTGTGACTTCCCCATGGAAGCCCAGGGCACTGTGGAACACAGAATATACCTACATGGTTTAGACTATTATTACATCCAACTTTAACAGGAAATCTACTACAACACATACAAAAAGAAAAATGGCAAAAGCAAGACCTGGTGTTCCAGAACTATTGCTGCCACCACCAACAGCAACACAATTGGGTTTCCAGGTAATCAAGGAATTCATGCTCTATACTGACTGTAGGATCATTATAGTATTCACTAAAAAGTCCCTGTACACACCTTAGATATGATGGGTTTGAGGTATAGCTCCATTCATTCTCAATGACAGCACTGAGCTTCAGGCCTCGACCGCCCAGGGGAGGAGGGTTAAGCCACAGTTTGCCACCCCCCCCCCTTCCGGCAACCAACGCCTACATCTAGCTGTTGCCTAAGTAAATGTGAAATGAGAGAATATAAACATATGTACTTGTTCAAATATTATTAATATTGACTTCCCTACCAAACTGAAATAGCTAATCCAGTAGAAGGTTAAAATCATTTGGTAATGGAAGAACAAGCATTAATGTTAGACAAGAAATTTAACCTTACTGGCCATCACGAAAGCGATATTATGGTTGCAGAGACTTTACCAGATTCGTTCTTTCTGGGTTGGTGACCATGCTTAAGTATCAAGCTTTCTTTATTCAAAATATATCTATGTAATATGCGACACTTCTTGTTCTGACGACAGCCTATCACCCTTTGATACGCAGTGGCATGTACGTCTGTAACCGTTTTCGCGAAACCATTCACCAACAACTAGGGATACGGCATAGTCCAAACTCATTGTGAAAACACGTACGTTCCTCCGAAATGTCAGTACACATCGGCTAAGCTAAACGGCATTTAGCTTCAACTGTGCGAAATTCCCTTTGACTGTTGCATGAACTCTGTACATTCCAACATTCCTATACCACCCTTGCAAGGTAAAATTGGACATTCTGTACACTACACATTTCTTTACTTTGCTTTCTGTGCTAACAATTCGCAGTGCAAAGGCGCACGGAAGAGACCTGGTGGCTGTAATCCGTGGATCAAAGCCATACTATTATCTACGGGTCATCTATGTATATGTTGTCACTGAATAACAATCAAGGACATTCGTACTTTCAGTTAGGTTTAAAGCAATTTATGCGTACTCTTTGTGTCATCTGTGATTGTGGAGTGCAGCGTTGGCGAGTGGAGTAAGGCTTTTATCCGTGGTTCGACTGGCTCACCGCAAGGAAATATGTATAGATATGGCGGCTCCCATACTCAAGTGGAAGCGAGTGACAAATCCGACTGGACCACAGCCAAGACCTCGACATGGACATCGTGCTGTTGCAATTAAAGATTTAATGGTTGTGTTTGGAGGCGGAAATGAAGGCATAGTTGATGAACTCCATGTATATAATACAGGTAACTGGAATTTTGTTTTATTTAGCAGTGTTTGGCTTCTAAAGATGGCGACATCTGTTGTCATTGTATATATTGATGGAAAACATTGTCATTGTATATCGTACAGCAGAATTGGATTACTCGGGTACGTTAAATAAAATTTCAGTTATTTTGGACTCTTTAAAACAGTACGTCTAAGTAATGTTTCACCCATTTCAGTCTTCGTGATTTGGCGGTTTACTGGCGTTATCCAATATGGCAGCCTCCAAGTACGAAACATGATCTATTTTATGATAGGTTATTTTGTTACATTCGAGTGATATTTGGTTATGTCTTGTCTTCTTTTGTAATGTAGTTTGAACGCATGAAATTACAAAGGATTTGGATTACAGTGATTAATAGGGAACATTGTTATGTGCAATGTTATGTGTATTCTTTTATGCAATATCGACGCTTTGACATTCGTTTGGTTGGTATACATCCGGGACAGGAGCCGCCATGATTCTTCCTTGCTGTTGCCACCGGCGTGAGGGTATAGGAATAGATGTAAACACAAGCAACGATGTTTTTCTCCAGTGTTGTAAAACAAAATGTGTTATGTGTTTTAGTGATTGAGTTATGGCTTTCAGTAAATATTATTTTTAAAATATTTAGTGCTGAGTATGCTTCATTGTCGTGGAAATTAACTGAAAGACGAGTGGGAGAATTCGTGTGAAACTGTCATTTTTATTCCGCAAACTTGTTTACATCTAGAAGTTATTTGACGAGATGTGGCCTTCCTCAGTGGAATTATTACGGGCGAGTGTTATGTATGGAATGAGCACGTCGCCTGAACTAATGTAGGGCTAGGCCTTACGTTTGTAGACAATTGTAGGTAGACTTAAATTTCATGTGTGCATTCGACCCGCAGTTTTCGTTAGTAGTAACATTTTGTTTTAAAAAGTAGCGAGCTTTGTTTGCGAGGCTGTTGCAAGTGAATTTTGTAATGGAACTTGGTGTGCTATGGTTATGAATTAGTCCATAACCTTTCACTCTTTTGAGGTTTGGCAGAGGAAGATATATGAGTAAGAAACCAGTATGTAAAAATGTGATTAAGTATGCTGTAATGTAACTGACATATCAGAAAAATCTTTGATGTGATAACATATCCCTTAACTAACATGTGATGTGGTACATTACCTACTTTGTATAGTACGTTTTTATATAAAAAGACAAGGTATAGTGACAGCAGAATGAAGCATGTATGTGATAACTGTTAGTTGGCATTGTATTCAAGAATGAGCAGAAGAGGCAGTAGTAACAGGCTACTGTGGCATATAGTTCTACCATTATTTTTTGGTGATAGTTTAAGCAGTAATTGTTAAAGGGATTTGTTACATTATATGTTGCATTTGGAGAATAGGTTAAGTGTCTCTCTAGTTTGCCTGCAGAAACTTATTTTAAAAATTTAGCACAATGTCAAAAGAAAAGTTAATTTACTTGGAACAGAAGATAATAACTTGTAATGTTTCATGATGCCATTATAGGAGTTTTGGGTCATAGTATGATTTGTAATATTTATCAGAATATTCTTCATACATCATGCTCTGGAACACTTTGTGTTGTAATGTCTGATATTATGGACACAAGAGAGTTGCATTTTCCTTAAAGCTTTGTTCTTTAATATTGTATAATATATGGAAGGTTGCCATATGTAGTACAATCACTCCTGTACTACTCAGCTTACAAACTTCAGAAATATGAAGAAACGACTGTTTCACTGTCTGTTACATGGAGGCGTAACCTAAAGGCTTGGGAGTCCCAGACCACCATCAAAGATCAATTTCACCATCATTTTGTATGCAAGTTTTAAATTACTGTGAAATGAAGACCCCACCCTTCAAGGTGCTCAGGGTAATAGATAATTATTCTGACCATCCATTTTTTATTGGTAATTACCATGCAACATCCAGATGGTGGACTTGCCTCCCATTACCACTCCTCTGCTGCAGCCTGTGGAATACTGGGCCATAAATGTTTGCACGAGATACTACCCACGGAGAACTGTTGGAAGAGGCTGTGAAGTTTACAGAAGGGGAGAGGGGAGTGATGTTGAGACCATAACATTTACAATTTAGTTAAGAAAATTGATGCTTCCTGTGTGAAATCTTAACTTCCACCTTGAATGATGTGTGTGTGTGTAAATGCAGCTCAGCTCTTGGTTTGTCTATGACTTCTGAGGAGACTGCATATTCAGTGAATAAGGGCACAGAACTGTGCTGGGATCTGGAGGAAAAAGATATCAAAGAATTATAATTCCTTGCTCAGGAGTTTACCAGTAAGGATTTTATAGAATTGGAGTCACACAGGGTAAAAAGTGGGGTCATTGAGCAACAAGAGGCTGAGCAACCCAAAAGATGGAGCACCAAGCAGCTGGATGAAAGTTTGATGTGACTGAGAAGGAGCTGGCTTGCTTTCAATATAACAACCTGAACACAAAGATGTGTATTAAGGTGTGAGATTTCAGGCTTCTACTGTAGTGTAGTTGAGGCACTTTTCTGGGATGTTGCATAGCGTATTATGGTAATAGGTAACTGATGTTTTGGGTCAGTGTATTGGTTCCATTTTCAAGGGTCAAGCATCAGAATGGGACTGTTACATTGTCCCGAAATGTATAAAGGCATTTATAGATGTTTACAGTTGTGCCGCCTTGTACATCTTTGTAAGAAGAAAGGAAGCGAGCACTGGTGCACACATCTCATGCTCAGGTTTTTGAGAGTGTAGAGAAGAAACATGAGCACTGAAAGGAATTGGCATATTCTCCTGCAAAACATACGTATATACAGCTGAGTATACAACTTGTGAAGCCATTTCCCTTGCCATACAGCCATAGCCTAATGGTATGTGGTAAATGTTCTGGTAGATATAGTATACTTCAGGTGTACTGTAGATCCATTTTTTCTTCTTTCATTTTTTATGTACTTGTTTTTAAGTCCAACAGTGCCTGTGTATTGTTAGTCTGTACAGTGTGTCTTTAAATTCTGTTCATTATTGTTTCATGGGATCATAGTTTGTAGAATGTTTCTTCCACTTTGTATGTGAGGCAACAGAATTTTGCCCATGCTTCAGCAGGCATGGCTGTGACTGTAGCACATGTAACTAATACAGTTTATTGGTATAGCTGACAAGACAACCAAATAAAATGATTTTACTCGTGGATTTTTCAAGTCTTTTCAATTTTTACCAGTTGCTCCTTAATAGTTGCCAGTCAGACCTATGATACTACATTATTTTCCACTTAAAATATCCCAGTTATTAACCTGATGTTTGTTAGACACCCAGCATACAGGTGTTCCAAGACAAGTTAGCTAACTTCACTATCATGTTCTGGCAGTCATTTAGGGCAAAAAAAATCATAAACTGCATATAATCCAAAACTGTTATAGGTTTTGAGTTGTAACCTTGATCGAGTTGAGTGTGGATCTTGTCAAAAACCAACAATTTGCTTATATAAAATATACAGAAGAAATATACGAACATCACTCCTTTGTGTTTTGGCGGTCAATCACCATCTTCAAGGAGCATCACCTAAACCAGTGAAATGCGTAGGAGTTTGTGTGTGTGTGTGTGTGTAGATTGATGGTTTCCAATCATAAGAAGCATATTGAACAGTATAAAAATATTAAGTGTAGATGTTGCAAGCTGTAATCTTGATCAAGTTCGGTGATAGAGTAGTGAGTTTCCACTACTGTGGCATTTCAGTTCTTTGTGGAAGTCTCAGCTGATATGATTGTGTTTTGTGGCACAGAAGTGTTATCCAAAACATCTTTTAACATTAACAAATGATGGAATATGGAAACATGCATTTTGTGTTCAGTTTTTGCAGTAGAAATTGTAGGACCGCTACAGTGAAATACCAGCTATGATATTCAGGTCATAGCATTCCATGTCAAAGTATGTACATTGAATTTAATATTGTAAATTTTTCATGCAGTTGTCTTATACACACACATTTATTCCCAACTGATTGCATAATTGGTTTTACAGCTTTCAACACTTGTAGCCCCCTGAAGATGGCTGCGGTTTGTAGCCAAATCCTGTAGGAGCAGTAGAACTAAATGTGGAATTAGTTGGAAATAAACTTGTACGTAATGTACAGGACTGTTGGGTGCAGGACACAACGCATTTAGACATATATTCTCCTACCTTTGGATACCATGACAACCTGTTGCTGACAGCAGTGTATATAAGATGGCACGATGTGTTTGTAACTTTTTGTTAATTTAATAATACACTCAGGAAACTCAACTTTATTAGCTTTGAATGGCTGGATGAATGACAAAGAATGAGCTAGAACACCCTTAAAGAAGTGGGCATGAACTAATTTGGGGTGGCTGAGGAAAACATGTCAGGGTAGCTGATCTTCAGCCTGAAATTTTAAGCTGGGACCTTCCATGTATGAAGCAGGGGTGCTACACGTTCTGCTGCTACATTCTGTAACGTGTTACCTGTATGATGCTTGACAGCTTTGCTGTAGAAAATGACACTGACAGCGGTGGATATGGTTTAAGTAGATGCTTGTGTGTTGTGGCATCTGATGATGAAGATTTGAGCACGGTGTTTAAATGATCAGATACTTTTTGGGTCTCATGCAGTGACTGCCTGTGGTAACATGGATAGGTACAACTGAATACTGAATTGACAAACTGGTGCTCAATATGTTGCGTACTGTTGCAACTGAACATTAATCACAGCTCTTTACAATTTGGCAGAAAGTGTCTATTGGTTGTGTACCATTATAACTGGTTTCTGTGTTGGAGACTTAATGACATTTCAAAGGGACATGCTACCTCCATCTTCAGGGTCTGCTAATCGTAATCATCATTGACAGTTGTTCAGTGTAGATGGAGGCAGCAAGCTCCTCTGAAACATCAGCAGCAGTCAACACACAATCATATTTCCAGAAGACTTAATTATTCATTAATTCTGCTGTGAGGTAACTCATTTCTAATGGGTAGTGGAGACAATGGATGCAAAATGTGAAAAGTTGAATTCTTGGTAGGTTGCATCTATTGACAGCCAGCATTATGAACAGTGTGTGATGCCAAATGGCACAGAGTTTGAACAGGTGCACAGTGGGTTGTGTATCACAGCAGCCGCATGCTAGTGGCATAACACAAGATCCCTTGTGGTGTGACTGTTTGCTGTTGGGATAAAACTATGACTGCAGTCATCCCAAGCTGGGGTGATGTAAACTGGAAATTTGGCAACTGGTCCTGTGTGTGTACAGGATGACACACCGGATGTTTCATGAGTTGTGGAGGTCACTGTAGGAGTGATTTGCTAGGTTGTTGTGATCAAGAAACTTCTTATCAACATTGGTCCTATTCTCAGTGGTTATTATGGTATGTATGTTTTTGAGTTTTTGCAAATGCTTTCCAGTGAACCATGCTTACGGCGTATAGAGAGGCAATATATACTACACAACCTTGAACAGCTGGCAGGTGATGTAAACACCTTTCAGGCTTCTCTACACTTCCATGTGCGCTATTCATGCTTGAATGGCAAGGTGCATTTGTGTCAGAGCATGAAATCTCCAAAAACCTGCTGTAAGCACAGGTCAGCGTAAATTGAAGGCAGTTCCTTTCATGAAGTGAAATTTAGATATTAAATTTGTCAGATAATATGTTTATTCCATATCTTTTAAAAAATACTTACTTTTTATTGTAAGTTTCAAGTGGTCATACTCCATAAGCATTCAAAATTGGACACATGTTTATATGAACTTTTTTGATCACAAAGATATAGGAAATTATTTCCTACAGTTATGTCTACAACTCGTGTAAAACCCTTTGTGTTTGTGTATGTGTGTGTGTGTTAGAAGAAGGTACAACATTTGGTTTGTTCACATCTCTTATTAATCAAAACTAACTGGAATTGTTCTGTTTTGAGTGTGAAGCTGCAGGGAAAGTGAATGTTCAGTTATTGTAGACAGGTTTTTTTAAGGAAAACATAATGTATCTAGAAGAAAGTAGTGGGAGACCATTACACTTCCATTAGCAGTTGCAGCTCTTCCTGTGCTGTTGGGACATGTTGAATGCAAGGTAGTTTGTCAGTAGCAGGGAAAAGTATTTTCTTTCGCCAAGAATATGCTTTCCTGTGACATAAGTGAAGAGCTAATTATAAAATTATATTAAAAATTCTGAGAACCATGAGCCCTCGGTGACAATTGCTATAAAAGGCAAATCTGAACTGGGTGCAAGCATTGCATTCTGCTCTACTGTAATTTAGACTGCTTTGTTCTTGCCAGTATATTTCTGTGTATGCACATGGGAGCTAGTTGACATACATGATTAAAGCAGAATTAATGACCTGCATCTATTCACCCAATTTCTCACTTTGTGCCAGCAGTCACGCAAGGCAGATATTAAGGGCTGTAGTGGAAGATCCTGATTCTAAAACACAAGAGCAACCATATAGTAATAAAATTCTTACAGTACTGGCATTAAGACAGTAAGTATGAAACTGTTGTTCTTACGAAAGGTAAATAGCCAGATTTATTGTTGTGTTTCCTTTGTGTATTGTCATCATTGACAAACTGTGACTGGGAAGTCAAGTGCCAGTATCCAGCAGGCTTTCTTCTCTGCATATTCCCTGAAGATTGACCACACAAACCCAGAGCTATTATCATAACTATATTTAGATACCCCATCACCCCTATTTATACAAGCATGAGAATTCAGGCTAGCACCCAGCCAGAGAGAATATTGTCCCACTGACAACGTACCAGACATGAATGGATGGGTGCAATGGATTTCAACATCAAATAACAGCTATTTACTGACTTTCAAGACAGCCTGTGACTCTGGAGAGTAGTTTTGTAGAGTGTACGTACTGGATTTCATACATGGAAATCAGATTGTCTAACTAAAACATGTTTAAACATTGCTTAAAGTGCCTATATGTAGATGTTGCCTTTTTTCAGAATGGGCTGAAGCAAGGAGATCCTTTGTCAATGTTGCTCTTTAGTTTTTGATTACAGTACACCACTATGCAGTACCCAAGAAATTTGGGAGGAATTATATTTCAATTTTTGGCCTGCTGATGAATATTTGTTGGGCAAAACCTTTAATATAAGAGAAAGGAACACTGAATGAAGAAGGTCTTTTAGTTGTTGGTACAGATGTTGGTCATGAGACAGAACGAACAGAAAAGTGAAGTAAAGTAAAGTACTGAGTAAATAGCCTTGTAATTTTTGAGTGAGGTTTTTGTACTATTCTTCACTCTGCAGGATAAACATTGGGATATTACTTACAAATAGACCATCACCACACTCATGAACTAGTCTCTTACATTAACCATTTGGAAACAGCATTAAGTGCCCAGTGTACTCTGCAGAAGATCTGTGATTTAAATGAATGCCCATTGCTTTGCATGTTCATGGCCATCAACTTTAGTGGATGTTTGATTTTCTCGACATCATACTCTGTGGGAACCATATTCTACTTTCATTGTCAAAAGGTTAATTGCTTGCAGCAGAAGGCTTATCATACATGATAGAGGCTGCCCTAGGAGGTGTTAAATGGACATCTCTGTACAGTGATTTCCATTGTGAGGCGTATTTTAGAAGTCTGTTATTATCATAATAGACATGATTGTATCTCAGCTCAGTCACCACAATTCCCAAGTGAGGGATGTGGTCACTGGCATGATCGTCAGTTGGAAAAAGAAGCTGAGACCATCTTGTTGGTTCCATCTGGATTCCATTTGGCATGACCAAAGTATCTCCTTGCTGTCTAGAAAAAAGAAAGATGTTAGTGATGTGTCCACCACATAAGGAAAGTATTCTAACACATTCCTAAAGGTGATGGAGTGTTGAAATTGTTCAGGAAAAAAATGACAACATACTATAGTAATACTTGTTTCATGCATGTCGTGTCACACCTTATCAAATAATAACACTGTGTGACATTTACCATGAATGGTAATAAAAGGTGGCTCAGAATAGTCGAGCACATCCTGCCAGTGGATAAAAAGTGTGGTGTGCATTGCTGTTATAGCAATTTCTATGTTATGCTTGCTTTTTCTGTGGTGAGATGGGATACCGTCAACCTGATTTTACCACTTCAGCTTGGAATAAATAAACATTCATAATTTGTTCATCAGAGTGCCAGTATTGACAGACAGCATTACAAGCATGGCACACTGAACATCATGCAGCAGGTGTAGAATCCACTTTAGACAGTTCTGCCCCTTGAGGTATTTGGTAAGGATACTAAACACATGTGCTAGTGAGATTCTCACTTCTTAAGTTGCTGTACAGAGTAATCACACAATGGATCTTAAGAAGGCACCAGAGGCCTGGTAGAATTTTTTTTTTTTTTCTGAATTCAGGGAAATGTTAGTGCTTCACAAGGAGCCACAGTTTCATATCGCTTATGATATATTGTCCAATCATATTGTAGTCATTGCTTCAGGTTGTAGATGGTATAGTATTTTAATTTACAACAAACCTTAATAATGTGATGGTGGGCTCCATGTATAGTTTCACACAGTTTTATATGCTTTTGTGTAACTGGCCAGTTCATATGGCATTTGTGATGAAAAGTCTAGGTCATGCGCTATCCCCATGGTTTTTCCCAGTCCATTCAGCTAAGTGGGAGGATAGAATGTCGATTAGGTTAAGGCTACTATTGCTTTCTTTCAAATCCAGTCCATTTTGCCATTCACCAACAATCTGCCGTCCGTGCTATATGGTCTGGTATTTATCACAAAATGCTGTTTATTTTATAACTTTTTTTGTCTAGGTAATATGTTTTTCATAAACCATGCACTAAAATTTAAATACCAACCTCATAAGTGTATGAATGTATAATTTTTATGGGCACCAGTATAATGGAAAATATATTTCTTTGCATTTCAGAAGATATATTTATCAACTTTGGGAGTAGCATATTATGACGTTTGACTCTTAAGTTCCTGGAATACCTCCATAAAAGTTGTATTTATTTAATTACATGCTAGTACAGGGATATGGTATTATCTAACAACTCAACTTGTCTCTCTATGTGGATTGTTCCACCTGGGTAATATGGCACTTGCTTCTGTACTCATTCATCATGAGTTGGGGTCCATGCATTTTAGTTCATTGCATTGTAGTTAATATTAGGTTTTCATCACCATGTTTAAAGAAGGCACTGGAAGTGATTTCCTGCAGTTCACAGACACGCATCACTCATAAAAACCATGTTACGTATTAAGTGTCGAAATGTTGCATGAGGAATTTAATATACCATATTCTGATTGTTTTCTTTTGGATTGTCTTCTATATTATTGCTGTATACTTTAACATTCCCCTCAATTAAAAATTGGACAGGTTCAGATCTGGCAGATAAGACCACAGTCCCTTGCTTATTATTCTGTTACCAAAAACTGTTAGTGGACAAGCATTGAATTGTTTCTTGTTTTGGGGGATGTATGGTTGTATTGAAAAAAAGGTATAGGCTCACCTGTAATCAGGGAGGTGCTTAAAAATGGGTGTTTATTTATCTGAATTTATGCTGTCAGGAAAAAAATGGGCCCAATAAGCTTCATTGCACTGACGGTACACCACACCACACATTAACCATGACGTCATTCTGCAGTGTGTAGAGGATTAAAATGAGAGACCCATTATTCTGAGAATTCACATATCCCCTTATTTGTGACCAAGTTTAACCACTGAATTGTGTAAGTTGGGCTCTGTTTCTCGGTATGCATTCCTTGAAGGTACCAGTTCACCGTGTTGTCTTGCTTTATGATTTGTGTTGTAGATTTTTGTGAACCACATTTGTCTTATATGGATGCAGTACATTCAGTGTCTTCTGCATGTTCTCTTGCGATCATAGACTGGCTCCTGTTGCTCGAACACTTTTAACATATTTGTAAATTGTTGGTGGAATTTACATGACACTTCTTGTGGTTGCTGTACTGCGTGCATGTATCATACAAAATGGTCACATCAACTGCAAGGTGACTCGTACGCTCTTCAATAAACATTGGGGAATGTAGCTGGTGAATGATCATGTGTATAACGTAACTGACCTGTGTGAAGTGACTGACAATAGTTGTCAGATAAAGTGATATCATAGTCACTGTCACCTTTTAAGTTGTCTTGTCATGCAGGAGCACACTTGGGGAGATGTTGTTTCCACTGTTCAAAACATTTCTGAAAGCCTTCTTCTCTAACGCTCTTCAGAATGGTTGTCACATGTCCCTAAATGTTAACATTGAAAATCTCTGGTACTTCCAAGTGGTCTTCAGTTTTTGGGAACAGCCTAAAGTCACATGGTGTTAAATCTGGTGAATATGGTTGATGTACCAAATTCACTACTGATCTTTTGACCAAGAACTCTGGGCAGTGAGCACGTCATGAGCAGGGCATTGTTGTATTAAAGGATCTAAGCATCAAACCAAATTTAGGTGCCTGGTTAATATTGTTAGGTACCCTCATTATTTCCAGGTGACAGTACTGGTTCACTGCTCAGTCTTGTTCAGAAAACTTGGAAGTGTGCTTGTGATAAAGGAATGAGCATCATCTTCACTTGGGCTTTCTTGCCACACTTAAGACACTCAGTTTCATAATATCAGCCCCATAATCCTTTGTTAACATTTTGCAAGACCTTGCTGGAACTTGATACTGATGCATTGCTCCAGCCGCCAATCATTCATTCTTCCATGAGAACAGAATTGCATGCTTGTCTAAATACTGAACTGCTTTGCACCCACTCCCTTATTTGTTTCAACAATACAAGACACATCACAGCACGTAGCTGCTTAGTAGTTGCTCGTTTGCTACTCAAAGTGATTTCTGTTTGGGGATTCCAGGAATGTAATTGTCTCATCTCATACGTTTTGTGATCTGGTAACTGAACTGTTGCTTTAATGGTGGGCTAAGTGTTTACACATCGCAGTTTCACTTATTGACAGAAGAATTACTGTGGCAACCCAACAGCATCGCATTGTATAGTTACCCCACTTATTCATGGCCACACCACTGTAGTAATATGCAGTAGGCTGCACTTAACCATTCCAGCCAATAGTTACCAGGACATTCTGTGACAACACACAATGTTCTTTGGCTCTGTTTACAGTTTTTAAAAACGGTAATATGCAGTAGGCTTTATTTAACCACGTGTCTCACGCAACAGCACCTTGGACATCCTATGACATCTCAGAATGTTCTTTGACTTTATTAACAGTTTTTAAAACTGTCTCACCCAATAGCTACGTGGACTTCCTTTGAAATCACAGAATGTTCTTTGACTCTATTAACATTTTTTAAAAACTGTTAATAGAGTCAAAGAAAATTCTGTGATGTCATAGGATGTCCAGGTAGCTATTGGGTGAGACACATGTTTAATTGTAGCCTACTGCACATTACTACTCAAGTGTGGCCATGAATAAGTGAGGTAACTATACTGTGTTGTGTAAACCCATGAACAAGACGGGTCTGCTGTATCAAATAAAGGGAAGCTACACGTAGCCCACCATTGAAGCAACAACAGTTCAATTTCCAGATCACAAAATGTATGAGATATGGCAATTACATTCCTGGAATCTCCACACAGATATCACTTGAGTAGAAATGAGCAACTATTAAGCAGCTACATGCTGTGTGATGTGTCTGTAGTTGTGTTACCCTCTTGGTCTAATTCTGTCTGAAAAGGTTGATGTAAGTGCTGATGAAAAGCCTAAGGATAAAAGTAAAAGAAAAGTGATGTCTCAGCTGGATAAGTTGGACAGGGGAATAAGAATTGATGCAGTAAGGCACCACTTTGGTGCCAAAAAATTGATGATTTGTTTCACGTATAAAAAATGAAGTCAATCCAATGCTTGAGCAAGTGTTAAAATTTCTGTCTTCAGATTTTGTGACCCCATCCTTGAAAAATATGGAAATGGCCGTGTGTGTGTGTGGCTAGAAGATCATGCACAGGAAGGGTTGTCAGTGAGTAGTGGTATGGCAAGGAGAGGGGCAGTTTTTGTGCCAGTAAAGGTTGGTTTGAAAATACTAAGAAGCAGATGAACCTGTGCAATGTGAAGATGATAACAGAATCAGTGTCTACTCATCATGTGGTTGGTGTTTTGTACCCAGTGCATTTCAAGGAGAGTGATGAGACAGGACAGTTTTGGAAGAAAATGCCAATGCATACGTTCATATTTGAGAGTGAAAAGACATGTTTGAAAGTCCCAAAGGATTGTGTCACCCTTTCTTATTTTTCTTAATGTTTGGGGATAGAACCTATCCAATCCAATAAATACCAACACAAAAATGTTTTCATTTTTATCAGTCATTATTCTACACATCATATTTTGTGTGTGTTTATGTCCACAAACTGTAATTTCCCAAAAGTTCTTACCTTGCACATCACAGTTTTACAGTTTGTGGGGTTTTTCAGGAGTATATCCCTTGCAAATGGCATGACTGTGCTGTATGTACATCAATTGAAATCAAGCTGCAAAATTCTGCAGTTCTTGAAGTTGTTTTAGGCTCTATTGTCTGAAAGGAAGGAAGATGTCTATAAAACCATTATTTCATGTGTCTCATACCTGTAAAATATTGAAAAGTTCTCACCTTGAATATCTAGGAGATGTGCTGCTGGATCTTGCATTGACACCAATTTCTCTTTATTGAGTCTTCATTTTAATATTGCTAATATACCCGACCTTTTACAATCGTGAACAGTCAGTTCCATGGCATTAAGAGAGATTTTGTTCAGTTTCTGAATTTAGAGTTTAGCATGAAGTAATTTTCTTGTGTGTCTGTTTTATTGTAACAGCGACAAATCAGTGGTTTGTTCCGGCAACAAAAGGAGACATTCCTCCAGGATGTGCAGCATATGGATTTGTGGTTGATGGTACCAGAATCCTTGTGTTTGGTGGAATGGTGGAATATGGCAAATATTCAAATGAACTTTATGAGTTACAGGTAAGTTAATGTGATTTTTCAAAGCCAGTTTTTCCAGGTACTGTTCATAAATTGCATCAGTTTTCCTCATTTTTTCTCTGGAAAGTGTTTTCCAAAGTTTTTTTTTTTTAAAACATGGTAAGAATATAAAGATTTTACAATACAGCAGAAAATTATGCTTAGGTAAGTTAACACAATACACATTAAATCTGAAGTTTTCTTTGCTGTGACTGTTTGAGCTTACTGTCTTATAGAACATGACACTGTAAAGGTACCTGCTACTTCCATCTTCAAAGTAGAAGCCCCCACATATGGAGGTAGAATTTTCCTCAATAACGATATCTTTTGAATGACCCTGCATTATGTTTCAGAAGATAGTAATCTTCGAAACATAATACACATCTACAAGAGTAGTTGCTTTTATAACAGAGTAATTGGTGAATTTGAACTGCTTGCCAGTTTTGTGTGATGGCATCATACTCTAGTATGAAGAGGTAATTCAACTCATTGTTACATTTTTTCACAGGCAAGCCGTTGGGAGTGGAAAAGGCTGAAACCTCGGCCTCCCAAACATGGCTCACCACCATGTCCTCGCCTTGGTCATAGTTTTACGTTAATAGGAAATCGGGTTTATTTGTTTGGTGGTTTGGCAAATGACAGTGAAGATCCTAAAAATAACATTCCCAGGTAAATCATTTCCCTTTCTTTATTGTGAGCAGTTTTGTATATTATTCACATAAGAAACATGATTTCATGTTGACTTCACGTATTATACAGGGTGTACCACATAATGCAGGACCCGTTCGTAAAATCTACATTAGCATTCTGCGTTATGTAACTTCTCACATCATGAAGCAGGTGTTGGAACTGTCACGTTACAACTTTCAGACATGCGTGATATGTGGTGAACATAATACTAAAACATTTTGGAAATTATTGTGCAGAAATTTATGGTACTGCACCCCAGACAGTTTCTTTAAGATTGTGTTTGTCATTGCCATCATTGTTGCTGCTGTTTGTGTGTGTGTGTATTGTTTTAATAAATTTTTTTCGAAATATACTAACGGAAAATAGTCACATCATCAGATCAGATTAATGAGCATTCCACAAAGGGAGACTTCCAAAATTTTACAAAAAGTTACCATGGATGTGCCATGTGGGTAGTAGCACTGTCTTACTGGAACAACACGTATTTGTTTCTTAGTTACTTAAATTTTCTACTTAAGTTATGAAAATTTGTCCTTTGCAGCTTTCTGAATTTGTTGTATCTGATACAAAGATGACAGCTCTTATTTGTGTCACACTGACAGCAAACATACTCAACATTAATTTCATGTAATGAGCCTTCAGGCACAGGCACATGATAGGAATCCAAAGGACTGCGCTTATAAGTTTGCCATCGAACGTTAGGGCCACTGAGTCCTGCCCTGTTGGCTCCCATGGGGATAGTTACTGACAGTCCAGAATCGACACAGCATCGTAAATTGATATGTGTATATTAATACCATATAATAAGGATACAGTTTCAAGAAAGAGAGAAAAAACAAAAAGAGACACATCCATAGCAAGTTGTTTTTGTAACAACAACATTACTACTACTACTGCTACTACTACCACATTCGTTAGCAGTGTACATTTATGAAATATCTCCAAAACAATGTACAATTGCACTATCAATCAGTATGAGTTTATAACCAAAAGAGAGGAAAAAACTAGATTCAGGGAGCAGACAGCCTGACCATCCCCCAGCTCCCACATCCCCCATCTTGTATGTACCTACAACAATCTTTCGATAGACGGCCGTGTATGCAAAAATGATTAAAGAATAGAAAATAAACCAAAGTCCCCAGAAGAAAAACGTACTAACACAAATACATACTCGGACTGCCTGTCAGTCACAAAGAGAGGGGAAGAGAGAGAAGGCTGTTGTCTTCCAAGTCGTCTCATAACAGAACACCTCAACAGAATGAAGTTTTCAGACCCCCAAATGAAAATGAAACTCGTCCTACTAGCTCTCCCCCTTTTCCGGTAGCAACCAAACACTGAACAATCCCCAAAAAAGGATGGAAAGTGAACTGGATTTTATTGCCATCAGAATCATCTTTGAGCCAATGTATCCACAGGATCGAAATAGTAATGGCACCTTGCGTATGCCTGGGATTATCTGCCAAATAGTATGCATTGTGTACTGTTGTTACCATTTAAGTAATGTCATGTGTAAAATGGGTTGGTAGTGGATCAGCTACACTACTACACAGTGTTTCACAAAACCAAAACAAAAACTTCTCTCACAACAAGACCTTCATGGACCTGCTTTATGTGTACTGCAGTAAAATCTAATATTTATGCCGAAAGGACGTTCTCGCTCTCACTTCTTTAACAGAGAATGTTTTCAGAATTCAAAATTTGTTCACTGGCTGGTGGTTGGTTGATTCAGAAAGAAATGAAACAACATGCACCTGAGGCAAAAAATGGAAATATGCATTTGTCGGTTTTACATGCTGAATAAGAAGTATGTAACTCCAGTTCTTTACAATGTCCAGTTCAGAGATCATATTTTGTACTCTGTTTTGTAAAATTATGTGGTAGATCCAGATGTAACCGTGATGCTTCTTGGTTGATGCATTACTGAACTGTCTATTTTTGCCTGTGTTTCTTTCATTTTTTTTGTTTTCATAATGGTTTTGCATGGCTAATGCTCTGTAGTGCTACAACCTTAGGCAAGTAAGTACCTGCCCATTTGGATTTGCAGTGTGATTTGCTGGTATGTTGATGCTAGTTTCTGTTCTAGCTGACACTGTTGTATCTAATCCAGATGGGTGGTTGTGAAACATGTCGTTTAAAGCACAGTGGTAACTGTATGTACCATATGCTGGTACATTAAAACAACTGAACTTTACCCACAAGGTGTATTTCTGTGCTGCGTATGATTCTTACAATCACTAATGAATATTTCACTGAACAATGTTCACCTGTTCGTCTCTGCTGTAGAGAGACAGTTTTCTGTAGAGCTAGAACTAAATTTGTAATTGTTTAGATGAACTGTGTGCTTTAGAGGATTACTTGACACTACCTTATTTTATTGTATGGTAATTGATTAATATGAAAATAATATTTGTAAGAGCTTGCACTCAAAAACAGTACCCTTGTATGTCTAACATGATGTTAGGGTAAAGCATCTCACATTTATTGTTCTTAGTCCTGTTGCAAATTACCATACAAAAACTGATTTATAGTGTGATGTTTATATACCATAGTAACATTTCATCTGTATTTCGTTACTGTGAAACTTACTGCATTTACTAAATAAATAAATAACTCCATGGAGCAGAAGCCTGCTTGAGAAGCTAACAGGTCCTCAGCTAGTCAAAAAATTCCATGCATTTTATGGAACCCGTAGGTTCACTATCACATTCACAACTCACCACCCGTCCCCATCCTGAGCCAAGTCAGTCTCTGCCTCCCCATCCCACTTCTTGATACATTTTAATATTATTCTCCCATCTATGCATCAATCTTCCAAGTGGTCTCTTTCTGTCAGGTTTGCCCACTAAAACCCTGTACACACTTCTCATCTCCACCATACATGCTACATGTCGAGGCCATCTCATTCTTGATTTGATCAATTAAATATTTGGTGAGTAGTACAGATCATAAGGCTCCTTGTTATAATGTCAGTAATTGTTGTAGGTACTTGAATGATCTGTACACACTGGAATTACGGGGTAACAATTCAACTGCATGGGAGTTACCTCAGACATATGGTACATCACCTCCACCAAGAGAATCACACACTGGTGTGGCATACACTGACAAAGAAACAGGAAAATCTCAGTTGGTAATATATGGTGGTATGAGTGGCTGTCGATTGGGAGACCTCTGGCTCCTTGACTGCGGTGAGTGTCTGCAAATGTCTGTTTTTCTATATAGTAGCGTTTCAGAGTGATCAGAGTAAGGGGCACAAGTTGATGTGAACATGCAAGAGTGAAACTCTTAATTCGTGGCAGTGCACGTCTGGCCACTCTAAATAACAAGCAGGAAGACAAACAAAGTAACAGCAGTGTGCATGAAAGTATGTACCTGACACATCACCCTGTGTTGAATGTGTTTCAGGTACAGCCTTAGGTAGTGCTTAGGTCACTGAATGTACAAGACAAGTCCACAGGGCATGGAAGGTAGTCAGTTGAGGCCCAAAGTGTATTTGCAGAGTTATTTAAACATTTATGAGTGTTTAGCATTTAAGTAAATATTAAATATGGCCTTCATGTTTATTTCAAGAATGATTTAACAGACTTCATAGTGTCCATGTTTAAGTTCTGAAGAAGCTGTTTCCTGTTAATTTTCAGATACTATGTCTTGGAGCAAGCCTGCTGTGAATGGTTCCCCTCCATTGCCTAGATCACTTCATAGTGCAACTCTAATTGGCTATCGAATGTTTGTATTTGGTGGCTGGGTGCCTCTATTCATGGATGACGTTAAAGTGGCAACACATGAAAAGGAATGGAAGTGCACAAACACACTTGCATGTCTTAATCTTGGTCAGTATAAAATAAAAATGTTTTGTGTCGTGTTGAAGGTATAAATTATAAACGATTGTCCAGAAACATTAATGTTATGTGTTTCATTTGTTGTTTATCAACTGCTGACATTGAAAAATCAATGTGTAAGTAACAGGGATATCCATTTCTTTAACTGACCATGATAAGGGATGAAAGAGTTCTGCTGCATGGAAGAGAATGGTATACATTTTGGACAGTACTGTTACGCCAAATACACAGGGTGCTGTACTAGAACTGGTGGATTTCCTACCTCATGTCAGACAAAATCTGAGTTAATGCGTATTTTTCAGTACTCTCTAGCCACCTTCACTTTCATTTTTTTGGGAGAGGAGGGAGATTTTTTGTACTTGTAAATCTACAGGTGGACCCGAGTTGGCTGCATTGCCAGTTTATGTATTGCTCTCATTAATTTTTAATTCTGTGTTTGAAACAAAACAAATAACAGAAAGACTGAGTGGGCGTAAGTACAGGGAATTGCTGCATTAAGTGTCATGAACGTGTGTTACATTACAATAAAGACGTTTTGGATATGTAGTAGGTATAATCGGTGGTATCTTTAACAAAGACATATTTTATAGTTACATTACTGGAAACATTAACATATTTCATAGTTATTATTACTACAATTATGTGCAATAATACTGTTAGGTACAGCATATTCTTTGGAAGTTAGATCCTTTGGATGATGTTTGTTCTATGTGAAATTATGAACGTATTCACAGTACTGCATCATATTCTTTATATTTTAGGATATTTGGCTGAAAATTAAGTGTTGGAAAGCACATAAATATTAATAAAGATTGTAAAGTACAAACATTTCAATTGTACATTACAGAACTGGGGATTTTTTAGTTTGAAAATTGATGATCTATGTATCTGTTACATCATTGTTTGCTGAGGATGTGGGAAAAGCTCTAATGTACAGATGTGAATACTGCATGCTTCCAATAAGGAATACATTCCATGTTGGAAGTGCACACATTTGAGGAAAGAAACATAGTTGAATTATTAAATTGTTAACATAACATTTGTAGATTTGGATTCTCTTTGAGAGCTATCACTTTTTTGTTAACAGCACTACGATATAAGAACCAGTTGTACCCTTTGGTGCCGGAATTAAATATCCAGTGTACTCTTCAAAAGACCCAGGATTTAAATGTTTACCCATTACTTTTCATGTTATTGGCCAACTACTTCACATAACACTAAGTTTTCTCTGCATCACACTTTACTCCAAATGTAGTGATCTTTTGGTGCCAGAGGGTTAGCCTGATAAATATATTGTAGTCTATATGCAGAGCCATAAACAAACAGCATATTGTAATATATGAGTACATATTAATCACACTTTGCCACTGCTGGTAACATACGCTTTATGTATATCACACCAGTGGCACAATTTGCTGTAACTTATACATGTATATTTTCTGTAACAACTATTACAGAAACATTAACATGGGAGCAGTTGAGTATAGACACATTTGAAGAAAATACTCCCAGAGCTCGAGCTGGTCATTGTTCAGTTGGAATACACACTAGGTTGTATGTGTGGTCTGGTCGAGATGGATACCGCAAAGCATGGAACAATCAGGTATGCTATTTCTTTTGTTAAAGAGATGAATACATATGACCCTGGCCTGTTCAGCTTCTCACATTCCAAGTTCCAGATCTCATGTACATCTTCCATTGCTTAGGTTTTTGTAAAGGATCTCTCCAAGTCTGAGGTCTTGTCAGATATTGTATAACATGTTAAGTTTTTAAAAATGATTAGTTGTTTGCCCTGCTGCCAGCCCCCAAGCTGGAGTCCACCCCTTGCCAATGGCCTGTGTCTGCATATTCAGTATATTCACAGCTACCTTCCATATGTGGAGGCCATATCTGTAAAGAAAAAAACATGCATTTTATTATTTGCATGTAAGAAAGTTGGTTCAGAAGTAAGTGCTTTTATATTGAAGTATATGTTTGTAAGGTAATAAACCCTTTTAAAGAATGACAAAGTTAATATTGTTGGGAATGACATTAACAAATCAAAATTGTGTTCATGAAAATAAGAGCAAGTTGATCCCAGGAAGTGCAAGCTACATTCAGTTAAGCATCATTCAGTTTGGTAAAGCTCATATGAGGTTCAGGCTCACATTTTTCTCTTTCTTCATATCATACACTGCTCCCACCACCCTCTTAATCATCACAGAACCCATGGACACCAAGAACACCACATTTGGCAAATTCTTTTTCTACCAATATTTAAGAAGTGAGATCAAAATCCTTTTCAGCACCTAGCTGAATCGATTCTTGTTTGTCAGCACCACAGTCCGAGTTGGCTTGTGTGTTATATTCACATCCACGGTGGCAATGCCGAAAACAGTTTATAAATATTGTCTGCATGGCTTGTTGCAAGGCCACTCACACGAAATGAATGGCTCACAAAGTATTGATTTTCAGTCTTTTGACTAAGTCCATTGAGCACACAGCTGTTTATACTCAGTGTTTCTCTAAAACTCCTTAGAGCATCTTATGATTTCCAAATCATGTGTTTGTAATATGGTTTTATGCTCTTAAGAAATTACATGTCTTGCATATGAGTAGCACAGTTGTCCACAAACAACTGAATGTTTCTAACCTGCACTTTTATGGAGGCATCTAATGCTGTTAGCAACTCCATGAAAATGGTTGTGGTCATTATTGCACTTTTTATTTGTGTAGAATTTCACTTTTTTTATATATATAAAAATAAAGACAATATGTGTTCAGTGATTTTCTAGCTACAATTGGCATTTGTTGCTTGCTGCCATCACTACACACAGTAAAACTGTTAACATGTCTTTGACATTTCTTTCCCATGGCAGAAATAGTGGTGAATAATAATGGGAATAGCATCACATAACTGTTAAATATCTTGTTGCTTTTCTGATTTTTTTTGTCAGAAATGATCTTTCTAGGAATATTGTGGGTCATGGCCATGAAATCTGAACAGTATGCATGGTAAAATGTCACTTTGAGGACTGATGCATCAGATAGAACTTCACATTCTTTATATGAGTAAATTAGAGGGACCAGAAAAGATGAATGATACATGTAGGAAAATAATTCCAAGAGATATGATGAATAGAGCCGTTACTGTATTTTGCACTGAGATGGTTGCATGTATGTCACGCCAGTTTGTGGACTGAAAGTGGAATAAGGTGTATAACTATGGTGTATTGATAGGACTGACCTGTGTTTGGGGTTTCATAATTTTTTTTTTTTTGAGCTGTAACGTTGAAACTAATACTGTTAAGTTTACATGTGTATGTTATAGTCAGGACCAGTGGTGGTTCACAGAACTTCTTATGATTGGGCTGAGGCTTGGATTATTATATGATTAATGAGAAGGACCTAACAGAGCATTTAAGCACAGCCATTCAGTTACTTATGTTTAGTATATTTAGCAGGGTTCTATTGTCTCACCGAAGTTTGTTTTCTGCTTGATGACTGAGAAATAACTAAATCAGGTGTTACACAGCCTAAATTCTTAATCTCAGTCTTCTCAGTGAGAGTTAATTGTACAGGATTTATGCTGTCTAAATACTTCACGTTGACAGATATGGCTTTGAAAACAACTAGGTAAAAATGGTTTTCGAATGCCAGTGTTCGAAACATTAGAAAAAGTAAACAGATACATGAAGTCCTCCTGGAAACTCTCTCTGGGCTGCACTGCCTGCATCCCGGCCTGGGACCTAGCTCACTGTCTCTCCGACTACTTGTAGCTGAGCCGATCCAGCATGCATCATCTGGGTAGGGCACAACCCAATTGCTTTTCTGGTCTCTGCAGCATGTAGAGTCTCATCATGAGTATTAGAATATAGACTGATTTTATTTATGTTCTTTTAAAGACTGAACATGTCTTCTAACAGAAACTTTTATTCAGATATTTAGTTTAATTTTTCTGACAATTTCTGGGAGAGCTGCAGCCCTTATCAACAAGTCACATCTGGTCTGAACACTGAAAAGTAAAATCAGTTGCATGTGCTTTCAGCAATTAATGTGTGTCATGGCACTGAACATGTAAGAGACTGCCAGTGGATTATGTGCCTGAGGACAGCTGTGAGTTCCTTGCAGAAATTTTGCTTCACAGCTACATTCCATGATTCAGTGGAATTTTCTCAGGCAGACAGCCGCATCAAGATATTGAAGGTTTGCAGACATTTCAGGAACTAACTCTGTCCCCATCGTCAGGGTGTGCTGGTGGTTTGGTAGCACCAAAACTGATGACTGACTGTCCAACTCTGCGCTTTGTGTATCTCTGTTCTGCTGGTCGCTGGGTGGAATGCGACCCCTCTGGTTAGTGGGAGGAGTCAAAAGGTCGTTGGACACCTAGTCATCAGTTTTGGTGCTACCATACCACCAGCATACCCTGAAGATGGGGATGGGGTGAGTTCCCAAAACATTGGAAAACCTTCACATATTGACATTACTGTCTGCCTGAGAAAGTTCCATTGAGTTCTGTCACCATGAAAGCTTCAAAACTTATACATTCCAAGATGTGTTTTATTGAATGTAGACAGAGCTAAATTGTGCCTTATTTATATTGACTTGTGTAGTACATCACTAGCCATTTTGTCAGTTTTGTGGATGTCAAGAGTAATTAGTCATAAGAATTAAAAGATCTATGATAATGTGGTGGTTAGAGAGTGGGTTTGGAGAATTATAACAGCTCATAAATATGATTTATTCTTATTTCTGTACTAAAATCAGCAGGTTGGTGGTTGAGTAGTATCTTAAGTGCTATGTTCTAAACAAAGTGAAAGAGGATAAAATGCATGATGTAAAAAAGTAAGCTTGGTATATGTAGTTATTGTGTACATAGTATACTACTAGTATGTTCATTATTCTAACGTTAATAAATTTTAAAAGCAAGTGTAAAATAGGTATTACCATTTTATATGGTATAAAAATATTTTTCTATAATGGTGTAGTGGATATGTTAATTAACAGGTGTAGGTTATGCCATTATCTTGTAGTTAGTTTATGCAGTTAGGTCAACATTGCTGGCAGTTTTCATTTCGCATTTCTTTAAAATGTTATATTTCAGGTATGTTGCAAAGACTTGTGGTTCTTGGAAGTTGAAAAACCACCAACACCTGGACGTGTCCAATTAGTACGGGCCTCAACCAACTCCTTGGAGGTCTGCTGGGGTGGCTCACCTACTGCCGAATCTTACCTGCTTCAAGTTCAAAAATATGATATGCCTCCAAGTACAGCCATGACCACCTTGCCAGGAGTTTCACTACCTACACCTGCAGGATCCCCAGCAATAACCACCTCATCATCCTCTTCTGCAACAAAAACTAGTACATCTACTCCATATACTGTATCTTCAAGTGTACCTATCACACCCATTGCAAGTTTAAATTCAACCAGCAATCTACAGCCCTTAACAAGTACTAGCTCAACAGGAGCCTCTACTTCGACAGTGCTGACACCAGTTCTGACATTAGGTTCCCCACAGACAGCAACTGCAACTTTGGGTGCTAGCAGCACACCCGTTTCTTCATTAACAACTCTGTCATCCACAAGCTTGCCAAGGACATTGTCAACAGTGATGTCAACTCCTCCACGTACAGCAACTCCTGCTACTTCCACCATGCCTGTCATTGCACCTGTTGCTTCTTCATATAGAGGTGAGTTATGTTACACAAAATTGACTTTCATAACTTTATTTGCTTGCCATTTTATGGTTCATTGGATCAGTTTGTGTGTAAATGTGCTGATTATGTATGGTTTGTGTGTAAGTGGGCTTCTGGTTAACGTTGTTCTCCCATTATATGCATGAGACTGTTTCTTGTTCATTAATTCTTAACAGATATGACCAACCTGTGAAAAATGAATAACAGGTTAAAATTTACAGGAGAACTGTGCCACAGCTGAATTATGATCTACATCCGTCTCTGTGGTGGTAACTCACAACTTACAGCTGGAAACTTAGCATTTCTAACTTAACAGCTGTACAGTGTGGAAGGTGAACTCTGTATCTGGCCTTGAAGCATTGTTGTTGTGATGGTCTCTGTAATAACACCATTGAATTAAAAATACTACATATACCTTCACAACATTTTAAAGACCTTTTAGAAACAATTCTAAAAAATGCATTTTGTACACTGTCCCATTCATAGAATGCAAGGGGGTGAATAAGACAAATAGGGAGAGATGTATTTTCTTGTTTATTGGAGCCAACATGATGGTCAGACAAATTATTGGTAGAAGATAACGTATGTCATTTTATCTGTGTTAATGCGGAGTTACTACTCCTTTACTTATGCCTGTTGTGTGTACTTTCCTTTCTGAACTGCCTAATTTTGTATCATATTTTTGTTACAGGGGAATATCAACGTAAATTCTTATTTTTTCCTGACCATTATTGTTTATCCATCTCCATAGTGTGTTGTCATGATTTTATATAAACGTCATCTCCCTTTCAGGTGCAAGCAATTTGGTTCGGGTTAGAGCACCATTATCTACACCCACTGGGTTGCGCATCTTGACTCCAGGAACTGTAACAAATACCATAGGTGGTACTGTTGCTAGCGCTTTGGTGACTGCATCTATAACACCCACTATACTTTCTCCAGCGCACACAACAGCCACTCTGTCACAGGCACAGCTGCAGACATCAATAGCATCACCTATTCGTGTCACATCACCCCAGACTGCAACTCAGGGGCATATGCAGCTTCAGACCCAGGCACAGACTCAGTCCCAGCCACAAACTCAAGCCCAGACCCCTGGACAGATGTCTGGAATCCAAGCATTGGCTGCAGCGGCAGCAGCTACCCAGAAGATGAGTACTGGTATGCCTCTTTCTTTTACTGTGTAGTGAATATGTATTGTAATCCTACTATCACTCAATTTTTATAGCATATTATTGTTTGTGCAGTTAGCTTTTGAGAAATGATCTTGTAAGTCTTGGAGTTCAGAGGTTTAGGCATTACTCTTTGGTGCCAGAAGTCAGTGCCCAGTGCCTGCAAAAGACTAGGATTTAAATGTCCAACCCATTATTTTGCCTTCAAATGCCAAGAGACAGTAGTGGTCATTGGGCTTTCTCAGCATTCCATAGCATGATGACTACAGTTGTCCTTCAGCACCAAAGGTTTAATAACTACTTCATAAACTGTCAGATTATACTTCTTGTATTTTATGAAAGAAGTGTAACTTCTTTGTTTCCTGCCACTACATATCCTCACCATTCAGTCAGCTGCTGTCACATTCACATGTGCTGCCCTTTCCTCCATGACCCATGTTATCAGTTTTCACCTTCCATGACCACTGGTTGGGGTACAGTCATGACTGAAGTAAATGAACAGAGTTGCCAGCACTCCAAACATGGTCATAAAGTGATACAGTACTAACCTCCATTACACACACATAGTGTACTGTTGTATATACTGCATCTGCTAAGTGGTACTTTTCCACTTCCCATCTTCATAAGTTGTGACTTCAAAGGGTATGCCGATTGTCATTGAATTCTTGCAGACGTTTTGAATGCATATCCCCTGCCACCGCACTTGTTGAGTTACCAGTGGAATTGTGTTATATGTAAAATAATAATCCAGACACAGGTAATATAGAGTACTGTGTGCTAGATGAAGGTTACATACTTGTTCTTGTGAAAGGTACGCCCATTGAGATTATACTGTCTATATCTATGAAACCTTAGAACTACATTTATACTACCTTGTGCCCCCCCCCCCCCCCCCCCCCCCCCTCTTTTTTTATACTATTCTATTATTTTTTTTTTTTTTTTCTTTTTTTATTTTTATTTTTTTTT
>Ga0123354_10000129_pt1 | contig 57323 bp, 39 predicted proteins | sample TergutLab28metaG_2_FD_97872 | JGI IMG/M metagenome (GOLD analysis project Ga0123354, IMG submission 97872) | Labiotermes labralis P4 segment gut microbial communities from Petit-Saut dam, French Guiana - Lab288 P4 | ecosystem: Host-associated > Arthropoda: Insects > Digestive system > Gut ... | reverse complement strand
TAAACTTATATTCAACACAATAATATATTAAATAAAAATAGAAACTTATATCCACACCACTAAAAAACAAAAAAACTCAATAAAACCAAACCAGGCATTTTTTAAAACCATTTCCAAAATAAAAAAAAAAAAAAAAAAAAAACGGTGAGACAGGTCTACAGTTAGTCATGTTAGTTCTGTCATCCTTTCTGTGAAATGATGTTACTACACAAATTTTTAGACAACCAGAAAAAATTCCTATGTCTAGTCTGTGATCATAAGTGCAACTTCAAAGACAACTAATTGAGGACAAACGAGCTTCTAAAATTTTGCTTATTTCACCACAGCATCAAGATTTCTTTTTATACCTGATGCAAAAAGGCATTTGTTTAGTTTGATGCACTTTACCTGTCTTGTTTCTTACTATGCTCCATGTCGTTTTAATTTTACCATCTGATTTTGCTATACGTCTACAGCATTGCTGCTTTTTTTTAAGCCTCCATCATTATTTATTTATTCAGAAATACTGTTATGTCCAGACTGGTTATAAGGTATTTCTGATTATTCAAAACATTGGATTGTCTTACAATTTATTTATTTATTTATTAGTTTTGATTTCACCATACTTCATGCAAAATGCTTTGGTGCTTGGATCATTACTGGTCCTACCATCTGTATAAAGACTGATTTTGTGTCCAAGTTATTTTCATAACCTTTGATAGTCCAGTCATTCTGTATTTTGCCTACACTTTTACGTACTGTCAGAAAACAAACTTTAAAGTGTAAATGTAAAGGTAAAGTTAAAGTTCGCCCTAGAAAAGGTCACTAAGGCCCAGAGGGGGAGTAGAGGTATAGCTCTACTCTTTCTTTAACCTCGGCGTTAGATGGGGGTGGGTGGTCAACGCCATGCCCCAGCCACTTTACCCCCTGGTAAAGACCTAGTACCCACTGTAAAGGAGGCTGGGTGGGCCACAGGGCTGGCCAGGACAGGTGTGGAAAATCTCACCCCCACCAGGATTCGATCCCCAGACCATCCAGCCTGTAGCGCTTCGCTATACCAACTACACTATCCCCGCCTAAACTTTCAAGTGTCCAAATAAGTATTAAAAAATAAGCTAAACTTTATGTTGGTCTCACTGCTCTTAGAGACTCCCATCTTACCTGGTTTAGCAGGAACTGAACCTGCATGACTGTCCCATCACTTATTTTCTTAGTTCCCAGCTTTAATGGTATTGAGTTAACTGCTTCAGCAATATTATTAATTGTAAACAAGAGAGGCAATGTATGTATAACATAACACTGAGGCATATACATGCAACCATTGTTGACATGTCAAAGCAATAAGTAATACATATACTGAGTGTGTTTCACTAGCTTTAGTTATCCAGCATGCAATTCTCATGCACCATATTGTCATCTGTGGCCTGCCCAGCTCTATAATATTTTTTTCACATTATCGCACAAACAGCACAATTTTCAAAGTTACTGAACATAAAATGTGTGTTCTGATTTTCTCTACAACTTTCACATTAAAAAATTCTCATTCTAAGAAGAAATGAGAGAGAGATGACCAAAACTGAACACTGGTCGCCATGTAAAGTACCCATTATTCTTGCCACATTTTAATGAAAATTGCATTTTCTCCACAGATTTTTGAAAAATATTAAAATATCAAATTTCATTAAAATTTGTCCAGTGGAAACCGAGTTGTTCCATGAAGACAGATGGATGGATGGGAAGGCAGGCAGACAGACATGATAAAGCTAACAGTCGCTTTTCATAATTTTGTGAATGCACCTAAAAAATGCATCATGGTCCAATAGGCCATTTGCTAAGGAGACGTAGTAGATGAGCTTTAGCTTGTATTATCCATAAAAATGCTGGGGCACTAATTTACTGGAGTAATATCATTGGTCAAGTCCTGTCAGCTCAATTATTGCATAAAATGCAGCCCGTTCAGCAAACTGCCAACACATTACCATAACCCACACTCCTTGTCTTTAGCACTGAACCTATTTTGGTCTCAGTCGGTGTGTGAACTCTCAAAAAACCACCTCTTGGTCTCAAGTTGATTCATGAAGTGCCATTACATGGTGTTATGGCTAATGGGTGGTGTACTATGAGTGCAAGTAGGATTAACAGTCCCATTTTTTCTCAGACCATAAATTCAAACCAATGTGTAACATACATACTTATACCATTTTTGAACACACGTCCAGTTATTAAAGAACCTATGCTGTTTTCAACAAGGCAGTACAACACCTCATAAAGCAAACAATTCTGTGTACTGTTTACAGGACGTTTCTGGTGACAGAACAATAAGCATGAGAATGTGGCACCCTCTTTCACCAGACAAGAATACATGCAATTTTTACGTATAGGAAAGGATAAAGTGCACAGTTATAATCCTTGCACTGCAGATGATCTGAAAAAAGCAATCTGGATGTAGAGTTTTCATTGTCACTGGTACAACTTTGATGTGCCATGCATGTGTTGGTTAGATGTGATGTGTGTGTCTACTTAATATAAACTGCAACATACTGAACTAAAGTTTCCAGCACCTTCCTTAAATATGGTGACTAAAAACATAATATTAACTGCAACACAGTGAACTACAACCTGTGGGTGGACCATGGCACATGGCAAACTGGAATGGAAGTGAGAAGTGATCAAATAAATATGGACAGATAAAATTATGGCTCTATCAACTGCTGCACTTGAGTTATTTTGAATTCTTGTTGCAAAATTCACAGTATGTGCCCAAACATATGTTGTTAAAAAAAATTCAGCTGTTTCACCCTCTTTATCATCAGCTCGGTAAATTATATTTTTCACCACAAATCAAAATCTCATATTTTGGATTATAAGCAGCATGTCATTTGTTTATAAATTGGTTAAAATCCCTTACAGGAGCTCTGTACAGACTTAAAACAATTACATTAGGTAACATCATCCCACTGTGCTACTTAATCAGTAACAATTTAATCCACACAAACACAACAACTGAACACCATATGTTAATTTATTTACTTTCCTACAACATGTTTCATGACAAGTGGGTCCCTGTCACCATGGCATGGCACCTTCTAAGGTTGCGGATGGAGGAATGGACTCCAATATGGAAGGTAGCTGCGAACATATTGAATAAGCAGTCACGGACAGCCGACAATGAGTAGTACTCCAGCTTGGGGGTTGGGGGAGGTGCTAACAACTCTGCACCATAAAAACATATCCTGTTATGAACCATTTACAAAGAAAGCCTTGAACCTGGATTGATTCTCTGGTACAACCTAAGCAACAGGAAAGGGACGTGAGATTTGATACTTGGAATGTTAGGAGCCTCTATAGGGAAAGTTCACTTACAGCAGCAGCCAGGGAATTACAAAGATATAAATTAGGATTTAGTGGGTGTGCAGAAGGTTAGGTGGGACAAAGAGGGCACAATAAGAGCAAGGGATTATAATATTTTCTTTGAAAGAGTAAATGAAAATCATCAATTGGGAACAGGATTTTTTGTACACCAAAGAATAGTATCAGCATTTAAGAGAGTAGAGGTTGTTAAGGAGGATTTTTTGTACACCAAAGAATAGTATCAGCAGTTAAGAGAGTAGAGGTTGTTAACGATAACATGACATATATAGTTCTGAGACGTCGCTGGTGTAATACAATTGTTCTGAATGTGCATGCACCAAGTGAGGAGAAAAGTAATGATCCAAAAGACAGTTTTCATGAGGATTTTGAGCAGGTTTTTGATCATTTTAATAAATACCATATGAAAATTACATTAAGAGATTTTAATGTAAAAGTGGGGGGACAGAATATTTTCAAAACAATTATTGGGAATGAGAGTCTACATCAGGATAGTAAAGATAAGGTGTTAGAATAGTAAGCTTTGCCATATCAAAAAATCTAGTTGTTAAGAGCATGATGTTCCCGCACCAAGACATTCAAAAATACACCTGGACCTCTCCTGATGGGAAGACTCACAATCAGATTGTTCACACATTGATAAATAGGAGATGGCATTCGAGTATACTAGATGTATGAAGTTTCAGGGGAGCTGACTGATACTGTATCACTAGCTGGTGGTTGCAAAAGTTAGTTTAAGACTGGCAGTAAGTAAACAAGTAGCGCAGAAGTTGGATGGGGAAAGATTTAATTTAAGGAAGCTAAATGAGCTGGAGATTAGGAAACAGTATCAGATTGAGATTTCAAACAGGTTTGCAGCTTTGGAGAACTTAAGTGATAGCGAGGACATAAATAGGGCTTGGGAGAACATTAAACAGAATATTAAAACTTCAGCTAAAGAGAGTCTAGGTCTGCACGAATTGAAGCATCATAAACCATTGTTTGATGAAGAATGTGTAGGTTTTTCAGATCAAAGGAAGCAGGCTAAAATGCGGTGGGTACAGGATCCAAGCCAAAGCAATGTAAATAATCTAAATAATGTAAGACTTGAAGTTAGCAGACATTTCAAGAACAAAAAGAAGGGATATCTGAAAGGTAATATCAAGGAACTTGAAACTAAAAGTAAGATCAAAAATATTAGGGACTTGTATAATGTCATCAAGGACTTTAAGAAGGGTTACCAGCCCAGAATACAGTAAAGGATGAGAAGTGTGATTTGGATGTAGACTCCCACAGTATTTCGGCTAGGTGGAGGAACCATTTCTCCCAGCTATTGAATGTACATGGGGTTAATGATGTTAGGCAGACAGAAATCCACACAGCAGAACCACTAGTGCCTCAGCCAGGTGCCTTTGAGCTTGAGATGGCTATTAAAAAGTTAAAAAGTCACAAACCACCAGGTAAAATTCAAATCCCAGCAGAACAATTCCCTCTGAGATCCTCGAACTTATTATTTCTATTTGGAATAAGGAGGAATTGCCTGAGGAGTGGAAGGAGTCGATCACTATACCTATCTACAAGAAGGGCGATAAAACATACTGTAGTAATTATAGGGGCATATCACTTTTGTCAACTACGTACAAAATTTTATCCAACATTCTGCTCTCATGGTTAACTCCATATGCAGAGGAAATTATTGAGGATCATCAGTGTAGTTTTCAAAGCAACAGAGCAACTAATGATCATATATTCTGCATTCGTCAAACACTTGAGAAAGAAATGGGAATACAACAAAGCAATGCATCATCTCTTTACAGACTTCAAGAAAGCTTATGATTCAATTAGGAGGAAGGTTTTGTATAATATTCTCATTGAGTTTGGTATCCCCATGAAACTGGTAAAGATAATAAAAATGTGTCTGGATGAAACTTATAACAGGGTTTGGGTAGGCAAGAATTTGTCTGACATGTTTCCTATTAGAAATGGAGATGCTCTATTGCCACTACTTTTCAACTTTGCTTTAGAATGCACCATTAGGGTGGTTCAGATAAACCAGAATGGCTTGAAATTAAATGGTACACATCAGCTTCTGGTTTATGCTGATGATGTTAATAGATTGGGTGGCAGCATGCATACTATAAAGAAAAACACAGAAGCTTTGATAGTGGCTAGTAAGGAGACTGGACTAGAAGTAAATGCTGACAAAACTAATTACATGGGCATGTCTCAAGATCAGAATGCAAGACGATGTCACAAAATGAAGACTGATAATAGAGCCTTTGAAATGGTGAAAGAGTTCAAATATTTGGGAACAACCTTAACAAATCAAAATTCTATTCAGGAAGAACTTAAGAGCAGACTAAAGTCACGGAATGCTTCCTATAATTCAGTGCAGCATCATTCATATTTGAGTTTGCTATCCAAAAATTTAGAGATTAATATATAAAGAACTATAATTTTGCCTGTTGTTTTGTACGGGTGTGAAACTTGGTTACTGACATTGAGGGCATAACATGGGCTGAGGGTGTCTGAGAATAGGGTGCTGGGCCTAGGAGGGATGAGGTAACAGGGGAGTGGAGAAAACTACATAACAAGGAGCTTAATAATCTGTACTCTTCACCCAATATTGTTTGGGTGATAAAATCGAGAAGAATGAGATGGGTGGAGCAAAGGCACATACAGGGTTATGGTAGGGAAATCTGTGGGAAAGATACCACTTGGGAGACCCAGGCATAGATGGGAGGATAATATTAAGACTGATCTTCAGGAAGTGGGATGTGAGGGTATGGACTGGATCGAACTGGCTCAGGATAGGGAGAGGTGGCAGGCACTTGTGAATATGGTAATGAACCTTTGGGTTCCATGAAATGCAGAGAATTTCTTGACTGGCTGAAAACCAGTTAACTTCTCAGGACCCTATTCCATGGAGTAAGTAAGTAAGTAAGTAAGTAATAAGCGAGTACAACATGTTTCAGTTATTCCACTTGACCATCTTCAGGTGGAAAACATGAGTACAGAAATCGTTTGTAGTTCAGTTGTTTAAAAAATAATCAATTTGCAAATGAACTGGAACTTTTTAAGGTTGTTAATGGCAAACGATGATCAAAATATATTGCCACTCACAGTTATGTATGGAATAAACTTTTTTTTGTGTGTATTATATTAAATCTTCACATATGGCTAGCCAAAATTATTGGACATACTGGACATGCTGTAGGCAAGTAAATAAATGAAGTGTTTAACAGTCTCCCACAAAGTATGAAAAATTTGATAACCCTAAACAATTAAAATCAGCCCTAAAGAATTATTTATATGCTCATTCCTTTGACTCTACAGATGAGTACTTTAATGTAAATACAAAATGATAAACTAAGCTGAATCAGGTTTATCCAAATTGCACTCTACCAAAAACTACTGTCTGTGTGTGTGTGTGTGTGTGTTTGTACATATGTATGTATGTAGGTATGTATGTATGTATGCAAGTGTGTGTGTGTGTGTGTGTGTGTGTGTATGTGTGTATGTACATATGCATGTATGTACATATGTATGTAATATTTTATTGACTTGTTCTATACCCAAGGTATTAACCTATTTTGGATTCACAGAATGTACATAAATTCAATTCAATTCAAATTCAAATTCAAATTCAAATTGACAGCCACCTTTCACATTGTGCAAAATTAATTTGCAGGTTAGGTTACCATTAAATACAGGGAAAAAAAACGTTCTTAAAACCTTCAGTGTGGGATAAATAGTAAGTGTTCCATAGCAGCAACTGAACACCTACAACATAAAAAATTCCACAAAAATATGTAACAGTTGTAAGACCAATAAAATGATGATGGTTGAAAACAAAATTTGACAAAACACCATTCAGCATAATCTTTGGTGTGGTAAGAAGCACGTACAAAGGTACATTTAAAAATATGCTTGTATTATTAAGGTACACAAAGTCATATTTTCATCCAGGTGAAGGTTCTGAGACTATATGAACCATGCTGGCTACACTGTATGATTCATCACAAAAATTATGATAAAAAATAGGCTGTAAGTGTGAAACCAAAAAGAATCATTCAATATTGTACATTCTCTCTTGATGTTCAAAGTATAACATATTCTTTTTCTAGAAACAGCATGTTTTTGGTGGTTGTTCATTCTAATGACATTTCAATATACTGTTTATAAAAGAATAAGCCAGGACCTCAAGGCCATTGTGCACACAGACAGGGCAGAAACCTGGTTTTCTTAGAGTCCTTCTAATTTCAAGCATGACAAACAGCACAATGGGTGTTTGTATAGTACTGACAAGTGACAAAAACACTACTTAACATGTGACATTACATTCTGGGCAGTCAAACTGAAGCAGGTCTGACACCATTATAGCTATGTATCTGTGAGCATCACAAACCACAACTTCCCTGCATACATTAAATTCTATTACTCCTACAATATTAACATACAAAATGTAAACTTGTTGGTATACGTGCCACGAAGGCATATACGGAAAGTGGAGAAATAGCTCAACTCATTCTTAACCTTGGCATTATGTGGAGATCAGCAATCACCTCATGCCCCAGCCATTTTTGCCCCAAAAAGAGCCTTCAGTACCCACTGAATAGGATGCTGGGTGGGTCCTGGACCTGTTCTGGTCATTTTGGAGAACAAATAAAGTTCGTGCCCTTGCAAGGATTCAAACTCCAGTTGACCAGCCCATAGCCTAGTCACTGTACTAAATGTGCTATTGCGGCAGCATGCAATATGAACACAATGCACAATACATTTAAACAGGATCATCACATTCTCGTTTGTCACAATTTCTGAATGTTACATAAACACAAAAGCCGGTCCCAGTGGCTGCGCGGTCTGAGGCATAGGTCTGTGGCTACTCGCTTGCTGGGATTGTGGTTTCGAATCCCACCGGGGGCATGGATGTCTGTCTCTTGTGAGTGTTGTGTGTTGTCAGGTAGAGGTCTCTGCAACGGGCTGATCACTCGTCCAGAGGAGTCCTACCGACCATGCTGCATCATTGAGTGTAATCTAGAAACCTCAAGAAAGAGGAGGCCCTGGCTCACTGGGGGGGCTGTTGTGCCAAAAAAAAAAACATAAATACAAATATATGTCCAAATGTGCGGGAAAACATTTATTTCAATTTGCCGAGGAATTCCTAGCATTCTGATAACAAGCCAAACAAGTATTTCACGTACCATAGTTTTATCAATCATCCAGGTTCTTACTGAAGAAAATCTGATGCATGACTCCATATAATAAATTCTTATTTAATAAATTTGTTCCAAAGAATTCTAAAGTTTGCCTAAATGTTAATGTGCATTCATACCTAGGATGGGGTGTTCCATCACGTTCATAGCAGTCCCACTGTTGCATAAGGAGGGAGTAACATAAGTAACATGCCCGTACCGCTGTGGGTGCTGAATCTGTATCCAGTCTGTATCCAGCTGGTGGTTCATGGGATTCTAAAAATGGAAAATATGCCTCACTGGGTCCTCCGGATGGACTTGAGCTTGGCTTCACTCTTAACCAGTATTGTTCAGGATGTCCCACATTTCCACACACAAAACACACCGAACGAGGACTTTGTCGCCCATCCAATCCAGCACTGGAGGCCACAGGTGGGGGTTGGAATGTTGCTTCCATACTTCCTGGCTCTTTCTTGATGTACATAACTACGGTAGCCTTAACAGAATTGTTTCGATACCTCCAAATCACGTTTCTTCAAATTACCGCACTGTAAACAGAATAGACGACACGCCGATCACTCTTGGATTTGCCAGTCACTCTTCCACGCCATCGAGGTATCGTACATTCAGTTTTTACATTGCACTGGATTAAACAGATGTGTTGCGGAATTAAATTTGTGACTGGCATTCAGAAACTGAAACAGGGTGTTAACGGCGGAAATTAGAGACAAGTACTAAGCATGAGGTGTGTTTCTAAGCCCTTAGGCGCACAAACTTAGGCTGCACATACCAAAATACAGCATGTTCCGCCTTACACACTCCTGCAGTCCAGCAACACATATATAATAAACACGCTCCCACTTCTGAGGGCCACTAGGTAAAAAGAGCATTTTCGACTTTCTACACTTTCCCATGATCGTCGTCGTTATCTTAATCGGAGTCTACCATACGTTCACGCAACAGCGAACTGTCTATTATGTCTTGGCTAAATGTGGGTATCTTCAAAACACTAGAAAACGCGATTAAATAAATAACTTCCGTATGGAGATTCATGTATTATGTTGTTATAAACCGTTCTTAACTGCAAAAACAGACATGCTATATTCTTCAAATTTCAGGGCCTCAAATACACTTACAACGCTGCCATGTTAGAAATTAATAGAATTTCACTCCCATAATGCACTTGTTAGGGGATTATGACGATCGTTGTGCACACAAAAAGAAATCGAATAGTTTTAGAATTTAGGTTTTTTAGGTAATGCCTTCTTGTTTTAATGTAGGATGCGTTACAATGACGTTATAGCAGATTAAATGTGTGGTATATATACCACGGCAAAATGCAGCTACTTCTTGGCTTGATGTATGCCTATAAACGTAAGATACTCGCAAACAACAACCCGCCATGATACAACGATCGTCTTCAACGTACACTGGCAACAGAGATAAAATTCCCCATGTGTAAGCTATGTAACCGGATACTGTTGTATACTACGACTATTACGTTATAATAAGTGTGTAATAAACGAAGTACCTTGAAGTCAGCATAAAGTAAAAACCTGGTAAACGTAATATGTGTCCACGGCAGAATGCCATGTAGGAGGAGTAGAGGCATAGTCCCACTCATTCTTAACCTGGGAAATATTTCCAGCTGTTAAATATGCTTGTAGTGTCAAATTCAGATAGTAGCATTTTAGTAAGTTCCGGATTGAAAATATCCCCTCACCTGATCTATCAGTAAATGAGACAGCACACACATCAAAAGTAATCACTATCTATTCTGGCAAATTGCATAAGACAATGGAGAGTGGAATTGAATGGTATTTGGGTTCGAGCCCTTCCGGGCCCGATGCACGTAGGCTTTAGGACAGGCCCTTTGTGCCCCATGTTCTATTAATAAATTAGAGGAGCCCTGTTCCTTTAGCAAATTTCCAGATGGCCCCTATATTTTCCTAATATCCTCAGGGTCCAAAAAGAAGGAGCGTAGGTGTGAAGCCGGGGCCTCACACACAGATAAAACATGAACTGAGGTTTCCTTACCACACTTCCTACAAATGGGGTTATCGCTCAGCCCCATTACACATCAATGTCGCCTCAGGGTGTTGTGTCCAGTTAGAAGACCAATGACAACCCTGGATTGTGTCCTATTAAAGGACAATAATCGTGCCCTTGTAGCCAAATCAGGTCCAGAGATCAGTTCTCGAGCCTGCCTTTGTATGCTGCAAGGACCACACCATATTACCAAATGCTGGTTATCCATCCAGCATTTAATCTTTCTTCTTATGTTCTGCCTTGAGACCCCCAACAAACACTCTGGTCTCACAAACTTCTAAACAGAACCATCCCTTGTGAGCTTGTCAGCAATTTCATTACCTCGCACACCAGCACGCCCAGGGACCCAGTACAGCCCCACAGTGTGCCGAGTAGAGATGTCGTTCAACACCTTCTGGCCCTGTTGTAGCATGGGAGACAGTGTTTTGGGAGCCTGAAGCATTTTCAGAGTTGCCTGTCTATCAGGGCAAATACTAACATATTTCTCTGGCCTGGCCTGTCCTGAGTTTCAGTTACATGAACACAGGCTAATATTGCATATACCTCAACCTGAAAGACAATAGCATGTTTTCCTAGAGAGATGCTGAGCCTTCTGTCTACAGATTGCCCATAGACCCCAGCCCCAGTCCCCTCCACAGTCCTGGACCCATCCATAAACCAGACGAGCCCTTTAACCACAGGAGGAGCCCCCCCAGGTCCTCTGGTCCATTCCTCTCTAGTTAACATTGTGACCCCATATTTGGGTTCCAAGTCGTACAATGACTTCATAACATTGACTCCAGTATTAAAATGGGATCAGACTTCTGAAGTCGTGTCAATATACAACTATGTCCTTCATTGGGGTGAAGGTAAGACCAACATCCCACACTCCAGAGGCAATGTGCCACTGACCTCACCTCTCCCTGTATCACTAGATCCAGCAGCGGGAGACCAGTGAATGCCTCCATAGCACCAGTAGGAGTGGTACGAATCACTTCCATTATCCCTAAGCATGCCTATCTTTGTACTTTGCTTAGCCTCTTCTTGGTGCTAACCATCAAGACAATGGAGAAACTGCTTTATATGTGATAGAAGCACTGAAAGTTTCTTGAGTTAAACATCATTTCAGTTCAACTGACATCTTAAGACGTTCATTGTTCTTAAATGCCAAGTCTGAACACAAGCCCAATGTAATGAATTCCTCGGCATGTGTTACTCAGGTCTGATGGGAATTCAAGAGTATTCACAAAGGTACACAGTGCCATAGGGTGTAATCTTGACAATCCACTGTAATTTAATTTTATTCATTCTGTGCATTGTGACAGTAACCATCGACATATACCTGAACTCCCCTACATATTCCAGCAATAAGTTGCCCTCCACAGTGAGATAATAATAGAAAGGAATAAGAAATTAATATACCCAATTTATATAAACAATGTTAAAAATAATCCTTTTTGATCAAAAATTTTCACCTTAGATGTCTGTATGCACATAACCACATACAGTATAAACAGTAGCACACCAATGAATTTTATTAATACATCACTCCAAAATGATAATGGACTTATCAAGAAAGAGATTATAATAAAGGTAATAATACATGAAATTTAAAGAAAGTGACTTGCATACATATATGAAAGCAACTTGGAATACTAATCAGATGCAGCATTCAGATGTAAAGATCAAATAGTTGCAATGTAACAAACATCATTAACACAATTTCTACAGATTAAGGATCTACAGTCAATTCTTCCACAGAATAAAAACTTTTCAAGTAGAAAGTTAAAAATAATTATCTTGCATTTCAGTACACATGTAATACTTTTAATTTCATGAGAAATATTGTTATAAATAAGCACACTGTTGTAAGCAATACACTGTGCAAATAGTTTAGTGTTAAGGTCTATAATAAATAAATCTGATTTATTCTTTGTCTCATATGAATGAAATACAGAATTAGTTTTGAATCCAGTTAAATCCATTTTTTCAAATAGAAGAATTTCATAGATGTATATACCATGTACTGTCACAATCTTTATTCGAGAATCTGTCAGCATGACAATATAAATTACATCTGCATCTTTATGCCATAATTTTTTAAAAAGTGTGTATGTGAAATAGATGTTTTAATCTTATATTCCTTTGAATTGTGTCACTGAGGATGGCTATTTATCACTGAAATATGTAGGAGGGTTCATTTACATGGATCATATGTGATTTTATATAAATTTTGTGCATTAGTTGGTGTATATGATCACTAATGGTAGACAGTAATAATTCAGTTAATTAAAACACAGACATCCAAAAATTTGGAAGACACTATTATCCATGCTGCATATCATTTTGAAATAGTGTGATGTAACTTACAAATTTCAGCTGTTTTACCAACATCCTGGAAATGTATTGTACTTCCATTAATGACACAACACACATCACACACATACAGCAACAAAAATAAATTATATATGATGCAATTATAATTACTCTGCTCAAATCACTCTGCAGTTCACTGCCATTTTATTTTTCTCACTGAATGGTAACATCCCCAATGCCATGGTGTTCTTTGATTTGCACAATCAGCCCAGGGTTACACTTAAATTTCCTTCCATTCCTGATGGAGAATAAAGCCTCTTCAGAGAAGATTATGGAAACAGGGGACAATCATGCCCAGAACTATTCTAATCTTGTTTCCATTATATGTCACACTGATAAGCCACTATCCAATCAGAATTGTTAGCATAATTCATTAATTTACTTTCAAAAATGTTATAGACATTTGTTTTCCCTGTTTAACTTCCTTTTTGAAGACTCTGTATTTCTTTTAGTTTCTATTTTACTGTTCTCCACCACTGTGTAACTGAATACAAAATAATATATACAGGGTTCTTAACCACTACAAACAAAAAGTGTACCAAGTATATCTAAACTAAATGTGGAATGCTAAGAATCTACTATTAAAATTTTCATTGCATACAATTCACATAAGTGCTATTCATTTGATTTCAATTAAGTACAGTATCAACTATTGAAATGTAGATTGTAGAGTCTACTGTTATCTAAACAGCAAGAAAAGTATGTTTCCAATAAGGAAGCAAACCTTGTTCCATGTAGTAAGCCAATGAGAAAAGCAAAATATAAGTTGCAACAGCATGAAGAGATGTATTACTGTAAAGCATAACTGTTGCACATTACAGAAATGGAAATAAGGGGACAACACTAAAGTAATTGTGGAAAACTAATGAGTAGTAAAGAGCTTACTAAAGTTTTATGTTTAATCTGACAGTGTTTAATCCAAGTGAGCACAACTGAGTCTAATACAATCAATAGCAGAATTTTATTTATTATCGTAACCTGCATATCCAAATGAGCAAGGAATAATGGACAAATCCTGTTCCTAGATGCACTCACCAGACCAACAGATATGTGATGCAGCACAGTATGTCTGAACCCTCCAAAGAAGAAATAAGGGCTGCACCTGCACCCACCAGCATACCCCCATCTTTCATCTCATAATTCTATTGGAGAAGTCAACATATGACCTACATCTTCAGTGATCCACAAAACGCAGAAAATGCAAGGCATCAGTTCTAAGCTGAGTAGCATACAGGCAAACATTCCCAACAGTGTTACGTACAGAGCATTTTCCTTCATTTCTCAGACTACGGATAACATTGTTATCTCAACTGCAAATGTTAAACATTTTGACACCTGATGGACACAATCCAGAAGGCAAACACTAGCCCCAACTTCTTGTCTGGTGCTGGTGACTGCATCTAGGAACAGAGGATTTGTCCATTATTCCTTGCTCATTTGGATATGCAAGAAATCAAATACAATGTAGATCACAGAGACAAATGCTGCAACTTCTGTTGTGATTTTGTGGAGAAACAGAGGTTGTTTTGTATGCCTTTTTTCTGATGGACGCTACATGGAATCAAAGACTGTAAGTGTAATACAATCTCAGATGCTGTGTCGCAGAAGTATGTTATTACTCAATCCTTTTACTCAATTGAGGATTTCTTACACTCAGTTAAGATGACACCCACAGCTGACAGTTATAACTTTTAATACATTTTATGGTTAACAGTTCACATATCAAGTATAATGATAACGCAATAATGGTGTTAATATTGCTTTTGATTTATTCCACATTGTATTTATTTTATACTGTATTATTTGGCGTCCCGTCATATGGTTTTAATTTGTATATGTTGTCTGTTGTGTAGCCTTACTTGTTTCATATTCATTTGTCTTATGACAGGTAATGGATCTGTGAAATGTGTGTGGGTGTGTGTGTGTATGCAACTTAGGGAATTCTATGATCTTAACTGTCTCATGCATGTATCTACTGCCAGCAGGATGTCATCTCTAATGAAGAAGAGATTCACCAAGTACCAGTACAAATTATGTAGCTGTGAGGAAACACAAACAAGTTCTACTAAAATGTCACTTTAATGTCATCTTTCAAGGTACCACATGAATTCATACAAGTTCTTTTATTGTGTACATATACAGACATGCACATGCACACAGACACACAAACTGATTATAAATCTTCACAGTGCAAAAAACAGAATGAGTGAAAAATGAATCACATACACACAGTGACTCATATAACCAAAATATATGATTCACATAGCAATTTATTATGGTACACAAACACACATTATTACATAATACTTTAACATTTGCAAATACTTAGAAAATACTCTTATCTTGTTCCGTTACTTTAAAATGTAACCCTGAACATATAGAACATAAAACCTTAATTCATAGCAAAACAATATGGTATATTATATAAATATATACATACAGTTTTAAATTTCTTGCATTGTTAATGACTAAAGCAGTTGTTGCATTATGCTCTGCATTTCAATGAGCATTTAACACGTTACATACGTACACCAAGGAGCTTTTGTGAAAAGCTTCCGTGATACACACTGCAATTGTACAATTATTTTAACTCCAAAAGTGTGTTTTTATATCACTTCACAATCCCCATCAGAAGACACTCAAAACTCCAGGATCTGTCAAGGTGTTAAGATCTTTATACTATACAGTGTTTCCACACAAGAAGCTCCCAGACACAAAAATTTCTCTTGTGAGAAGTTACATTTCAGAAGTTCAACCAAAACTCCCACAAGAATACAGTTAAACTTTCCTGCATAAAACATTCTCATGTAAAGGGTCTTCCTGCTTTAAAAATTTATTTTTCAGATTTTTAAATAAAAATTTCCTATTTAATACGATCATAAGGCCATAAAACCATTTACTCACTCCCTGATGGACAAAATGTATCACAGATAATAATCCAACACAGGCCACTGCAGAGTGGCCAGTGATGCCACCTGCTCTGCACTGCTCAGTCTGGCAATACAAAACACTACTGAAATCTCTAAACACAACAGGATGCACAACATCAGAGTAATGAAAACCAGACTCTGCAATAAACATCTGTGATCTTTATAATTGAAACATTACGAAAAAAGTGCTTGCAATCAAAACACAAAAGCAGATCCAAAAATGAACCTGATTTTTACATTCCCCTTACAAGAAGTTTTCCCCTTTAAGAAGTTCCTTTTCACTGAACCACTGAAAAACTTCTTATGCCTGAAACACTGTACTTCTCTATGATCATAAGACAATTTTTCATCAAGCACAATTAGTGCACGTTTGTTACACAGTGAGTGACCATAATGGTTACGACCATTAATGTAAAATGGCCACATTGAGATTTCCTTTCTCACACACATGCACTTACCATAAACATGATATTATTCTATACTTGTGTTGTTACAACGTAAATGTCAAAGCAAATGTGTTTATATCTTTTCTTTGAAGCTGTGTTGTATACTGTTCTCTTCAACTGACTGCAAAGGTGCTTGGGAGTAAATGACTGAATTGTAGGACAAGATATCTTACTGATGCCCCTGAGGTCATCTGCCAGTAAGGACTAAATTAAACAGCATATGGCAGATACAAACATGTAATTCCTTATGGATTTAACCTTAGTGTGGTATTCAAAATTACTGGGAGTGATCTTTCAAATGCAATTTGAATGCCACATGTAAATGAAATTTTGGTCTGATCTTAAATTAAATTAAACTTCCATGTACAGTCTAAGACTTGCCATGTGTCTGCCATGCAATATACACCCAACTGCAAGACAGTGTTTTCCCTTTCAAACAAAAAGGATATACATTTAATGGGACAGATTTGCCTCCTTCATCAGTGAAAGGTTAACTTGGCTGGTAGTTAAGACCAGCATGCACTGTTTGAACTCTATTGAAACAGCATTGGAAGAGTTACTGGTTTAATGACTGCTTTGTGGAATGTAGTGTTTGAATAGTATATCCCCAAGAAACAAGAACCTTACTGCAATAAAAATTTAAAAATTATGTACCAGGGCTGGTTACACATGACATGGAAGGCCAGTGCATGTGACTTCAAAACATATTACTGTAAAATACTTGACTAGATGGCTGGAAATATATCACTCATTTGCAACAAGAGTGTCACAACTCAAAATTTGGCATTTTTGAGTTATTGTACAGAAAGAAACGTTTGCAGATGCGCATTTAACAGGTATAGTATCATAATGCAGTTCGTAAAACTAGCCGCTGGAGAGCAGTTGTGTTGTCATTGCACTCATAGAAAAGTATAGCACTTCAAAACATTTAAACATTTCTCCTGAAAAAATCACTTATTTTGAGCTGTGACACTGTTATTGCAAATGAGCGATACGGGAACATACTGCATATCAACAACTTTGCCACTCCTGAGTTAATGGACAGTTTGACCTAAAATATAAAAGAGTGAACACAGGACAACTGAAGAAAAATAAGTACACTGTCGTAGAGTTTTCCATCCCAGATACAAATACACAGACAAATGTCAACATTCAAAGGGAAGTGCTGACTTGTATGCTGATCTCTACTTCATGCTGTATCACAACAAACAGTGTATCTAAAACTGCTGACACTACACTGGAAGCACACTGCACAATAAGTTCTGGCAGGTTCAGTCCCTTGGTTTCATGATCTCAAGAATAATGACATATGAAGAAAGTGTACTGTACACTTTGATTAATATTTAGTTACGTGCAAGTTGCAATGAAGTTGTGAACATAAAAACACATAGGTGTCCATGTGAAGTGTCTGATATAGTCGTCCAGTTTAATTACAATAGAAAAATGATGATACATTTCAGTTAAACTCCTAAATATCAAACTTCCTAAAAATAAGCTCAAGCGTTGACGAATTGTCACACACAGACAGATGAGAAAATACACATGGCAAAGCTAATAGGCAGCTTTGAAGCTTTCTGAAGGGAAACGCATCCCAACACTTGTAACTGAATTAATTACAGATAAATCTCAGACAATCCTAGAAGCCATATAACCAGAGGTATAATATTCTCAGCCCAAACACAACTTTTATTTATCAAATATACCCAGCTACACATTTCAGATAATACACAGCATAATCAAGCTGACTGTGAAGATAAAAATAAACTGTTCACAGCTGCATGGGAGGTTTGAGATCTCCAACCGTTACATATATGCAACATAAACCAATGAAATGCACACTTTTCAAAGGAATGCTTTAATTTGATTTTTGACATCTACATGTTTCAAACCTCATGGGTTCATCATCAGGAAGACCATTTGCACATGCAGTTTTTGTATGGTATGTTCTTCGTGTGTGTACAAACCGTCTTCCTGATGATGAACCCATCGGGTTTTAAACATGTAGAAGATGTCAAAAATTGAATTAAAGCATTAATCTGAAAATTGTGCATTTCATTGGTTTAGGCTGCATAATTCTAACACAATGCACAGTGCAAAAAACATACAATATTTTACATATATATTGTTATACAATACACAAAAAACGAATATGCAGCCTCAGGAATAAAAATCTTGTGAAGTAACAAAATTGTATCTATAAAGTTCACAAGGGACTGTGGAAGTATACTAATTATATAATAACAGTAATACACAGTACACTGTAGTATGTGAATATTAAAACAGAAGCATAAGCAAGTTTTTTCGGGAGACAGCCTGCATGTGTGGTTTTTGTTGTTTTCAATAGGAGTATGTTGGGACATGGATATTTGCTCAAAAAGTATAATGTTCAATTAAGATATTAAGTACACGTAGAAACCTGCCCAAAATAATAATAATAATAATAATAAATTAACTTCCTAGTCACACAAATATCCACACAAGCCCTACTATGCAAACGTTTTACCTGTCATTACCTCACTCTAATTCAACTCTTTCAATCACAAATTAACACATGAAAAATATTAATATCATTTCAGGTCTAGATACATAACAAAGAATATCTGAAAGGAACATCATATTTTTCGAGCAAATATCCATGTTCCAACGTAAACTACTGAAAATAACAAAACCCACACACAAGTCGTCTCCCTGAAAAACATGCCTATGTTTCGGTTTTAATATTTACATACTACACTTTATTATTTATTACTATTACTATATAATTAACATAATTCCACAGTCCCTTCTAAACTTTAAACATACAATTTTATAAGTTCAGAAAATTTTTATTTCTGAGGCTGAATATTTATATAATGTATATTATATGAAAATATAATTGTCAAGGTTTGAGTTCTCAAACCTCCCATGCAGCTGTGAACATTTTATTTTTATTCTCACATTCAGCTTGATGATGGCTGTATATTATCTGAAAGAGGTAGCTGGTTATATTTGACTTCCTATTTATAAAAGTTGTGTTAGGGATGAGCATATTACACCTCTGGTTTTACTGTAAACACACCAGGGATAAATGACCTTATGCCTTTACATGCATTTTAGACACAGGAGAAAGTTCTGTTCCATTGAATATAATAAACTTTCAATAACAGCATGATGGAATGAGAACAGCTTATGGCATGCTAAGAAAGACAGACCTGATATTTTAAAGAATGAGCTGTAAGAGCAAATTACTGTTAAGAAAAGTTTCAACGGTCAAGTTTCACATCTTATGAAAGCCAAATAAATTAAAATATCCTAAGACAATACTCAAATCTTTAAAAAGTAACAGTTAAAACATGTGACAATGGAGAGCATAACTTTTTCTTCAGTGGATTTTAGTCAATAAAATAAGACCTATCTGCACCATTACGAATGGTCCAAATTCAGAGAACTTCCTTAAAAGATAAGATTTTGAAACAGAAACAATCAAAAGTGAAAAAAAAATAAACCACAAAACTGTATTTTGTACAAAAAGCTATTAAAATCAGTTATACCTGATGATAAATATGCAAAGAATGTAATCCATATAAGAGTATACTGCAGTCCAAAATGTCAGTTACATATTATATATAACAAACAATAATGCCAGTAAAATTTAAAGAATACAAACAGTAAGCCACATTACCACCATTATTCAGTCACAAACCCAAAACGATCTGCAGCTTCCCAGTGCATGATGCTCCAGAACCATTCACTAAATTTCTGTACCAACATACTAATGCATCAACAAACACTTACCGCAGCTGTACTTCTGTGCACAAATTATTATTGTCTTAACCTGAAGTTGCATGATTCCTGCATGATTCTTGTAAGATTTTAGCTATCAATGACATGGTTTTATTCAGTCGGGTTAAGTTGCTCCATTTGGTGCAGCATGAGTTCAGCACCACTGCTCACCTGGTTCCCGCCAACAATTTGTTCATAACATGCAGTAAGGCCATTTCTACTCTGCCAATGCTGTTGGCATAACTGATTTACCTAATACAAATGTTGTGTATGGTTCTGCAGCTCTCCACAACAATAGTTATCATCATATTCCTCGATCTACTCCTTAGGATGACTGAAACCCGGATGCTGCCGCATCAAATGATCAGTATCTTGCAACTCAATAGGAAGAAAAATGTGTTGTGAATGCTGAATTGGTGCCCTGCAAAGCGGACATCTGTCACATCTCGCTCCACACTTACCACATGCTATCACATGTGCACAAGGGAAGAATGCGGTATCAATTGCACGGTCCATACAAATGCAGCATGTCATAGCTTCCAGCAGCCTTGCCAATCGTGCGTGGGTTGACTGTAAATGAAGTACAAATTTTTAAATTCTTTTGACAGTTTTCACTCAGCCACTAAGTTGTGCCAGAAGCACATACAATGAAACTGGCAAATATTACTGTCAATGTGCAAAATCGATTACTTTATTAAATACCTAGTTATTTAAAAAATCAATGAAAAGGGGAATTTATAGTTCATAGAGTAAAACCTTGTTAAGCTTAAGTGCTTGGGACCAAACAATTGTACTTTAGATTATACAATTTTGAATAATCTGATTTTTTTCAGTACTCTTACCTGTTATGAGGCAATTACAATCACAAAGTAATGTTGTAAGCTATGAATCTTGTATACAGAAGCATAATCAGAAACTCATTTTTCTCTTCTTAATGTTGTATATACCGTGTGTCATGTTCATATCACCTTTCACTGACCAACATTTAAGTACCATACAATGTATACTAGATCACATATTAATTATTGCTCCAATGAATTTTGGGCTCACTGAAGATGGTGTCAATGAACAACAAAATTTGTTGGAGCAATAATTAATATGTGATCTAGTATACATAGGCTGGTACACATTAGTCATTTTTCTTTTTTCTTTTCACACAATGTAATGACATACAATGTACACAAGAAAACAAACCCACAAAAAAACTTCACATTTGTCAAACGTAGTTCTGTGTTCATTATTTCTTAGAATTGAAGTCAACTGACCTGTGTTTCAGACTCTTTGTATGCTGTAGACACAAAATCTTGCAGTTTATTCACAGCTTTCATAGATCTGTCAGTGGCATCAACTGTTTGTACTACCGCATCCAGTACTGACAACACCATTAAAGCATCTTTGCAGGAGGGTTGGGCAGGAAGTGGCCATGTGTCCTCTGAACTCCCTCATCTATCACATGCACAATGCCTGGGCTAGGGCTGCCCAAACTTGTCAGCAGATCACCAGTGGCAGGGACAGATTTGGCGACATTAAGAAACTTCACGAAAGTACTGGGGCAATCATTGTGGCCTTGCAGCTGTACTCATTCACAGTTTTGTTCATCCTCACAGCACTGACGGAATATGCTGTGCGAAAAGTTCTGAATTACTATGGGCATGATGGATTTCCATGCCATGGGAACACCTCATGTGGCACTCACAACATTCCACTTCATGTCTTCCATGAGAAAATTCCTGTCTACTTCTCACAACAAAGTGCTACATGCCTGCAGTATGCTTGTTTCACATGGTAGATGACACTTTGTTACAGTAGTTGCACATACTGGTGGTGTTTGGCAGCAGGTGCTAGAAGCACGCATGCACTGCAGGGTAATGCCTAGATCACTGTGGGCAGCACACTGATCCATTAGCAGAGCCAGATTCCTCTTAAAACGGACCAGCAACTCAAAAAACAATCTTCCAGCCTCCCATACATTTTTGTGTGACTTTGAATGACATGGATAATTCTCCAAACCCTCAAGCAATGTGGCTTCTCACACATGTTGACAATGAATGGACAAACCTTTGCACTGTCATCAGCACTACAGATTAACATGATTGTCACTCTTTCTTTATGCCTTTTCTCCCCCTTGAACTTCTCTCCCTTAAATGCCAGAGTCTCCTATGGTTGTACGTTATAAAAATGTGCCATTTCAGCCAGACTGAAAATGTCCTTGAGGGCATACCAGGTAATGACTGGTTTCATATATTCTTGTCACTTCTCTGCTGAACCAACATCTGCTGAAAGGCCTTCTCTGTCACTGATTGTCATGTAATGTTCTACATCCTTTTGTACTGCTACAGCTATCCACTGGAGCATTTGAAATCAACATCCCAGCTGCAGGGCTCTTTCACTGGTCCTCATTTTGCACTATTTTGCCATCCACTGAAATAGGAGGTGCAACCCAAAATTTCCGAGAATACGAATATACCGCACAAACCATAGCGCTACGAACTTGCACCGCTAGGTACCTCTGGCTGTATCTTTCAACCATTAGTCAGCCAGTTTGCGTCTTTATAAGTGCACGTGTTTCCGAGTTTTGGCTGTTTCCTTTACACAGTTTTCATGTGTGTCTGCTAATATCAAAATGGCGGATGTTTAGGAGCAAAGAATTTGCATTAAATTTTGCTTCAAGTTCAACAAAACTGCAGCTGAAACCCACCAAATGCTAAACGAGGCCTTTGGTGAGCAAACTTTAAGCCAAGCAAGAACATTTGAGAGGTTTAAGTGTTTCAAAGATGGCCGGGAATCTGTGGAAGATCGTAAACATTCTGGTCGACCATCCAAATGCACAACTCCAGAAATGATTGCGAAAGTACGTGAAGTTATCCTAGAAGACAGACAATCCACGATGTTTCTAATCGCATTGGACTGTCATGTCAACCCATTCTAGCGCATGAAATGAACATTAGACGAATTGCAGCAAAGTTTGTTCCTCGTCTCTTGAACAATGACCAGTGAGACCATCAGGTTCAAGTGTGCACCATGCTGCAAAAAGCAGTTAGACATGATCCTAACTTCCTGTCCAGAGTCATAACTGGTGATGAATCATGGCTGTAAAATTATGACCTGGCAACACAGCAGCAGTCTTTGCAATGGAAGACGCCATCCTCTCCGCGACCAAAAAAAGCGCGCCAAGTTCACAGCAACATCAAGTCAATGCTGATCATTTTTTTTTTACATTCAAGGAATTGTGCATAAGGAGTTTGTTCTGCCTGGTCAGACTGTCAACAGGAATTTTTAATGCGAGGTTTTGGGACAACTGAGGGAAAATGTGGGGCAAAAACAGCCTGAGATGTGGAAGAACGGAGACTGGTTGTTGCACCACGACAATGCGCCTGCACACACCTTGCTCGTTGTGAGGGAATTCCTGACAAAAAAAAAACACGACCACCATTCCCCACCCTGCCTACTCACCTGACCTGGCCCCCTGTGATTTATACATGTTCCCTAAAATGAAACTCCAGTTGAAAGGGCGGTGTTTTGTATCCATTGAAGAGATCCAAGCAGAATCGCAACAGGTACTAAACACGCTAATGCCTGCAGAAATCAGTGAGTGCTTCCAAAAATGCCAAAATCGCTGGGATCGTTGTATACAAGCCCAAGGTGACTACTTCGAAGGTGACGGTGAAAATTATAACTTAAAGTAAGTATTCATGTTATTACGAGCAAATTCTCGGAAGTTATGGGTAGTCCCCTGTACTGTTCTTTCAGACATGGCAAATCCATTCAAACAGCCAATTTGCCATATCACAATGCTCTGTTCTACAAATCCTCATGTGTTTTAAAACCACCCCACATGTAAGGCCTGCTGTTGAACACAATTCCAACTTTTTGTAATATGTTGAAAGGAAAGAGAAGGGAATTCTATATGCCTGGGCTATTTTAGTTTTTACTTCTTTCATTTTTCAATATACTTCCCAACAAATGCACTTTGTGGTATAAATATACGAGTACCTAACACATATAAAAACTCCTACATGTTTGGGCACCAAAGGGCCATCTTCAGGGATTTACTATAACACAGCTGTATGAGCCAACCTGCTATTTTAGCTTTTGTTCATGGTTATAAGCTAAATTAAAACATTAGTTGTTAAAATATATAAATATATAAAAAACATAAAATTGATATTGCTAATACTTTATAGTTTTGATAATACATTAATTATAAGCTGCCTCAGTAGTTGTACACTCTTGGTATCAGTGTTCTGATATTACATATTAAAGAGTTGTCAATTTGTTGTTTCAGAGCTGTTTATATAGTTAGTGTATAAAAACATGGGCTTTTACTTCATATGGTCGATCAAATCTCATCCTGATATACTGTGAGACATATAAACGAGTGGTACAGTGACTACACTACACTGCCTACTAATACTCACACTGCACAGCTGAGAATATTTCAAGGGATGTACAAAGTATGTAGGAGAATATCTGGATCTAGGAGGGACAAGGTAACAGGGGAATGGAGGAGACTGCATAACGAGGAGCTAAATGATTTGTACTCCTCACCCAATATTGTGCGGGTGATAAAATCAAGAATGAGATGGGCTGGGCATGTGGCGCGTATGGGTGAGGACAGGAGGGTGTATAGGAGGGAAAGAGACCACTGGGGAGGCATAGGCGTAGATGGGTGGATAATATTAGGATGGATCTCCAAGAGGTAGGATGTGGGTATATGGACTGGATTGGGCGGGCCCATGATAGAGATAGGTGGCGGACGCTTGTGAGTGCGGTAATGAACCTTCGGGTTCTGTGAAATGCGGGGAATTTCTTGACTAACTGCAAACCAGTTAGCTTCTCAAGAAGGACTCTGCACCATGAAGTAAGTAAGTACAAAGTATGTACTATCAAGATTTCTGTTTAAGCAGCATGAGTTTATGCCAAGTTCATTTCAAATAATCCAAATTTTAGTCACTGTTGGGCTGGAAACCCACACTGAACGCAGAATTAACCATACTTAAAATGAACCAGTTTAAATTACAATGAAAACATTACACTTCCAGTTGGGTAAAGGCGTTTGTTTTGAATGAACCGGCGTTCGGAATTAACTGATATTGAATTAACAAGGATTTACTGTAATGAGGGACCATTCAACACTAACTAGTAATTCAACTGATTGAAATTACCCTAGTTAGTGCATAGAATGTTTTAATGATCCTTCAGTTTAAATAGTTAATGTGTGAAATTAGTGAAATGATGTTTAGTATTAAACGTGAAATCTTTTATTTCATGAAATATTTAGTCATTTCAAAATTCATGGGAAGTTCATAACGCTAATTAGTTACTTCACTTCTGATGCTAAGTACAAATTTGTACTTGTTTATGAGGACAATCCTACAAAATTTGTGGCACTGAGATCCAGCTAAACAAAAACAGCAGAAGCTGCATCTCACCTTCTGATAGGGTGTGGAGTGGATTCATCTGGCTCAGAATCACAGAATATCATAATGAACCTTAATGTTGCATAAAGGCAGAAATTTGACAAGCCAACCAGCCATTAGTATCCGATGAAAGACTCTACCCCTTGGATTTAGTTAATATATAACCATTCTAAGGCTCTACCATGGCCCTGGTGATTTGTCACCAACCTCTCATCATGGAGGCCCAGATTCAATCCAAGGCTAGTCCATGTGGCATTTGTGATGGACAAAGTGGTAATGGGACAGGATTTTTACCAAGTACTCTGACTTTCCCATCAGTTTCATTCCACAAATCTTAACAACTGAGATCATCACTAAATTACACACTTAAAATAAAAAGCAACAATTCCATTTCATACTTCAGAAAGATACCTTGCATTGTTGACTCAGACAGATATTACTGCTGCTGTCTTCGGCACTCTCATGCTGACTTTTTCCTCCAGAAGACAGGTAGACAGAATTACTCTCACATGATGACAGTGAAACCTGAGAAACTCCACCATCTCCAGAATTCTGATACAAAGCACGCCTTGCATTGTCATATACTTCACGGCATGTACGTCGGATATCAAATACATATTTCTTACCCAGTGATGTATCTTCATTGAAGATGGACACAATTGTACCCTGCAGTGCATGGAAGAAACAACTATATTAACTGCATTCAAATGACATATAAGTGAATATAACATCCTACCAACCATAGCATTGCAAGTAAACAATGGACTTCAAATACCCAAAGTTTTATATTCATATATACTTCTGCTATTAATTGTATTTGGTTTCGCATGTCCATGGCTTTTAAACTTGTGTACATATGGAACAAACCAGTGGCACAAAAAGTGAACAGGCACAGTAAGCCTCACTGTCATCTAACATATTAACAGAAAGTAATGAAACTTATAGTTTGCTTATTACTGGAATGTTAACAAAACATGTGTTATTTTGAACATACTAGTAAGTCCACACATTTGCTGTGTTTAGTGAAGGAATAAGCAATTAAGACTGATAAGCAACAATGAGAAGATAAGTATGTTTCATGTTTATTACTTTTAGAGCATTTAAATTCTTATTAACAACATGGAATACATTATTCATGTATTTATCTGAATATAAGGCAAGCCCTGTATGATCTGCATTTCTCAGGAATGTACCTACCAATTACACATTTAATTCTGTTCACAATTACAAGGTGACCCTCCATACTCCAGATGATGAAGCAAAAAAATTCTTGACTTATACTCAAGTAAATACTGCACTATAGTTCATTTCCTTAACTACTAATTTTCTGTAAATTCTTGGCCTTTCCAGTTGCAGTTTTGCTGATGACTGTCATTTTCAGGAAATGGGGAGGTGTTTTCTGTAGTTAAAAAAACACAATTCATAGCTACAAGGACTTAAAAGCAGACCACAAAAAGATGTTTCCCTCCTGTTAAGGTACTAGTGCTATAGATCTATTGTTACAGTTTACTATTACTTTATTCTAATATAGAATTTCATACAGTTCCACAGTAAACTTGTCAGATATAATGTTCCATGTTAAACTTGTCAGATATTACCCAAGTTCCATATGGTCACCATGCTTGTTGCCATTTATTACAAGCAACATTTCATACACAATGTGTATGATGTCTTCTACCTCTATATCCAATTTCACATACCTGCCTCTGATAGATCATTGTTCTAACAAAATGACAGTTAAAGAACATTTTCACAAGTGAAATATACAGTTTTTTTTTTACACTGCAAAAAATTGCATGGACAAAAGTGGCATATTTTTCCACAATCTATTACTACAAAGCGCTTCATGACCATACATTACGAGATGGTAGTTCCACTTACACCTCTGGTCTATACATGCACCATGCCTTTATTGACTGTAAGCAACTGACCCTCTCATCAGTCTACTTTCTTTCCTTTAGCAAGGAAAGTTGTGTACAAAACAATCAGATTATTCAACAAAACTCTCTTGGACTACCAGTCACATTAGGTGGTTTACTCGCTGTTCAATCACCTAACGTGACTGGTAGCCCAAACGTTTTATTGCATTCTATCACCATGAAAGCTCCAGATTATAAATCTGATTATTTGTAGGATTTTCATCCTCTTCACTAGCCAGGTCATGCCAAAGATTCTATCCAAGTCTGAGGCCATGTCTCAACTCATGAGGTTTCCCTACTCAGGGGCTGTTAACCTCCAGCCAACCTTCATCCAACCCCAATGTTGGAGGATACCCTATTTGTCAACTACCTGTGACTGCTTTTGCATGTACTTGGAGGCCACCTCTATCAGATAACATGGGACATGGTGTCAAAGGGTTCACTGACTACAAGGCAAGTTCTCGTAGGAGTACATATCTGAGCAAATGACAGAAACTGTTACCTTCCTTTTCAAATTCCTGTATCAAAACACTACAAATACATTCTATGATGTTTATTTTATTAAAATGTGTTGACAAGACTATCCCCTGCTCATGAAACACATTACCCTAAAATTAATTTTGCTGTTAAGCCCTTTAGAGCAATATTTAGCTTCACTGTATCAAACACTCTTCATACACTACGTGTTTGTATGTTAAACATTGCATGTACAAGATAAATTTGCCCCTGGGCTTAATCAATGACCAAGCCATGCAGGCATTCTTAACCTTTAGACGCCTAATATCAACTATAGTTGACATACCGCAACGCTAACCCCCAAAGTTGCATGTTATATATTCATTCAACAAATATAGGTACCGAATATTTTAAATATGGTGTATACTCTCTGTTTTTTCCCTTCAAAATGCAGTTTGTTTCATAATTCTAATGTATTTGGTTCCTGTATTATTCACATTTTATACACAGGGTGTGCTAAAATTAAAAATATAATTCCGGCACCAAAAGGTTAATCTCAGCACTAGATGGAGGTGAATGGTCACCTTCATGCCCTGGCTAGTTCAGCCATGCAGCAATAGCCCCCAGTATCCATTGGATAAGAGGATGGGTGGTCCCACAACCACTCTATGCATTGTGAAGAACGAAATGTTTTCTTGCACATGTGGGAACTGAAATCAAATTCCTTTGTTGTCAAGCCCACAGTCTAGTTCCTGCTGTAGGTGAAAACAAAATTCAGACACACAAAATGGAGAACCGGAACAAACCTTATACCACTGGCTTTCCTGTAGCACAGACTATTAGTCTAACACATCTATCATTATTTTACTTTTGGGAAGAACTCTATACTGATTCTGTATAAACTGTGTTTGTTGCATATAACACCACACTTCTACACCACTGCCATGTTTTTTTTTATTTTTATTTTTTATTTACAGACTACTTCATACACAATGTGCAGGCATCTTTACGATATACTTCAACACCGAATTTAACATCTCTAGCTCCAATGAAGCATCACTTATCACCATTAGAATACAGAAATTTTTCAACCAATGGCTATGTTATTTTACAGTCTACAAAAACATTACCTCTTAAAAAGTTGCAATGTCTGCAGATCCAATAAAATGTACAAAGTTGCAATGTTTACAGATCCATTCAAATACATCATTTCTGGACCCTAAAGTAAATGGCACATGCTGCTCCTGCCTCTTTTAATTTTGTATGCCTGCCAGGTTGTTATCATGTGTGTAGGACAATGAAACTCGCAGTGCTGGGGTTACTCCAATGGCAAAACATTCCCACCAACAGTCAAATGCTTGTTAAGTTGTAATGGGGGAAATAAAACATACATACACACACACACACATAGCATGGTGACCTTGTAAGCCTATACATTTTAGTTTTAAGGAAGGAAATAGGCCAAAAAGTAACACATGGATAGCTGAACCATGCATATGCTTCATTACAATATCTCATGGCCACAGAAGAATAGGAGGTATAAATCTGGAACGCTTTCAAACCTGAGACCACAAATAAATTTACCTTGAGATCTCTTATGAATTGTGCAGTCACAGCACTCCGCACTGTCTCACAGCTGTAAAATGCATGTTTTTCAGTAATTGCTCTATAGACACCACTGGCTGCCTGTGAGGATTCCAACTTGATCTGCAGGGATGCCTCATGACCATCTATGTCAGCATAGGTCAAATGAAATAACCGACGCTGCGACACCGCAGTCTGGATTGCTGTGTATGGAATGCTGAAAATATACCTCATTGTAAGTATATGTCAAGTTTTGAGATTACACTGTGGTACAGCTGCAGCTTCTGTTCTTCTGGGATATGACGCTGCCCAGTGTTTGAAGGTAATGTAGCATCGTTTTAATGATACTTGAAAATGAGGACAATACACTACTTTAGAACACTTAGTTTTGATTACCTACTAACATAGCATCATATCCCAGAAAACTGGAATCATCAAGCATAATGTCACCAGAGTCGAAATGCAGATTCAAAATCAGAAAACATGTCTTGCAAATGTGATCACGTTTCAAATATCTCACTTGTCTTAACAATCATTAACTGCAAATATAAACCCACTGCAAGTGGTAAAGATGTTCCTGTGCATGCTATGGAGGCATATAGGGGGTACAGCTACAGGTCCAATCATTCTTAACCTTAGCTCCAGATGGAGGAAAGTCTTCATGATCCAGCTACTTTACCCCAAGGAAATAACCCCTGGTACTCAGTGAATAGGAGGTTGTGTGGGCCCAGAGCCATAATAAATGTATTGTTGCAAACCTGATCACACTGCAAACATCATGACACTGCATGCTGCATTTCATTATTCATATAAAAAAATGCTTTATACAAATTTATTGCCTGGGGGTGTCTGTAAATAATTCATGACTGCTGCAATAATCATAAGGGTTCCAATAAGAAAAACCACCCCACCCCCACCCCCCATCACTGACAATTTTAACAAGAATTAAATTTCGGACAATCTTTATACCTAAAAAATACACATACTGTGAAAAAAGAGACTTGTACTTACAGATGCAGAAAATTTAAAAAATGCAAGGTATTGTGGAATACCGTTGTCCCTTACATGCTAGGAGGACATTTAAATTAATGGGACAGTATTTTCCCAGTCAGCTGTTAAAGGTTAACCTTCACACCAGACACTTAATGCCAGGAAAGAGCCACAGTACCCACTGGAGAGGAGGCTGAGTTGGCCCCACAGGTAGTCTGATGTTTTGGAAAAGAGAAAAGCTTTTACCCCTACCAGAATTCGAACCCCAGACTGTCCAGTTTGTTGCCAAGTTGCTATATTAAATACTCTGGTTCCTGAAAACTTTAAGTGTCAGCCCTAAATAACAAATTTCATTGAAATCCATTTCATACTTTTTGAACATGTAAATGGATGGACATAACCTCCAGTATACATGCAGGCATTTTGTGAATAAAATGCACAAAAATAAAGATATGCATAAATAATCCGATAAAAATGTCATACCCTTGTAACAAGAACCCCACCTTCATAAAACATACAGACATCTTAGAGGGAATGAATATGTATGACCTGCCTTTGATTACAAAGCCATGAGAACTGTAGTCTGGATTACTTTAGATATAATGAAATTCATGAGTCAGCAAAGCATAATCCACCCAATCATTAAAATCCTGGAGTGGGTAATTGGATATTTCTAGAAAGCATGTAGTACTGTATGTCAATGGTGGTATTCTGTGTATGGCTAGATGCATAACGACAGTCTTATGAACAAATATGAATTCTAAAAATACATTTAAAAAATTGGTGGAATCAATTTGGCTGAAACTCCTTAGCTGTGATAAAAAAAACTTCCTCAAGAAGCAGCTGCATCAATTTGAAGTTACAATTCAATGTTTCAGATACCTTGCCTCTCTCCACCACCCAGGAATGTCAAGATTCCTTAACTTCTCATGAACATCTGAGAGTACTTGGTATGAGTAAGAAAACTATATTCAAAATGTCAACCAACACACAAACCACATCCACCTGAATATAATAAGGAAATTTTTGCCTAGTTCATCTGGTAACTGAAGGCCACCTTATAACTGCACATGAAGTTAAACATATTCTGTACAGGTATTTTCTAGAAAATTGAAGACTGTGAAGAAGAATCATCTTATATGCATTCATTTTACATGCAGGTAAACAAGGTATTCCTGTCTGAGGACAGGTTACCAAGTAATGAAGGGCAAACCATACTGCAAAAGACGTGTTGTTTTTGCAGCTGGTCCATAAAAATCTGCTGCTGCTACAGTAATGGCCCTTACGTAACACATAAATTAGGAATCAAATGTTATAATAATGTGAAGAAAAATATCAACTATTAATATGATGACAAAAATGTACTTGCACTTGTTAATTTCACAAATGCAAGCTCTTAGGTTCTCACAGTGGTGTTGCCAAAGATTCAAGTTAACCTTTTGGCGCAGGAATTATTTTTTTTAATTTTGGCACACCTGTATATAAAATGTGAATAATACACGAACCAAACATGTTAGAATTATGAAACAAACTGCATTTTGAAGAGAAAAAAACGGAGAGTATAAACCATGTTTAAAATATTCAGTACTTATATTTGTTGAATAAATATATAAAATGCAACTTTAGAGGTTAGCGGTGTGGTATGACCACTATAGTTGACATCAGGCGTCAAAAGGTTAATGTCACTTAATTCAAATAGGCATCATATGACAGAATTAAATGAGACGGGTGGAGGCATGAAGGAAGTCAATGAGATGCAAATGTTTAATACTGACATGCTGCATGACGAACGCGTTCTCACAATTTCTTCTCCCTCCTTTACCTTTCACACAGTCAAGTGGAAACAAACAAATGTGTATCTCACACAAGTCAGATTCATTTACACACAATTCTAAACTTGAAATGCAGCTTTCAACTTACTTGTTAATAAGGCTTTGTTGAGCACACTCCAGCCCACAGTCAAAAGGGTGTATATTTTATAAAAATAAAATATTAAAAAATATACAAAATGTAACCCCCCCTCTAGTATTCTTGTAATTAGGTCTGATGATGGCTAATCATTTTTAGCCGAAACATGCAGCTGTCTTGTTACTGAATAGAAAAGTGTGTTGGCTAATTCCCACATTCAATGGTGTTTAATAAAGCAAACAGGGTGTGCCACCTTAAAGTAATCTGTATTCTCATTAAACAATAAATTAAAAATTGGAGTATTTCATAGCAGACTTTGATACTAGCATTGCTAAACCTTCAGGTTCTGTTGCGAGAGTTAGTTTAATCAGATATGTCTATGGTCTAAAATTTGTAGACAAAAAAATTAAAGCTATTTGAAAATCGCAGTACCAGAAAAAGTGGCTACAACATGTACAGAGGATGGACACAAACAGACTACCAAAACAAGCACTACAATATAAACCAAAAGGACGAAGCGACATAGGATGACTGAGGAAGAGATGGAGGGACCAACTTCATCTTGAGGATCAAGGAACAGGAAACACGCCTAGCCCTTCAGGAACATGATGATAATGATGAAAATCGCAGGCCTCCAATTTCATGTAAGTCTTTGGAAAGTGTACAGGTGGAATAAAACAAATAAATCTGCATATAGTTTCCTTACTTCCAGACCATATAAAAATGTACAGAAAAATCAAACTGCATACAGTAAAAAAAATTCCAACATGAAATACAAAATATACTATCACCATGCCACAGTATGACTTCCAGCTTGCTGTAAAAATCCAAGTCTTGTAAACTGTTACACAACACCTTAAGGACTGGAAAAAATTCTTTGCAAAGTACAGTAAGACATCAATTGCACCTGTCCAGTAGGAGGCTCTTGTGATCATGGCAATGAATCTTCATGTTTAATGATGAAATCTACATAGCTGAGTAATAACTTCTTAAATTGCAGTCTACTTTGTGCAGTGAACTGGTTTGAGAGTATTTAAAACAGATTGTGGCAGGTAGGAGAGGACAAGAGAAAGGACTGAAGCTCCATACCCACAAAGGTGTAGAGGGGATGCAGAGGTAAAATTTGTTGTGTTAACAACAGCATCAAATGGAGATAAATTACAAAACCAAGCCCCTTTAAGTTTCTGGAATGCTTAATGAGAAACATCTGTCAGAAAACTACAAATCTTCAAACAGAAACAATGACACTGCATCAAAACAATGATTCTTCCAAAACAACACTACATCCACATTAAAAGAAACTGTTAATATATGCTTCAGTCTAATGTACTGGTAAGCATAAGCATAAGCATAAGCATGCAACATTTAGGACAAGTGACAATGTGAATCCACACTCACTTACTTGTCTTATCCCCATCATCTAAAAGGGTCACATGGTCCTGATTTACAAGACATGTACTATGCTCAGTGTAAAACCTTTGTTCAGCACAAACGTTCACAACCAATAACCATTATTCCATTTAATACAACCATTAAGCAAAGACTTGCTTGACAATTTGATACCCAGTCAGCTGGTCAAGAAATTCCCCATCTGAAAGGGACCTTAAGATTCACTAATGTGTTTACAAGAGCCCAAAATGGGCCACGTCTAAACCAGATGAATTCAATTCACATCCCCATGCCCCACATTTTTATATTATGTTCCCTCTACACCTGTATATCAGAAGTGGTCCTTTCTCTTGATATTTTATGACTAAAATTTAGTATGCATATATCATATAAGCAGAAAACACAGTAGTGCTAGTGATGAAGCTGAGTTCTTTACAAAGGGAAATGTGGGTATTTCTTCTTAGGTCTGCAACATATAAGCACATGCAAGCACAAAATCACCAAGCAAACCACACTCCAGTTACATTAAAATTATACACTATACCAGTATTTAATATTCACTACTATTTACCAAAATTTCATTAAAATCACAAAATATGCTTGTTATTATTATGCTCACATGTGCAGTTACTATTATGTACAATCTCATAACATATCTTGCCAACTTACAAACATCAAAAGTGTACCTGAGCTTTTCTGACAGATCTTCACCATGATACAGGGATATGCCATGGGGGCCAACTCCTAGCCAGGCACCTATACCACTCTCACTACTTGGCTTGCTGTGAAACAGTTCTTCACCAAAACTGTCCAAGTGTGACACCTCCTTCAGTAACCAGTATTCTGCTGTTGATGGTTTCATGCCCTGGTACAATACAATAATACTGCAAAAGGTGCGCTCCACAACACAGTACACAGATTTTACCAAGGCACTCTCTCACACACAAAATATCATAGTTTCATGTTGCACATGTAAATTTAACTTGATTTTATGTCCACAAGAAAACTGTGGCCTTCCTTGTCCTCATTTTAATGAAATTCATAATGCTCAAAAGCATTACATGCAGATTTCTTACATAAAATTTCACAAACACCAGACAATAAATGTGGAAAGTAACCACAAAAATTCATTCATACACAAGTAAAGTAGGGCTTCCATTTTCACGAAACTCAGGCATTATAAGATTTTGCGGGCAGCACCTGCATCAATATTTTTTTTTTAATGCAAGAAAACTGTAGAAAATAAAGGGCACAATTTCATTCAAACTCTTAAGTAATGCATGGCTTTCACAATGAGGATTTCCACAGAATTTGTAAATGCTCAATGGCATTAGGTTTGAGACCTTCTATAGCAAATTACACCCACATCAGTCATACAGGATGGCAATTACAGGTAAAAATTCATTTACTCACATAAGTAAAGTACGATATCACTGTGACCATATCCTGCAGCCAATGGGTGATGCAATGATAAAATACAAGTAGGTAGAAATAAGTAAAGTTCTCCCCATTCATGCCATGAAGGCATATACCGGAAACAGAGGCATGGCTCCACTCATTTTTAACCTTGGCACAAGACAAAGTTGAGCAGTTAACTTAGGGCACCAGCAACTTTATCGCTGGGAAAGAACTCCAATGCTCACTGAATAGGAGACTAGGTGGGCCCCTTGGCCAGTCTTGACATTTTGGAGAAGAGTAAAATCTCCTTGCCCCTACTGCAATTCGAACTCCTGATCATCCAGTCCATAGTGTAGTCACTATACTACTCTGGCTCCAAAATACAATAAGATTTGAATTAAAAAGAATGCTTACTACAAAAAAAGTTATTTCCATGTGAGGAAATCAAAGTGTTATATTTTGCAATATAAAAAAGCTAGCTGTAGTAGAATTCATAACCACTATCAATATACTTTAAGTTTGCCAAGAATTTGTAATCATTCCAGTATTATACCAAATTAATAGGAACTTTGCACCTCTACTCATAAATTTTACAGTGCATCTCATACAAGTAATGATACACAGAATGGAATACTGGTCTACACAATACACTCTCAGAATTAATCCATAAAACCCCTAAATTCATCTGCTACAAGATAATTAATAACTGCATATAACATTCATTTCTGTACTATACTAGTGAAAAACTCTAGCCACATGGACACAGCACTTCTTAAAACATTAATTTTCATTTGCATAAACCACCAGTTTGTCATGTAAGTTTGTCTATGAAATACCCAAACAATGTGCTAGTAAAATGAAATGTTACTCAGAATGCTTACCAGGAACCTTGCTTACATCAATATTCTTAACTTGATGTAATTCCTTTAACCCTTCAGCGTGGAGTGACGAGCACTGCTCGTCATGCTGCACGCTCTCACTCATTCATCTATATCTCGACAACATAGGGAGCAAATGTAATTGGGCTGCTTCATGCTTGTTCATGAAGGAGCTGGCTCTCTTATGGTGTGGGAGACAGTTGCTAGAAATTATTTCTTAATTTTTTCTCTGCTCTCGAAGTTTGGGTTTTCTTTTTGCAGTCCCTGATTTCACTGACGGTTTTATGCGTCCCTCTAACAGTGAAATGACTGTTATCGTTATCCTCAAGTAACTGAGTTATGTAGCTTTGAAATGGTGTATGACATCACCTTCATATGAACAGACTGTTTGTTTCTTCACCGCTGTTTTCGGGTTTGGATTTTCTTGGAAAATGCAGTCTGTTGCAACGATGGCATCAAATAGGAAGGGTGTGTTGGAGGATGAGATTGAACTAAGTTTGCTAGAGGAACTTACAGCTTCTGTTCAGAGTAGTTGTAGTGACGATGATGACTCAAGTGGGACCGATGATTTGACTGTAGTTGGGGTTAATTGGTTTGGAATGTAGTGATAATGAAAATGATGATGTGCAATGTGCTACTGCATCCAGTGCGCCTACTGCTTTGAGTGCTACATTTACGTGGGAGGATATGACGAATTACGTAGGGCAAAGGGAACACAGATACTGTGTTCCAGACAGCATTCATTTCAGGTGACACAAACAAAACAGCAACAACTGTGTTGTCACTTGTGGAGCCATTGCTGAAAAAGGGCCGCACGTTGTGGATGGACAATTCTTATAACACACCAGCTCTGGCTCAAATGCTAAAGTCCTTCGAAACTGACTGTGTTGGAACCCTGCGTCTTAGTAGGAAAGATGTTCCACAAAGAGTGAAAGAGAAGAAGCTAAAGAAAGGAGAATTGGTAGCTCAACATTCAGAACTGGTGTCCGTTCTGAAGTGGAAAGACAAAAAAGAAGTAACAATGATTTCAACTTACCATGGACAGGAAACAAGACTGAAGCTAACGAAATGTTGACAGGAAAAGCAAAAGCCTGTATCAGTTGTAGATTACAACAAAAACATGGGTGTAGTTGATCTAAAAGACCAAATGGTACATAAAACTGTTTAGGAGATTACTCAATATTACAGTTCTAAATTGTATAGTAATATGCCATGCAAAATCAGGACAGACCAAAATAGACCATTTTAAATTCACAGTAGAACTGGTACAGGCACTAATTATTGAACATGGAAGTGAAAGTGTCAGGAAATTTCAAAGCCATCATTCCACAGACAAAAATGTGCCGCGACTTCTTGAAAGACATTTTCCAGAAAGAATACCACTGACAAAAAAAAAGGCCAGGCCAACAAAGAGGTGTGTAATGTGTTACAAAAACAATAGAAGGAAGGAGACGGTGTTTTGGTGCCCCGAATGTGAAGCAGCCCTATGTGTTGAAGAATGTTTCAAGGCATTTCACACCAAGTTAAATTGTTAAGGTAAGATTTGATTGGATATTTGAAAAGCTTAGACATTCCTAAATATTTTGTTTCAAGTTTCATCGAAATCCAACCACTATTAACAAAATTACATAATTTTGAATAGACTCCTGCACAATTTAGCTCAAAATTTAAATACCCCGCAGAAAAACCTTCCCACATCACAGTATTAACTGGGTTTTAAATGCCCCCATGCTGAAGGGTTAACAGAAGGTATTAATATGTACTGACCTTCAGTCCCCTTTGTTCCACTGCTATTCTGTGAAGGACATTTGGAGGCTTTAAGTCTTCTCTAGCTCCAAGTTGGCTGCTTTCTTCCAAATAAAGGCTGTGCAGTTGTGGAGATGTCAAGGCATCAAAGTCACCAGACTCAGCTTGTACCATAAGTGCTACCAACTTAACAGTTATTCCCCAATCCGTCACTTTCAGTCTGCCTTCCAGAAGGTTGAGTCTTGCATGAAGGTAAAACTGATGTCTGTATACAATGATAAATATTACAATATGCCAGAGGGAGGGCAGGCATGCACATTCACAAACAAAATAAATGCAAAAATGCAGGCACTCTTCATGGCACTTGTGTCACTGCTACCCCATTACATTCACCATCATCATACTAGCATACTTTAGTTCCACTATCTGATACAATATAGATGAACCATGGACATACCTTGTCATATAACCAGATTTAAGCAAGAAACACATCTAAAGAAAACAAATTCCCCAACATGTATTATGTAAGTGATTTTATAATAAATGTATCAATCACAGTACAGCATTCTTTTTTAAGTTCCTTTACAAAATGTACACCATCTAAATGTTTCTGCAAGTAATTTCTTCATGGGTGACTTCACACAAATAATAATAATTGCTACTATGGTACTCTTACGATGTCTGTCTATGCAATCTGCCATTTGGTTCTTGTATTTCATGACATTTTCAATAACTGGCTTCATCACTAATATCATCTCCTCTGAACTTAACATGAAAAAGATAGTTTTCAAAACAATTAGTAACTGCAACACAACAGATATACATGCCAGATTTTTTAAAAGCCTTCATAAGTCTGCACCAAGAAACTATGAGCATTACCACACTACGTGAACCACAAGGTCTCACAGCAGATTTATTCATATCTGCAATCTTTTTTCTTCCCCTGCCCCTCCCACAAGGTAATACTTTGCTTGTGAATATGGTGGGTTCCCTATAGGATGCATGTGGTGGATAAAAATGATAGTGGGACAGGTTTTTCACCAAGTACTATATATCTGCCCTACAAATTATCCCTCCATCAATTCCCACTATTCATGTCAACAGGGATTGGCACAACAGGTCCAAATGAAGCTGCATTAACAAGGAACACAGTTTAAAGCCATACTTGGGACTGATGGAATGACCAACTACAGTGAAACACAGATTTAATGTCTTTGATTGAACCATCTAAAATAGTAAAAATGGTGCAAAGCCTGGGAGAGTGTAAAATCAAGGAAACATTGATCTTAGGGGCATTTAGCCAGGATCATACAAAAAGAGCATAAGAAGGCGGAAAACGCAAAACGCTGGAATGTGAAAACGCAAGTTTACTGTAACTGCCAAACCCTAACAGCTAATGAGATATGCTCCATCATCGAATTTGACTTCAAGGTGATAATATGCTTCACCATCTTTCCTTCTCTTCTATCAGTAACATCATTATGACAGCTGTGCAAATACCTGATTACAAAGTAGTACAGTTTGTGGGAGTTCAGGATTTCATAGAAAGACATATTATTCACAAAAAAAGGAATGGAAGAAGAAGAGACTTTTATTAAAATTCCAATATCTGACAAATATAACTTTGGGACTTCATGAACAGTGTGCTCTATCAATAACTTAAAAGTAAAATACACATGCAAAATGCTGTTTTTCCCTTCCATGACATGGTCTTCCCGGTGCACAACTGCTCCTAGAATCCAGAAGCCACCTCAAATTCTAGGCACCGGACAGGTGACATCAAGTAAATTCCATATTGAGGATCCACAAATACTAGGCGCCACCATGAAAAAAGTAGTCACAATGACAACCTGGCAGCCAAGATCTGTGCACCCCTGCTCATCCCTAAGGTGAGATTTTGCTATTGAGATTTGTTATGCATTTTCTGCTCCTGTCTCTCTCTCTCTCTCTCTTTTTTTTTTTAACTTTGGTAAAAGGCAAATGTCTTAAGCTAGCCCAATCAATTACCACCACTTTCCAGTTACTGTATTTCTCTGGAAGTTAGTTCCCAGCATCCTCCTTAGCATATTCATTTCCAACAAGACTCCTTAAAGGTTATGCAGCTTCACTATAAATAATGCATTAATTCTAATGTGTGTAAAGACGCACTGCCACAATGTTTTCAACACCTCCCCCTCTGCCTGCTGTGTACACAGAATATGTTCACAATCTGTCACTCATTCCTGGTATGATGAGTCATTTACATAAGTCATAAAAATAACAACTTTCCCAACAGTAGTGTCAAGCAGGCCAATGCACGTGATGTACACATGACTTATATGTTACTACATATGGACCATGACAACACCAAACCATTTTTTTAACAACAGCACCACTTCCCTCTAAAAAAATTAAAAACTGTTAACACTGGAAATACAGCTAGTATGAGACAAAACACAACCTTAACCTTAGCATGATTTCAGAAGGAAGGCAATTTGTGCTCGTCACCTGTGTTATGACCTTGTGTAGTCTGATAGGAAGAAACCCACTTCCACAAAAACCTCAAATCTCATTACAAATGCACCTCAGATGGTCTCAGTGCACTTGTGATATTTACGCAGTTGATCAAGAGTGTTCAATTTTTACAGTCCTTCGAAGAACGCATCATGGAAAATTAAGTTTAAAATGCTGTAAAAAATATCCTTCTTCAACAGTGTCATTAAAAGATCAACATACTGGAGAGCAGAAAATTGTTCAATTACAGGTTCAAAGATGGACAAAATAAAACACTAACCCCTACATTTCTCTTACATGAGGCATGGTTTACGTTACATACGAATGTAAACAGCCAAAAGAACAAATCTTAGCTTTATGATAATTCTCAAGCAGTTCATGCAGTTCCTTTACATGGCCTTAAAATTCACTAAGTACACACAAAATCATGAGACCTGTGTTTCAAAGAAACAAATTCGAACCATTAAACTAAATTACTGCAAGTCAGAGGATCATTACTATTAAAACACTCGGCAAAAAAATGCATTCGAGTATGTGGAACACAACTATCTTACATAAACACAGCAGTTTTGCTGCCTTTCTCTGATAATGCAAGTGTGGGTGAGCTGAAGACTGTGCCAAATTTTATGTGACAAATAAGCTGACACGAAGGGAACAATAATATGTGTCAGGTAAAATAAGAGCACTACCTACAAGTCATGTACAAAGTATTGTTTATAAATCGGGGCAAAGTTTCCAGTACATGAGACAGTAAGGTTTCTTTATAAATGACTTGGTTTAATCTGATTTACATAACCATGTCCTTAAAAAATGTTGTATATTAGCCAATGACATTTACATATACACAAAACATTAAATGCCTGTTGATGTGTTAAGCAGTTTAAGTACCTAGTTACTTTCAAACAATCTGACTACAGTATCATTAGTCATCTCCACCTCTACATAAGTTGTGCAAATTACAGCCAAATTTTTTTTTAATGAAAACACAGACCATGTGTCATAAGCATTTTTCATAGTACCCATATCTAATGACTAGATAAACCCAGTGCATTAAGGATAAATAACTATCAACACACTTTTAGATTGCTTCAGCAGAGTGTCAAACCATACCATAACTAGCAAAGGCTGTAAACTTCATTAATAGCATGCCATTACATGAATACAATCTTTACACAACAATGCTAGGTTTTGTTTTGTGGAAGCAGAGTGGTCATGTTCCGAGAACTTCACAAACAGCCTCAACACTTGTTTTACTGAATGCAGATACAGAAACTGTCATTAAAATAATCCCACATTTCATTTTTTTTTCATGAATCATTATTACAGTGTGGTGTAAATGGAATTTTGCTGGATCTGATGTTCTCTTTTCATCAAAGAAACTGTGGACTGCCACAACCAACTAAATTGAGCAGAACAAATTTCACAAACCAAGTCAAAAATCTTCCACGAATGTCAACCTATCGTCAATAAAATTAAGATGTACTACATGTAACGACAAAACTATATACTGGGGCATTGTCTGTCCGACAATCATTTAAATACAAAACAACTTCAAAGCACTTTTTTTTTTAATTAACTATGATGACAGTTCCCGATTTCAATCAGCTGATATTGCGACATTAATGCTACTGTCATTAAGCATAATTACCTAGTTGAATCTTGGAGAAGCAGATGAGGAGGCACCCAAAATTTCACTCGCAGGGCAAAACGATGTGGTGGAAGACCCACCACCTGCCGTTCTATGGGATTGCGTAAATTAAGCCATAACTCTTCACCCTTCGGTCCATGATACTTAAGGCCGAAATAATCTGATTCTTTGCTTATTCCGAGGCAGTGGCATACCTAAGAGAATATTTCATAATGAAGCAATGACAAAGGCGCAATGTTCTTTTAACTAAAACAGCCTGAAAGACGTTCACACAAACAGCAAACCAAACAAAGTTATCAAGCAGAAAACGACAGACCTTTTCCAAGCATTCTTCGCCTTTTGCCTTCGGATCAACTTCGACTTCTAATATCACAGAATTCGGTTGACTTACAAGACACCACATACTTGTTCGATTTGCTAGCCGAATGCTAGCAAAACACTCTCATTTTATAAAGGATAATATGTTTATTAATGCGATCACAACAAAGCAAATTTGGCAACGTCCATACCAACAACACCAAAACCATTGTCTCTCACTTCTCACAGTTGCACGGGCTAGATTCTCCCACGGTGACACAGGTGGCAGTAATGATTAAAATACTTCACGTTCATTGGACGCCGCACTCTTTGGCCCACCCCCCCAAGGTATGGAAATCCTACATATATGCATAATCGACAAATATATTCTTTGTAATGAAGCCAGTACTGATGAAATTCCAGAAACTTTTTGTTCACAGGTATTGCTCCATTTGGAACCTGAAGACTGAAACAGTGAAGTCCACCAAAGGACCGCAATTCTTTACTACTCAATACAATGTTATGTCAGTTGCGATAATTCCCATCTGTACGTCATGGATAATCGTGAATCTGATTTGATGGGTACGTGACTATTGTCATGCATTTCGTGGTAGGTAATGGATTGTTCGCCCGTAAAACAGTGTTCATGACATCTCATATGGAACACAACTAATGTGTTGGGATACAGAACAAGCTGTGGACGCAACGTTTACGTCAATTGTGTACGTTACGGGCTATCTCAAATGCCGTGTAGTTTTATTTCTGCCTGCTCAAAAAAAGAAAAAAAAAAAGCACTGGACGAACTGAGAAGCTGGGTTTGACACCGTGACATGTTTTGTTTAAGTTTGATATTTATTTCATTTGAGGGAACATTGTTACAATATGGAGTTTCCACCTCCTTCCATATTCTATTTTCCCTTCTTACGTAAATATTTAATACAAAGTTGTTTGTGTGAAACTGCAGGTCAGTTGGTAAAACAGATGACTTCCAGGTGTTAATCCAAGTTACAACAATAATTGTGTTTTTGCTTTTACATTTTTCAGTGCATCTCGTACATACATCGTGGCTCGTCTGATCATCCTTGGCAAAACGGTTGTTAACGATAACTGCTGATTTTGCGTGACCGTTAGTTCAGTTTAGATTTTCGGGTCATATCTGGAGTTACGTAATCTGGCACTGTTTACATAGAGAACTAAAGACACTCTGATTTAGTTGGTTTCAGTCATTCACGCATAGGTTGCTTGTACGTTAAGTGCCCGCCAGACGCTCCGCTGCCGTTACGTCATACACCGAGTCTCGGGAGGGTAAACTGTTGGTGAAGGACACGAGCAAAAAATTGTCTGTGAAAATAGCCTTTAGAAAGTCTAACAAAAACTCACAGTTGCTACAACAGGTGCTGAAAATGTTGCTGTCCAAACCGAATACACTCGGCACAACTGCAGAAGATGTTTACTCCCTGGAGTTCTCCAGAAACTTGAAAACTCGCGTCGGTTCTGAGTTCTTCCAAAGTACATTCTTGCAACCGGGTCATGTTCCTTCAAAGTATGAACTGCCGTTGGCATTTACGGTTGCAGTTGTAACAATTTTGTGGCCCTTCGTGCAGACATTTTCGAAACACTCGTATTCTGACCTGAGAAACTGACTCGTATTGGAAATACTGCTGCACCATAAACAGACGTTGTTCAACCCTGTACCCAAATCGAGGCATGCTGTTAGATGACTCAGGGACAAAAATGTATTTACCAGCAATAAACTCTATGATTCATAGCGCAAGTCTGTTACAATCAATAGCTAGAATTACACCCCTGTCTGAAAATGTGCGAGAGAGCTTACATGGCTGGGAATTAGGCACGGTATTTGGCCCTTACATCCCTCTAATTTAACACCTAGTGACTTTTATTTGTGTAAAAGTTCAAAAGATGAAGTGTATGAAACAAATCCGCACATACTAGAAGAATGACGATACAACATCCGCAGCTGTATTTCAATTTCCGGAGAAGAATTCGAGGGGAGTAAACAGTGTCTTCCGCATTTGCACTAAGTGCATGCGGCCAGGAAGAGAGCATAATCATTATCTGCTGTAGCACTGGTGAGTTTTTGCTAGACTTTCGAAAGGTTATTATCACAGCGAATCTTCTTCTCGCTTCCTTCGCCTACTGGTACCCTCTCGAGACTCGGCGTATGAACAACGGCAGCGGATGTCGGATGGGCGCGTATCGGTCAAGCAGAGGGAGGGAAATAATCCTTTACTTGAACCGTTAGTTATTGTGCTCACCCCACTCTCCACTGTAATAACACGATCCTGCCCTTGGTACTCAAATATCTGAAGACAGAATGTTGAACAGTAACCCATTATGTGATGTGTTTATGTGACTAAAACGTTGGATGTACAGTCACTGAATATTTCATAAATTGTAAGTTGTCTAATGGAATGCAGATGGAGCCATAATTCCTAAGGGGCATCTTTCAATGCCGAGCCACTGCAACCTCTCTCCTTTCCTCCCACTCACACACACACATGCACACCCCTGCAAAGCAATAATGCTTCATTTGCTTCTGTCTCATCTTTTGTTATACACTGCCCAGTCATTTATAATACATCCATCTGGTTTGTCTGTCAGTGCGCTAGTGGAATATGTCTGGTGCAATTTCAGAGCAAGTCGGGAGATGGTACGCAGAACCAGGCAAATTCACACATGATAAAAAGGCGTCTCTTGTGTGATTGTGGTCCAAAATGAACTCAGTCAAACCATGTTGTTTTACAGGTTTTCTTAGCCTGCAGAACCAGCATACTATTAATCACTGTGCCAACTGTCCCATTACATGTTATCATGAATTTGGTTGTTGAAGCTTGAATGGATTTGATGAATGTATAATAAATGAATGTATTGTCTGTTACACTGTCCATTCAATCAGCATGTCCAATTCATAATGTATGGGCACGAATGCATGCTGATATCATACAAGTAAGCCTGGCGTAGACTGTTAGGACGAAGGAGAATGAGGGATGCATAAAAGTCAGTGTTAGGACGAAGGAGAATGAGGGGTGCATAGAAGTCAGACACAGTGGAAGAACTTGCAGCCACCTTAATGTGTAGTGCTGTTTCTGCAATTGCTGCTTACACCGTGTGTTCGGAAAGTCACTGTGCACTTGGGCACAAGCAGATCTGCAGAAAGTGTTTATGAATAAAATTAAATGTGTTCAGGCCTGTATCGATGCTCATGAACATCACTTCCAACACCTTTTATAAGTGCACAGTGACTTTCCAAACTTCCCCTCCCATGCGTCATGTGCCATCACATTTCAACTAGACTCGACCATAGCCTAAGTGCACAGCGACTTTCTGAACGCACTATATAAGCTGTGCAAGCTACATATGGCATAGGCAGTGACCCATACCCTGCAGGACAACCAGTCAACATGCCTGTCTTAAACAATGGGTGAGATTCTTTCAGACCTGTATGCGGGGATGAAAATGACTACAGCATCAATTGAAACCCAAGGGAAATGACGAACTTATATAAAGGAAATTATTACAATGCAGGTTAACAGAAGGCATTCCATTGCAGAGATATGGAAATTCATGACATGTTCATTCCAAAGTTACTGGGCAAGTAGAATGAATGGTGGTTGCAACATATTATACAACTAATTATCTTAATATTATACACAAGATTATTTTCCAATTACTGAATTACATAGAAATTCAACCTTTAAATGAAACATCCCTTAGAAATTCATTTTGTATATTTAGGTAACAAGAACATTTACAGCACTTTTATGACATGCTGCATTATCACTGTTTTATTTTCCACCAATTGCCAGTTATTTCAGTAGTATTTCTTTTGCTGTTCATATATTTTTCACAAACCATGTGCTAACATTTAAATACCAGTTCTGTCATTCAAAAGTTTCATGCTCGAAGGGTAGTGGGGCTGTGCTGAATTTCCACAGAATGTTAAAAACTGGCAGGCTTAACTTGATAATCTGTTAAGATATTGCACAGTGGATCACATTCATTGATTTCTCCACCTACCTACAGGTGGTGTGTTTAGCACACCTGCCATTCAAAGTCACATAATAACATTCTCCAGGGTTTGATTTACAAGAGTTGGCCCTTACTAATGTGATGAACGAATTATGTGACAGATGATCCAGCTGAAGTGGAGCACACTGAAGCGATACAAATGTTTATGGAAATGAGGAGTCTCAAAAGTATCTACTGGACTCAAGTTTTATTTTATTTAATACTGTACAAGGCTTCTTTATTGCACTAAACTAGAAGTAAAACATTTACAATATGTAAGACATGTCAACAGGTACCAACATTCCATCAACAAATATACAAGCAACAGTTTTTAAAACCCAAGTTTTGACAGTAAGTAGCAGTATGGAACAGCAATAACATGCTGTAGTTCAATAACAGATGTGAGTAAAAACATAAGCAGAGTCTCAGTCACACCAAACTGCAACATTTACGTAAGAATACCATAACTTTATTGTCATCAAAATGATCTTTAAATGCTTAACTATGAACACTGCCTGGAATGACTATACAGGTAAAATTTTAGTAGAAGGTGCAAGATGTATATGAAGTTGTCCTTGTGCATAATTATACACAATGCCAAGAAGACATGGGGGAATGGATATATATAGTTCGTTTCTTTTATATGCTGACATTATACATAATAGAAATTGAAATATTTCTAGTTTCCATTCAACAACAAAATCTATCCCTCAAAAATTATGTTGAGCTATGGAACATAACTGTACAGATATCTACAAATATGTCACAGTCATCCTAATCCTCATGGTCTGCAAGATACTCCCAACTGTTAAGTCCAATTAAACATATGCGAAATTCCAACACCTGATTATAACACTACAGTAGAGATATACTTCAACAACTGTCATCTCATGTGGCATAAGACAATAAATGAGTGTTTTTTACAGAAGCATCACATATCTCTTCCTTCAGTTATTTCAGAGTAGCATGGTAATTCTTGTGGAGTTCAGGTTTGATGTCATACACCAATTCTAAAACTTTCGTGATTACCTGTCGCAAAGAAAAGACACATGTTACTGCAAGAATGCAGAATATGATTAAACATTTCAAGCTATCTTCAGCCCATATCACACATGCACCAAAACTACTTTATGCTATAGGTATGTTGTCATACAACATGTCCTACAGTGAAAAAAAAAATTTTTTTTCCCAGTTGCAATAAGTCTTTCCAGGAACACATCTGTCTGCTTAGAGGCTGCAGAATTCTATGAAAGAAGACAAGCTGAACTGCAGAAGAAAGATGTAGACATACTCCCAGCACATATATGTTACCTCTGCACTTAGCTTCAGCAAGAGCTGCTGTGCCCACAAACATGATCAATACAATGCACCTGTACCATTTCAGGTGCTCTGCTAAATACATCTAAAGGGTAGGTACATAGGCAAAAAATTAATTTACAATATGACAACATGCTATCAGTTTTATTTCACAAATATTTTACTTCATCTTTTTATATCTTATTGCACTGGAAAAAATCATATCTGCCCCAAATGAACCATAACCTTTGAAAACTGGAAAGTAAAGAAATTAATTTCTTCTAAAAATTTACATTTATTATGAAGCTTAAAAATAAATAAATGTGAAACAAAAATTAAAATGAAGCATCAAGTCTTCCAGGATGTTATGCCATGTCGACTGATGAATTACCAGCTCTTAGAAGCATAGTGCCTCCATTTTCAGGATCATGCAGTCCAAGAGGAGTAGCCACACTGGAAAATATGCAAATATTATGTATGTAAGGATGATCAGGATGAGCCAATAGATGTGGCAGTGCTATGCAGTGGGTGGAGCCTTTGTCAAACTGAATTAAGTGCCATAAACATATATATCCGTATCTTCCAGCACAGCTACTCTTTTTGGGCACAAAATCCTAAAAGACTTTAATCTCATCAACACCACTGTGAGAAACTCAAGTCTTGCAATTTAGTTAAGTATTGTACATACAGCTTCCTTGTGTAAGTTGACAGCCTTCTGCATCTCATCTATCTTGATTTTAGTGTCAGCCTCAATACGGGCTGCAACATCTTCCTTTGAACCCATGTGCTAGAAATGAAATTAATTTAAGTCCATGTGATTCTCAATACACAATGTGAATTCAGCTTATGATATATTCCACATGAATGGCATTTATAACACTGATTTGATTACACTATCATATTCTAAAATAGCCCTCAGTCTCCAATATAATCATTTCTGGACATAAAAAAAAGTGGAAGATGATATACAACTGATGTCTTACAAAATGTACAGTGAATTTAATTTACTAATACATTTCAATTACGGACAAGATGTCACGATTTCAGGTCACATCCTGTCATATCCACGTTCACCAAGCAGGTTAATAGAAGTATCACATTACACTTGTACATGGGAGATGCCTTCATCAAATCTATCCTTACAGGGTGCTTTGTAATTTTCATGTCCTTCAAGGCAAATGCCAGGATAATACCTCAATAAACCCACTACCTCTTCTTTTCAAACCCTTTCCAATTCACCAATCATCATGTCACAGGAACCATACAGTCTGAGATACTGCCAGTATCATAATATAAAATGCAATGCATACGCATATACTTTCAGGAAGTTCCATTATTTCATATGAAAACTGTTCATATGACATATTTTGTAATTCTGCTGTTCAGATCCCTAGGCCTGTCTGTTTATACAGAAAGAAAAGTCAAGCATGCAGTAGTAACCTACTCAGAAGACTGGATACAAAGGGCAAATGACCCTTGTTAATAAAAGGTAAATGATTCATCAAACACTACTATTTTTTTTTCCATGGGTACATGTGAGTTGTCTATATGAAAGGGGTATGCTGGATAAGAGTATGAATGCTGAAACTCTCGTGATAAGTAGCTCTATGATCCACTGACAATAAACACCAAACGGTGATAAAAAAGAAAACATGATGTGTAATTTCATTAAGTCCTTACATTTACACAAGCAGTTAAGTTCCAAGTCACAAATCATATATCCTGTTGCTGGAACGAAATCCACATTTGTATTCTGTGTAATGAAATGCTTTGTCCCAAGTGCTTCAATGTTTCCAGTTTAATTATATTGGTATTACGGCACTGCTTATGTCCAAACATCAGAAATACAAGCGGTGTTTTCACCACACCCTCTCATTTTATTTGAAACATCAAGCAGTGAAGAACAAAGAGCATGATAATTGGTTAAAGAGCATCCAGGTATAACAGCATACAAAAGCCGGCCCGTTCGGTATAAGTCAAAACATGCTTTAAAATATTTGGAAAAGAAATATCAATAAATCGTCAAATGTTCTGTCCAGTTTTGAACTGCAAACCGTCCTATATGAGGTGTAGATCACAACCGACCTTATTTTCGAATTCCTTAAATTGTCGTTCTCTCTCTTGCCTGTATTTCTCTATTTCGTCTTGGGCCTCTTCTTTAGCTTGTTTCAAGCGACGTGCTTTCCCTGCAATTTAAGATTCCATACATGCATTTATATAGGTCACACACACCCCCTTACACCTAGTGATACTGGAATTACCTTTTAAATACAGGTCTCATGTGTTTATGTTACTGTATTTTTGCCGTTAGCTAGTAGTAAATTACTTACTTTTTCTAGCTTCCGCTACTTTCTCGGCAGCACGTTTTTCCGCAGCTAATAACTGCTGAATTCCCTGCGTTTGGCTAGCCATTTTCACAAGTCAAAGGATCAATCATATGACACGAAATTACGGAAATAATCGGCAGATATCGCTTCCAACGGTGTTCCCATAATGCCCAGGCTACGAAACAGAAAATATAATGGCGCCAAATTTAAAGCATTATAACATTTCAGTTTTATATCGTTCTCCGGCGCACATTTCCAGAACACAGTCCTCAGTGTACATGTCTTATTATGTGCATTTATACACCCTCTAGCTGGCTGACGATTTGTACAGTGGAATCCGATTACGCAACCTGATGAGGAATGACGAGTAGCTAGATAATCGAAAATATTGGCCAATACCTAGCACTAAAAAATAGAGTAAATATTAATTCCATGGGTAACTCAATTAATTATTAAATTACAAAGGAATATAATGATGGGCTTATCACAGTGGCCGCGCGGTCTAAAGTGTGGGTCTGTGGCCGCTCGCTTGCAGGAATTGTGGGTTTGAATCCTGCCAGGATGGATGTTCATCTCTTGCGAGTGTTGTATGTTGTCAGGTAGAGATCTCTGCGTCAGGCAGATCACTTGTCCAGAGGAGTCCTCCCAAGTGTAGTGTGTCCAGTGAGTGTGATCGCGAAGCCTCAAAAAGGGAAGCCATGACAAGAAGTTGTGTCAAAGTGCCATATGGGGGGGGAATCAACATAATGTAAATCTGTAGCCAAGCACTTATTTTTTTAAGAAGTGACCAATAAAGCTTATTTTTCTCTACGTCAGTTTACCTCATCTGCATTGACCAGAAGCTGATGTATACCATTTTTAGTCCCTCCTGGTCTGCTTGATCATTCCTCATGGCATATTCTAAAGAACAGTTGAAAATAACAAGGGATTTCTCTCTTCCCACCCACCCAGACCATGCTGGATAGGAATTTTATCAGCAAATGTCTGCATATCTGGAATATGCCAGTGGTTTCATTCAAACACATTTTTAATTACTGAACTAGTTTTGTGGGTTTACCAAGCTCAGTGAGAATATTATACAAAACTTGCCTCCTAACTGAATTATAAGCTATCTTGAACTCAGTAACAGCTAATGTAGAGCCACACTGTATTCCTATTTTATGTCACGTGTCTGACAAGTCCAGGATGGATGATTAATAGTTAATGTGTTACACTGAAATACACACTTATGATCCGTAGTAATTCCATCTACATACAAAGTTGTTGTTGACAGACAAATGTTGGCTAAAATTTTGTATGTAGTTGACAACAGTAAAATGCCTTAATAAATGAAAGACTCTGTTTTATCACCCATCTTATAAATAGGTACAATAATGATCTTCTTCCATTGTTGAGGCTTTTTTTTTTTTTTAAGGGTACGAATGATTCATGAACATTATGACACAATACTTCACTTTCAATTTGGATCATTTCTGCTAGAATTTGATCAGTACCTGGTGATTTATAGGTGGCCAGGATAGTGTGGTCAGTACGATGACTTGGTAGAAGCTGGACAGTCCAGGGTTCAAACCCTGGTGGGTGCAAGATTTTCCTTTTCCATCCAGACTGGCCCTGGGCCCCACCCTGCCTCCTCTATGAAGGATACTGGGTCTCTATGCCAGGGATAAAGCAGGCAGGCATTGGTGTTAACCACCCACCTACATCTAGTGTTGAGGTTAAAGAGTACAGCTACAACTCTACTCCCCCTTTGGGCCATCATGACCTGTTACAGGGCAAACTTGACCTTCACCTGGTGTGCTGTATCTTCCAAACTTTTCAACCGCAATCTGAACCTCAAAGTCCTTAAGTCTAGTTAATTACGGAGCAAGTGTATGTATGTCAGGCTTAATAACATTATTAGCCCAAAGTTCATTCAAAAACTGACAAGTGATTCTTCCACACACAGTACTCAAAACACTGTGGGAATGTGTGAGCAATCATTCTTCTCATCCTTCAGTAAGTTAGTGCTAGCTGGTAATCCTTAAATTAATTTGTGCCTATATGCAAGTCTCCAAAATTCCTGTTCTTACTGTTTGTTTCAAGCTCATTAACTTTACATCCCAAATATTCCCTATTTGTGCTCCTGAAATCCACATTAATTTGGCTTAGATCCTACAACCACTGCAATTTAGACTGCTTCTTTTGGTATATAAATTTCAAACATTCTTTAAAGAAAAAGTTTTATGCTGCTTCTGTTTATAGTGACTAGACTCTCTTCAGCTGAGACTTTGATATTTACTCTTGTTATTTTCCAAAGACCTACTAATTTCTCCATTATTATCATAGTTCTACAAAGCCACAAACCTGTTTGTGACTTTAAGCTGGTATTGTGCTCCTACTTCTACCTATTTAGCTTCTTGAGATTGAATCCACATCACATTTCCATGTTTCTTATTTATTTATTGATAGTCCCTCTGCATGACCCATTCCAGCTTAGCGGAGTCACTGCAGTGTCCTATGTGTGAATTCAAGACCCCACATATTTAAACACCAAACTGAAGGGAAGAATCTTGTCTTGCATTTAGGTAAATATGGTACTGAGAACAACAGGAAAAGACCATTATACACTCAATTTGAATGCATAATCAAGGAATGGGTAGAAAGCACAAGTATATATTCCAGGAAAATAATGTATAACATTATTTTTTAATAAGTTTCAGGAGGATCAATAAAAATGTGCGTGGGGTCTAGCAAAACATACATTCGAAGCATATAAAGTCCAAGTTCCACTACAGATAAACTTTCAAATGCCTTATGATAGATACATTTTACAATATGTGGATGCCTTGAATATTCTTTCTGTTATTTACAATAACTTTTTCTTGCCTCTTCTTTTCTTCTTTAAAAGCCAGGCTGTTGGCTTTCCGCTCCATTCGTCTTTCCTGCGAAAAATAAAACTTTGCATAATAAAAAATACTATGCAGTGTACCTTAATTCTTAAGAAGTGAGCTCAAATAGTTCAGAGAGTAAAGTGGCTGGATACAATCTGAACAAATTGGGTTTAATTCTTGGAAGGGTTCTTGATATTTCCTTTCTCCACCACACTCACGCCAGTTGTGCAGCCTATCTAGCCCCCTACCCAGTGTTAATGAGACATGGTCAGTTGGGCAGGGACTCCACTTCCATATAACATCAAAGACATGTGGGGCTTCATTTCTACATAATAAATAAACAATACTTACCAAGCTGAAAAATACCCCAGACAAAATTACTGAACCAGACAGTGGATCTTCCAAACAAGGTGTTACAAATAATGCATTAAGAGTTTTCATGTATTCATTTTAATTCATCCTCTATTTATTATGCTCAGTCCTATACATTACTTATTAACTAAATTACACCTCACACATGTATGTCAATGTGTTAGACTGTCCCCACATCAAATTGTACAACTTCAGGTATAAGAAATTTTAAGGAGTTTTTAAGTCAATAATTCCACGAACTACAGCAGCATGCACAGTAATTAAACACACATGTTTCAATTCAAAGACGCAAAAGTGAGAGCAGAAGGAATAATAGGCACAGGAATATGGATATTAACTTTATATCTTTTCCTCTGTTTTGAAAATAAATATAAGACAAATTTAGAATCACACCACATACCTTCCTATACTGCCTCAGGGCCCTCTTTCTTTGACAGCGTTCCTCTGGAGTTTCATATGAAGGACGCACAGACAGCAAAGACAAGGCAGATACCATAGATTCTGTTCCATCATGATCACAGTCATTTTCTTCATTACTAATGTTATGTCTAGCTAGAGCATGGGCTGTTAATTTTGTGCCACTTCCATTATTGCCATCCAGTACTCCCAAAGGAATTCCTGTTCGTCCTGATACATGGATTTTCTTTTGCACCTTCAAATAAAGATGCATGGAAGTATGATTTATGTAAAAGGGAAATAAAAGAATGCATGACTATAACTACTGTCCCTGGCAAAATGACATATTAATCTGTGGCCTGATGTATACACATACTAGCAATCACCACATGACAAATTGTAGAAAGTTAGTGTACACAGCACATTACTTAAAATGGGTCACCTTATATTTATAAATAAAGGAAAATGCATTAAAGAAACATGTAAAGTCAACGACTTCTAAAACATACACATCTGATAACAGTGGCATAGCTCAAAATGTAGGGATCCATACATTAACACATCAATATTAATTAAAATGTTTGAAAGCTTTAATATTTAATTACTACTGTTACCAGCACATTCAGATGCAATTCATCCTGTTCTATATTTCTGAAGCCATGACTCCACTTCTGTAGTAAATGAATCCATGTAACAATGCCGTTGCTATCACCAAACAAAAGATAATGACACTTCAAATAGAAATATTCTTTGAAAATGTGATAATACCAATATTCCAAGGATTATACATGTCTCAATCAGTGCCATGGTTGCAAGATGTCATTTTGCAGCTGTGCATTAATTTTGTGTGATGAGTGTTACGAACTAATTTAAGATTCTGTATACAGTATTAATGATAAGTAACATACTTAAGTTATTCATTCTATAAGTTTAATTGCTTACAGTGTTCAGAATATAAGTACCTATTAACCAAAAGTTTGATAACATGGAGACCCTCTCAAAGATAGGATCTCCCACAACACACATTCAATCACTTTACAAAACCAGATATGATGCCAGATTTAAATTAAATGGTTACAAAGCTAGTAAACTGTCTGGCATCCAAGAAATACAATGTTTCTGGGGCTAGTGCAATGTAATTGAGGAAACAGAGTGACTATGTGCAAGTTTTACCAGAGAAGCATTCTGTAGAACTAAAGCTGACCAATATACAGAAATACAAGGGGAAATAGAAAGAAAAAAAAACCTTTAAGTTTGTACCAGAGAACTGTACACAAGAACTTTATCTAGGAAAGAAATAAAACCATGTTTCCTACAAATTATCTACAATAATGGAGGGACTGCATCTTATTTGAGATCATCTCGTAATTGGATAGATATCAGCGCTGTATTTTTAGTAAAATGCTTGGGTACGCGAGCATATTTTTATCTGGCTGGTGAATTATGCTAATATATGTCAGCTTCTGGTTCATCACATGTTTGGCACACAGCATCATGAATGAACTTGGTATTCAACAGGGCCCACTTTAACATGAACCCCCTATCAGTCTCACGGTGTCGTATGGTACTGTTCTTTATACTGTAATAAAACATACAATGTGGGTATAAATTTCAGGTTAAAATAAAAATGTGCATTCCTTCGTATGGAATTCTTCTGAAGACAGAACTTAAACAAATCTGTCATCTATTCCTACCAAATTATTGGCTGTACACAGATTAGTCACTTTTCCACAGATGAGTGCAGTTTTCCATGTTTTGCCAGATACATGTCACACTGTCCCTCTGCATAATCACCACACAATGAACAAATGCAAGGGAAGAGAGGTAAAGCCCCATGCTCATAGACTTTATACTAGATGGGGATGAGTGGTTAGCTTCACTCTGGCCATGCTGTCCCTGAGGAAAATGCCCTGGTACATACCTTTTGATGGTTCAGGGACCCATAGCTAGCCATGATATGGAATATCCAGAATAAAAAATTTGGCTATCCAGTCCAAAGAGTCAGTTTACTGACATAACCATCAAGACTAGTTAAGGTACTTATATAACCTTTCCAAAATACATTATCACAAAGTTTTTTAATTTCCTTTAGGAGCTATCGAAGCAGGTGAAAACTGATTCATACAGCAGAAGAGTTAACATCAGCCATGATACACAAGTTAATATGAAACACTCCATTATGATTCTGAAAACAAATAATCTGTCAGTAACTAGTAATGTGCCAATTTTACGCCTCCCTATACAACAAACTCCCTTCCAGGCTTACAAACAGCCACCTGTTCATTTTGTGCAGTAAATTCACTTACCATAGGTTCAGAAATAATTTTTGGCCTATTGTACAGATTGGAGTAAGTAGACAAAACCGATTCACAGTCCCAGCGTTCCTTCAAATCTTGAGGTATTTCTAATGGCACCAGTTCTTCATTATCTTCATCTATGCATTCCTCATGAAGCCGCCCATTGAGGTAAGCCTGAAAATCACCCTCAGGTTCTAGCAATGGCCTGTTAAGTCTCTGCTCTTCTGCCATTTGTACAGCATATTGAATCATCAAGTCTGAATCAGGTGCTATATGACCTTCAATTTCCTCACATTCTAAAGCACCAATCTCAGTCTCTCCATAAGAATTTGTAAACATCTGTCAAAAAAGTAAAACAGATAACTGTGAATTTCCGGGCAATAAGTAACAAAAGCCATCGTGTCAAGCAACATTTTTATCAGTAATGTTATTTATGAAATTAATCCAATCATCCATCTAAAAATTCTTAACAACAATTACATTACAATCAAATGCCAGAATGTGTGACATAAGAAGAAAATTCTGTGCCTTGTCATATGGGCCAACCATTATGATGATCACCCATTCAACTCATAAAGCCTATTTTCCCCCTGTCCTACAAATCCTACCCTGTTAAGGGAGGAGAAAGACCATTCATCACAACTTAAGCTGTGATTAACAGGCTTTCTCCTGCGTAATCTGGGTTATAATCACAAGAGTATGTTGCCACCAAAGTTCCTACACTGTTCAGAGAGGAGAAGGACTGTTGTTCACAACTTAAGCTGTGATCAGCAGGCTTTCTCCTCCCTTATATGTGTTACAATCACAACAAGATGTTCCTACCAAAGTGCATATGCCGTTAATGTAATATATATATGAAATATAAATTTATAATTTAATCTAATGTTCTGCACGTACCTTAGCAGCTGTCAAACAGTATATTCATACCAATTTGAATTCATTTTTTGTTTAAAGAATATTTGAACAAAAACTGCATAATAAATGGGACAAGACTCATGTAGTAATAAACGTACAGCAGGGCAGGGAGAAAGAAAGATGTACAGACTTTTGGTCAGAAATCTTCTTTAAAGTTACTTCTTAAAAGACTGAGAAGAACTGAAGGTTAATATTAAAACTCGTTTAATTGAACTAAAGTGTGTAACTGTACCTTATTTAAACTGACTTGCAATGAGGCACACATAGTTGACTTCTCAAGTTAAAAGCACTACAATTTTATTTTTTAAATACTACCATGTCAGTCTACTGGTTACTAGTACCTCTCTTTTACAGACATTTCTGTATTAATTATCAGAGATTATGTGTATATTGGAAAATATTAAATAACATTTAAAAATATCTATTACAGTTAAAATATTGTAACTCCATGTTACTTCCAAATACATTAAATGACTGTCATTACTTTCTGCATTGGAGTCTTAAAACAAAGGTATACGAGGTCTGTTAGAAAAGTATCCGACCTTTGGCCGGGAAAAAGAAACTGGCTTACTTGGAGCGTTGGACACCTAATCACCCTCAAAGTAGTTCCCTTGGGACTCCACACACTTCT
>Ga0123354_10000128_pt1 | contig 57482 bp, 56 predicted proteins | sample TergutLab28metaG_2_FD_97872 | JGI IMG/M metagenome (GOLD analysis project Ga0123354, IMG submission 97872) | Labiotermes labralis P4 segment gut microbial communities from Petit-Saut dam, French Guiana - Lab288 P4 | ecosystem: Host-associated > Arthropoda: Insects > Digestive system > Gut ... | reverse complement strand
GCCCCCTGGACCCTGCAAATAAACTTCGCGGCCCGCATCGGCTATCAGCCGATGCGGGCCGCGAAGTTCTTGCGGGGGTCTGGGGGGAATCATTCCCCCCAGTGGGGCCTGAGGCAAAGCCCCAGTCTTAACTGGGGAAAAACAGGCGCACGCAAAGGCCGGGCGCGTTGTCGGAGAGCGTGAGCGTGGCGTTATGGAGCCTGGCCACCGCCGCCACGAGCGACAGCCCCAGGCCGGAGCCTGGCGCGCCTCGGCTTTGGTCCAGGCGGTAGAAGCGGCGCAGCACGTTTTCGCGTTCTTCGGGGGGGATGCCTGGGCCGGAGTCGGCCACGGTCAGGAGGATGCCGGGGACGTTGCCAGGGGATGAGGCAGCCATGATGTAAATTGAGCCGTCTTCGGGCGTATATTTGACCGCATTGTCCAGGAGGTTGGCTACGGCCTGGGAAAGCAGGGGCTTGTTGCCCTTGATGGTGAGGCCGTCGGCCACGTTGACGGTAAGCGAGATGCGTTTGTCCTCGGCCAGGGGTTCGTAGAGTTCGGCGGCGTCGAGGACGAGCTGCGAGAAGGGGAGTTGCGCGAGGGCGCTGCGGGATGCGGAGGCCTCGGCCTGGGCGATGGTCAAAAGCGCGTTGAAGGTGACGATGATGGATTCAGCCTGGCCGATGGCTTCCTCCATGGCCAGACGCTGAGAGGCGGGGTCCGGGGTTTCCAGCAGCGCCAGTTCCAGGCGCGAGCGCAGGCGGGTGAGGGGGCTTCGCAGATCGTGGGCGATGTTGTCGCTCACTTGGCGCACCGTGGCGACCAGTTCCCCTATGCGGTCGAGCATGTTGTTTAAGTTTTGGGCCAGGACGTCGAATTCATCGCCGCGGCCCGAAACGGGGATGCGCCGCTCCAGCGCGCCGCCCATGATCTGTTTGCTGGTCTGATTGACGCGCTCTAAGCGCCCGAGGAATTTGCGGGTTATGATGCCGGCGAAAATAAGCCCCATGATGACCATGGCGAAAAGTCCGGCGGCCATGCCCTGAGCCATGACGGCGCGCGCGCGCAGAAGATCCGAGAGTTCGCGCCCCACAAGCAGGTGTATTCTGCCCGGAAGCGTGACGATCCGCACCCTGGCCGTCAGCTTTTTGGAGTCGCCCTCGGTGGTGACGGTGATGGTGCGCCATTCCGGGTAGCCCTGGGGCACAATGGAAGGGGGCCATTCGCGCATGTTGCCGGCCAGGTAGTGAAAATCGCGGTCCACGAGAAGATAGATGGTGGAGCGGGAGACCTCGTTGCGCTGGCGGCTGGAGATTTGCAGGGAGAGCGCGCCCAGGCCACGCTCGTCGTACTGATCGGCCAGGGTCCAGATTTCGCTTTCGATTAAGTCATCGGTCTGGCGCATCATGAAGGTCACGGCGGCCCACCAGATGACGGCGAAGACCACCGCTGTGGCGGCGGCGAAAAGCCCCACGTACCACAGGGCCAGACGGAAACTGAATGTTTTAAGGAGCTTCCGACGGATCACGCAGGGTGTATCCCGCCCCGCGCACCGTGTGCAGCAGGGGCTTTTCGAAGTCCTTGTCGATTTTGCCGCGAAGCCGCGAGACATGCACGTCTATGACGTTGGTCTGGGGATCGAAGGCGTAGTCCCACACGCGCTCCAGGAGCATGGTGCGGGTGACCACCTGGCCCGCGTGGCGCATGAAATACTCAAGGAGCGCGAACTCCTTGGGCTTGAGATCAAGCGGCTTGCCCGCGCGTTTGACGGTGCGCGCGGTGAGGTCCAGTTCAAGATCGGCCACGGTGAGGGTCGTCTGGGGTTTTTCCGCGCGCGCCCGGCGGCCGAGCGCTTCCAGCCTGGCCATGAGTTCGGCGAAGGCGAAAGGCTTGGGGAGGTAGTCGTCGCCGCCAGCGCGCAGGCCCTCCACGCGGGCGTCCACGTCCGAGAGCGCGGACAAGACCAGCACCGGGGTGGAATCTCCGGCGGCGCGCACGGCTTTTAATATGGAAAGGCCGTCCAGACCCGGCAGCATGCGGTCCAGAACGATGACATCATAGCCCCCGGAGGTGGCCCGGAAAAGGCCTTCCCGGCCCTCGGCCACGTGATCCACGGTCATGCCCTGTTCTTTCAGGCCCTTGCAGAGATAGGAAGCGGCCTGGGGGTCGTCTTCCACGAGGAGGATGCGCATAGGGTGAGGTCTCCTTGCTTGCAGCCCTGTTCAAAGCGATGTGTTAAGTCTTTTGCGGCGCAAGTCAATGAGAGAGACGCGGATGCGCTGTTCTTTATGCTTTAGTGTCCTGTGAATCCCACAATCCCCTGACGCTTCCCGCTACGGCTTTTACGAACCAGCACCACGCAATGAGCATTTCCACGTCGCGCGGAGCCATTCGCTCTCCGGCGTTTTCCGCCGCGTTGAGGGTGTAACTGAGGAATTTCTCGTCAGCTATCGCCAGACGCAGCATAATTTCATCAATCTCTTGAGCGCAGGGGACTTGTGGCGTGTCCATTGGCTAACCCTTTGGGAAAGAAAATGATCCATCGTATCAGGAGAACAATGACCTAAATATATATCTTTTTTCTGTAAGACACAAGCTATTAAAAAATAATGGAGAGAAATATCCGGGTGCTGTGGGCTACCGCCAAGGTTATAGGGGATACGCGCAACGCCCTTGGCCTTTCGCAAACACAGCTTGCTGATTTTACGGGAGTTGCGAGATCGTTCATCTCCTGTGTGGAGCGCGGGGATAGTGGGATTAGCATTGATACGTTGCTGCAAGTGGCCAAAATCCTGCATGTGGACGCTTCGGAGCTTATGCGCCGTATTGAAGAAGAGCTGAAACACGGCCCGGAGCGGCCTCAAAAAATTATCGGCAGGCCGCGCAAGACCCCGAAAAAAGAAAAAACGCCGGAATCCGGCAATGCTGGTCAGCGCCGGAGCAAAAAAGCGGCCAAATAGAAACCCTCTGCCCTGAATCTTATTCCGGTTGTTTTTTCTCAAAATTCCATGTAGTCAACATGGCTACATGGGAGGATCAAAATGTCCCTTTCCACAAGTATTCGTCTCGATCAAGAGACATTGAGCCAAATTGACGCCATAGCCTCCGCCGAAGGCAGGAGCCGGAGTTGGCTGCTCCAGCAGGCGGTGAAAGACGCGCTGGAAATCCGGGTTTCCTATGAAGCGGCGGTGCAAAAGGGCATTGAGCAGGCGCGGGCGGGACGGTTTGCCGCTGAAGAAGACGTTGAAGCGGTTTTTGCTAAGCACGGCGCGTAACAATGCTGGTCAGATGGACGTTTGAGGCTTTAAGAGACCTTGACGAAGCGCTCGCCTATGTCGTTGAGGAAGACAGGGACACGGCCCAAGATATGGCCGTCGCGGTCAAGGCCGCCGCAAAAAGCTTGGCTAGGCTGCCGAACCGGGGAAGGCCGGGCTTTGTTGACGGCACAAGAGAACTTCTGGTTCCGAATTTGCCGTATTTTTTCGTCTTTTGGGTGCGGGAAGAGCGCGTCGAAATACTTCGCTTTATGCACTTTTCGCGCAAGTGGCCGCGCCTTTCTTAGCGCTAGAACTTCACTTCCCCGGTAATAGCCGATCCCTTACGCACGACGGCCTGAGTCTTGGAATCGTTCACGACCATGGCTTTGCCGGTCACCACCACGTTTGCCTCGAAAAGCACGTCGCCTTTGACGGTCAAGCTCTCGCAGCCGAGAAGCGATGGCGCGCCCGCAGGGAATCTGGCCTGGAAGGCATCGATATTTTTATAGAATTTGTTGTCCAGATGCACTTCGGGCAGCTTTTTCGCGCCGGAGACCGGCTCTACGGTCTTTTCCGGGGTGACCTGGTAGCAGTCGCTCATCACCACCAGAAGATCCGCCGTGGTCTTGATGGGGGCGAAGCGGGAGCGCGGCACGGTGACGGTCTGGGCGTTCTCGAAGGCGGACACGGCCGACCCCAGGGCCGTCTCGATCTGGATGACGGGCGGCGAGGACGGGTCGCGCGGATCGAGAGTTTTGGGGTTCAAAATAAGGTCCAGGGGCATCATGCCGTGCAGCACGAAGACCTTTTCCATGGCCCTCAGATCCAGCCACAGGGAATTGGTGTTGAAGAAGCGGTGGCGGGTGATGTCCTGGAAGGCGTTCAGGTCGCGCTCCGGGCACTGGGCGATCTCGCGCAGAACGAGGCGTCCGTTGGTCTTGAGCCGCGCCAGGTGGCCGCCTTTGCGGTCGGCCACGGTGCGTCCGGCCACCTCCAGCACAAAGGGGGCGTTCTCCTTGGCCAGAAAACCCAGGAGCCGTTCGTCCATCACCGCGCCCAGGTTGTCGGAGTTGGAGATGAAGGCGTAGTGGATGCCGCGTTCCAGAAGCTTGGTGAGAAGTTTCGACGTGACCAGCGCGGTGTAGAGGTCGCCGTGTCCGGGCGGGTTCCATTCAAGCTCCGGGTTGTTCGGCCAGGCCGCCGGGGAGTGGTCTTTTTGCAGGATTTTGGGGTAGCGGTGCTGCAAAAAGGCCAGGGGGACGCCGTTCGAGCCAGCGTTGTCGAACCCTGTGACCGAGAGCATGGTGTCCACGTGGGTCTTGAAGCTGTTCATCAGAAGAAGCGGGATGGGCTTCGCGTATTTTTCACGCAGGGCGCGCATCTGGCCGAAGATGAGGTCCAAGAAGCTCATGGAGTCCTTGACGGTGATTAAGCTCTTGGGCTTCTCCAGCCCCATGCTTGTGCCCAGCCCGCCGTTCAGCTTTATGACCACGGTTTTGCCCATGGCCTCGCGGCCAGCCGCAACGTAGGGGGCGAGCGAGTCGTAGGAGGGAACCTCGCGGTCGGAGAGCGGAAGCAGTTCTTCCTCGGGGAGCTTGCCCTGAGCGCCATAAAGCAGGCGGGAATAGTAACATTTAAAGGTATTTATGACGATGGGCGGGATGCCCACCTCCTCCATCTTGAGGCCAAAGGGGCGGAACATCTCGATCATCTGGGGATCGTCGGTGGTCTTCATGCACTCCATAATCATAGCCATAGCGCGTGACCTCGATGGAAAAAGTGAGCGGTTGTTTGCTCTTGCATGTGCGTGAAATGGATTGGCGCGTCAAGTGGACGAGGTTCCCGAAGGGCGTTTTCATTGACAAAAAAGCGCCTCACGCCTAAATTTACCGGCGCTTCCAGGACATTTCGCAGCACCCGCAAACGTAAGGAGAGCGCCATGCCGCTGGTCTCGCCCAGAGAGATGTTCGACAAAGCCTACGCCGGGGGCTACGCCGTCGGCGCGTTCAACGTGAACAACATGGAGATCGTCCAGGGCATCATCGCCGCCGGAAACCAGGAGCGCGCGCCGCTCATCCTCCAGGTGTCGGCCGGGGCGCGCAAGTACGCGGGCGAAAACTACATCATGAAGCTCATGGAAGCCGCCATGCAGGATACCGGCCTGCCCGTGGTGCTACATCTCGATCACGGCCAGGACTTCGACATCTGCCAAAAAGTCATCAAGGCCGGGTTCACCTCGGTCATGATCGACGGCTCCCACCTGCCTTTTGAGCAAAACATCAGTGTGACCAAGCAGGTCGTCGAATGCGCTCACGCCCAGGGCGTGTTCGTGGAGGCCGAACTCGGCCGTCTGGCCGGCGTGGAGGATGAAGTCTCCTCCGAACACAGCATCTACACCGATCCCGACCAGGCCGTCGAATTCGTTGAGCGCTCCGGCTGCGACTCCCTGGCCATCGCCATCGGCACAAGCCACGGGGCCTATAAATTCAAGGGCGAGGCCAAGCTCGATTTCGCGCGGCTGGAAAAAATCGGTTCGCTCATGCCCGGCTATCCGCTAGTGCTGCACGGTTCATCAAGCGTGCCCCAGGAGTTCGTCAAAATGGCCAACGCCTACGGCGGCGCCGTGGGCGACGCCAAAGGCGTGCCCGAAGAGATGCTCCGGCGCGCGGCGGGCATGGCCGTGTGCAAAATAAACATCGATACGGACATCCGCCTGGCCATGACCGCGACCATCCGCAAATGCTTCGCCGAGCATCCCGAATATTTCGATCCCAGGCAGTATCTCTCGCCCGCCCGCGAGGCCGTCAAAAATATGGTGGCGCACAAAATTCGGGACGTTCTCGGCAGTTCCGGCAAAGCGTAGCGCAGTATTCAGTACGTTCCCGGCGGTTTCGGAAAATTTGGGACGTTTCGCGGCACGTTTTCGGCATTTCCGGTAGAATTGCGCACGGTTTTTTCCATTCACAGACGAGGAGGCTTTTTATGGCGGTAAAGATTGGCATCAACGGATTTGGCCGCATCGGCCGCTACCTGACCCGCCTTTTGGCCAAGGACGAGACGGTCCAGATCGCCGCGATCAACGCTCGTGCCAGTAACGAAGAACTGGCGCGGCTTCTCAAGTACGACTCGGTGCATCGCACCTTCCAGGGCGAAGTTTCCACCTGGGAGGACGGCATCACGGTCTGCGGCCGGAAAATCCCCATCACGCGCTTCGGCGGCGGCGAATGGTGCTGGCGGGACATGGGCATCGACATCGTGGTGGACACCACGGGCAAGTTCTGCGAGCGCGACAAAGCGGCCGGCCACATGACCTGCGGGGCCAAGAAGGTCATCATCTCCGCTCCGGCCAAAGGCCCCGATATAACTGTCGTAATGGGCGTCAACGACCACGAGTACGACCCCGCCAGCCACCACATCATTTCCTCGGCCTCCTGCACCACCAACTGCCTGGCCCCCGTGGCCAAGGCCTTAAACGACGCCTTCGGCATAAAGCACGGGCTTATGACCACCGTCCATTCCTACACCATGAGCCAGCGCATCCTGGACGGCTCCCACAAGGACGCCCGCCGCGCCCGCGCCGCCTGCCTTTCCCTCATCCCCACCACCACCGGCGCGGCCCGCGCCACAACCGCCGTACTCCCGGAACTTGCGGGCAAGCTCGACGGCTATTGCGTCCGCGTGCCCTTGGCCGACGGCTCCCTTGTGGACCTGACCTGCGAACTTGAAAAGTCCGTCACCAAAGAAGAAGTCAACGCGCTCTTAAAGTCCAAGGCCAGCGACGCCATGGGCTATACGGAAGAACCCCTGGTGTCGGTGGATTACCTGGGGGATACCCACGGCGGCGTGGTGGACGGCCTTTTGACCATGGCCCTGGACAGCAATCTGGTCAAAGTCGTGGCCTGGTACGATAATGAGGCGGGCTTCACCAACCAGTTGGTGCGTCTTATCCACATGGTGGCCATGAAGAAGTAATAAGAGTGCGTATTTTCACGGTCCTGGCGCATCTTGTCCGCGATGCGGCGAAGGTGAGCCTGACGCTTTTCAAGATCATGGTTCCCATCATCATTGGGGTGAAGATACTCCAGGAGTTGGGGGCGATTGAGTATGTGGCCGCCCCGCTTGGGCCGGTCATGGAGGCGCTTGGGCTGCCGGCGTCTTTGGGGCTGGCTTGGCTGGCGGCCATCTTGTCGAGTATTTATTCCGGACTGGCGGTTTTCTACACACTGAGCGCTCAAGGGCTTCCCCTGAGTGTGGCCCAGGTCACGGTGTTTGGCGTACTTTTGCTTTTTGCCCACAATCTCTTGGTGGAGGGACAGGTCACCAAGCGTTGCGGAACAAGCTTTTGGGGACAGAACGCGCTACGGGTATTTGGAGGGCTGACCTGCGCGTTTTTGCTGCATGTGATCTTTTCAACGGGTGGGCTTTTGTCCGGGCCGGCGCCTCAATTGCTGGCTCCGGAGCCGGAGGCCACGCTTTGGGTCTGGGCGATGGGGCAGGCGTGGTATCTGTGTACGATTTTTTTGGTTATTTTGGCGCTTATGGCGCTTATGCGCACGCTCAATGCCCTGGGTTTGACACGCCTTTTGGAGCGGATTTTGAACCCGTTCCTGCGGCTTATGGGCATAGGCCCCACAGCCGCAACGATTACGGTCATCGGCATGACCATGGGCTTGGTCTATGGCAGCGGCCTTATCATCCATGAAACCCAGACCGGGCACATCGCCAAAAAGGACGTGTTCGCTGCGGTCTCGCTGATGAGCCTTTCGCACGCGCTTATTGAGGACACGATACTCGTGACCCTCATTGGGGCCAGCCCATGGGGGTCGCTTTTTGCGCGGCTTGTATTCTCACTGGTGGTGGTGGCGGTTTTAAGCCGCGTTATGGCTTGGCGGGCGCGGCGCGCCCTGGGATAGAAAGGAGAGATGATGCGTATTCGGTGTGTGATTTTTTTGCTGGTGATCGCCGCTCTGGCGGCCGTGCCGGCCTGGGGTGAGTCCATCCATGTGGATGCCGGCGGCACGGTGAATTTCAGCCCCAATGGAGGCTGTACGGATGCGCTGGTGCAGCGCATAAAAGAAGCCCGTTCGGAGATTCTCGTGCAGTGCTACTCATTTACAAGCAGGCGTATTGCCGGAGCATTGGAGGCTGCCGCGCGGCACGGCGTGAAAGTCCGTGTGCTGGCCGATCCTTCGAATTTGCGGGAAAGGGCTTCGCTGACAAGGGTCATGGCGACGCGGGGCGTGGATGTCCTCTATGACGATGCGCACGCTATCGCTCACAATAAGGTCATGGTGTTCGACGGACGTGCCGTGGCCATGGGGAGTTTCAATTTTACAGGCGCCGCGGAGCGCTCCAACGCCGAGAATCTGCTCATTCTGGAGGACGCCGGGCTTGCGGCCGTCTATGCCAAAAACTGGCATACCCACGAGGCGCACTCTAAACCGGCCGAAAAGGTTGATATGGGTTGTGCCGCGACAGTTAGTATTGGTCGGAGCGAGATCCGGGAACGTCAGGGAAATAGTGGGAAATATCGGACAAGAAAAGCGCGTCAGTGCTTGATTTGAGAGCGCCAGAAAAATATCTTTTGCCAGGCCGCCAGGTGCGACGCCGGCGACACTTAAAACAGCCCATCGACCTCAGTCAGCGACACTTAGTTTTGGCCACCCCACCTAGTCATTGGCACGGTCTATCAAAGGGGCAGATGGGGCAGAGATGCCCGCAGCAGTAGGCCCCAGCCGTTCTTTTTCCTCAAGGCTGGCTCGGGTTATGCGCAGTGTTTCTTTGTAAGCGGTTAGCGCCTCTTGCTGGGCTGCCCTCACGTCTTTCAGCATGGCGTTCTCGGTTTCCAGCGCCGCCACCTTAGCTTCCAATTCTGCCGTTGTTCCACCGTGTTCAGGGGCTTGCGCGTCTTGCGGCTCACCTCGGCGCATAGGGCCTGTGCCGAGCAGCAGCCATTGCGGGTTTGCGTCAAATTTTGAGCAAATTTCGGCAAGAACTTTAGCATTTGGTAGGCTTCGCCCCGTTTCATAAGCTCGCAGAGAGTTTCTGTTAATGGCAATGGCTCTTGAGAAGTCCTCTTGGTTTAGGTCTCCTCTTAACATCTTAAGCCGGTCGCCCAATGTGGTCATCGGATGCAAAAGTTTTTCCCCTGAAAGTTTTGCAGGAAGTTTTGCACCGCGATTTCTATAACATATTAAAATTTTACAATTATTTTATTTTGTAAAATTTTGGACTTTTGCACAAAAAAGACTTGATTGACGGCAAAATTTTGTGCAAAAGAAGTTCGCGGGCAGTGGTCAAAAACACTTTGCAAGTCACCTCTACCCGCCCCAGCCAATAGGGTCAACGTCCATGAGTGTTTGAATTTCAGGCGTCGAACGGAGCGGGATCATGCGGCAAGTTTCCCTTTTTGAACACGACACGCCTTCTCTGGCAGGCGTACTTCCTGCCGTCCGGGCGGCGATGAACGCCGCCGCCGGGGCGAACGTTGAGGGCCGCAAGCTTCTTGTGGACCGACTGAACGCCCTGGCCGCCGCCGCAAACATCCGCCTGACGGCGGGCAACTCCAAAGCGATCAGCAAAGACACCTTGGACAAATGGGTGTCCCCGTCCGACAGGGACCACCCGCCGTCAATCCTGGCCGTGGTGGTGATGTGCATGGCCACAGGGGACCTCGGCGCGATCAGGGCCATGCTCCGGCCATTCGGGCTGGACGTTATGACGCCCGATGACAGGAAATTGTGCAGCTACGGGCGCGAGGTCATCGAAGGCAAAGCTCGGGCCAAACTCAAGCGCCGAATGGAAGACGAACTGTTGGAGGGGATGAGAGATGAAAGCCGCGGGTAAAAAGCGCGAATTTTGGCGCATCCGTGAATTTCTGGCCGAGAAGCATGGCCTTAGTATGGCCGAGGTGGGCCGCCGCACGGGCATACACAAAAATGTGGTCCGCGAGACTGCGTTGGGCACGCGCAATAATAGAGAGGTTTTGAAGTACCTGCGCAAGCTCGGCTGCCCGGAAATGTGGCTGGACCTGCCCCGGGATATGAAGGAACAGAGGTAGGCATCACCGAGAGCCGCGAACGGGGGACTGTGCAGATGGAGGTACTGGGATAATGGCCACCTGCATGATCTGCTATCCTAACCGGGCGGATGCGGCCGTTCTCACAGACCCGGACGGCGCCTGGTCCGCCATGCCCGTGGCCAATCTGCAAACCCGCTGGCTGTCTGAATATGCCCGCACGGGCGGCCTGCCCGCGTATTTTGACGAACAAGGGCAGCCCTATACCGCCCGGATAGATGTGGCGTTCGACGGCAGCCGCTATATTGTGGCCGCCGCTCTCTGTAAGCACAATTTCAGTCTAAACGCCACGATCCGTCTGGTTTTCTGGGGCGATGCGGCATGTACCGTCCCTCTCTATGACAGCGGCTATCAGCCGATCTGGACGCGCTATTGCACGTGGCGCTTGTGCCGCTGGGGGGACAGCAACTTCTGGGGCGGCCACGCCTCGCTCGATCAAATAAGCGCCGTGCCGCCCACCGCGATACTCATGCTCCCTGGACGTACACCGGCCCGGTACGTGACGCTCTTTATCAATGATCCCGTCAATCCCGACGGCTATCTGCAAGCCGGACGCCTCTATATGGCGGAAAGCTGGATTCCCAGCACAAATATGACGTTTGGCGCGACATTGGGCGTGGTTGACCCCAGCAACGTCGATGAAACGCTCTCTGGTACAGAGTTGGCCGAGGAGCGTTCAAAATACAGGCAGGCGGTGTTCAAATTGCCGTATTTGGGCCTGGAAGAGGGCGTCAACATCGCCCTGGGCATGGATTTGGACCGCGGCATCACGAAGGATGTGCTTTTTATCTGGGACCCCGCGAACAGCTTGCTCATGCAGATGCGATCATTTGTCGGCCGGCTCCAGGAACTGTCGCCCCTGGAGTTCCCGTCCGTGGGCATGACGGGCAAGAGCTACAAAATCAAGGAGTTGATATAATGGCCGACCTGCGCCTCCCTCAACCGGCGTTTGACCGCTGCAACGGCGGCTATAACGCGGGTATTCACTACTCCCACAGGGTGGTCAATAACTCCTACCTGCACCTGGGCGTCTATCTGGACGGCGCGCTGGAAGGCGTTTTGCAGTTCGGCTACGCGCTGTGCCCGGCCCGCGCCGGAAAGGTGGTGGCGGATACGGTACAGGGCGAATACCTGGAACTAAACCGCATGTGGCTAAGTGACGTTGCCCCTCGCAACAGCGAGAGCCGGGCCATAAGCTACGCCGTGAAGTATATACGCCGCGCCTGCCCAAGCGTGGCCTGGATACAGAGCTTTGCCGACGAGCGTTGCGGCGGCCTGGGCGTGGTGTATCAGGCCGCGAATTTCCTCTATCTGGGCAGCCACAGGACCACGTTCTACATGCTGGACGGCGAGACGTATCACGATATGCTGCTGACAGCGCACCGCAAGGGCGGCCAACGCGGCGCTTACCTTCGGGCGAACCTGCACCGCGCCGAGAAGCGGACCCTGCGGCAGTTTCGCTACATTTTCTTTCTGAAACGCGCCTGGATGAAGCGCCTGCGAATGAGCGTTCAACCCTATCCCAAACCCGGGGCGGGCGACGTTCAAAGACTCGCCGAGTGAGCGGCTGGAACGCTTTATGCTAACGCGCACGCGCGTAGCAATCGACGTGCCAGAGTCAACATCTCGTGTGGGATGGGGGGCCAAGATTAAGTGCCGCTGGTCCCAAGATTAAGTGTCACGCTACAATGATAGCGGGATGTTAGCGGCAAAGGGAAAGGGGTCATCCTTGATGAAGGATAACCCCTTGTATTTTCTGGCTCCCCGGGGGTGACTCGAACACCCAACCTAGTGGTTAACAGCCACCCGCTCTGCCGATTGAGCTACCGGGGATCGTCCGCGCGGGCGCTGCGCCCGCGTAGAGGAAAAATTCTTTATGCGAGAACAGGGGAAAGAGTCAACCAGGAAATTTCCTTTTCAGGGGTTTTCCTTGACGCTCCAAGGCTTTTGGCATAGGTCTCGCGGATTCGAGAGTCCTGTCTTTGACCACGGAGCAACCTTTTGGCATCTCAAGAAAAGTCCAGCCGCCGCGAGTTCAAACTGCCGGTGAAATCTCCCCATGTCGAGCGGTTTTACCCTTTGCTCGAAGCCCTGGCCAGCCGCGACGAACTCAATGAAGTCCTGAAGCACCGGGTGGCCAAGGCCTGCCAACTCCTGGATGAAAATATCCCGCTTTATCCCAATGATTTTGTCAAAAGAGACGATCTCGGCCGGGTTGTGGCCGATCACGCCGAAATGAACGCGGAGGCTCTGGCCGCGCAAGACGGGTCCATTTCGCTTGCCGGACGCATTGTGGCGCTTAGGTCGTTTGGTAAAGTGGCCTTCTTCCATCTGCAGGACGCCACGGGCAAAATTCAGTGTTACGCCGCCCGTGAAGACATGGGAGAGGAAAACTACGCCGCGTTCAAGAAATTCGACATCGGCGATATTGTGGGCGTCACGGGCCGGCTTTTTCGCACCAAAACCGATGAACTGACCCTGGGCCTGTCCACGGCCAGACTTCTTGCCAAGTCCATGCGGCCGCTGCCCGAAAAGTACCACGGGCTAAAAGACGTGGAGATACGCTACCGCCAGCGCTACGTGGACCTTATCGTGACCTCGCGCACCGCCGAGATTTTCAAGATACGGACCCGGATTCTCTCAGGCCTCAGGCGTTTTTTCGATGAGCGCGGCTTCGTGGAGGTGGAGACCCCCATGATGCAGGCCATCCCTGGCGGCGCTACGGCCAAGCCGTTTTTGACCCATCATAACGCGCTGGATTTGCAGCTCTACATGCGCATTGCCCCGGAATTGTATCTGAAGCGCCTTTTAGTGGGCGGATTTGAAAAAGTGTATGAAATCGGCCGCAACTTCCGCAACGAGGGCGTCTCCACGCAGCACAACCCGGAATTCACCATGTGCGAATTCTACTGGGCCTATGCCAGGTTTAACGACCTCATGGATCTGACCGAGGAGCTTTTCTCCGGCCTGGCTAAAGAAGTCTGTGGATCGGCCGTCATCACGTACCAGGACCAGGAGGTCAACCTTACGGCCGGAACATGGCGGCGGATGGCCTTCCACGAATCCCTGGAGATCATCGGCGGCATTTCTCCCGAAATTTACCGGGATTACGAGGCCTGCAAGGCATACGTGCTGAAAAACGGGGAAAAGGTGGTCAAGGACGAGAAGCTGGGCAAGCTCCAGGCCAAGCTTTTTGATCTGTTCGTTGAGCCCAAGCTCGTTCAGCCGACCTTTATCCATAGTTATCCCACGGATATTTCGCCTCTGTCGCGTCGAAACGAGAAAAATCGGGATTTGACCGACCGCTTTGAACTCTTCATTGCCGGCCGGGAAATGGCCAATGCCTTTTCCGAGCTGAACGACCCCGTGGACCAGCGGCTGCGCTTTGAGGCACAGGCGGCTGAAAAGGCCGCCGGCGACGACGAGGCTCACTTTATGGACGAGGATTACGTTCGGGCGCTGGAGTACGCGATGCCTCCGGCGGCCGGGCAGGGCATCGGCGTTGACCGGCTGGTCATGCTTTTGACGGACAGCGCCTCTATCCGCGAAGTCATCCTGTTTCCGCTGCTGAAACCCGAGGACGAAGCCGCGCAATGAGATTCGAGCTTTTCATCGCGCTTCGCTACCTGCTCACCAAGCGGGAACATTCCTTCATCTCGGTCATTTCGCTTATGAGCGTTTTAGGGGTGGGGCTTGGCGTGGCCGCGCTCATTGTGGCCATGGCGATCTATAGCGGCTTTTCCACGGAATTTCGGGACGCGCTGCTTGGGGTGTCCTCCCATATTATTGTGGGCGATTCCAACGCTCCCCTGCGCGACTATCCGGCCCGGATGCAGATCGTGGCCGCGACGCCCGGCGTCACGGGGGTTACCCCGGTCATCTATTCCGAGGTGATGCTCGCCAAACAAGGCAATCCCAAGGGGAGCATCCTGCGCGGCATAGACCCCGAGAGTGCCCGGAACGTCCTGCCGAGCGTGGCGGGCAACATGGTGGCGGGCCGCTTTGAGGACTTGAACGCCACAGGGGCAGCGCCGGGCATCCTTTTGGGCGACGAACTGGCCACGCGCCTTGGCGCCACAGTTGGATCCACGGTAAACGCGCTCACCCCGTCGCTTCGAGGCTCGGCTGTGGGATTTACGCCCAGGGTCAAGGTCTTCCAGGTGGTCGGAATATTCAAAACCCACATGTACGACTACGACTCCACCTGCGCCTTCATAAGCCTTACGGCGGCGCAGGAGATGCTTGGCTTCAAGCCAGGTCAAGCCATGTACCTGGATGTGCGTCTGGCCGATCCGGATCAGGCTCCGGCCATCGCTGCGGCAATTGTCAAAAATCTCGGAGGGGTCCCGTATTACGCCCGAACCTGGATTGAGATGAACGGCAATGTCTTTGCCGCGCTGAAGCTTGAGAAGGCCGGGCTGTTCGCGGTACTGCTTATGATTGTGCTGGTGGGATCTTTTTCCATCATCACCTCGCTTGTGCTTCTGGTTATGGAAAAAACCAGGGACATTGCCATCTTGATGTCCATGGGGGCGCGCTCGGACGCCATCCGGCGTATTTTTGTATTCCAGGGCAGTATCATCGGCGCGGTGGGGACGGTTCTGGGCTTTGTTCTGGGAATTGGGGTGGCGCTTGCCCTCAAACGATTCCAGTTAAAGCTTCCTCCGAACGTCTATCCCATGGACACCATCCCGGTGCATTTGCAGTGGACGGATATGACCGTTATCGGGGTGACGGCGTTTTTGCTCTGTTTTTTGTCCACGCTCTATCCCGCGGGCAAGGCGGCCGCGCTCAAGCCCGTGGAGGCCCTGCGCCGTGACTAGCTCTGATTTTTTGTACCGGGCGAAGGGGCTCGGCAAGGATTACGCCGGGCCCGGCGAGAACGTGCGGGTGCTCGGAACGCTTGATTTCGAGATAGCACCCGGCGAATCCGTGGCCATTCTTGGCGCTTCCGGGTCCGGCAAGTCCACGCTTTTGCATATTCTCGGCGCACTGGATACGCCGACAAGGGGCACGGTGGAGTTTCAGGGCCGCGATATGGCGAAACTGAAACCCGCCGAGGCGGCGGCTCTTCGTAATAGAGACATTGGTTTTGTGTTTCAATCCCATCACTTACTGCCGGAGTTTACCGCGCTGGAAAATGCGGCTATGCCCGGCCTCATCGCGGGGCTTCCCCGAAATGAAGTTTTTGACAAGGCAAAACTGGCCCTTGAGCTTTTAGGACTTGAACAAAGGTTGCATCACAGGGTAACAAGCCTTTCCGGCGGGGAGAGACAGCGTACGGCAATAGCTAGGGCTGTGCTCCTTGGCCCGAAGGTGTTGCTTGCTGATGAGCCCACGGGCAATCTTGATGAAGCCACCGGACAGCGCGTCGGTGAACTTCTTGCCCGGTTAAATGCTGAACTTGGTATGACCCTGGTGGTGGTTACCCATAACCAAAACCTGGCCCTCTTCATGGGCCGACGGATGCAACTGCATGGCGGAGAACTCTATGCGCAATAGTAAGCGGCTCGGTCTTTTCGTCACTGTTTTCACCTGCTTGTTTCTGTGCGTGGGCGGTCAGGCCCAGGCCCAGGCTCAATCAAAGGTGAAAGTGCTGGTGCTGCCTTTTGTGATTAATGCCTCAGGCGACAAAGAGGCGTTGCGCAAGAGTGTCGGCCAGCTTCTCGCCGAACGCTTCAAGGAGCAGGGAGCGAGTGTGGCGGTGGCGGATTCGCCCGATGTCTTAAAGCTCCTGAAAGGCGCGGAGCCCTCTGTCAGCGTGGCGCGCGCCGCGGGCCGGTCGGGTGGGGCCGCTGTGGTGGTTTACGGCTCTGTGAACGAGGTCGGCGGCGGCATCTCTGTGGATGCCAAGGCCCTTCCGGTCAAGGGCAATGCCCAGCCAGTCTCGGCCTATGCGACCAGGGGCGGCGTCATGGAGTTGGCCTCGGCCATGGACGAAGTGGTTCAAAAGCTCCCTATCGGCAAGTTTGTGGCCGCCACGGGCGGCTCCGCTGTGGCGGCTCCTTCTGGCGGAAGCGGCCTCTCCGGCGTCAAAGTGGCCCAAGTGGACGTGGAGGGCAACGATACCCTGGATAAGGATGTGATCCTTCTCAAAGTGAAGACCCAGGTGGGTGAGCCTTTTGATGCGGGAACCGTCAATGAGGATCTGAAACGCCTCATGGCGCTTGGATATTTTGACGATGTGCAGGTCAAGACCGAAGATGTCGCCGGCGGCAAGCGCGTGGTTTTTGTTGTCAAGGAGAAGCCGCGTATCCTGGCCATAAGCGTGACAGGCAACTCCGACATCAAGACAAACGACATTCTTGCGGCCATGGAGACCAGAAGCGGCTCGGTACTCAACATGCAGACGCTGGCCGATGATCTGGAGAAGATCCGCGACCTCTACCGTAAGAAAGGGTACTATCAGACCACCGTTGACTATAAACTTGAGCAGACCGATCCGCGTCAGGCCAGGCTTAATATCGTGGTCAAGGAAGCCAAAAAGATCTACATTAAAAAAATTGATATCGTGGGGGCCAAGCAGGTCTCTGCCTCTGACCTGAGGGGCGTCATGGCCTTGAAGGAAAAGGGATTCCTCTCCTGGGTGCTGCAGACGGGCGTACTGAAAGAGGAACTCCTTGACCGCGACTCCGCCGCCATCGAAAATTACTACACCAATCACGGCTATATTGACGCCCGTGTGGGCCAGCCCCAGGTGGACATACAAAACGACGGGATTGTCATCACCTTCCGGGTGGAGGAGGGTGAGCGCTACAGAGTGGGGTCGGTGAATTTCAAGGGTGATTTGCTTTTAGATGAGAAGAAGCTGCACGAGATTACTAAAATGCCCGAGTTGGCCCAAAAGAAGGCATACTTTGACCGCAGCGTCGCGCGTGACGATGTCACCAATCTGAAAAATTCCTATTCCGACATGGGCTATGCCTTTGCCGACGCCAACGTTGACTTGCAGAAACGCCCGAATGAGAACGTGGTTGACGTTACCTATGTCCTCAACAAGGGGCAAAAGGTCTATGTGCGCCGTGTGACCATTGAGGGCAATGACCGCACTCGCGAGAACGTCATTCGCCGGGAGTTGCGTCTGGCCGACGGAGACGTTCTCTCCGGGACCGCACTCGCGCGGTCCAATGCCCGGTTGAACAAGCTCGACTACTTCGACAAGGTGGACATTGAGGCTGTATCCACAGAAGATCCAAGCCAGGTGGACATCAAGGTCAAGGTTAAGGACAAGAATACAGGGACGATTTCCGCCGGCGTGGGCTACTCCACCTCTGACTCGGTGATCGTGGGCGGGTCCATAGAAGAGCGCAACCTCTTCGGCAAGGGCTATCAGGCCTCGCTCCAGGGGCAGTTCTCCACTATCACCAACCGGTTTGTGGCTTCGTTCACCAATCCCGCGCTCTATGACTCCGATCTCGCGGCCGGTATCGACGCCTTCAGCACCTTCCGCCAGTATTCCGACTTCTACAGAGAGTCTCAAGGCGGCGGCCTGCATTTCGGCTATCCGGTCGGTGAATTCACGAATCTGCGCTGGGGCTACCAGCTCAGCCGCGACCGGGTTTATCATACCAACTGGAACGCCTCCTCGGTCATTGCGCAATCCAGGGGAGTCCACTGGACCAGTTCCGTGATGGCGGGCATCTCGCGTGACACCACCGACAGCAGAACCATGCCCACAACCGGCACCCTGAACGATTTCTCCGTTCAATATGCGGGCCTGGGCGGCGACCGCGGGTTCATCCGGCTCTACTACAACTTCAACTATTATCATCCCGTGGTCGCGGGCATTATCTTCCATGCCCGCGCCCAGGCCGGAACGCTCTTTGAGAACGGCCACGGCAGCGTCCCCGTGTTTGAGCGTTTCTATCTTGGCGGCATCGGTGACATCCGGGGCTACGAGTCTATGAAGATCTCACCCAAGGATCACAACACCAATGAGCGCATAGGCGGCGATACGACCTACTTCGCCAACCTGGAGGCCATCTTCCCGCTCGTCAAGCAGTACGGCTTGTATGGCGTGGGCTTCTTCGACGCGGGCAATTCGATTTGGGTCAAGAGGGACGGCTTTAACCCCACCTTGGTGAAGTCTGTGGGAGGGGGCGTGCGTTGGCTCTCGCCCATGGGGCTCATACGTGTCGAAGGCGGGTATGCCCTGGATACCATCGAACACCATCAGCAAAACTTCCAGATCGGCTTCGCCATGGGGAATACGTTCTAGCAAAGGCTTGACTTTCGCCGTAAAAGGGTATGTGAGCAATTGCCGCGCCTGGGGCGTCCCTGGAGCGGATTAAGCACTATTTGGAAATAAGGAGAATACAACAAATGCGCATTATGGTGAAATATCTGGCCCTGGGCTTATTCGTGCTGGCCATGCCCATCCTTGCCCACGCGGCCGACAAGATCGGATTTGTGAACGCGGGGGATATACTTGCGAACTCTGCGGCCGGCAAACAGGCGATTCAGACTATGAAGGACAAGGTCACGGCAAAGCAGCAGGAGCTTTCCCGTGAAAGCGATTCCATCAATCAGGCCGTGGCTGATTTTCAGAAAAGAGCCGTGAGCCTGTCCGCTGACGCCAAGAAAAAGGAGCAGGATGCTCTTCAGGCGCGTATGGACAAGTTCCGCGAAGCGCAGAACGCCGCCCAGCAGGCGCTCGGCGATGCGCAGAATTCGATTATGGGGCCGGTGTCAAATCGCCTGAATCAGGTGATAGCGGACTATGCCAAGAAGAACGGCTTCTCCGCGATCCTTGATAGCGGGATGGCGCTCTACGCCGCTCCCGGCACAGATGTCACCGCCGATATCCGCAAGGCGTTCGAGGGCAAGTAATTTACGCCACGCGATAAGCGGCTCCTCCTGCCGGAGGGGCCGCTTTTTTTTACCTTGGAGGAGCCATGGTCCAACTGCCTGTTCCTGTTACCGAAATTTCCCGGCTCCTGCCGCATCGTTTTCCTTTTTTGCTGGTTGATCGCGTCATTGCATTTGAAAAAGACGTTTCCCTCACCGCCTTAAAAAACGTGACCATCGGCGAACCCTTTTTTCAGGGCCACTTTCCGGGCGCGCCCGTTATGCCAGGCGTTTTGATCCTCGAGGCCATGGCCCAGGCCGGAGGGCTGCTCCTGGCTCTTTCCCGGGAAGGACTTGGCGACAAGCTCTTTTTGTTCACCGGCATAAACAACGCCAAGTTCCGTAAGCCCGTCCAGCCCGGGGACCAGCTCGTCCTCACCTGTACCGACGTCAAACAAAAACTCTCGCTGTGCCGCATGAAGGGACAAGCCAGTGTGGACGGTCAGATCGTCTGCGAGGCAGAACTCACCGCCGCTGTTATTGACCGGGACAAGTTGTAGGCTGTCGTTTTATTTCAGGGCTTCCCGAAGGGCCTGCGCGAACGCGTCAACATCGTGTCCGGTGGTATCGAATGAACACATCCAACGCACTTCCGGCGCGTCTTTCGGGGTGGGATCCCAGACGTAGAAGAAGAAATTTTTTTGGAGCGCGTGGACGGCGCGCGCGGGGATACGGGCAAAGACGGCATTGGTTTCCACAGGGCGGGTTATGGTGACGCCGGGAATGGCTGAAACCGTCCGGGCCAGGGACTGAGCCATGGCGTTGGCGGAAGTCGCGTTGGCGCGCCAGAGACCGTCTGTGAGCATGGCTGTGAACTGGGCGGAGATATAGCGCATTTTGGAAGCCAGCTGCATCCCCTGTTTGCGGATGTAGCGAAATTCCGCCGCCAGTTCCGGCCGGAAAAAGACCACCGCCTCGCCGTACATCATACCGTTTTTTGTGCCGCCAAAGCTCAAGACATCAACGCCCAAGTCGCGGGTGGCCCCAGCCAGGCTTTGGTTAAGACTTGCCGCGGCATTGCTGATGCGCGCCCCATCCATGTGCAGGAACATAGTGTTGGCGTGGGCCAGGTCGGCCAGGGCGCGGATTTCCTGGGGCTGGTAGAGCGTGCCCAGTTCCGAACACTGGGTGATGGAGATGGTTTTGGGCTGAACGTGCTGTTCGTTGCCCAGGGCATGCAGCGCGCTTTCAACGTCTTTCACGTCAAGTTTGCCGTCTGTCGCGGGGAAATCGAGAAGTTTCGATCCCAAAAAGCGTTCAGGAGCGCCGCACTCGTCTATGTTGATGTGGCCGCTTTGGGGGCAGATGACGCACTGATAGGGTCTGGTCAGGGCGTTTAGCGCCAGGACGTTGGCCCCTGTCCCTAGAAATACGAAAAACACTTCGGTGTCCGGGCCGAATTCCCGGCGAAAGGCTTCGGTCGCTCTTTTGGTCCACGGATCGTCGCCGTAGGCTATGGCGTGGCCGGAATTGGCTTCCTGAATGGCTTGAAGGATGAGTGGATGGACGCCGGAATTGTTGTCGCTGGCGAAACTGCGCAGTGTATTCATGGGGTTAGAAAAGAGGACGGCGTTTAACGCCGTCCTCTGGGGAGATTAGTGGCCGCAGCCGCCGGTGGAGCAGGAACTGCCGCAGCCCCCGCCGCCAAGCTCAAGGCTGGAATTGATCTGAAAGCCCATGTAGGTGAGGTCGATGGTTATGGATTTGGCCTGAACCATCAACTCTTTCTCAACAAGGAACGTATAGCCGTCCACTTTGAACGTATCGTCATTATCTTTTGGCTCATCCAGAGCCAATGCCAGACGGGGGCCCGCTCAGCCGCCGGAGGAGAGGTACACGCGAATCGGCGAACTCTCCTTATCCGCGAAGTACGAGTCCAGCTGTTTTTTCGCGGTTTCGGTAATGGTAACCATGAAAGCCTCCTGAATGTTGTAAGCCGTAACAAAACAGGTAAGCTCCAAGGCTTTGTTTGTCAAATAACGGGAGTTGGCCTGGTTTGCCTTGAGGGAAGTGTTTTGATACGCTATGAAAAAGAATTATCGGCAGGATGCGATGAAACGCCAGAAAATAGTGATGAACGGCAAGGAGATGTCCCGCACCCTGGAGCGGCTGGCGTTTGAGATCCTGGAGCGCCACGGCGAATGTGGCGCATTGGGCCTTGTCGGCGTGCAGCGCCGGGGAGTGGAGCTGGCGCAAAGGCTCAAACGTCTTTTGGAGAGCCGTCTCAACTGCGAGCTGCCTCTGGGCAAGCTCGACATCAATCTCTACCGTGACGATTGGACCAATCTGAACTATCAGCCCCAGATCAATCAGACCGACATCCCTTTTGCCATAGACGGAAAACGGCTCATCCTGGTGGATGACGTGTTGTACTCCGGACGCACCGTGCGCGCGGCGCTGGAGGCCATTCTCGATTTCGGCCGGCCCAAAAGCGTCGAACTGTTGGTGCTGGTGGACCGGGGATACCGCGAACTCCCCGTCCAGGCCGATTACGTGGGCAAAAAACTGTCCATTTCCCGCGAGGAGCGCGTGGACGTGTCGGTCGCGGAGCTTGACGGCGAGGACAGCGTGCGCCTGGCCGGCGAGAGCGTCTAGCGTTTCAGGTACATTTCGGTTCCGACGCCCTGCCTGGTAAAAAGCTCCAGGATAAGTGAGTTTTCCACGCGTCCGTCAATGACGTGAGCCTTCTCCACCCCGGATTGCACCGCTTCCATGCAGCAGGCGAGCTTGGGGATCATGCCGCCCTTGGCTATGCCGGTCTCAATGGCCAGACTTGCTTCTTTCAAGTCCATGCTCTCGATCAGCGTACCCTGCGCATCCAGTACCCCGGGCACGTCCGTAAGCAGGATGAGCCGCTTTGCGCCAAGCGCCTGAGCCACGGCCCCGGCGGCCGTGTCGGCGTTGATGTTGTAGGTTTTGCCCTGGTCATCCACGCCGACCGGCGCGATTACCGGGATGACCCCGGAACCCGCCAGGGTGCGGATAAGCGCCGCATTGACCTCGGTCGGCTCCCCCACTTGGCCCAGATCAATGAGCTCGGGCGGGGCGTTCTCGCGGGATTCGATCATCTCAAGCTTTCTGACCTTGATGAGCCAGCCGTCCTTGCCCGAGAGGCCGACGCAGTTGCCGCCGTGGAGGTTTATGAGGTTTACGATCTCCTTGTTCACCCGCCCGACAAGCACCATTTCCACTACATCCATGGTGGCGTCGTCTGTTACCCGAAGCCCCTGAAGAAAATGGGATTCAATGCCAAGCTGGGAGAGCATCTTGCCGATCTGGGGGCCGCCGCCATGCACAATGACCGGGTTCACCCCGATGTATTTGAGCAGCACCACATTTAAGGCGAAGCTTTTTTTGAGCGCCTCATCCTTCATGGCGTGGCCGCCGTATTTGATGACCACGGTCTGGCCGTGGAACTGGCGGATAAACGGCAGGGATTCAAGGAGCATCCGGGCCTGGGTGGGGGCGTCTATCATAGGGCATCCTTAATCGTTATTACAAGATGTACCGGGATAAATCCCTGTCCTCGGCCACGTCTTTCAATTTGCCGCGCACATAGTCCCGGTCAATGACGACCGTTTCGCCGCTACGGTCGGGAGCCTCAAAGGAGAGATCCTGTACGATGGTCTCCATAATGGTGTAGAGCCTTCTTGCGCCTATGTTCTCGGTTTCGGCGTTCACCTTTTCGGCAAAACCTGCCATCTCCTGAAGTCCATCCATGGGAAATTCAAGGGTTACGCCTTCGGTGGCCAGAAGGGCCGTGTACTGCGTGGTGAGCGCGTTTTGCGGCTCGGTCAGGATGCGCAAGAATTCCTCTTTGCCCAGCGCCGAGAGTTCCACGCGCAGGGGAAACCGCCCCTGGAGTTCCGGCACCAGGTCCGAGGGCTTGGAGATGTGGAACGCCCCGGCCGCGATGAAAAGAATGTGGTCAGTGCGCACCATGCCGTACTTGGTGTTGACGACGCAACCCTCCACAACGGGCAAGAGATCGCGCTGCACGCCCTCGCGGGAAATATCCGGGCCGTGTCCGCCCTTGGAGGAACCTCCGCAGATCTTGTCAATCTCGTCAATGAAAAGAATACCGGTCTCTTCCACGCGCTCTTTGGCCGCCTCGGCCACCTTGTCCATGTCCACCAGCTTTTCGGACTCTTCGGCGATGAGGATGTCGTAAGCTTCGCGAATTTTCAACTTGCGGGTCTTTTTGCGCTGGGGAAAGGTCTTGGCGAATATGTCCTTGAACTGGTTGCCCAAATCTTCCATGCCGGGCATGGCAAGCATTTCCACGCCGGGCTGGGCCACGGCCACATCCATTTCCACCTGCTTGTCGTCAAGTGACCCCTTGCGCCACAGAGCGCGCAGCTTTTCGCGCGTGGAGGACGATTCCTCGCCGGCCGGCGGCTCGGAGCCGGTATTGTCGGTATTATAGAAGGATTGCGGAACCGGCGGGGCCTGGGCGGAGGCCGGCAGCAAAAGATCCAGAAGCCGCTCCTCGGCCGCCTTTTCGGCCGTAACCCGCACTTTCACCGATTCCTCGTCTCGTACCAGACGCACGCCGATCTCCATAAGGTCGCGTACCATGGATTCCACATCGCGCCCCACATAGCCCACCTCGGTGAACTTGGTGGCCTCCACTTTGTGGAACGGACAGCCCGCGAGTCTGGCCAGACGCCTGGCGATTTCGGTCTTGCCCACGCCCGTTGGGCCGATCATGAGGATGTTTTTCGGGGCGATTTCGTCGCGAAGGGAGGGCTCAATATGCTGGCGCCGCCAGTGGTTGCGCATGGCGATGGCCACCATGCGCTTGGCCGGGTTCTGGCCCACGATGTAGCGGTCAAGCTCGGAGACGATCTCTCTTGGGGTGAGAGTGTTCATTTTTCTATGGTTTCCAGAGTGATGTTGGAGTTGGTGAAGACGCACAGTTCGCCTGCGATTTCCATGGCCTTGGAGGCAATCTGCGCCGCATTAAGGTTTGTGTTTTGCGCCAGAGCCCTGGCCGCGGCCAAGGCATACGTGCCGCCTGAGCCGATGGCGGCCAGGCCGTCGTCAGGCTCGATCACGTCGCCCGCTCCGGTGAGAATAAGGATAGTGTCCGCATCAGCCACAAGGAGCATGGCTTCGAGGTTTCGCAAGAATTTGTCTTTGCGCCAATCCTTGGCCAGTTCCACAGAGGCGCGCACCAGATTGCCGGAGAATTCTTCCAGCTTGGCCTCAAAGCGCTCTACGAGCGTGAAGGCGTCGGCCGTGGACCCGGCGAAACCGGCTAGAACCCGATCCTTATAGACTCGGCGCACTTTGCGGGCGGTATGCTTCATGGCTACGGTCTGGCCAAAGGTGACTTGTCCGTCTCCGGCCATGGCCACGCCTTTTGCGTCGCGTACAGCTAAGATGGTCGTTGCATGCATATCTGTCATAGGAAGCTCCCAAGTAATCATTCGGGCCGCGCGCGCAAGGCCTTAATCAGCGTCATGGCCTGAAAATTTCGCCGAAACCGGGATCGATCACTGGTCCGAGTACGGCAAGCCCGGCTTGGCCCGGATGAAGCAAGGCAGCGGCTAAAGCGCGCACTTCCTCCAACGTCACGGCTTCAAAACGGGCGGCGCTCTCCCTGGGCGGCACGTAGCGGCCAAACGTCAGCTGGTTTCTGGCCAACCGGGACATGCGGTCCTCGCTTGCCTCCAGGGAAAGATACAGGACGGAAAGCATGTGGTCGCGGGCATGTTCCAACTCTTCTTGCATGATGCCGCAACCAGCCAGCCGGTCAAGCTCGTCCTTTATGCAGGCCAACAGTTCTCCGGTGCGTTGCGGGTCAACGGCGGCATAGATCTGGAGCGCGCCTGCATCGGCCAGGGAACTCACAAACGAGTAAACCGAATACGCCAGACCCCGGCGTTCGCGCACCTCCTGGAAGAGGCGCGAGGACATGGTGCCGCCAAGCACCGCGTTCAGGATGCTCAACGCGAAGCGGCGTTCATCGCGCGCGCTTAACCCCGGAAAGCAGAGCGCTACATGGGTCTGCTCAATGTCGCGTCGCGTAAAAAGCGTGGCCGGGCAATAGCTGTCGGGCCTGTGTACGGGGAGCGCCCCGCCTGGCTCAAGGCCGCCGAAGCGTTTTTGGACCATGGCCTGAAAACGCTCATGGTCAAGGCTTCCGGCCCCCGCAACAAGGATGCGGCTGGGCCTGTAGTGGGTGGCGCGCCAGTTGCGCATGTTCGCAAGCGTGAAAGCCCGCACCGTGTCCGGGATCCCCAGGATGGGGTGCCCGGCCGGAGAGTCCGGCCAGATAGCCGTCCAGAACGCGTCCATCAGGCTTTCTTCCGGGTCGTCTTCCACCATGGCGATTTCCTGAAGGACGACATCTTTTTCCCGGCCAAAGTCCTCATCCGAGGGCTTGGGCGAGAGTACGATATCCGAGAGAATATCCAGGGCCGCTTCCAGGTGGATGTCTCGCACGCGGGCGTGGAAACAGGTGTGTTCGCGGCTGGTGTAGGCGTTGGAGTGGCCGCCGAGCATATCCAGGGACTTGGCGATATGTAGGGCGGAGCGTGTGGCCGTGCCCTTGAAGGCCAGATGTTCCCACAGATGGGCCATGCCCTCCTGGCCTCTCCCTTCGTGGCGGGAGCCCGCTTCGATCCAGATGCCGAAGCTTACGCTTTGCGCATCACAAATCCGTTCAGTGGCAACGCGCAGGCCATTGTCCAGAACGTGGAAGCGGTAGTCGTGGGGAAGTGTCATGGGGGCGCGTCTTTTTGGCGTTAAGTGCTTGGAAAGAAAATAGCACGGCGCCCCGCGCATGAAAAGACCGCCCCTTTCCGGCAGTGGATGTTGCCCTTTTCAGGAACGCGGCGGATGAGCGGGCTTTTTCGCCACGTTCGTCTTGCCGTGCGGCTGGGGGGCGGTCGGCGTCTTTACCGCCTGCGTACGCTTTGCCCCTGCCTTGCAGGCTTTTGCTTCCGGTTTCTTGGGGGCCTTCTTGCCCTTTTTCTCTTCAGGAGAAAGGGTTTTCTCCACGACTTTTTTCACATCCGAAGTCGCAATATGTCCGAGAAATTCGGCTATTTCTTTGTAGGTGTAGCCCTGCGCCAAAAATCTTTTCACATGCGGCAGCATCCGCATGGCGAATTCTTTTGAGGAAATCTTAGTGTCTTTCCTGGGCGTCTCGCCTTGTTCAATTCGTTTTAATGTGTTGGCCACGTGTTCGGCGGTAATAATCTTGGTACCCATGTCGTTGCTCCTGGTTAGAATGTCGCGGATGCCAAACGTTTTTTGTACATATCGTGAATAAGGCCGTCCGCCAGGCCGATTTTGGGGACAGAGATCACGCGTATGGAAGGACATTGCGTGCAGATGTCTCGAAAAATCTCCAGAGCCGGCACAACCACGTCGGCCCGGTAGTCGTTCACGTCGAAATCGCGCATACGCTCCGGGATGCTCAGCGGACCAAGCTTGTTCAGAAGTTCTTCGAGTTCATTGGGCCTTACGGGCTCTCCGTTTTTCTTTCCGAGTATTTTATGTATCTTATTGATGTTGCCGCCCGACGCCACGGCGCGCTGCGGGGCGTAGCGCGAATACAATTCCTGCAGGCTGACGGCGAATCGTTTTTTTTCCGAGTCGGCAACGGCATGGCTTAACATGCGCACCGTGCCGATTTGAAAAGAGTCATGGAAGCGCAATCGGCCTTCCTGGTACAAAATAAGTTCCGTGCTGCCGCCCCCCACATCAATAGACAGCGTGGGCATGTCGTTGTCCGGTTTTTTGTCGGCGCCCGCCGCATAGACGAGGTCCGCCTCTTCCTGTCCGCTGATGATTTCAAGGGTAATCCCGGAGCGCTCCTTGATGGCCCGCGTCAGTTCGAGTCCGTTCGCGGCGTCGCGCATGGCGCTGGTGGCGCAGGCTCTAAATTCCGAAACGCCGAACGCCGCCATGATGTGTGTAAAGCCCTGCATGGCCTCCAGGAGGCGGGCCGCTTTGGAGTCGCTGACAAGGCCCTTGGTGAACACATCTTCGCCAAGACGGATGGGAACCCGCAGGTAAGTAGCTTTTTTAAAGGAATACCCGGAATCCTCGGTTTCCACCGTGTTGATGAGGAGCCGGACGGCGTTTGAACCGATGTCTATGGCGGCTAAAACGTCCGGTTTCATGTGTTGTCCTCGGTCAGACGCTTCGCGTAGTGTTCATAGAGGACCTCTTGAGCGCGTACCGTAGGGGCGCCTTTGCGTTGAACATAGCTTGTCAGGTCCGGTGAGGCGAGGTCCCTGGCTTTGACGGTATCTGACCATTGTATTTCAAAAAAGTTTTTCAAGTCTTTTTTTAGGCTCTTGTCGAAAATAGGCGTCGCCACTTCCACGCGGCGGTCCAGATTGCGCGTCATAAGGTCAGCGCTTGAAATGTAAATGCTTTCTTTTCCGCCATTGCAAAAAATCATGATTCGTGCGTGTTCCAGATACTTATCGATGATACTTATTGCCTTGATGTTTTTGCTTAATCCCGGAGCCTGCGGTTTTATAATACAGGAGCCGCGCACGATAAGCCTGATGGAAACACCGTGTTTTCCTGCCTGATAGAGCAATTTTGCCATTTTTTCGTCAGTTATGCCGTTACATTTTATTTGTATATACGCTTTCTTCCCCTTTTTTGCGTTTTTGATTTCATTGACTATCAATTTTTTAATTGATTGGCGCATTGTAAACGGAGAAACGAGAAGTTTTTTGCACTCGAACCGATGGTGCATATTGCCTAAAAACGTGAATATGGACCGCGCATCGTTTACAATGGACGGATCCGAAGTGAGCAGGCCGAAATCGCTGTAAATCCGCGCGGTATCCTCGTTGAAGTTGCCGGTCCCGACATACACATAGTTTTTAGCCTCGGCTGTTTCGGATTTGCTCTGCACGAGGATCAATTTGCTGTGAATCTTGAGCCCCGGAGACCCGTGGAGTACGTTAACGCCAGCCTCCTGGAGGCTGTCAAGAACGCTGACGTTGCGCTCTTCATCGAATCTGGCCAAAAGCTCGACATAGACGGTGACTTTTTTCCCGTTTTTCGCGGCGGAGAGGAGTGCTGTGACAATTTTCGAGTCGGCCGCCACCCGGTAGAGCGTGATGTGGATGGACTTCACCTTGGGCGATATGGCGGCTTCTCGCAAAAAATCAATGACATGGACGAATGTCTGATATGGAAACGCAAGCAGGATGTCCCGGGCGCTGACTTTGCGGAAAATGCTCGCGAAAGGCTCAAGGCCGGGATGGAGAAGCGGCGGCGCGTTCTTCACTTCCAGATCCTTGCGGACCACCGGGAAGGACATCAAATGGCGCATCATGTGATAGCGTCTGCCGGGTTCGACCGCTTCCGGTTTCAGCGCAAGCTTGGAGACAAGCGTCCCTACGAGTTCCTCGGGCATTTCCCGGTCATGAATAAAGCGCACGGGCCGGCCGTGCATGCGCTCTTCCAGTCCTTTTTCCATTTTCTCCACAAGGCTTTTGTGGAGACCGTCCTCAAGGCTCAAGCTCGCATCGCGCAGGAGTTTGAACATATACGCCTTGGCGCGTTCGTACTTGAACATGAAAAAGATGTCGTCGAGACAGAGGCGGATAATGTCATCCAGAAAAATTATGTCGTTTTGCCCTTGACGTGAGGGCAATTCCACAAAACGAGGGCAGGCGCTGTTTACAGGGGTTTGGAGAATGGCAAATTTTTTGCGCGCCGCACTGGACTCCAGGCATACGGCAAAATAGACGCCGGTGTCCGGTAAAAAGGGAAGCTGTATCGTTTTATGCAGAAATAACGGGAGGAGCCTTCGGCTCACTACTTCGAGAAAATATTTTCTACAGAATTGTTTTTGTTCATCGTTCAGTTGTGTTTCGTTGATGACATAAATCTTTTCTTTGGCCATTTCCGTCAAAATACATTCATAGATTTCCGTAAATTTTTCCTGTGTAGTGTTCACCTCCTGGTTGATTAAGCTGATAACATCCCGTGGCGTGTATTTTCCTGGCAATACCAGTTTTCTTGTCTTGGCGCTGCGATCCAACCGCATGAGGTTGGCGAGCCGTACCTTGATAAACTCATCGTTGTTGTTTGAGTGGATGCCAAGAAAGCGCAGCCGCTGCATAAGCGGAACGCTCGGGTCTTCCGCTTCCTGAAGCACACGGCGGTTGAACGCAAGCCACGTTAAATCTCTGTTGGAAAAAGAAGTTAAGGAATCCATATTCTTTCCGACCATTTTTAGGTGTGTTTTGGGTTCAGGGATTTCCTTCCCAACATTCTCGAAAATGTCTAGCGGTTTTTGCGAAAAATTGGCGGCGATTCTGTTACAAATAGATGTTGTTTTGATGGTGAAATGCGAAATATTACAAAATGAACGATACCTTAACTTATCGCGTCAGCACCTCATCGAAAGCGTCTTGCAGGCGAAACTCGTTGTAGTAACGACATTCCACGTCCGAGAGAAGCTCCAGCACCTGTTTTGCCGTCTGGGCGCTGTCCGCTCCGGGATTGTCCTGGAAAAATTTCGTCAGGGTGGCGCGCAGATCGTCAAAAATATGGGCGGCCGAGGCCTTGACCACCTCTTTGGTGACGAACTGGGCATACTGCTTGGAGTATTTTTCGTCTTGCATACACTTCTCAAATCAGATCCGGGCGTTAAGCGCGAAAACCGTGACCGCCTGACCTCTAATTTCCACCGCATGAGGGAGCAGGTTCACCTTCATCTCGCCGCCACGTTTGGAAAGTTGCCGTGAGAAAAAGGCCGTTTTGTTCAACTCGGCGTGCCAATATGGAGCCAGCACGCACTGCGCCGTTCCAGTGACCGGATCTTCCAGCATCCCATACTCCGGGTTGCAGAACACCCGCACGGAGTAGTCATACTCAGACGCGGAGGATTCTGTTGTGGCCGCAATAAACATTCCGATGTTATTTTTCTGAATGGCCGGGAAATCCGGTTGCGCTAAGCGGAGCGTTTTTTCCTCGGCAAGGCGCGCCACAATCCAATTCTTCTCGTTTTTCGCGGCGTGAACAACAGGAGATCCAACGAGCGCGTCAAGAAAACCTGGATCGTCTATTTTTGAAAGCTGATAGCGGGGAAACGTCATTGTGATCCATCCATCGTCCACGGCAATGGGCAATTCTTGCTCGGACGCCTTCAAAACAAAAGCGGTTCCATCCGTGACATGCCCAAGTTCGCGCAATATATGCGCGCTTGCCAGAGTGGCATGTCCACACAAGGGGATTTCGCAGGCCGGGGAGAAGTATCTGATTCTATAGTCCGCGCTGCCACATTCAACAAAGGCGGTTTCCGAGAGGTTCATTTCCGCGGCGATGGCCTGCATCGTCTTCTCGTCCGGGAACTTTTCTCCGACCCAGACTCCGGCGGGATTACCGCGAAACGGGGTATGGGTAAACGCGTCAACCTGATAGAGTTTCATCGTGGACCTCACAAGGGAGAGGCTTAGCGTGTTGTAGGCATGACAAACCCGTCAAATGTTTTGGAAACGTCTTTCAAAAGTTCCGGAATAGCGAGATGCTGCGGGCATGTTTTCGCACATTCACCACATTCGATACACTCTCTGGCCCGTCCGTGCGTCTCCGTAAGATTGAGATAATAGACGAACTGGCTGGAAAAGTTGCCTGATGTAGTACTTTTTATGCTGTTGTAGAGAGCGAAGTAGTCGGGAATCGCGATCTTTTGCGGACACCCTTCCTCACAGTAGCGGCAGTTGGTACAGGCAATGGCCGTGTTTTTATTGATAATATCCGCAACCTGTCCGATAATCTCGTATTCTTCCGCGCAAAGGGGCTTGAAGTCCGCCATGTACGACGTGTTGTCTTGCACCTGTTCCATGGTGTTCATGCCGCTTAACACCATGAATACCCCTTCCTGGCTGGCGGCAAAGCGGATGGCCCAGGAGGGAATGGAGGCGCCGGGATTAGACGCTTTCATCAGCTTTTCGGCCTCTTGCGGCACTTTCGCCAGATTGCCGCCCTTGCACGGCTCCATGACGATGATGGGCTTGTTGTGCCGCCTTGCGGTTTCCCAGCATCTTCTGGACTGTACGCCTGGATTTTCCCAGTCAATATAGTTCAATTGGAGCTGCACGAAATCAAGTTCCGGATGCGCGGTCAGAACTTCGTCCAAGAGTTCCGGCGTATCGTGGAAGGACATGCCCACTTTGCGGATTTTGCCTTCCCGCTTTTTGCGCTGCACAAACTCAAATGTGTTGAACTGCTTTGCCTGTTGGTAAGAACTGTACCCTATGTTATGGACCAAGTAATAATCGAAGAAGGTGACGCCGGTCTTGGCGAGCTGTTCATTAAAAATTTCTTCCTGCTCTTCTTGCGATTTCAACACCCTTGGCGGCAGTTTTGTCGCCAGTTGAAACGCATCACGGGGATGGCGTTCCACGACCGCTTTGCGGATCGCTTCCTCACTCTTGGAGCCGTGGTAGGTCAATGCGGTATCGAAATAGGAGAATCCTCTTTCGATAAATGTATCAACCAGCTTGTTCAGAAGCGCAAAGTCAAAAGAGGCCTGATCCTCTTTACTTAGAAGCGGCAGCCGCATGAAGCCGAATCCCAGTTTTTTCATACTCCTACGCTCCTGCCGCTTTCTTGTATTCATCATCGGGCAATGGCTTAAACCATTGTGATTTTCCGGGAGTGACGGCGATATGCGCAAACCAGCTACTTGGTGCCGCGCCGTGCCAATGTTTGGTGTCGGCGGGGACATTCACCACATCCCCGGCATGGAGCAGCCGCGCTGGCTTGCCGTATTGCTGATAGTATCCGACGCCCTGCGTCACCAGCAGAAACTGGCCGATGTCGTGGGAATGCCAATTGTTTCGCGCTCCCGGCGAAAAGGTGACATTGGCCACCGCGATGTCATGCGGCGGCTGCGGCTCTACCATAACGTGCAGGAACGCGTCGCCGGTGAAGAGTCCGTTCGTGGTGCGTTCGCCTTTGGGGAAAATGGCGCTCTCATGCGCATCCGGCGGCAAAGCATCGTCTAAGAAGATTTCTTTGGCGCGGTTAAAAGCCGACCATGCCTTGGGCCAGCCGACGTAAAACGCCAAATGCGTGAGGATCTCGGCGATCTCCGCTTTTGTTACGCCGTTGGCTTTGGCGAAGTCCAGATGGTAGGTCAGTTGTTCGAGGTTTCCGCCGCTTACGAGCGCCGCGACGGTAATGAGACTCCTGTCTCGCGGGCAAAGTTCCTTTTCCCGCGACCAGATCTGCCCAAATATGACGTCATCATTTATTTCCGCGAATTTCGGGGCGAATTCGCCCAGGTTGTCGCGTCCTGCTGTTTGTTTTTTCATGGTCTGGCACTCCCTTGTGTTTAGAAATTCAGTTGGGCCCGCAAGCCTCCTGTGTCAACCCGTCCTCTGAGCGGCAGTTTCACCATGCAGGCCACGCCGTTTGGCGTCTGAACCAGGCTCACCCGCCCCAGGCACTTGCGTGCGGCGGCTTGGGCAATGGCCAGGCCGAAACCGGTGCCCTGGGGCTTGGTGGAATGAAACGGCAAAAACAGCTGGTCCACGTCTTCGCCTGCGGGAAGTTGGCCTGGGCCGAGGATGGCGAGGGTCAGGTGCGAAGGCGAGGCCTTGTCCACGCGGCTTACGATGGAGAGCTTCCGATTGGATGGAGGCATGGCCTCGAAGGCGTTGATAAACACTTCCTTGAAAAGCTCGGATAAAAGCGTCTGGTCGGCCTCCACTTCCGGGTGGTCCGGGTCCAGATTGAGGACTGTTTCCAGTTTTTTCGGCCAGGCCGGTCCATTTCGGAGTCCGTCAAGGGTTGCGGTCAAAAGCGGTCCGATGGCGACAGGCCGCAAAGGCGGCTCGGAGAGTTCGATGGCGTTTAGGGTGGAGATGTCGCGGGTCATACGTTCCAGGCGCATGGTCTCGTCCAGAATGACTTGTATCTGCGCGTTCTGTTCGGGACTGCATTGGCGCATGAGGCGAAGCGCCGTGCCGCCAATAATGGTGAGGGGATTTCTGGTCTGGTGGAAGATGCCCTGCAAAAGCGGCAGGGCGCAGTGGGAGACGTGGGAGACGTGTCCCTTGGCCCTGACGATGAGGCAGAGATCCAAAAGATCGCTCACCGCCGAGGACACGGCGCTAAGCGCCTCCATGGGAACCACGTCCTTTACTGTCCGCAGGAATAATTGGCGGCATTTGACTTCGCCCAGCATAACGTATTGGAGATCAATGCCCATCTTGGCCGAGGTGACTCCTTGACGCCATAGTTCGGTCAAAAAGTCCTGATCCCAGGGCCTGGTCCAGAGGGTGGCGTACCAGCGGGTCCAGAAGTCTTTGAGGACGCCGCCGGAATATTCCAAAGCGAGCTCCAGGCTCGTGCGGGGGGCGACTTTGCGAAAAAGAGCGTTCAGATACCTGCCGGCCGTGCCGGCGCGTTCGGCAAGCCGGTCCGCAAAGGGGCGTACGGCCGAGAGCTTGGTCTCATCGAGGCCTATCTCTTTGCGAAAGTATTCCAGCCGGGCAATCGGAATGTCGGGAGCTATCATGGTGTTGGCCATACTAGCGGGCCGTAAGGGCCTGACCGGCGGCAAATCCCGACGCCCAAGCCCAGTGGAGGTTATAGCCGCCCAGATGGCCGGTTACGTCAAGCACCTCGCCGATGAAGAAGAGTCCCGGAACCGCCAGACTCTCCATGGTTTTTGAGGAAATGCCCCGTGTGTCCACTCCCCCGGCCGTGACCTCTGCTTTTTTGTACCCGGCCAGATCCTTCGGGGTAATCTCCAAGGCGGTGAAACGCCGCGCAAGCAGGGCGATCTCTTCTTTGCGCAGGTCGGCCACCGGCTTTGCGGCCAGATCCTTGGGCGTAAGCTCCGCGGCGAGACGGGCGGGCACGAGCCTTGCGAGGGCATTTTTCGCCTGAAGTTTCGATTGGCTGCCACTGCGCATTTGGGCCAATTCCCCCTCAAAGGAGCGGCCGGGAAGCAAATTTATGCAAATGGGCTTCTTGGGCTCCCAGTAGCTCGATATCTGGAGGATGGCCGGACCGGAGAGGCCTGTGTGGGTGAAGAGCAGGTCATCTGTGAATTCGTGGCCGTTAAACCGGACGCCAGCCGGCAGGGATACCCCGGCAAGCGCGGTCATTTCCCATCCCGGCTCCACAGTCAGGGGAGCCAGAGCGGGGCGCGGCTCCACAACGTCTAGCCCAAAGGTTTCCGCCACTCCGTAACCAAAACAGGAGGCTCCCACCTGGGGCCAGGCCAAGCCCCCGGCCGCCACCACCAGATTTTCGGAAAGGACCGCTCCATCTGAATACGCGACACAGAATTTTTCGGAACGTTCGATATTTTTTATCCGGGCGTTCATATAAAAATGGACGTCCGCTTCGCGGGCCAGCCTTGTCAGGAGTTCGGCCACAGCGACGGCCCCTTCGCGGCAGAAAAGCTGTCCGTGGTTTTCTTCCACAGCGCCAAGCCCGTTTTCTTCCAAGAAATCCTTGAAGGCCAAGGGATGAAAGCGGCTTAGGGCCGAGAGGCAAAAATGAGGGTTGCCGCAGAGATAATTTTCCGGGCCGACGTGGGTATTGCCGAAGTTGCAGCGGCCGCCGCCGGTCACTTTGAGTTTCTTGCCGGTCTGGGAGTTGTGGTCAAAGATGGCTACAGAGAGGCCCCGGCGCGCGGCGGTGATGGCGCAGAAAAGCCCTGAGGCGCCCGCTCCGGCGATGGCGACATTATATCCGGTCATTCACGAAGAATACGGCAGCCTCGTCCTAAAAGTCCAGTTCGAGTCCGACGGGGCAATGATCCGACCCCATGACCTCATTTGCGATAAAGGCCCGCCGCACCTTTGGCCGCAATTCTTCCGAGACGAAAAAATAGTCAATGCGCCAGCCCACGTTGCGTGTTCTAGCCTGAAAGCGATAGTCCCACCACGTATAGTGCCCCCCGCCCGGCTCGAACAGGCGAAACGTGTCAATGTAGCCCGCCGCGACGAAGCGGTCCAGCCAAGCCCGTTCTTCAGGCAAAAAACCCGAACTTTTGGCGTTGGATTTGGGGTTTTTCAGGTCAAGCTCGGTGTGGGCGGTGTTGAAATCCCCACAGGTCACGATGGGTTTTTGCGCGCGAAGCGTTTGGGCGTAGGCCAGGAAGGCGTCGTAGTAGGCGAGCTTGTATTCGAGGCGATGCGGCCCCATCTGGCCGTTGGGAAAATAGACGTTTAGAAAATGGAACGCGGGGTATTCCAGATGTAACAGCCTGCCTTCTCCCGCGAATTTGGGGTCGGGCAATTCGGAGCGCACCGCGAGCGGCTCTAGCCGGTAATAGACGCCAACGCCCGAATAGCCTTTTTTCACCGTGCTTGAGACAAAGCACGCTTTATAGCCGGGGACATCGGGAACCCCGTCCTCATGGTGCGTCTGGAGCTTGGTCTCCTGGATGCCCACCACCTCGGCATCGCACCCCGCCAGCCATTCGGCAAACCCTTTTTGGGCGACGGCGCGCAGCCCATTGACGTTCCAGGACAGGAGAATCATGGCTGTACGCTTAAGAGTTCCGCCGTCACGGCATGACCATCATACCCCACCCGCACGTAGCCGCCGGAGGCCAGGTCGCCGGGATTGACCACCAGCGTCTCCCCGATCTTTTCCACGCTTCGCGCCTCGTGGATATGGCCGGTCAGGCACAGGGCGGGCTTAGCGCGGAGAATAAACTCCCGCACCGCCTGAGATCCCACGTGAACGCCATTGCCCACGACGTCGCTCTTACCGCCGAACGGCGGCGTGTGGGAGGCCAGAATCAAATGGGGGAACTTTTGGGCTTTCTCATAGGTCTTAGCAAGCCACTGCCCCAATTGCGCGTCAGGCGCTTCGCTCGGCGTGCCAAACGGGGTGGGATTGGACCATCCGACGCCCATTATCCCAAGCCCTGACGCCAGTTCGATGGCCTTGCAGTGCATGCCCATGCCCTCGCCGTCAAGCCATGCCTCGACCGGGGCCAGGTCCATGTTGCCGATCTGGGCCAGGATACGTGGGTTTATGGCCTTGACGGCTTCCACCACCTGTTTGGCTTCCGTTATGCCACCCAAGTTGGTCAAATCACCCGTGATGAGGACTCCTGCTGCCCCGGCCAGGCCCGGGATGCGCTTAAAAGCCGCTGTGTGGCCGTGTATGTCGCCGAAAGCGATCCAATACGGATGGTCAGACATGAAGGCCCCTCCGAGAGGATAAGGATAAGGTTCTTTGCCGCGTAAGGGTTCCATGATAGCAGAGAGGGCCATGGCGCACAATGCGAACACATCCGCATCAGCCGATGCCTTGGTCGATAAAGTCGCCATACGGCGGTCCATTCTGGCCAGGCGGGCACAGGTGAGCGCGTCCGGCGCACATCTGGCAGGGCTTGCCGTGGCAGAGCGCCTGTCAGGGCTTGCCCGGTGGCGCGAGGCTTTAGAAGTGCTGGTCTATTTCGCCATCCGGGGCGAGGTGGAGACGTCCGCCCTCATTGCCGGCCTTTGGGAACAGGGCATGCGTGTGCTTGCCCCGCGCTGTTGCCCGGGCGGGATGCTCGATCTGGCCTGCGTCACCTGTCTTTCGGAACTCGCTCCCGGAACCTTGGGCATCCTGGAGCCGCATCCCGACCGCTGCCAGCCGCCAGCCGCCTTTGCCCCGGACGCGGCCCTCATCCCGGCTGTGGCCTTTGACCGCGCGGGCAACCGGCTAGGGTTCGGCCAAGGCTATTACGACCGGCTTTTGGCCAGCCCGGCCTTCGCGAATACCTTGCTTATCGGCTTGGCCTACGACTTTCAGATCGTGGACAGTCTGCCGCGCGACCCCTGGGATAAACCAGTGGATATTGTGGTCACACCCTCGGGAATAGTGTCTCTGTCGTAGGGAGAAGAAATGCCGACAGTCATCCCGTTCGCCTTTCCCGGCGTGCAAAACGTCCGCGTGGCCTTTACCACAGCCCTTGGCGGCGCGGATCGTGGCAACATCTCCTACAGTGTTCCGGGCGATCCGGCGGCTGTGTACGCCAACAGAATATCGCTTCAGGAGCGGCTTGGTTTTGCAGGGTGGTGTTCGCTCAAGCAAATCCATGGGGATAGGATGGTGTTCGACCCGCAGCCGGTGGCCCCGCAGGATTCTCCTGCCACTGAAGCCGACGGTTCGGCCACTAGCATCCCTGGCCGCGCCCTGGCGGTGACGACCGCTGATTGCCAGCCGATTCTTCTGGCCCATGAGAGTGGACGCTTCGTGGCCGGGCTGCACGTGGGCTGGCGGGGCAATGTGCTGGAATTCCCGCAAAAGGGAGTCGCCGCGTTTTGCGCGCATTACGGTTTGAAACCCCGCGAGGTTCTGGCCGTGCGGGGTCCGAGTCTGGGGCCAGCGGACAGCCAATTTACAAACTTCGACACGGAGTTCGGAGAGCGTTTCCGGGAGTTTTTCGATCCGGGAAACCGGACGGTCAATCTGTGGCGTCTGGCCACGGCCCAGCTCTGCTCCGCCGGGCTTTTACCGGAGCGAATTTTTGGCCTCGATCTGTGTACCTATTCGCTTACGGCGTTCCATTCGTACAGACGCGACAAGGCAATGTCCGGGCGTCAGGCAAGCCTCATCTGGATAGCGTGATGCTTTTGCTTGCCAGCGCGCTTAAGCGGCTTTAAGGGAGTGTTCCCAAATGTACTGGAGATTACGAACATGAGCATCGCTGTTAACGAACGTATCCGCAATATCGCCATCATCGCCCACGTTGACCATGGCAAGACCACCCTGGTGGACGCGCTGTTTCGCCAAAGCGGCGCTTTCCGCGAGAATCAGCAGGTGGACGAACGGGTCATGGATTCCATGGATCTTGAACGCGAGCGCGGCATCACCATCGCGGCCAAAAACTGCGCCGTGTCCTGGAAGGGCGTGAAAATAAACATCATTGATACGCCCGGCCACGCCGATTTCGGCGGCGAGGTGGAGCGCTCCCTGGTCATGGCCGACGGCGCGATCCTTCTGGTGGACTCTTCCGAAGGCCCGCTGCCCCAGACGCGGTTCGTCCTCAAAAAAGCCCTGGAGCGCGGCCTCTCCATCATGGTTGTGGTTAACAAGATTGACCGCAAGGACGCCCGGCCGGAAGAGGTCTTAAACGAGGTCTATGACCTGTTTATTGATCTCGACGCCTCTGAGGACCAGTTGGATTTCCCGGTACTCTACGCCATTGGCCGTGAGGGCGTGGCCAAGACCAGCCTTACCGGCGAGGCTAAAGATTTGACCCCGCTTTTCGACGCCATTCTTACGCATGTGCCCGCGCCGCGTTTTGACCCGGAAGCTCCCTTCCAGATGCTCGTGGCCGATCTCGACTACTCGGAATTTCTGGGGCGTCTGGCCATCGGCCGGGTGATAAACGGCACGGCGCATCAGAACAATACCCTGGTGTGCCTTGGCGAGAACGGTGAGGCCAAGCAACTGCGCATAACGCGGCTGCAAACGTATCAGGGGCCGGCCCTCGTGGATGCGGGCGAGGCCACCCCGGGCGACACCATCGTGCTTTCCGGCATTGAGGACGTCAAAATCGGCGACACCATCTGTACGGCCCAGGCCCAAAAGGCTCTGCCGCGTATCACCGTGGACGAACCCACAGTCTCCATGCGCTTTGCCATAAACACCTCGCCATTGGCCGGGCGCGAGGGTAAGATCGTGCAGTCGCGCAAGATTTTGGAGCGCCTCGAGCGTGAAACTCTGGCCAATGTGGCCATCAAAGTGGAACAGAGCGAGGACAAGGACAGCTTTATCGTCAAAGGCCGGGGCGAGTTCCAGATGGCCATCCTGATCGAGACCATGCGGCGGGAAGGCTTTGAACTCTCGGTGGGACGCCCGGAGGTCATCTACAAGCAGAAGGACGGCAAGCGCCTTGAGCCTGTGGAACGGGTCTTTGTGGATTGCGACGAGGTGTTTCTGGGCGTGGTCACGGAAAAGCTCTCCATCCGCAAGGGGCGCATGGTGAACATGGTGAACCACGGCAAGGGCAGGGTACGCATGGAGTTTTCTGTGCCCTCGCGGGGGCTTATCGGCTACCGCGATGAGTTTCTCACCGACACCAAGGGTACGGGGATTATGAACTCCTATCTGGAGGGCTATGAACCCCATCGCGGGGATTTCCTCACCCGCTTTACCGGGTCCATGGTGGCGGACCGCTCCGGGGCGGCTGTGGCGTATGGTCTTTTCCACCTGGAGCCGCGCGGCGAGCTTTTTATCGTGCCCGGAGACCCCGTGTACGAGGGTATGATCATCGGCGAAAACAACAAGGATAATGATCTGGACGTGAACGCCACCAAGGAAAAGAAGCTGACCAACATGCGCGCCGCGGGCAAAGATGAAAACATCATTCTGACTCCGGTTCGGCCCATGACGCTTGAGCGCGCCATTCACTTCGTGCGCGAGGACGAGATGGTGGAGGTGACGCCCATGTCCATCCGCTTGCGCAAGGCCGAACTGTCGGCCGGCAAACGCCATCTCCTGCACGGACAGAAGAAGAAGGCCAAGGAGTAGGGCGCATGGGCAAGGAAAACATGACGCTGGAAAAAATGACGAGCCAGCCCGAATTCGATCTGGAATACTACATGGAGATAAGCGGGCTTATGCGCTTGGACCATGAACTGACGGATCTTTTGGAAAAATACTGGCGCACATGGGAACGCGAGATCAAGGCTTTCAAGATGGAGCCCACGCGAGAGGAAGGGGACGACGGTTTCTTGTTGGTTTACCTGGACGGCGACACTGAGGCGGACGTGCAGCGGGCCTTTGAGGAACATTCAAAGCACGGTCTGGCCTTTCACCATCTGGCCATAACATTGGTCCTAAGCGCCGCCCAGAGCGTCATGCCGGAGCTTATGGGCGGATGCATGCCCCTGCCCGCCCCCACCCGCGAGGCCCGCAAGAAGTTCAAGAAGCTGGGTCTTGAGTGGAACGAGGAAGGCTCCATGAACCGCTCCTACGCGGTCTTTACGCCCTATCCCTACAGGGGCGGCTGCGAGATCTGCCAGTCCTGCGACACCTGCCCTTCCAGCCAGACGAGAGAGTTTGGCAAGCCTGTGGAATAGTTCGGCAAATTGGCGGAATAGACTGATTCGTGCCGGTTATTGTGAGAAATTCCCCTGACGCGGAAAAAACATGCCGGAATCTTCCGGTTTTTCCGAAAATTTTCCGCCAAACTCCCGTTTTTTTCCGCAAGGTTCCAGCAGAGGACGTAAGCGCAAAAAAAGGGCCCCGAGGGGCCCTTTTTTATTTCTCGCAAAATGGCGCAGACTACTGAGCCATGGGAGCGTGTTCGTGGTGAGGAGCCTTGTGGACCTTCTTGTGGTGCTTCCTGTGGTGCTTTTTCTGCACCTCGGTGTAGCTGGAGTCGGCGGCGCTCTTGGTTTCGTAGGCGAAAGCCACGGACGTCATAAGGAAGGAAGCGATAGCGGCGAGGATCAGAACCTTTTTCATTGTTTTCTCCTAAAGGGTTATAGGCCATTATGGCCGGTATCACGAAGCGCCATCGCGTTTTATGCCAAGACGTAACGGCTTCGCGTCGCGAGAGAGCTATGCGTCTCTGTATTACCAATTCATTTCTTGTGAATTACAAAATTGAAAGTATTCATCCGGTCTCTCGTTGACAGGGATTCCCGCACGGACTATCTGCCGAACGTCATGCGAATTCTGCTTGTGGAAGACGACTCCAAAATTTCAGCCTTCATCGCCCAGGGCCTCACGCAGAACGGTTTTGCCGTGGACTGCTCCGCGGATGGCCGCGACGGGCTGCACATGGCCCTGACGGAAAGCTACGCCGCCGCGGTGGTGGACGTCATGCTGCCCGGAATTGACGGCCTAAAGCTCATCGAGGAGATGCGCAAAAACCGCCTGAACACGCCGGTCATCATCCTTTCGGCCAAGCACACGGTGGACGACCGGGTGAGAGGGCTTCAGACCGGCGGGGACGACTATCTTCCCAAACCCTTTTCCTTCGCGGAACTTTTGGCCCGGCTCCAGGCGCTGATTAGGCGCTCCACCAGTTCCGCCGAGACCACCCATCTAAGCGTCGGTCCCCTGGAAATGAATCTTCTCACCCGCGAGGTCACGCGAGACGCCACGCCTGTCAGCCTGCAGCCCCGCGAGTTCGTCCTGCTGGAATTTTTTATGAGAAATCCGGGCAAGGTTCTCTCGAAAACCATGATTATGGAACACGTCTGGAACTACAATTTCGATCCGCAGACCAACGTGGTGGACGTGCTGGTGTGCCGGCTGCGCAACAAGATTGACCGCGATTTCGCGTGCAAGATGCTCTCCACCCTAAGAGGGGTCGGCTATGTCCTCAAGCCTCCTCGCAAGGATTAGACGCAGCACCGCCTTCAAGCTGACCGCCATCTACGCCTTTCTCTACACCGTCAGTTCGCTTCTTCTTTTTTTCATCGCCTACATGCTTCTGGCCTCCGTGGTCCGCGAGCAGGATCACAAACTTCTGATCGAAAAAATAAATGAATACAGGCAAATAGAGAAGTCGAAAGGGATGCAGGCCCTTTTGGATGTCCTGCGCCGGGACACGGATGATGACGAGGACTCCGATTATTTCGTGCGGATCTTAAGCCCGGATAACGTGGAGCTGACGACGATCCTGCCCTCCGGCTGGGATCCTCCCGGCAAGGAACTGGAGGAGGGCGTCGCGGGGGGGACGCCGTGGATTCTCACCGGCCAGCCAACCCCCGGCCAGACGGGCGGGACCAATGCCGGAGGGGTTTATGAATACACCTTCCGAAAGCTCCCGAGCGGCGCAACCATCATCGTCGGCGGCGACGCCCAGGAGCGCGAAGACTTTCTCCTTGAGTTCAAGCACATTTTTCTGGTCATCACCGCCTCCGTGGTCCTGGTGGGCGTGGCCGTCGGCGCTCTTTTGGCCAACCGGGCCCTGGTCCCTGTGCGCGACCTCGTAACCACCGTGGCCTCCATCGGCCAGGGCAGCATGAGCGCCCGCGTGCCCACCAGAGGATCGGGCGACGAACTCGACGAACTGGCCAGCCTTTTCAACTCCATGCTGGACCGCATCTCCACCCTTATCCAGGGTATGCGCGACGCCCTGGACAACGTGGCGCACGATCTGCGCACCCCGCTCACGCGCGCCAAGGCGGTGGTCGAGACCGCCCTGCAGACAAGGCCCGACGAACGGGGCCTGCGCGAAGCGCTGATGGATATCGCCGAGGAAAACGAGCGCATCCAGACCACCCTCACCACGCTTATGGACATCTCCGAGGCCGAGACGGGGACCATGCGCTTAAATCTCGGGCGCGTCGATCTGGCGGGGCTTATTGAGGAGAGCGCTGAACTCTACGAGTATCTGGCCCAGGAAAAAGGAATCATCATAGTCACGGACGCCGCTCCCGGCCTTTACGCCGTGGCCGATCCCGGCCGCGTGCGCCAGGTGCTGGCCAATCTTCTGGACAACGCCTTGAAATACTCGAAACCCGGCGGTCAGGTGGGCATAAGCGCGGCAAACCGTGGCGGCCGGGTACGGGTGACGGTGCGCGATCACGGCGAGGGCATCCCCGCCTCGGATATTCCCAGGATTTTCGAGCGCCTCTACCGGGGCGACAAGAGCCGCTCCCACAGGGGACTTGGACTCGGGCTTTCTTTGGTGCGGGCCGTACTCAAGGCCCACGGCGGAGACATTACGGTCAAGAGCGCCGTCGGCAAGGGGAGTTCCTTTACGTTCAGCCTGCCGGCGGCCACCGGATTGACGCTCGATTCGTGACGCCTTGCCGCTAGCCCGTCTCCGGCCAGTATTTGCTTCTTTCTTTGAACAACTCGTCCAGCTTGGCGTATTCGCCCCGGTCCGCGTCGCTTTTGGCGTAGCCTTTGGTCTTTTCCATATACATTTTGCTCTGGCGGGCGTTATTTCCGTATATGGCGCCGTAGGCCATGTTCAGATACGCGTGGAACATGTCTCCAGTCTCGCCATAGATGCGTCCCATCTCCTGATGGACGCCCACGGAACCGGGCATGGCGGCGAGTACCCGGCGCAAAAGTCCCAGCGCTTCGGGATAGCGGTGATCTCCTGCCAGAATCTGGGCATAGCTGGCCGTGGCTATCATATCCCCCGGCTTTAGCTCCACGGCCTTGCCCAGGAGGGTTCTGGCCCGGTCAAAATCCCGCATTTTGAGAAAGAACAGTCCGGCCTCGCGCAGCCACAGCGGATCGTCGCCTCCTTCTTTCAGGGCGGTTTCAAACGCCTGGCGCGCGCCCGCGTTGTTCGTGGTGCGCCCCAGGGCCATGGCCAGCCCCAGGCGGTCGATTTTGGTCATGGCCGCGCCTTTTTTGCCGTACCAGGCTATGGCGACCAAGGGATCGCTGTAGCGCGCGCGGATGATGGTCTGGATGCGCAGGAAACGCTCGTCGTGGTCAGGCCGGGAAACGACATCCGGGGGCATGCGGCGCACGCGCTCCTTCAAATAGCTGATGCGCTCGGTGATGCCGGGGTGCGTGGAAAGATAGGTCGCGACGGTTCCGCCGCCCTGGAGTATCCGCAGCCTGTCCAGTATCTCAAACGAGTCGGGCAGCCCTCTTGGGGGGTAGCCCGCCTCCACCAGACGATTCATGCCCACCTCGTCGGCCTCGCGTTCATCATCCCTGGAGTAGTTCAGCATGGATTGCGTCGCGGCGGCCTGGGCGCCCGTGGCCACGGCCATGCCGGCGTTGCTCTTGGTGGCCGCGCCCAGGGCGATGCCTGCCAGAGTGCCGAGCATGGCCGCGATGCTCATGTACGTGCCCTGCTGCATGCGTTTGGCGATGTGGCGCTGGGAGACGTGGGATATTTCGTGAGCCAGAACCCCGGCCAGTTCGGATTCATGGTGCATGTGCAGAATAAGCCCGGTAAAAACAAACACATATCCGGCGGGCGCGGCAAAGGCATTGACGGTGTTGTCCTGCACCACGGCCACGGTCAGCTTGAAGGGGGGCAGGGGCGGCTGTTTACCCAGGCGCTGAACCATATCGTCCACATAGTCCACCACCTCGGAGTCCTGGAGCATGGGGAGCTTGGAACGTATGAGAACGTTGAACTTCTCGCCCAGCTTTTTCTCGTCCGTCATGGTGAACTCGAACAGGTCGGCCTTGGCCGGAAGAGCAGCCAGCAGGGAGGACGAAATGGTGGTCAGGGCCAGCACGAAGGCCAGCGCACGCCCAAAAACACGCGATGGGGTCAAAAAGCGTTCTCGCATGAAAATGCCTATAGCCCCTTTGTCCAAGTTGGCAACTGGGAAAAATACGAAGGGGCACAGAGTAATTTTGCGTTTTGACTTTTGGAGGATATATGATACGCAAAAATTCTTGAAGCTTCATATACCAGCGAAGGAGCCGTAATGGGCGGGCAAAACGATCTACAACAGAGTGAAAAAACACGCGAAACCGTTCGCAGCGGTTATGCCGCCATTGCCGCGGGGCAGCGCTCCTGCTGTTGCGGGGGGCAGCGCAGCGGGCATGCCGATCCGCTGCGGCTGGCCAAGGCCGTGGGCTACGACGCGGCAAGCCTGGCGAATTTGCCGGATGGAGCGAACATGGGGCTTTCCTGTGGCAATCCCGTAGCCATTGCCGCTCTGCAAGAGGGCCAGACCGTGCTTGATCTGGGCAGCGGCGGCGGGTTCGACGTGTTTCAGGCCGGTGAAAGGGTCAAGGCGTCCGGGCGGGTCATCGGGGTGGACATGACCCCGGAAATGCTCGCCAAGGCCCGCACAAACATCGAGCAGTACCGGCAGCGCACGGGTCTTGACAATGTGGAGTTCCGTCTGGGCGAGATCGAACATTTGCCGGTGGCGGACGCAAGCGTTGACGCGGTTCTTTCCAACTGCGTCATCAATCTTTCGCCGGACAAGCCGCAAGTCTGGCGGGAAATATGGCGGGTGCTGAAACCCGGCGGCAAGGTATCCGTCTCCGACCTCGCGCTTCTTCGGCTTCTCCCCGATAACGTCCGGGAAATGGCGGCGGCTTTGGTCGGCTGCGTGGCCGGGGCCGTGCTGGTGGAGGAAACCCGGATGATGCTGACACAGGCCGGTTTCACGTCCATCGTTTTGACGCCAAAGCCCGATTATGTGCGCAATATGCAGGAGTGGAACGATCCTTTGTACAAGGAAATCGCCGAAAAGCTGCCCCACGGTGACGAACTGGCCAGCTACGTGGTCAGTTTGTCCATCGAGGCCAGGAAGTAGCGCATTTTACCGCGAAGCTGATAAGGGTTTCCAAAGGGCGCAGCCCTTTGGCGGGAGAGTCCAGAGAGGGCATGTCGAAAATCTTGTATATCAATGATTTTACGAGGTTGGGCTTACATCCCGATACGCCCAAATACATCCAGACGCACCCCGAACTAACCCCCACGCTAACCCCCAGTGGATCATAACCCGAAGATCGTGGGTTCAAATTCTTGAGCCAGGCGAAGGGCAGCAACTCTCTTGCCCGTTGTTTGGCCTAAAATTTGCGAAAATTATATGATCCTTTTAAGAATTAAATCTCCAATTGTTTGACGTGAAGTCCAATATGTACCCTTTAATTCGTTTTTACCGTCTATGATAAGCCGACAAGTACCGTATTGTATAGGATTGTCTCGGCTATACTTGCTTTTGGGATTTGTTATATATGTATAATATAATACGGCATCTCCATTTTCTGTGATGATGTTACTCGCTATTGTGTTGCTTGTAATTTCATCAGTTGATATTTTTACATTAACAGAGAGAAGTGACTGCAATATTTTTATATTTGTATTTTTATTTTCTTGCTTTCCATTGTATACATATTCAATGATGCCAGAGTAGCTCCCGGATATTCGTGGCGTTTTTTCAAATGGATTGAATTTCCATGCAAAACGTTCGTATAAGCCCATGAGGATAACAGTAACGCCTATGGATTCACTCGCATATCTCAAAATATCATATAATTCAGTATGCTTTGCAATAATACAACGCAATACAAATAGTACAATAGCTATCCATAAACTTACGGTGACGAACATTTTTATAGAATCTTTCACGGCTATTCCTGTATATCGTACTGATAGAATCCAATTAAATCATAGAGAAAATTTTGATAGTTCGCAATATCGATTTGCGTTGGACAGAGTATCTTTATCCCGTTTGCCTCTTTATAAGTGCCCAGTGAATACCTATTGGAGTAAGCATATCCTATTACTTCAGCGAAGATAAAACCGTATGCTGTGTAGTTAGCGTAAATGCAGTTAGGTATATTCCAAAGCAATGACTCCAGGCCAAAGGATGTCACTCTGCTTGAAGATGTGTAACCGCAATCCTCCATAATATAACGCATTTTTTTAATTATACGCACCATGCGTTTATATGAATGATTTGTATCAATATTTTTTTGGCGTCCATTCAAAATGTGCTGTTCAGGATAGTTGATAATTATTCCACCGCTATCAGGGTGAATTGCTACGCCACCAATGTAATTTGATTCATTAAACATATAATCATTTCTATAATCACGAAAACGGAGGCAAGGGACTGTGTCAGCATCTTTACGATAAGTATTGCCATGAACTTTTATGGACTTATCCCCCCGCTTAACATCATTACCAAATTTTACTCTCAAAGCAATCTCAACTTCATCTTTGAATGATACTGCTGGTTGAATAGTTCTAAACTTATAATAAGCATCTGTTACACCAGGCCTATACATCGTCTGAAAAATCTCTTCCTGAATTATGGCGATATCTACATCGCTCTCCATACGGATGCAAGTATTATTGGCATAAGAACCCTGTATGAATATCTTTATCTTCCGTTCCGTCGCAATGTTTCTCATTTCAACAGAATATGCGAGTGTTTCATTTAGCATTCTTTCTATTGGCTTGTTGTCATCAGTAAAATTTAATAGCTTAAGTGCATCACGGACCATGCCAATAGCGTTTTTACACTTTTGATCTTCAGATTCACTTAATGGAGCCGCAAATGCTCTTAGTGTTATTTCTGTAAATTTCATATCATTTATTTATTTTGAAATACAAATATAAATTATTGATGTGCACAGCCTGCCTGTATGTCTTATGTTTATAGGATTTATTCATAAAGTACCGTGTCACTGCGCTACGTTTTCAATATATCCCTTTACTGCCGCCGTCACATATTCAGGCCGTTTTTTCCCCAACACGACAAAGCTTTGGAGCATATGCTCAAATTCTGTTTTGCTCAAACCGTAAAGCCGGGCCACCAGGTGATCGTTCTGGATGCGCAGCATATCGGCCTGCTTGGGCGTAGTCGGAATGTCCTTGCCTGTAAGCCCGAACATATCTTGTAAAGACTGAAAGCCCGCAGGGTTGTGGTAGAGCGATAACAGCAGGGAATTGCGGCACAACCCCGCATAGACGGGGTTATCCCGAAGTTCCGTATCGGCGGGTTGCGGCAAGGGCAGGCGGGTGAGCAGGCTTTTGGTCACATGGATGGCGGCGGAAAAGCGCAGTATCCAGTCCATGGCCAGGGAATTGAAAAGCGCTTGAGCAAAAAACAGACGTGGCAGGGGCGTTTCTTCAATTCCTATGGTTTTTCCGGCAGTGTCAAAACGGTAGCGCTTGGGAACAGACATCCAGAGAGTATCCTGCGCCCCAAGATGGGGCGGCACCACGCTGGCGATCAGCGTCCGTTCGTCCGTATCCCTGGCAATATCGCGGAATGAAAGCCGGTAATAGTTTCTGTCTGGCCGTACAAAGGCGGCCAGTTCTTCGCGCTGCGTCAGACCCAGGGAGCGAAGCACGGCCTCCTGCTTGCCTTCTTTGGGCGGAGCCGCCAGTTGCGGGAATACATCATCGATCAGGCGGCTTATTTCCCGTTCCTTCAGATGGGCGTCGAAGGTATCCGGGGCAAGCCAGTATTCCGGCAGGCCGAAGAGGCTGTCGTACTGCCAGATCATGTCGCCTTTGTAGAGGGGGAGTGAATCTCCTCCCTTGCTCTCCAGAAACACTTTTTTATCAAGCGTGGAGTTCATCTCCACCCGGAATTTTAGCCAAGCGACTCCGAGCGGCTGAAAAGCCGAATAAACTTTTGTGAGGACGTCAAGGTCATCACGGCCATGCCGAACTTCCATATATGCCATGTAGTCCGGGGAGGTCGCTTGGACATCCTCTAGGCCGTAGGCAAAGACTCCCGCATCGCTGTGCAACACATCCGGGTCAACCAGCATAAAGCGCGTCTTGGCTTGCTGGCGCAGGTCTTTCCGTTTGACGATTTGCAGGAGTCCAAATTTATAACGGCTATCCACATCAGGGAAAATTTTTTGACGGTTTTCAAAACCATCAAAAGCTATTACGCTGTAATTTCTGAATATTTCTTTGCGCAGGTTGGCGGAACCGTCTTCCGTGAGCAGACCGGTAGGCAGCACATAGTTCAGAGTCCCTCCGGGAGCGAGCAAGCGAAGATTTCTGTCCACAAAAAAACGGGCGGTATCCCCTTTGCCGCCACTGCAGGCGGCTGCGTGTTTTTTGTAGTATTCGTTGAGAGTGGCCCGCTGTTGCTTTTGCTCCTCATATGCCTCACGGACATAGGGTTTTACCATGAGGTCATCCTGCAACTGTTTCTTCTGGCTATTGGACAATGAGCGATAATCGGAGCGATATTGGGCGAAAAAATCCGGGTCAGTGAACTCGGTCTTGTCCCATGGTGGATTGCCGATGATGATATGGAATCCTTGTTCTTTTCCCCCAAAGGCTTCTGGGAATTCCACTTCCCAGTTGAAAAATCCATAGCGATTTTGGTATTGGCCTATCCGCACCAGCAAGGCGTTATTTCGCCCAGCCACCAGCTCATGGATGGTGTCACCTAGAGTGAGAGCTTGTGATTCTTTCTTCTTACCCTCATGGATCATCATATTACGTGTATTTACTAGGTCAAGGTACAGATTCATCTCATTCAAGATTGGTGTTATTTTGGAATAATACAAGTCTTTTGAGCGTTCTATGTCTTCGCGCGTGGTATCCTGAATGGAGTTGAGTTGTACGCACACCGCGTTGAGTTGCTTAAATTGCTTATTCAAATCAATTGTGAACAAGCCGAATGAGCCGCCTTCTGTCAGAAAGGCGTCAAAATCATTTTGTGTCGCCCCAATCAGGCTATTGCCGCTTTTGACATGGTGTTCAATGAAGGAAAGCGGCGTGCCGAAAACAAAGCTGTCTATCCAAAGCGAGAGGTGGGCCAGTTCAACGGCAAAGGGTTGGAGGTCCACGCCATAAATGACGGTTTTAAGGAGCAGGCGCTTGACGATGTCCGCTTCGTCCACCGCCAGCGGAGGGGCGTTGCTCAAGGCGGCAAGCTCGTCCTGGGTTTTGGCGATACGCTCCTTTTCCGTTTCCAGGCCGACGGTCAGGGCCGCATCCGTGTCCAGATGTTCCAGTGCCCGACGCGTCAGGTAATTTAAGGCCTCCACCAAAATGTGGCCGGAGCCGCAGGCATTATCAAGAATACGCAAATCGAGCACGCTGCCGACTTTAGGCAGGTGATAGTCAATGGCGCGTCGCACTAAGGGCAGTGAAAGCGAAGACGGCGTATAATACGAGCCGGAGGCCTTGCGGGAATTTTGTTTATTGACCAGATAAAAACTGCCCTCGGCAAGCGGTCGCTCATTCAGAATATTCGCTTTAAGTTTGACTAATTGTGCAGCATCATAACTGTCAAAAAAGCCTTCGAAAGTCTTTTTGCCATTTTTTTCCTGTATGGAGTATGTGATGTAGGAGAGATTTTCTTGTGCGACACGAAATTCAAATTCCAACAGCCCTTCATAGATAGTTCCGAGATGTGTTACGGAAAGGCTACGGAAATCACGCTGCAGCAGGTTATGTTGATCTTCTTTCTTGCAGAATAAAAACAAATCGTCGAGGATTTTTGCAAGAATATAGTTGTCCATGACTCTGGACATGGACAGCAACACTGCTTTTCGATTATCAAAAAGACCGCCGTTCAATAATGGTATTCCCAGGTTTGCGTTGCCATCATTCAATGTTTTAAATAAGTTTTGCAGATCATTCCAACCGGTGTAGATATCACGCTTGCGCTCCAGTTTTTCATGTAGCTTGTGCAGTGAAAAGGCATAATAGGGATGCCTCTGAAGCTGCTCGCCGTATCTATCCTCAAAATAGGCAATAAAAAGGAAGCGGAAGACAAGGTACAAACTATTTTCAAAAATATGGCGCAGGTTTTCGGGTGAGGCCTCGTTTCCTGTGGCGGCGAAAAGCGCCGTGCCGATGCGCTCGAAAAGCGAATCCCTGCCGTCAGCGCCGTAAATGACGCTACGCAGGTCTTCTTCCACGGCAAGGCGAGCGGTAGCTTCCGCTTCCGCTATCTTGTCAAAGCCCGTCTTTTTTTCGGTAACATCCGGAACATAGGTTGAACGCGCGAACAAGTGCGCGAAAATGCGGAACTCGTCATACGCGTCTTTGTCCAAAATCTCCGCGAGCGCCACCCGAAGGTACCGTTTTTGACTGCTGACAGCCCGGTTGTCCACCAGCCACCATTCCAGCCCATTGGTCAAAAATCCGAAGTCCTTCCGGGCATAGGTCAGATAGTGCAGAATTTGTCGGTACGGATTGTCGTCTTTTTTGGCCTTGCCGGTATCCAAATTTTTGTCGGAGGCCTTTGATTCGCAAAAACTGACAATCCCCGCCAACCTATCCCGCCGTGCGTCTTTGTCGTATGCAAGATAGGCAGCCTTTTCCGCTTCGGAAGCAAAGAGTGTCCAGTCCGGTTTTTCTTCGCCGCCTTGAAAAATTTTGACCTCCTGATAGAGCGGTGCCCAACCGAGCAACACGAGCATCGGCTTGATGATGGCGTCTTCAAGCTGCGCCTCGTTCATGGCGGACAAGTTTTTTCCGGAATGGAGGGCTTTCACCGCTTCGAACAGATCGCGCTTTTCCTGCGTATCCAGGATCATCGAAGGCAATTGGGAACAGAAGAAGTTGTTCTCGTAGAGCCTGTTGGTGAAGTAAGGCGCGAACAATGGCGGCTGGGCAATCATAGAGGCTCGCAAATGAAGATGTACGGCATGGTTCTTGTCGCCATTCGTGGCATCCTTGGGGATATAAACAACGAGCGGCGTAACAGTATAGGGTTGCGGGCAAAAAGGCAAAAGCTACATGCTTGTTGTCTTGAGTCGGACGTCGGGCCAGTTTCCAATCCACGGTGCCCGACATCCTGCCCAAGGGGAATGGGAAGCAGAATGCACGAAAAGCCCCGGCCAAAAATGACCGGGGCTTTTCTTATACTTTCGCCTCTGCCTTAATCAGAACGTATACTTGAGCCCTGCCCTGCCCGCGAAGCTGTGGCCGTTGTCGTTGCCGAGCCCTGGTTGTAGTCTGTGGTCACGAATCCGGCCACATGCCCGGATGTCGCCACTCTCCTTAATTGGGGAAGACGTGGATTTTGATGCCGCTTCGTGTCCCCGCTTTCACAAATGCTTCGCCTGTTTTCAAATTCTTGATCTCGTCAGGATGCACGCGGAACTCGCGCACGCCGCGCACGGAGCCCGCTCCAGCCTCGCCGTCCCGCGTCTGCTGGAACGTCGTTTCCATGGTTTCATAGGTGCCGAAAAGCTTACTCAATTCCTCGGCGTCCTTCGCGTCGTTTTGACGCTGCACGATCAACGTATTGCAATTTTGGATGATCTGACGGCGCAACGCTTCGCCGCTGTCCAGCTTATCAATGTCGCTCAGGCTTTGGAACGCAAGCACCGCCTCGTATCCGGCGCTTCTGGACTTGTTGATCACGTCCACGGCCTCGTGGCTGGCGAATACATTGTATTCGTCAAAAATGACCGCCACGGGCTTCCTCCCGCGCCGCATGTGGGCGGATACCGAGTTTTTGAGATCGTTCACCACAAGCCGCCCGACGCCTTTGGATTGTTGTGGATAGCGCAAGCTGTCGAGCGAAAAGAGAACAACCCCGCCGGACTCAATGAGTTCGGACAAGTTCACGGCCCCTGGGGCGCTGAACATCCCTCCCAGATCGCCTTCCACGAGCGTGGAAAGCCGATCCTGGATGCCGCTTATGCTCTTTTTGTCTATGCTGTTGATACGTTCCATAATTTCCACCCGCGCGGCGTCTTGCTGCGCCGGGGAAGCCGCCGGCACGGCCTCATCGTCCGGAACGTCAAAGCTCGGCATGTCGCTTTCAGGCGCGGCCTCCGCCACCCTGGGCGCTGCCGGTTTTGGCTGCCCAGCTGCTCTATGATGATTGTTCAATAGCTTGATATCGCTGTATGTAACGATATTATTGAGCGTGGTCGGGATGCCCGCAAGCCGCATGTAACGGATCAACAACTGCACGAATCGTGTAGCGCCAAGCCTGTAGTGCTCTTCCGACCAGTCGAATATGGTTATCAGCTTGTCGGTCAGTTCCGTGGGGCTGCCGGTGCTGAACGGATTATAGCCCGTTGCGCCGTCCAGAGTTATGACTACCGGCTCCCGCCGATACTGACGGCACGTCCGCTTGAATTTGGCGATGTTGGCCGGGTCGCCCTTGCCGTCCACAAATACGAGCGCCTTGCCGGTCGCCAGGGCGGTATGGATGAAGTTAAACAACGTCACGGTCTTGCCGCTGCCGGTGGTTCCCACAAGGCAGACGTGCTTGTTGAGCATCTTCGCGGGCAAATATATTCCCCGCGTCGCTGTCCTCTTGAAAAAGCGCTCAAACCAGGTGCGCTTGTATAAATCCACGCCAAGCGGCACCGCTCCGGTTGCATAGTCGCATTCGCGCATGGCAGGAAAGTCCATTTTGTTGAACATGCGCGGCCTGCGCCGTTTCATCTCATCCGCAAGTTTCTGCTTCGCGCTCTTTTGCGATAACGCCAAAAGCGCGACGCTAGAGACCGCATAAAAGGAAATCCCGTAAGATATTGTGGGAAATATAAACAGCCTCAGAATATCAATCACTGCCCAGCGATCAAAGAAGAATACAATATTGTTGAATATCCGTATATAATCGCTCACCTTTATACCGGATAATCCAAAATACTTCTTATAGTCGTCAAGCGATAAGAAGTCTCTTACCGCGCCGCTCCATTCAAAGCTCGCCAAGATAGCTATTCCCAAAAGAATCAGGGACGGCTTGATATACTTCCGAGTGTCTGTACTGAAAAGCAGCAATACCAAATGAATTACAGGAATCAGGATCATTCCAAGAATAAGAGCCAGGAATGATCTAATCCCGATGATGTACCCGAAAAACGCCCAAACCAACAAAATCACGATGTCCAACTGACCTTTCGCGCTCGTTGTAGTTGTCTGCTTATCCATGATTCATTTTCTCCGGTAATAAAGCCGCACTGGCCGCTTGTTGCAATCTTTTCTCCGTTATTACCTGCCGTACCCGGTCGAGTATGGCCTTACTGCCGCAATAGAAGAAAACCTTGTGGCATTCTCTCCTGTTGAACGCCTCGATGTATTTGTCGAAAACCGCGCGTTGCCGCGCCAAGTTCTTCTGCGAAAGCTCCAATTCCACGGCTATGCGCTGTTCACCTTGCATCAACACGAAGTCTGGAATCTTTTTTGTCAGGCCTGCTACACCAAGCTCCAGCCTTGCCGTGCTCCGTAGTTCCGTTATTGTCTTGTAGTCGCATTTCAGATTATTGGATAAATACAGCGCAAGACGCTTCGCTGTTTGATCATGTTCGAATGTCGCTATATTAACCCCATGAAAATCTAAAACAGTATAGATGAAAAATCCGAATATGATTTTTTCACGACGTATCACTCCGCCGTCCACCAGCCTTTTCAACCTCCACACCGCAGAATTTCTGTTTTTATACCTCTGAAATATGCATACATCCTCCACACTCATAAATCCCCATCGCTCTATCAACTCCACCAGTCCTTTATCCTGTGCTGTCAGCCTCATTTTTTTGCCCTGCTCCTTGTCCCTGCCTTTAACCGCGCCGCCCGCCATTCTTCACAACCCCCTCCTGGCGCAAGCCCACCCTCTTCCAGAGTCCACGTTGGAAGAGGGTGGGCTTGCGCCAAAGGAAGGGGTCAAAAGGCTTTAAAATGGCGGGCGGCGCGGATTTTACGCATCCACAGTCTTGTTTTGTTGTTACAAGGGCTTTGACAAGACTTTTTACAATGCGACCGTTCCCCCGCGAGGTATCCCCGCTGGAAGTCCGTGAGCCGCAAAGCTCAAAATGCGCGGTTTCTGTGCTGGAGCGCGCCGCCGTCCTCATGCCTTTCGCCTCTTTCCTTACGGAGTTCGATGAGGCCGCCAGCCCCAAGGGGACTCTGGCCTCACGACGCACCATACCCCAAGCAACCGGCATGGCCCGGCTGGTTTTTTGTTCCGTTTGAAGTGAAACGCGAAGGAAGGACGCGACGTGGCGTCAGGGAGGCAGGACTTTAGGGAGCTTTCTTAAGAGGCCGCCACCGTCTCACTCCGGCAAACAGGCTTTGATAGTCATTCAGGAAGATTTCCGCGTGGCAGAGTTCCCGGCGGAACAGCAGCAGGTTATGGGCGAAGACATGGTGTAACGCCTGCCAACGCTTGCGGATGTCGCCTTGAGCGTCTTCCGGGATGGGGTCGAGCGCGGCTACGATGTCCGCAGGGCTGGCGGTATCCTTGTCCTGCGACCGGACAAAGGCGAAGACGTGAGGGAAATATTCTTCAAGGAGCACAGGATCATAGTCCACAGGGGCGGCGACCATCTCCGTAAGCCGGACAATATCGTTCGCAAAGAGGGGCTCCCAGCCGTCAGGGAGATTGCTCTTGTCCAGCCTGAGCCTCTCCCGTGATCTCTGAACCAGCTTACCGATTGGCACATCTATATGTTCATTTTCATGGAGGTCCCGAATCTCGAGGGCACGCTTGTATTCCTTGGTATTCCACTGATGTTGTTCACAATAGAGGTGGTTGTGGCCCGTGCTACGCGCTAGCGGCACGAATCGCCAACAGAATTCGCATTTCCCGAAAATATCACATTCCGGTGTCGGGGCGTTCTTCCGTTTCGCCAAATAGATAAGGACATCTTCCCAGTCTTCCGGGCGTGGCTTCCAACTTGGTCCGCTGGACCTTTGGGTAGAGCGTACCGTCTGTATGAGGCCCTGCCAGCGACCATACAACCGGGTGTCTCCGTCAATATCCACCACCTTGGAGAGTTCCAAATCAGCGAGCCAGGTTTCCAACCGCCTTTTGAGGCGCGAAGGCCCCAGGTGCATGACTTCATGCCAGAGAGCCAAGGCCTCAGACCCGCGCAGGTCGCTCCGGGCCGCATCCTCTTCTTCTGAACGCTGGCGGCATAAGGAGATAATTGCGTCCATTCCCTCAATCAGCAGTTCGTGTTCCCCATACTTTTCCAGCAACGATTCCAGGCCTGATGTTACGCTGTGCCAGGGACCACTGGATGATAGTTCCAAATGGCTCTCAAAATCAGCGCACTCTTCATCAAGTTCGGAATCCTCCAGGCTCCGCTTTATGGCCTTGGCGGCCCCGGACGCATTCAACATTTTTATGCGGGAGAAGAGCGTTTCATCTGTCATCTTCATGGCGTGGCCTCCAAAAGGAACCAAAAATCACCAAAGCTTTGCGGCTGTCCCATGGTACGGCGCTCCGGCATGGAACCTGAAGCCCAGACATCAAGCGCGGTCGGCCGCATCCTCACGGCAATGGAGGTCGCCGCGATCTTCCGCCTTGATGCGCGCACCGTGCGGCGCTACTATAAGACGTTCGGGGGCGTCCGGATCGGACGCGCCATCAGGTTCTTTGAAAATCACATAGCGAGTATACCCTATGGCGACATTTGTTTCAAAGAAAAAGAATGGCCCGAAACGATGGAAAGGTCAGGTCTGGAAAGACGGGCGGATGGCGGCGGTGAAGTGGTTCGGCGCGACGAAGGCCGATCAGCGAGCGGCCATCGCCTGGGAAGAACAAACCAAAAAAGACCTGGAACAAGCCAAACGCCTGGAACAAGCGACCCCTACAGCCTCCTGCCCGAAAGCGACGGCGCTTCAATGGGCAAATGCCTACCTTGAAGAGTGTGAAAGGCGTAACGCTCCGACGACATTCCGGTGGAAGCGCGACGGGTTCCGGCGGTTCATCGGCTATCTGGCGAAGACGGGCGGGCTTGCTCCCGGTATGCCCGTGGAAGCCTTCGGACGCCCGGAAGCGCGGCTCTATCTGGCGATGCAGCGAGATCAGCGCGGCCCGAACTGCTCGAACAAGGATAGGAAGGTGCTCACGACCGCATGGAAGTGGGGCGTGGAATACCTGAACGGCTTTCCACGGGACCAAGCCGATCCTTTCCGTAATTGTCAGCGGTATGCGGAAATCCGGGCTCCCCGGTATATCCCGCCGGAAGAAGACTTCTGGAAGGTCTATGCCGTGGCTCCCAAGCGGGAACAGAGGCTCTTGACCTGCTATCTGAACCTAGCGGCGCGCAAAAGCGAACTTCTGAAACTGATGTGGGACTCAGTGGACTTCGCGCGCAACACCGTGACCCTGGCCACTCGGAAAACCCGCACAGGCGAGATCAAACGGGTTGCGATGCCCATGAACGCCGACGTCCGGGAAACCATGCTCTGGTTGTGGGAGCATCGTGAGGGCACGAGTGGGCATGTCTTCACCTGCCCGTTCGAGCCGTACATCGGGCAGCCCTACAAGGCCGCAGCCCATGTGATGCCGCGCTTATGCGCACGCGCCGGGGTGAAACCGTTCGGTTTCCATTCCATCAGACACTTGGCGGCCACCATCCTGGCCCAGGAAGGAAAGAGCCTTTTCAGCATCCAGCACAGCCTGCGCCACGAGAAGCAGAGCACCACCGACATCTATCTGCATGAACTGGGCGCTTTCAAGGAGGTGGAGGACGCGCTTGGTTCGTTGTCCGGGCGTGGTCCGGGGAAGGTCTTGCCTTTCCCTTCCCTGGCGGCTGTTTCCTTGGCGGAGGAGGGGCGCGTGTAATGCGCCGAACTTCCGGCCTCCATTCACCTCAAATCGGCATTAAGAAATCGGCAAAGGAAAAGGCCCTTGAAGGAATCCCCTCAAGAGCCTGGTTTCCGAAAACTAACCCCCGGCGCTAACCCCCGGTGGTTTTTCTGACGGAAACTCCACGTAACATATGGAATCTTATGGTGTTCCTATTTAGGCGTAAAAGTCCAGAGAGGGCAGCGCCCTCTCTGGTTCTAGCGGTTCATCATATCCAGAAATTCTTTATTGTTCTTCGTGCCGCGCATCTTGTCCAGGAGGAACTCCATGGAATCGATGGGACTCATGGGGGCCAGGAACTTGCGCAGTATCCACACGCGGTTCAGCTGGTCCTCAGGCAGGAGCAGCTCTTCCTTGCGGGTGCCGGAGCGGTTGATGTCAATGGCCGGGTAGATGCGT